>Ga0316578_10000219_pt1 | contig 16568 bp, 15 predicted proteins | sample J0NA_2_FD_203076 | JGI IMG/M metagenome (GOLD analysis project Ga0316578, IMG submission 203076) | Rhizosphere microbial communities from salt marsh grasses in Alabama, United States - J0-2_160517rDrC | ecosystem: Host-associated > Plants > Roots > Rhizosphere | place: USA: Alabama | collected... | reverse complement strand
CAACATAGTCGTCACCCGCTCCTCGCCGGTGAGCGCGGCCAATAGCTCAGTATGGCCAATAAAGGGAACGCCAGCGGCCTTGAGCGCCGCCTTGTTGATCGGCCCGGTGGCGATCGCGTTCGCCTGCCCCGCCTGCGCCAACTCGACCGCTTTCTCGATATAATCCACCGACGCGCGACCAGCCACCGCAGAAACCTGACCCAGCTCCAATATATCGATATTGACGTTGGCCAAGTCGATCAAGTCGGGTGCGGCGGGGTCAAAGCGGGCGTCATCAGGGTCTGTGATAGCGCGAGGCGCCAGCGCACCCCCTAACAGATCGACCACCTTTGCTATCACGCGCGCGTCTCCGACGAGGAGTGGCCGGCAGCAATTCCATACTTCCTTTCGCGCCAGCGCTTTCACCGCGACCTCCGGTCCCACGCTGGCGGGGTCCCCCATCGTAATTGCAACGATCGGTTTACTCATCAAGTCTCAACTCCGGTTGGATTTTGTCCTGGATAGTGTTACAATTAGTTGCTATCAGGCCTATGTCTGAACAATGCTCTTGAATATGGAAAAAGGGGAAAAAACTTTTGGGTGTGGTGGGCGGCTTCGCCGCCCGCCACACCCAAGCCCTTCACTTTTTTAAGAGGCCGAACAGTACCTACAATTATACAACAAATGACGAATAACGAAACGACCGATTATCCCCCAACAACGTGGCGACTGCTCCTTTCGCCACCGACTGACGGGGCGACGAATATGGCAATAGACGAAGCGATCCTGCACGCAGTCGCAAAAGGCAAAGCGCCACCTACCCTGCGCTTCTACGCCTGGGAACCGCCATGCCTCTCATTGGGACGGGCGCAAAAGGTAAGCGATGTAGATTCGCACGCCTTGACGTCCGCAGGCTTTGACTTGGTGCGCCGGCCCACCGGCGGCAAAGCGATCCTCCACATCGACGAGCTGACCTACAGCGTGGTGGCACCTGAGACGGAGCCGCGTGTAGCCGGGGGTATCTTGGAGAGCTACCGGCGCCTCAGCACCGGGTTAGTGCGTGGGCTGGAGCGACTGGATGTGCCGGGGATCATCGCTGACCAACAAGCCGCGCGAGATCACCCAAAAGGGCCTGTCTGCTTCGAAGTGCCGTCGGATTACGAGATTACAGCCAAGGGACAAAAGCTGGTGGGCAGCGCACAAATGCGCGCCCAAAAGACGATGTTGCAACACGGAACGCTGCCGCTCTATGGCGACATCGCCCGCATCTGCCCGCTCCTGACCGCCCTTCCCGACTCGGACAGTGTACGCGCCCGAGCAACGACAGTTGAGAGAGCGCTGGGAAAACGGATCTCTTGGGATGAGGCAGCCGAGGCCCTGGCAGCAGGTTTTTCCGAGACGCTGAACCTGCACCTGAAACCGGACGCGCTGACTCCCGAGGAACAGTCCCAAACGAAGCAATTGAAAGCGGAAAAGTATGCAACGGACACCTGGACGAGGAGAGTCTGATGGTCATCGGAGCATGCAGGATCGAATTGCATCTACCGGGCAATGGTTCGCTTAAAGGCAAGCGCGGTATCCTCAAGCCACTGCTGGTCCAGTTGCACCGCGAGTTTAACTTGGCCGCCGCCGAGGTAGGGCGCAATGATGCGTGGCAATCAGCCGAGATCGGGCTAGCCGCCGTGGCCAACGACCCCGGTCACATCCACACCGTGCTAGAACGGGCTGCGCACTGGATCGAAACGCACCACCCAGAGGTACAAGTAGTGGATTGGGAGATCGAGATATTGTAGCTGCGCCACCCAAAAGAAGACACATGCCTGTCAAGCACTGGTTTTACACTATCTTCCCGGCCTTGAAGCAGCCTCTTTACCGTAGGTTGTACGAATACATCTCGACGCTGGATAAAGGCGATGCCCTGCTCTTTATGAATCACGGCTACGTCGCCCTTGACCCTGACGCCGAACCGTTGGAACTATCTGCCGAGGACGAGAAACACCGCTACTCCCTCCAACTCTACCATCATATAGCCAGCGCCATCGACTGGTCTGGCGCACGAGCCTTGGAGGTTGGCTCAGGTCGAGGGGGCGGCGCTAACTACATCAAAAGGCACTTCGGACCCAGGTCAATAGTCGCCGTAGATATCACCGCCAACGCGATCGATTTCTGTTGCCACCACTACTCAATAGACGGGCTCTCCTTCGCCCGAGGTGACGCCCAGTTGCTGCCGTTTGTCGAAAACTCGTTTGATATCGTCCTCAATGTCGAATCCTCGGGATACTACCCCGACTTTGAACGCTTCTTACGAGAGGTCGTTCGAGTTTTGCGACCAGGCGGATACTTTCTCTACGCCGATATGCGCTACCAAGAAGACGTCGAAACCTGGCGAGCGCAATTGATCAAAACCCACCTCCAACTTGTACAGGAAGAAGATATTACCACAAACGCCGTGCGAGCCCTGGAGCTGGACCGCGATCGCAGGCAAGAACTGGTCAAACAGCTCACACCCCGATTACTTCACGGACCGTTCGGCATATTCGCCGGCCTCGGGGGCGCAGACCTGGCGCGTGGCTTGCCCAAGACCGGAGAGCGGGTATACCTGAACTGGGTCTTTTGCAAATCCAGAGGGTGAGAAGGCGGGGAACAAACACACGTCCCTTGGTATGAAAACGGCGGGCTGATTCGATAGTCAGCCCGCCGTCGCTTCTATTGCAAATCCGGTCCTAGAATAACGACTGCTCGCAGTTCAAAATGCACGTGCGGATGTCACTCACGTTGGCCAAGCGCTCGTCAAGCACGGCTTGCACCTCTTCCTGAATCACAGGGGTGAGGACACCATTGGCCGGGCGCACCAGCGCGTTAGCCACCAGAGGCTGGTCCAACGGTGCGCCGATCTGCGAAAGAAGATATACCGTCACCTCCTTCACAGCGGGCACCTGGGCCACGATGTCCTGCGCCGCCAGCAGTGCCAACAGGTTATACACCTTGCCTACGTGTGAAATTGGGTTCTTGCCGCAGGGCGCTTCCAGGCTGGTGGAGCGGAAAGGCGCGATGACGCCGTTGACCCGGTTGCCACGCCCGACTTCGCCGTCGTCGCCCATCTCCGCCGAGGTGCCGGTCAGCGTCAGGTACACTGCGTCATTGGCCACATCGTCAGCCGTGTCGACCATCACCTTCACCTTCCGCTCGTCAAGCTGGGAGGCGTAATCCTGGATTGCCGCCTCAGCCGCCCGCTTGATCTCCTCATATTGGGCCGCGTTCTTGATCTGTGTCGCGATAAAGGGCATCGCGATTGTCAGCGTCATCTCGCTATCACGCCGCAAGCCCATCACCTTGACATCTTCGCCCACCGGAAACTGGTTGATCAAATCATAGTTGATGAACTGAGCGGTCTCATAGACTGTGTGCTCCAAGCCAGACCGAGGCCAGTGACTGACGCCAAAGCTGGTGTCGTTGGCAGTCACGTGATCGACCACGTACTGCAACTCCTCGGCCCCCCGGCCGGCATAGCTATCGATCACCATGTGCTTATCAGGGTCGAGATAGCGCATCGTCTCGCGGACATGCTGCTTGGCAGCCTGAATGGCAATAGTATCCATCGGCACCTTCTGCCCTTGGAAGGTAGGAGTGCCGCGCCCAGCGATCTGAATTCGGATAGGCTTTAGCAGATGCCCACCACCATAGCCGACTTCTACCTCACCAGCAACCAGCTGCACCTTATCAAAGTTGTGGTGCAAAAGGACCCCCAGGTTTTCCTGGCACCAGGTGGTATACTCGACCGAGATGCGCTCTGCAATACCATCACACAAGCTATCGGGATGGCCAATCCCTTTGCGCTCCACGATCTCTACCGGCATATCCTCGATGAACTGACCGGTGGCTCCAGACACCACAATGTTACGCTCTACCGTCATCTAATTCCTCCTGTTGAATTTCTACATAGTATTTCGTCAAGGATAAAACGGGTGATTTGTACCCATCAAAATGCGTTTGACAAAATACTCGCTCTCCACCCCAGATAAAAAAGAGACCCTCCTGGAGGACAGAAGGGGCACATCTTGCGCAACCACCTCTCATCTTCCAGAAACACCGTTCTGCCGGAATTGGCACCAAGCAAGCCGGTTGCCGAGGTTTCACAGGGCCGGTCCCTCCACCTCTCTGGATAAGAGTATCACCGAGAGCTATTCTGATTTTCGCAGGGATGATACCACCAAGGCAAATAACTGTCAAGACTTGCAGTCCGCCGAGTTCAGTGCTATAATTTGCCCACGTTTGGGGGCGCGTAGCTCAGTTGGTTAGAGCGCTACACTCACATTGTAGAGGTCAGGGGTTCGAGTCCCTTCGCGCCCACAGGAGCAACCCCAGGCCGCGGTCACACACGAGAACTCCCCTTGAAGTCATTGACCGCGGCCTATGCAGCCAGCGAGCAAGTGGCTCGTGAACAAGCTATGCTTACACTTCAGAGTGCTAAAGAGCGTCTCCAAGTAGATTGGCTAATCAGCAACTTGCGCTGGCTATTGCTGGTCAGCGTAGCCTTCGTTAGCTTCATCCATGCTCGCACCGATGTCAATGGCCCTATCGACCCGACCTCCCTTTTGCCACAAATCACCCTCTTGGCCATCGCGACTATTTACAACGTCGCCGTAGTGCTCCTGTTAGCTTGCAGCACACTCCCTAGCGTCCTGCCGGCAGTGACGCTAGCCATCGATACGCTCCTGACCATCGGCTTTGTGATCTTTTCAGGAGGCCTGGTAAGCCCTCTTCTATACTTCACTCTGTTCCCCATCCTCACGGCAGCACTGCGTTTTCCCTGGATAGTCAGCCTGTTGGTATTTGCAATCACCACGATCGTATGCGGGGCCGTCGGCTACATCACTGCCCCCAGTGAAACAGTCACCCAAGACCTGCTGACCTTTGCCACAGGGTCCATGATCCTCCTGCTGGCAACCCTTGTGAGCGGCTACGCGGGGGAACGCGTGAAAAAAGCCCTCGCACGCGCCCGACGGCTTCAGGAGGAGGCCGAACTGCGCAGGTTGAAAGCCGCACAGGAACACTCGCGAGTGATCTTTGAACTGGCCAGCACACTAAGCGCAACCTTGAACTATAACAGAGTGCTGAAAGCCGTGCTTGAGGTAGGTGAGGAAGGTATACGCGAGCTAGGCCGTCCCAGCCCGGCCCACGTCAGCATGGTGCTGCTCTTTAGCCACAGCGATATGCGCATCGTGGCATGCCGCCACCTACCGCCGCGCGACCAAAACAACACCTTTCACGGCAAAGAGGGCATCCTGGCCCAGGCGTTGACGACTGCAGAGCCCGTGATTGCCAATAACCCGGGAGAAGACCCAGAACTGGGCCAACTCATCGTGATGCATAGTTGCCGGCAGGCAATCGTCGTCCCACTCAGAGCCGGGTTCGAGAGCTTTGGCGTGGTGGTCTTTGGCAGTCCTCAGCCCAACGTCTACACGCCGGACCACCAGGATCTGCTTATGGCCATTTGCAACCAGGCCATCGTAGCACTGCAAAACGCCCAGCTCTACCAGAGCCTGATGGAAGAAAAAGAGCGCATCGTCGACGTAGAGGAAGATGCGCGCAAGAAACTGGCCCGTGACCTGCACGACGGCCCCACCCAGAGCATCGCAGCCATCGCGATGCGGGTCAACTACACACGCATGCTGCTAGAGAGAGAAAAAAACGTCCAACAGACTATCGAGGAATTGATGCGCATCGAGGAGCTTGCCCGTCGCACGACAAAAGAGATCCGCCACATGCTCTTCACACTCCGGCCCCTCATCCTCGAAACACAAGGACTGCGTGCCGCGTTGGAGCAGTACATCACCAAGCTTGCCGAGACGGATCCCCTGGCGGTACACTTGCAATCCGACCCAGATCTAGAACAGTCACTGGACCAGAACGCCCAAGGGGTGATTTTCTACATCATCGAAGAAGCCATAGGCAACGCTCGCAAGCACGCACAGGCCAAAAACGTCTGGGTGCGCTTAAACCGCAAAGAAAAAATGCTCGTCGCCGAGGTAGAGGATGACGGGAACGGGTTTGACGTAGATGCCGTGCAGACCAGCTACGACGAACGTGGCAGCCTGGGTATGATCAATATGCACGAGCGCGCCGAATTGGTCAGTGGTAAACTAAGCATTGCTTCAGCACCGGGTGAAGGTACGCGGATCACTCTGATCGCGCCACTGCAGCGGAGATAGCCGCGTGCCAGAGCCGTTCTCGTCGCTGGGTGAAAGCTGGCTGTGGCTGGGAGGGTCGCTGCTGTTCGCCATCCTCTGGGCAAACCTGGCATGGTATTTCCGCCAACCCCGTTCTGGCCCCATCGGTGAGTTCGTCACACGTGTAACCTCCTGGCGCTTTGCCCCTCTTCTGCTCCAATTTCTCCGACTGCTCTACTACATCGGCCTGCCCGCTACGGCATTTCTGTGGCGTCACGCGATCGTCCAGCGATATCTAGGACTGTCGAGCGGCTTGATTGAAGATGTGTGGCTCGAATGGGCACACGAAACAGGCTGGGCTGCCGCCTTGGGCTTTGGCGCGTGGGCGCTGCTGGCATTGGGTTGGTGGACCTACCGCCGAGCTCTGCACGCCGCTGAGGAAAAAAGCCCAGTCGACGGCACAAACGCCTCCGGATGGACACTCTTACGCGAAGCCGCCTATCACGAAGTCCACTGGGCCTTTTACCGCAACGCGCCGGTAATTCTTGCGCTGAAACAATTCGGTGGGGAGGAATACTGGGGAGCTTGGATCGGGCTGGCGCTCGTCGCGCTGGAGGCAACGCTTAATCCCGCGTGGCGCAAGGGGCTGGCCGATCCAGAAAAAGCTCCGATGCATTTGATGCGCGGCGCTCTGGCTGTCGTCAGCGGCGCGTTTTTTATACTGACCAAGGACGGGAACCTACTCCTCGCGCTATTACTTCACTTTGGCGTGTCTTCGGGGTTGTCCATATTGGTGCGCATTTTCCCCCTGCTGCCACCCCACAGACACGAACAAGCCCAGGCCCCCGCGACAGACTCTGAGACGTCCGTCGTTTAGGCCCTTCTTCGACCCTAAAGCCCAACGATTACACCAGCACCAAAACCAGAACAATTACCACGACCAATGCCGCAGCAGCCACGATGGCCATGCGTTTGAGGTCGGTGAAGGTGTTTCCATATTCTTTCCGCAGGTCGGGCGTCTCTGCCGCCACGGCCACTGGCAAGGAATCGACCGATTCGGCGATCCCCGGCTGAACTAGCTGCCTTGTTGATAAACGTACCTGCCGTTGCTTCTTGCGACGCGACTTTTTCGCCATATACCCTTTTCCTCTCTACCTCAACTCGGCAATAACGACGATACGATGCGAGTCAATACCGTACGGATAACAAGAAATAAGCGTCAACACCGCGCTGGAAGTGGGATACATCACGCTCACCTCGTCTGGCTCGATGATACGCTTCTGAGTAATGACGTAGCGATAGATCTGACTGGCCGTATAGACAAACACATCATCCCCCAGGTCGACATCCGGCAGATCGCGGAAAATCTCACCAAAGATATCGTTATGGGCAGAGATAATGCAATTATCACTCTCGCCAGGATTGGCACTGCCGATGTGGTGCCCTGCCCCCTGTTTGAGCGCCTCCCAATCATCTCCTTCAACGACAGGCGCTTCCACGTTTATGGACGGAATCCGGATACGGATGGCGTGCTCCAGCCCTTGAGTGGGTGCAGGCAGGGGTGTAATCGCGCTCACCGAATCACGCAAGTGGGCGGGAATCTCCTCAGGCTCGCTCCTGCCCAATGCATCGGGCGGTGTGTGCCCACCCGGCAACAATGCTACTCTGATGAGAGGTGTAGGCGTGAGCGTGGGCAACATCTCTTGCTGCACCTGTCTGGCCTCTTTGTTAATCTCACGCATCTGCGCCCATGTACCGATGAAAACCAGAATCAAAGCGGCCAGCACACCCAACTCGATTATCAAAAGGCTCTTGTCGCGCAGCCAATCCCAACGAATCTGACGTGGCGGGCGGACGGGCTTCTCTTTAGGACGTTCTTCTTCCAGCATATGTACACGATACTGTGCCGTCGCCCCAGCATCCTGGAAGCGCCGATGCTCGGTCGGCAAAGGCAAAGGCTGGGGTTCGACGGCAGGTCTGGGAGCCAAAGGATCGAATGTGCTTCCGTCTGCATCCTTGCCCATCTGACGCAACCGCTCCATCCGTGCATCGCGCCTGCGAATGCGTAGGACCTCCTCTAGCTCTTCTATGGTCAGTTCGTCAACGATACGTCGATCTTTCATATTAATGCGCTACACATCAATCCTCTTGATCCTTGGCAGTCACAAAGTCCACTATAGCCGAGCCCGAACCCCAGGCCGCCCCGCCCATCATTCCCAGTCCGGTCACAAAGTAGATGATGTTACCCGAATAAGGAATGGGCAAACTCAAGAAAAAGATATTGATCCCCTCCAAAGTCGCGACCACCATACCCGCGCACAAAGCAAACCCGCCGATGAAAGTGACCGCGCCGATAGCCATAAGCACCGGGCTCTGTCGCCGCACGATCTGCCCCTTATATCGAACTTTGACCGCGGCCACCATCCGTTTTGCTTCTTCCCAGCTCGTGTCTTCCAGATGCACCACCGTGCGGATGATGTCATTCTCCGCCCGATGCCGACCTAACTCCTTCACAATGTACTCGACGGTTCTCTCGTTCATTAGCAACCCTCCCATCCAGGCAAGTCAGGCAAACTCGTCAGTATTTCACAGAAAGAATAGTTCTCAAAAGCCTCCCGCGGCGTCACCCCCGAGAGAACAGCCACGAACGGAACGCTTGCCCGCTCCGCCGTCCGCGCATCAGTCACGCTATCGCCCACGTAAAGCGTGCTCGCTGGCACGCTGCCCAACCGTTCAATCGCCGTGAGAAGCCCCATAGGGTCAGGCTTGTGCCTTGCGACATCCTCACCGCCGACAATAGCGGCGAACGCATCCAACAAGCCCTCGCGTATCAACACCGTTTCGATCCTATACCGAAACTTGGTCGAGACGATACCCAGAACCAAGCCTTGCGCCCTCAGTCTCTCGATCACCTCTGGGACAGATTTGAAAAGAACGGTCAAGTCGGACATCCTCTCGTCCGCCCGCTTGACGAACAGACGTGCAAACTCGTCAGATTGAGCAATGTGTCGCGGACCAGCCAACTCCAGAAACGTGTCCGGCAGCGATAAGCCAATCGTACGCCTAGCCGCCTCGTCAGAGACTGGTGGCAAGCCCAACTCGCCAAGCGCGAAACTGATACACTCGATGACTCCGCTCGAGGAATCAGCCAGAGTGTAATCAAAGTCGAAAATGACTGCCTGGAAACGCCGCTTCACATCACCATCCGCGCCACCGCAAACACCTCTCGCTCAAAGAACCAATGGAAAGGTGGCCAGTTAAAAAGAATGTGACGCACCGCCGCCAGTACAGGGCCTTCGTCTCGATTCTGCGGCGGTGTATCGAGCCACACCTGAGCGCGGAACCCCGCGCGCCTCAAAACGCGCCACAGACTCAACACACTCTGCTCGTTGACGTGCACGTCAAGATTGGCCGGGATGATGGCGCGAGGATCTTTTGGGTATCCTGTCCGCTGCCCCATCAACAATCGCACCAACCGCACCAACGGATACGCGCAGCGATCATACCACACATTTGGAGCCGTGTGGATAATAAGACGGCCATCAGGCCGTAACGCACGTCGCGCCTCAGATAACGCCTGATCCAACTCCCAGGGATGGAGATGTTCGATCAGATCGAACATCAGCACACGGTCAAAGGAAACACTCGGAAAAGGCAATCGCTTGGCATCAGCCTGATAGACGGCACCGGCCCCTCGTGCCATCCGCGCCGCTACCGGGGCATAGTCCACCCCGTAGGCCTCCACGCCCAATTCCGCGCAGCGGCGCAGAATCTCACCCCGTCCACACCCGACGTCGAGCACACGCATACCGGGCTTGACCTCGGCTATCTCAAAGGACTGCCTCAGTCGACGCGAAAGGTGTTCCCCCTCACTGGCGACAAACTCCTCATATCCCTCACAGGAATTCAGAAAATACGCCTCATCGTATCGCTCCGGGCGAACCGGTTGTTGGCTGCGATCACTCCTCAATTGCGCCTCTCAGAACCAGGTACAGAGATTATAATCTACCGCTCGAGCACCGTCAAGGATGACTTTCGACTTCGCCGAAAGTCATTTAGGGATTTTCTTTGTCCTGCCGGACAAGTAAAATCCCCCCAGAAAAAAGCCCTCTCATTTATGCCCTGTCAGTCGTCGCAGAGCATCGCGGATGGTAGCATGCAGCAAATGAATCTCCTCGAACTTGAATAACCACACCAAAAGCCCATACAGCGCCGCGCCGATGCCGCCGCCGACGCCCACAATCAGAAGATTTCCCAGCCATCCAGGTATCGCCGCCCCAGCTAATACGCGCATCACGCCCCAGACTGCCACCGCCATTACCAGTGAGGCAAAGGTAGCCTTCAGTACCAAAGACCACAGGCCATGGCCTCCCAACCCACCTAGACGTCGCCATGCCAGTGCCAACATCAGCAGAGCGTGCGTGGTCAGCTTGAGAGCATTTAACAGGACCAGTAGCGGTAAAGTCAACGCTCCCAACCCATTGGCACCGACAGCGACCAAGACGTAGAGGATAGTCGTTCCCACCCCAACGAGGGCCGGCGTCAACGTATCCTTGCGCGCGTAAAAGGCGAAAATGAGTGGCTGATCCACGGCAGCAGCCAACAGGCCCAGGAGCGAATATCGCAACGCCTCGGCCGTCGCAATAGTGTCCGCTGGGGTAAACTTCCCGCGCCCAAAGATAAGAGCGATTGTAGGATGCGCCAGCACATATAGGCCAACCGTCGCCGGGATAACCAGCGCGAGAACCAGACGCAGCCCTTTGGACAGCGTGGCGCGGAAAGGACCAATATTCTCAGAACTGGCCTGCTGAGAGAGTGTGGGCAATATGGCCACAGAAACCGCAGCAGATACCAAGCCCAGGGGAAACTGAATGATCTGGGCTGCGAATCCCATCCGGGCGATAGCCGGGTCACTGATACCGGAGGCCAAGCGGTAGCTGAGCATCTCCGCCGCTTTGTCCACCACTAAACTGGCGAGTACGGGAAAGTAGAGACTGCCAACGCGTCGCAGGGCAGGATGGCGCAGGCCACGCAAGATGCTGATTCGAGCATCACGCAGTCCCGGCAGCAAGATCGCCACCTGGAGCACGGCTCCAGCCAACGTACCAATAGCCATACTGCTGAGACCCAAGTAGCGCTCCAGAAGCAGTGCCGTTACAATGATGGCGGCATTGGCCGCCGCGCCAATAAAAGCCGGGAAGGTAAACCGCTTGAGCGCGTAGAGCGCACCAGACAACACGCTGGCCAAGCTGGTGAAAACAACCGCAGGGAGCGCCAAGCGCAAGAGATTGACCGCCATCTTGCGATAGACCGGCGAGAGGTCCCCGGCTTGCAGCTCGATCAATTGGGGTGCCAGGAGTTCCCCTACCAAGACCACCGCCGACAAGATGAGCAAGGTGATGCTGACCAGAACGCTGAGCAGCCGCCACAGATCCTCGCGGCGCTCCGGAGCCGCATAGTCGTGAAAGATAGGAACAAAGGCTGAACTGAGGACTCCCCCCACCAGTAGATCGTAGATCATTGTGGGAATACGGAGCGCCGCATCCAGCGCGCTCACATCGCCACCGGAGCCAAAGAGAGGAGCCTTAACCATCTCTCGCGCTAGACCAAGCACCCGGCTGGCGAAATTACCCAGTGAGAGTATGCCAGCCGCCTGCGTGACCTTTACGTCCTCTCTTGCGACTATTCCAACCGGCTCTTCCAACCAGTGCCTCCCATTCCACGGTTCTGCATCGAATCCGCGCCATTCTACCGCAAGTTGAGGAGCTAGGCAACTCCCCCCGAAAACTCCCAGGGCTACATAACTCGGGGAGATGCACACATATGACCTCAACATAAGAACCGTGGGCGACCAATTTGCGCAAGTCGTCGAATCGTGGTAAAATGGGCGCGTGTCACCGGGAGGGGCACTTTTAAGCCCCGCCCGTGCTTAATGTAAGGAGGATATGGTGCCTTTGAGTAAAAGCGAAAAAGAAGCCATCATCCAAGAGTATGGCCGGATACCCAGTGATACCGGCTCGCCAGAAGTGCAAATTGCGCTGTTGACTACCCGCATCAACCAGTTGACAGAGCACCTAAAACTTCACAAGCACGACGAGCATTCACGGCGCGGCCTACTCAAGATGGTCGGCCAGAGAAGACGACATCTGACCTATCTCAGCCGCAAAGACCCCGAACGCTACAAGGAGATTCTCCAGAGGCTCGGGTTACGTCGGTAGTTGCATAATCACAGAAAAATAAGGTCAAGCGAACGAGTAGATGCGGGGAAGGACGCTCCCATCTACTCGTTTAGCGTGTTTCGACAATAACACAAGCCAAGCGCAGGCCAAGGAATTGGGGAGTTTTTCGCAGCTTCCAACACTTCGTCACAGCTACGGAGCGCTCCCCAGTCCCTAGACCTCCGCTTGGCCAACAAAACGGAGGTTACAAATGAATACTCATACATTTACCGCCACGTTGGGAGACAAGGTTGTCATCATAGAAACCGGGAAACTGGCCCAACAGGCAGGCGGCGCAGTCACTGTACGCAGTGGCGATACGCTACTGCTCGTCACAGCGACGATGTCACACATAGCGCGAGAGGGGATCGATTTCTTCCCCCTCACCGTAGACTTTGAGGAACGGCTTTACGCGGCAGGCCGTATCCCCGGTTCTTTCTTCCGTCGCGAAGGACGACCGACCGAGTCGGCCATACTCACTATGCGTCTGACTGACCGTCCTATCCGCCCTCTATTTCCAAAAGGCTTGCGAAACGAGGTACAAATTGTCGTCACCCCACTCTCGCAAGACGAGGAAAATCAAGCCGACATTCTAGCCATCATCGGTACTTCGGCTGCACTCACCATCTCTGATGTCCCGTTCGCCGGACCGGTAGGAGCCGTACGCGTGGGATACATCGACGGAGCGCTGGTTATCAACCCCACTGTCTCCCAAATGGAGACAAGTGCACTGGATCTGCGCCTGGCAGGCACCGCCGAGGCCCTGCTGATGGTTGAGGCCGGTGCCAACGAGGTCAGCGAAGCAGTGATGCTCGACGCACTTCGTCAAGGTCACGCAGCGATCCAGGACACCATTCGCATCCAGAACGAAATGCGAGAGGCTGTAGGAAAGCCCAAGCGTGATTTCGAGTCCCACGAGTTGCCCGAAGAGGCATACACATTCGTCTACCAGCAGGTAGGCGAGCGACTGCCGGAGGCTATCTATGGAGCGGCCGACAAGCACGATTTCTACGAGCGCACAGGGGCTCTCAAGGACGAGATGATCGCGCAATACACCCAGGCCGAAGACGGGGAGTGGGACGAAAAAATCCTTGGCGAGGCCTTTAGCCAGGTTCTGCGCGACATCGTCCGCAAGCGCACCATCGAGGAGGGCGTTCGCGCCGACAGGCGAGACACTCGAACGATCCGACCGCTCTCAGCCGAGGTGGGGCTGCTGCCTCGAACGCACGGCTCCGGGCTCTTTACCCGTGGCGAGACCCAGGTACTCTCTGTCGCTACGTTAGGCACGCCACGAGAAGAACAGACCCTGGACGACCTCTCGCCGGACGAGACCAAACGATACATCCACCACTACAACTTTCCTCCCTATTCGACAGGCGAGACACGTCCGCTGCGTGGTCCACGCAGGCGCGAGATCGGCCACGGAGCGCTGGCCGAGCGAGCGCTGCTGCCAGTACTCCCCAATGAGGCCGAGTTCCCCTATACCGTCCGCGTTGTCAGCGAGGCACTCAGCTCTAACGGCTCCACATCTATGGCAAGCGTGTGCGGGAGCACGCTATCGCTGATGGACGCCGGTGTGTCCATCAAGGCCCCGGTCGCAGGTATCGCGATGGGCTTGATGATGACAGATAGTCGCTATCAAATCTTGACCGACATCCAAGGACTTGAGGACCACCTAGGAGATATGGACTTTAAAGTCGCAGGCACACGCGAGGGGATCACCGCCCTACAGATGGATATCAAGATCGCTGGCATTTCCTACGAGATCATGACCGAGGCGCTGGAACAGGCCAAAGAGGCCCGCCTGCAAATCCTCGACACGATCGCGGCAGCCATCCCCGAACCGCGGGCAGAGATGTCGCCTTATGCTCCGAGAATGACGATCCTGCACGTGTCACCAGACAAGCTGGGAGCCGTCATTGGGCCAGGTGGCAAGACGGTACGCTCCATCCAGGAAACGTGTGACGTTCGCATTGACATTGAGGATGACGGCACGATCTACATCGCATCGGCCAGCGGCCCGAACGCAGAGAAGGCTCAACAGATGATCGCGGAGCTGACCGAGGAAGCAGAGATCGGTCGCATCTACACTGGGCGCGTGGTGCGCACCACCGATTTTGGCGCTTTCGTCGAAATCCTGCCCGGCACCGACGGCATGGTACACATCTCACAGTTAGCCGACCATCGTGTCGAAAAGGTCGAGGATGTGGCACGCGTCGGTGACGAGCTTATGGTGATGGTGACTGACATCAGCCCAGACGGCAAGATTCGCCTCTCGCGCCAGGCGGTGCTTGAGGGCTGGACCGCCGAGCAGGCCCGCGAGGCCGACAGTCGGGGTGGTGGGCGGAGAAGCAGCAGCGGCGGCAACAGAAACGATAGAGGTCGTCGCCCACCCCGAAGGCACTAAGGTCAACCTTGCGAAGGCAAGGAGCCTTCGCAAGGTTTTTTTCGAGCCATGACCGAGATCCTGGAAGAGACGCCCGAAGAAATCGAAAGCAAGCAAAAGCCACGTATCGCGTGGGGGCGTGTGCTGCGCCAGTCTCTAGCGATACTGCGCGAGCTGGCTGAGACGATTCTTCCTGCCATCGTCATCGCCATCTTTATCAATCTCTTTCTGGTACAAGCCACCCAGGTATTGGGCCAGAGTATGGAGCCCAATCTGCACACCCACCAGCGAGTGCTGGTGGAAAAGGTGACATACCGGTTTTTCCACGCTCCACAGCGCGGCGACATCGTCGTCATCGATCTGGACCCAAAAAACACCGCCGATGATCTGTTGATCAAACGGATCATCGGGCTGCCAGGGGATATCATCGAAATCCGCGGCGGGGAAGTGTACATCGACAACGAGTTGCTCCAAGAACCCTGGATGACAAACGTGGGTGGAGGCAACTATGGCCCCAAGACCATCCCACCACTCAACGTCTTTGTAATGGGCGATAATCGCGGCGCCTCCAACGACTCGCGCAGCTTTGGGCCGGTACCTGTCGATAACATCGTGGGACGCGCCTGGTTCTCCTACTGGCCGCCAGAGGAGATGGGGCTCATAAAGTAGCCGAGACCTGGCAGGTCTTTGAGATCTGCCAGGTCTTTTTTTGACGAGGCCTTTGCCCTACTTACTGCCCACCGTCCTCACAACCACGGCTTGCAGCGTACCATCCTCATTCCAAGTCCCCTGAACGCCGACTCCAACACCCGCTTCAATATCGTCTAGGCCGGCATCCTCTACACCAGGTACGCGAAATCTCGTTTCCTCATTCACCAGTACCGTCACCGTGCCGCGTGCCGTGCCAACGACGAAGCTGCTCTCACCGATGCTGATCACACGGCCACGCACGGCCGCGCGCTCACCGACTGGACGGCCGCCGACCACGCCAACAGCGATAGCGTAGAAAGTCGATTCGTCCTCCCATGAACCGCCAATAGCAACCCTGTCGCCGACCTTGATATCGTCCAATCCAGACTCCTCAACACCGGGGACGCGAAAATTCGTATTTCTATCGGTTAGGACGTTCACCGAGCCACGGACAGTTTCGAGAACGAGAGTGGTATCATCGATAGCGGTCACTCTGCCGTTTAGTCGCGCTGCGTCGTCCGGCAGCAGGACCACCAGCTTGGCATAAGCAACAGCATCCTCCTCGAACACGCCCGTACAGGCGACCATGTCTCCTACTTCCAGATCAGTGATGGAGGGACTCTCCACGCCAGGAATGCGAAACTCTGTTTCCTCGTCGGTCTGTACCACGATCTCGACCCTCTCGTTGCGCACAGTGAAGGTAGCCCCCTCGGTCGACACGACCTCACCCTGCAACCGCCCTTCTCGCGACCCAACCTCTGCAGCACCAATCACCTGCGCCTGCAGGCTGCCGTCGGAGTTGAGCATCCCTCGACCAACGATCTTCATGCCCACCTCGAGATCATCCAGACCCGGATCCTCAACGCCGCGGATTTGGTACCCGGTCCCTTCATCCACATGGACCGTGGTCAGAAGACCACCCTGGGTCTCGATCATGAGCGTGCTATCGCCAACCTCGACCAGCGTCCCGGCTATGGGCAAGAGGCGATCATCAGCCAACTTGGCCACGGCGAAGGCATGAAAGATGCCACCATCTTCCTCCCACCAACCCACGGCGCCTACCGCATCGCCCACAGCAAAAGCCTCGAGCGTGCCCCTCTCCTTATCGACGAAAAAAAGCGTGTT
>Ga0316578_10000218_pt1 | contig 16588 bp, 9 predicted proteins | sample J0NA_2_FD_203076 | JGI IMG/M metagenome (GOLD analysis project Ga0316578, IMG submission 203076) | Rhizosphere microbial communities from salt marsh grasses in Alabama, United States - J0-2_160517rDrC | ecosystem: Host-associated > Plants > Roots > Rhizosphere | place: USA: Alabama | collected... | reverse complement strand
GAAACCAAGGTCCGTGCCGGACAGACCCTGACGCCGGCGGACAAGGCGCTGGCCGCCAAGTTCGAGAAGGCCGGCAGCATCGGCTACGTCTATGGCGCATCGGAGCGCCTGCGCTCGCAGCGCGGGCTGCGCGAGCGGTTCCGCCGCGGTGTCGAGATCAGCGGGCGCTACGACCCGGCATTTCGGGAGATCATGCGCAGGTACGGCGTCCCCGAGGACCTGGCCTACCTGCCCCACGTCGAGTCATCGTTCCAGACCAACGCACGCTCCAGCGTGGGCGCCGCCGGCGTCTGGCAATTCATGCCCGGCACCGGCCGGCTGTACATGGACGTCAACGGGACGGTCGACGAACGCCTCGACCCGATCCTGGCCGCCGACGGCGCCGCGCGCTATCTCTCCAGCGCCTATGCGAAGCTCGGCGGCTGGCCACTGGCCATCACCTCCTACAACCACGGGGTCGGCGGGATGACCAACGCCAAGGCCATGTACGGCAACGACATTGGTCGCATCGTGAAGGGATACGACGGCAAGTCCTTCAAGTTCGCCTCCCGCAACTTCTACGCCGAGTTCATCGCCGCCCGCGAGGTGGCCAGTCACGCCAACAGCTATTTCCCCGAGGGCGTGCATTACGATCAGCCCTGGCCCCACGACCGGCTGGTGCTCGCGAGCAGCATGCCCGCGAACCACATCGCCAACCACTACGGCGTCTCCACCGGGACTCTGGCCAGCCTGAATCTGCACTGGCGTGACCGGGCGCGGAGCGGCCAGGCGAGTCTGCCCAGCGGCACCACCGTTTGGCTGCCGGCCGGCACCACCCGCCGCGTCGCGAGCCAGCCGCCGCCCTACTTCGGATCCACGATGATCGCGGCCAATGACAGCAAGCCTGCGCAAGGCCGATACCGGCCGCCGCACGCATCAAGGCGTCACGCCCCGAGCCAGTGTCGGCCCGGACGGAGCCCGCACGGCGCAAGGCAGCCAGCGCGAACGCATCCGCTTCGAAGGCCGCCCCGGTCAAGGTCGCCGCCAAGTCGACAACAACAGCGAAGCCGAAGGCCCAGCCCAAGGTCGCCGCGAACAAGTCCAAGTCCGCCAAGGACAGCGCAATCACCAAGGCCAAGTTCCATGTGGTCAAGCCCCAGGAGACCTTGTATCGCGTCGCAGTGATCAATGGCATCTCGGTCGACCAGCTGCGCAAAGTCAATCGGCTCGGCCCAAACGACAACAACATCCGGCCCGGTCAGAAGCTCAAGGTCGGCAGTTGAGTTTGCCGCGATCAACCAGCCCGAGGACCTGGCGACCAAAGCCATCGCGGCCTTGAACGGCTTAATGATGTCTCGGCCTCGGTTGACATTCAGTACCACTCGCTGCCCGCCGCACACGCGACTACATTTGGAGTGTAGCCATTCCAGCCGATCAATCGGGGCCAGCGACCTCAAGGCTCGTCGGTCTGAGACGCAGCCTCACTAGTCCCGTGGCACAAAGGTAGCGCGCCGTCGTACCAGCGGCCGCCAACATCCCGTCATTGACTTCCCTGCCGAGATTCGATGATCGCGGCCTTCAGGGAACGCTGCGGCTCGCCCGTTGAGCCGGTCTTGAGCAGGACGTCCATGCGGTCAACCTGAACCTGCAGGTACTCCGGCAGACTGTCGCGTTCGGCCTTGAGCCGCTGCAAATTCTTCTCAGCCAGATCGAACCTTTTCTGGTCCATGTAGGAAATGGTCTCGTTCATCAGGTCACGGGTCGCCGCCAGCGCCTTGCGCGTCTCCGCGGGCGACTGCGCCACGGGGCCGCGCGGCTCCGGTGCCAGGCCGGCGCTGTAAGCGGGTCCCGGCGTTGACGCCTTGGTGTTCGGCAACGGCGCCTGGGCATCGGGGACCGCGGTCACGGCCTCGGTCTTCGCGGTCGTGTCCGGACCGGATTCGCAGCCGCCGAGTGTCACGGCCAAAAGCGTCGCGATCAACGCTGAGAGTGACTTCATTTTAGCCTCCGGGCTTTGGTGGTTGGAGCCCCATCCGTATTGGGGGTTCAGTGGATCGGAGCCAGCACGGCCTTGGGCAGAGAACGGTCGCGCCCCGCGACTGGGCGTCTGCGTCGGCTACAGTCATCGACTCGCGCCCGACCCCACCTGCTCGTGTCCAGCGCCCTTCTCGACTGCAAACCCACTGTCTAGCCAACCCATCAGGCCGTCTTCGAGATGAAAGACATTCGGGACCTTGTGGTGGATCAGGGTCTGCTCGGCGCGCTGCGTGCGGGTACCCGCGATGCAGTAGAGCACGACCCCAGGCTGAGCCGCGAGGTCCTCCAAGTGGTTGGCCAGGTCCGACTCGGGCAGGTTGATCGCCCCGGGAACGTGGCCGATCCGAAACTCCACCGGATCGCGCACATCGATCACCAGCAGAGGATCGTCCCCTTGTTGTCGATCGCGAAGCGCCTCCGCGGAAATGGCCGGAGTTTGAAAGTCCGCAGCCAGGGTGGTTAGCGGGAGCAGACCGGCGGCCAGCAGCAGGAAGCAGCCGCAAGCAAGGCGTCGAGGCATCTGCTGATCCGGGCAGTCGCTGTGGATCGACCGCTACTTCAGGCAGTCCGGCACGTGGAACCGCTCATCGAGGCTATAACGTTCATCGAACGTACCGTCGCAGTTGCTGTCGCGGATCACATAGTTGCGCTCGAGGCTGTTCCCGCCGCCATGCTGCTCCCGGCTCCAGGCCCAGAGACGGCCCTTCGTCGTCATGCTGAAGAGGGCATCCCCGGCCAGATTCCGATAGCGCAGGATCTGGGTCTCGTCGATCCCATCGCCGTCCCCGTCGCCCTTGCCTTCCTCGGTCATGACGTAGTCCTCAAGATCAGGGGCGGCAAAACCCGTGCTTGTCTCCATCGCGAGCGCCTGTCCGTCAACCGCGGCGAATACGCCGAGCAGAATCAAGCGAAGCATGCAGGGCCCGGCAAGAAAGCGCGCAATCGTCATCTTTGATAGGTACCGGTTGAGAGGCGGGCTGCAGAGCAAAGCCGGCACCCCTTGGCGCACTCGGGGTCCGCCGCTGTTAATCTCAGACCTCAGACCTTAGGGCTTGAGCAGCTTCTGCATCTCCTCTGTTCGCTGTTGTGTCAGCGAATTCGGCGCCTTTGCCTTCTGCTCGAGCTGGGCGATCCATGCCGCTTCTTTGCTGAACTCGTCGTTCAAACGGTCCTGGTACACCTCCACCGGAAAGGCGTGCAGCCGCAGATCGACCACGTACTTGTTGAGCCTGTCACGCATGATGTCGCGCCGCGTCATCTTCCGCGCGTTGGCATCGGCCAGGCTCAGGTTCTGGGCCGAGCGCTGGTCTTCCACCTTGACCAGATGCCACCCGGCCGGCGATTTCACCGGCCCGCCGAGCTCGTCCGGCTTCAGCGAGAACGTCAGCTCGTCGAGCGCCGGAAAGCCTGTCCCCTTGGCGACCCAACCCATTTCGCCCAGGGTCTGCTTGGCCTTGGGATCGATGGAATAGTCCCGAGCCGCCTCATAGATGGTCAGCTCGCCGGACTCGATTTTCTTCTTGACGTCCCGGGCCTCCTCCTCGGTCTTCAGCACCAGCATCTGGATCTTACGCTCCTCGCGCATCGCGATCTGGTCCTTATTCTTTCTGTAGTAGGCCGCGATCTCCTCCTCGCTCGGCTCCATCTGCTTCAGCAGCCGGTTGCGGTACAGGTTGATCAAATGGGTCTTGCGATACTCGCCGACGCGCGCCTGATAGGCGGCATCCTGGTCCAGGCCCGCGGCCCGACCTTTCTCGGCCATGATGCGGGTATCGATGATGTCGTCCAGGACCGTGACCCGGGCATCGACTGGATCGAGCCGTCCCCCTGACATGGAGGCTCGTTTGCTCTCACCGAGCAGAACCTGCTTCACATCGCCCCAGGTGAGCTCCTGCCCGCTCACTTTCGCCACTACGGTCGCGTCATCGCGCACCTCATCGTCGGCGGGATCGAGTTCGGCCCGGTCGATCGCGATCTCGACCCCTTGGCGGACCTTCTCCCGCAGCCGGCTCTCCTGCGCGTCGAGCTTTTTTTTGCGCAGCGCTGCCTTGATAACAAAGCTCTCCTCGTCGGTCAGTCGCGTGGACGACCCGCCCGCCTTTTTGTCATAGGCATCGACCTCCTCGTCGGTCACCTCGATGTCGGCGAGCAGCGCTTGCTTGCGGTAGAGGCCCGCGATCACGCCGTCGGCGAAGGCCTGCACCTCGGCCTGGTAGGCTTGGTCCTTGTCGGCACCCTGCTTAAGTGCATCGAGATAGAGCAGGTTGGCGCTGATGATCTTGTCCAGCAGCACCACGGCGACCCCTTGTCGCTGGGGTGTGCCGAGCGCCGGCACCGACACCCCGACCACCGCGGAGCTGTTCATCATCGTATTGATCTGACCGAAGGTGATCGCCTGGTCGCCGACCTTGGCGATCACGACATTCGCGTCTGGAGGAACCAAGGCCGCACTGCCGGCAGTCTGAGTCTGGAGCTCTGGCCCTTCGGCCACCGCCGGCGTGACCGCGGCCGCACTGAGCGCGGTCCACAGAGAGATCACCGAGAGGAAAAGAAACCTAGTCATGCGCTACCTCGGAGGCTGTGCCAGCAGTAGGTACTGGTCTTGCTCAGGCACGGGCCGGAAGCAATGAGTCCGGCACGAAAAAAAAAGAGGAGGGGACTCGTGACCCCTCCGTCAATCGCCAGGCCGCCCGGACGAGTACCCGGGCGGCATGTCGGCACCTACCAGCCGCAGGCGCTTCCGGCCTTCGCCTCCGACACGGCGACCCATACCTCCCTGTTGGAGCGGCCCATGACCAGGTGCTCCTTCCAATCGACATTGTCGCAGGACACCTCATCCTCATGCGTGGAGCCCGCGGGTTCCTGATGGCAGGCCGTGCACACGCCGGCATCAGCATCCAACGCCGCGTCCGCGTCAGGCTCCCAAACGCCGGGGCTGGTCTCCGTGAAGCCGGCGATATGCCCGTTCTGCAGCTCCTCTGTCTGGTCCATGATGTTGCGCGGCGAGCGACTCCGCTCGGCGTGCCGCTGCCACTGGCGGTTGGTTGGTGTCACGTCACTCTTGTAGTCGTTGTGACAGTTCAGGCACATGGATTCGCGCGGATCGGCGTTCTCGGTGAACTCGTGCTGCCAGCCAACGGCGCCGTCGAAGTCGCTGACGAGGCCAGCCAGTGCACCGGTCGTGCGGAACCAGCTCGGCACCCCGGAAGCGTTGACCTCATGGCAGGCACCGCACTTCAGCGGACCATGGGAGCCGTCGGCGTTCAGGTTGGCCGCCTGGGCATAGCTGGTGGCATCGATACCCGGGAAGCCCACTCCGAGCTCGCGGCTTGGCGCCACCGGATACAGCCCGTGGGTCGACTCGTGGCAGCCCTGGCAGGTGATGTCCCGGTGACCGCGGGAGTAGCGCATCAGACCGGCCTTACGCGGGTAGTTGTACGGCGCAAACCCATTGACGTTGCCGCTCTGCTCGACGTACGGCGGTGCATGGCAGTCCGCGCAATGGGGCTCGCCGGCCGCCAACCAATGATCCCGGGCGTCGTCGGCCGCGCTGAAGGGTACCGCAACGCCGCTATGAGTTGGATCGACCGGCTCCACGAATCCGGTCACACCATCGAGCGTTCCGTCCTCCGGGTGCAACCACTGACTCGGGTCGCCCTTGTTGTTGTTGATGGCCTTCACACAGTCCTGCGTGGTACAGAGGCTCAGGATGTTCACGCTAAACTTACCGTCCGGATCGTAGCCGCTGTCCACCGGATTGCCCCCTTCATCCACCTCGATCACGGCCATGTTCGCGTCCGCGTACTGCGGACTCCAGATGTCGCGCGTGTGGTCGATGCCGTCCGGCGTGAAGCCGTTGACATTGTCCTTCGGGTCGAGCCAGGAGATGACGGTGTCCCTGTCGTAGCCGATCATCTGCGCCAGCTGATTCAGGTTGCCGGCGGCGCGCGGGTTGACGCTGCAGTCGTTGTTGACCAGGTCGACACAATCCTCGGTCTTCCAGATCTCCTGACTCAGCTGGGTATGACAGTTGGTGCACCAGAGTCCGCGCACCTTGGTGGGACTGCCCGCCAGCCCTTCCTGGTTGCGGGCGACGTTCCTGCGCAGCCATTTGCCCACTGCAGTGAGATGCTGGGGCGTCTCGGCTCCGTCGATATCCTTCAGCGGGTTTGCATGCACATCCCGGCCGACGAAGCAGCCGCCGGCACCCAGGCGGTTATCGGTCTCGGCGTAGTGGTTGTCGCCGCCGTACTCGATTGGATAGCCCTCCATGTCGCCGTTCGAGCGGTGCGCCGGGTGACAGCCCTGGCACATACCGTCACGGCCGAGGCTGTCGGCGAAGACGAGGTGACCACCCTGGCTGACGGCACGGTGCTTGCGGTGAATGGCCTCGGTGATCGGGCGGATGGTCAGCGAACCGCCCGGGTCGAAGCTTGCGGCCGTGACAGCGCCGATGGCGTTGTCCGCGTGGCACTTCTGACAGATCACGCTCTCATGCCCGAGACGGGTCTCCTGGATGAACGGCGCATCGATCGGCACACAACCGGGGGCCGAGGAGTCCGGGTAACAGGCGGTGAAGTCCGTCCCCATCTGCGCATCGTGCTGCGACAGGATGCTCATCGCCGCGCCCTTCAGGCGCGGGTACCAATCCGAGTCGCCGGCCAGCGGATCGAGGCCGTAGTAGGCGAGCCAGAAGTCGATCTCCTCCTGCACCAGGGCCGCCGACCAGGTCCCGGTCGTGTTCGGCGAGTTCGTGGTATCAAAGGCCGAGTGACAGCGCTCGCAGTTCGGGATGTCGATCGGGGCGGTGCCGAAACCGATCACCGGATGGCCGTTATCCATCACCGCCTCGCCGACGCCCTGGGGCGCATTGGGGTCATACTTGTGCAGCTGCGCCTTCATCGCCACGAAGGGCCGCACAGAGTCCTCGTCCACCAGCCCCGGATCGGCGAAGAAGTCCAGCGTGTCCTCCAGCGGGGTCAGCGGCAGGCCGAGGGCCTCCCAGATCCGCGGCGAGGTCAGCGTGATCGGCAGGTCTTCGAGCACCTTCATCTGTGTGTAGACGATGGTGCCGCTGTCGCCTGAGAAGGTCAGCAGGTTGCCCTTCGATGCCCCGTTGCAATCGTTCGGGACGGTCGCGGTCGGGTCGGTCGAGCTCGTATCCTTGGTGACAGGACCCAGCGGATGCAGCGCAGGGCCGCAGTCGGTGGGCACCGGCACATCGAGACCGAGATAGATCTTATCCGCATCGAGCCCGGTCTTGCCTGCGCCCTCGAGATTAGGCGCACCGGCACCGTCCTCCTGATAGATGTACAGGTGATTCAGCCAGCCGTTGGCATAGCCGCCTTCATCGTAATACCCGTCACCAATATAGGAATTATAGTAACCCTCGCGCTGGCCGGTGATGAGGCTCCCGTTCCCGTCCTTGGCCGTCACATCGTAGATGGTGTTCCACATGAACATGGAGTTCAGCTCTTGCGCACTGATCAGCCGGCTGCTCTGCGGCTTGCCGCGCCCGTCGTTGCGGGGCTGGGCCTCGTGCCAGTAGCGCAGCACATATTTCTGGAAGTTGCCGTCTTCGTCCAGGCTCGGATCGCGCAGCACCGTCTCGCGGCCGAGGAAGTCCTTGTTCTCGTTCGGGTCGCCCTCGAGCAGCTTCGGGAAGTCCTCGCCGTTGGTACCCTTGTCGGTCTTGATCACCTGCGCCAGGATCGAGTTGTAAGGCGGCAGCACGCAGCAATAGGCGAACTCAAAGCCGGTGCAATGCATACCGAGTTCGTAGTTCATCAAAATATTGAACTGGTTCTGTTGGCCCGCGCCCTTGACTTGTAGGCTGGTCTCCGTGATCAGGTGCACGGTGGCGACGTCGGTGTTCCCGCTTGCGTCGGTCACCCGGTACATGAAGTTGTCGTCGCCCGGCACGTTGTTGTTCGGATCGTAGGTGAAGGAGCCGTCGGCATTGACCACGACCCAACCGCCAGTGGCGCCGGAATAGAGCTCGGCGGTCAGCATGTCGCCTTCCGGATCGGTGGCATGCAGCAGCACGCCGGGCGCCGGCACGTTGATCAGCCCGTCGCGCGCGACGATCGCGGTGTCGAGGGCGAAGGTCTCATCTTCGGCCGTCGGCGGCTGATTCGCCGTGATGTCGGCGTTCGTGCTGGCACCGTTGCTGTCGCCGTCATTGTCGGTCACCGTCACCGTGACCGTGTAGGAGCCTGACGCGGCATAGGTGTGCGTCGGCTTGGCCCCGGAGCCGGACGAGCCGTCACCGAATGCCCATTCATAAGATGCGATGGTGCCATCCGGATCGGATGACCCAGTCCCGTCAAATACGACTGCAACACCGGCAACCCCGCTGTACGGCCCACCGGCATTGGCCACCGGCGGCTGATTCGCAGGCGGCTGCGGCGGCGGGGGCGCACAATCGGCCGGCGCATCGACCACGTCCATCTCGTCGGTCGCACCGCCAGCCTGCGCCGCGTAGGCGCGGCAGGGCACCGGGCTCAGGTTCTTGACCGCCACCTTCCAGCGCTCGTTGCTGGCATCGACGGTCGTGTTGCCGGCGATCTGACCCAGGTTGTAGGCGTTGGCCACGGAGACCGCCGCGTCGGCGGTTCCGGTGCCGGCCACGACCAGCTTGTTGGTCGCGGCATTCCAGTCCGCCCGCGTGATCTTGAACGGCTTGGCAAGCGCGGGGCCTGCCAGGACCGTGATGCCAATACCAACGGCGAGCAGCCCCACCAGGCTGCGCTGTCCTCGCGTCGCATGTCTTTCGTTCATCTTATGCACTCCTCAAATCGGTGATGCAGACCCCAGTCTCTTCGCGCACGGCCGCCTTGGGCAGGGAGCCCCGGAGGAGCCGCCGCAGACGGCGGCTCCTTACGCGTTGGACCGATGGTGACTAAGGCCGAACCATGTACCCAGGTGCCCCACCCATCGCGAGGACGGAGTCGTACACGACCTGTACGACGTAGTTGTGGTTGTGGATACCGGCGCCCGGGTCCTGGGCCAGGTGGTAGTTGAAGGCTGCCCCAAGGAGCTCCCTGTCGGAGAACGTATAGGTGCCTTGCGGCTGAGGGGCGACACAGGTCGAGTCGGACTGATAGCAGCTCGCCTTGGCCCAGTACGGATAGCTCCCCGGCGTGTACATGATCGCCGTCAGCCCGTGGGCCTTCGCGTAGCGGTTCATTTCCACGATCAAAGTCGCCTGCATACCGTCCACCTCATGGCGGAAGCTCTCAATCACACCGTCGCCATCGTAGTCGTAATATTTGCGATAGACAGGGTTGAGGCCCCATCCGAAGGGTTCTCCCAATTGATCGAAGTCCTCCAGCGGGAAACCTTCCTCGTCATAGTGGCAGCCGCTGCAGTCCTCGATATTCGGGAAGAAGTCGTGGTCCTTCTTCACACCGCCGGTCTCCTGATTGGTGGTGTTCAGATGGCACTGGATGCAGTTCTGCCGCTCGATCTGCTCGTGGCCGATGAAGCCGTTCTGTCCCGCGTAGGGCCCATAGGGCATGTCCGGCTGCTCGTAACCGGCGGTCACGTCTGTACCGAAGTACATTGCGGCCTCGGCGAAGTAGTGCAGGTTGATGAAGCCCCGGGGTAGGCTGGCATTCTCCACGGACTTGCCCGACTCACGGCCCTGGTGGCACTGCATGCAGATGTTGCTGGAGTCGCCCAGGTCCTTCACGGCACCGGAGGGGAATGGGATCTGCTGCAGCTGGCCGGCCTGCCAGCGGGTCTCGCCGCCGCCGTTGGGTACGTGGCAGGTCTCGCAGTTCAGCACCTTCGGATAGGAGGCCGACTGGGCCGTGACGGCATCGAAATCGGGCAAGCCGCCGCCGGCGCTGCTCTCCGCGAGCTGTTGGAAACCGCCGGAGCTGTGGCAGCGGGCGCAACCCTGCTGAACCTCACCCTCGCCGTTCCAGTGATTGAAGGGCTCGCCATAGCCGTCCGCATGGCCGGAGCTGGCCCACTGGGTCACGATGTTGTCCGAACCGCCAGCCGGGTCGTGAGCATGGCAGGAAGTGCAGGAGTCGGGCATCGGGCCGACCTGAAAGCCGTCCACCAATAAGAACTCGGTCCAGCTGAAGTCCTCCGGCTGCATGACGAAGCCGGGCCAGATGGGCTCGAAGGTATGGCTGTGCATATCGCCACCCCGGACCTCCTCCGGACCGTTACGACCCACGGTGATCCCAGGCTCGATGGCGGACTTGGCGGTCGGCGGCATGTGGCAGCTGGTGCAGCGGGTCTCGAAGCCAACGTCCATGAAAGCGCGGTTCTTGACATGGTTCTTGACGCTCTGCGTCACCGCAGCCGTGTAAATTTCGACATCAGCCACTGTGATATCGTCAAAATCGCCGTGCGTCGCGTGGCAGGTCAGGCACAAGCTGTTGCGGCCGGCACTGGTGGAAACCCCGTCGATCTCGGCAGTGACCAGATGCGGCAGCCAATCATCGAAGGGGGTCCCAGTGTCATGCATGTCGTGGCAGACGAAACACGGATGGTCATAGGTCTTGTCGGCCGCGTGCGGACCGTTGGCGTGGTCCTGCCCCTGCTGCATGTTGCTCGCCGAGGCAATGAACTCCTCGGCACCGACATCGATCATGCCGTTGCCGTTCTCGTCATGGGCGCCCCAGTAGTCGTTGGGGTTCTGGGAGATCGTGAAGTAATCGCGCAGGTCCTGACCGGGCTGATACAGCACCGGCTTGCCATTGCTCCCGATCATGCTGGGATAGAGCAGCGCGCCGTCGTCGCTGTCGCCGGTCCCGTAGTGGCCGGTACCCTGCTGGTGGCACTGGTAGCAGACATTGTTCTGGGCGATCAGGTTATCGACCCCATTCACGACGCCGTCGTCGTTCAGGTCCGTCGTGCTCACCAGCGTGGCCGGATTGACGATGGTCGCCTTCTTCAGCGCCACCGTGGGCGCGACGACATGGTCGCTGCCCGGCCCATGACAGGCCTCGCAGGCGACGTCCATGTCGGTGAAGCCCATGGTCCAGAACCCGTTGTTGTTGAGCTTCGCGGTCACGCCGGTCGAGTGGCAGCCGGCGCAGCGGCGCTCGTAGGCTGTTACATCGTTCTTCACATCGGCCTTGGCGATGGGCAGATTGTCCTCGTCGTACCAGTCGCCGGTGTTGTACGGCACGTACTCCGCCGTCTTGGCGTTGAACTGGATCGGCAGGATGTAGTGGCTGGCGCCGATCTTGGTGATGTAGAGCTGCTTCCACTGCGCCTCGCCATTCAGGATGCGGCCATCGAAGTCACCGTCGGCGACCTCAGGATTGGTATCCGCCGATCCGCCTATCGTGTAGGCGATCGCGTATTTGGTCGCGCCGATCTGGACGAAGGGACCCAATCTGTTGTTCTTGCCTAGGATCGGTGCGTCGGCACCGAACTGATCGAAGGCCGAGCCGCCGGGAAGGGCCGTAACCAAGACCTTGCCCGGATCGAAAAAATCGGACCGACCGGAGTCGTCGGCGTCGTTGACATAGCTGGTCTCGCTCGCCCCGTCCCTGACGATCTGTTGGTGGGCGGTCTGTACCCAGCCTTCATGCTCCCCTAGGTGACAGTACGAGCAAGCCGTGGCACCAACATAGGTCCTGACGGGGGCTTTTGCGGCTTCGGCGTAGCCGCCGATCGCAAGTGCCGACAACATCAGGCTGGCGAAGACAAAGGTCTCCCAGCCGTTTCTTTTTCGACGTAACATCTCGGCTCCTCCTCAGTTGGCGACAAGACATGGGCCTTCTTGACGGACCATCCCGCAGAACGCCAGTGGTTACTGTACGCATCGAAACTTAAGAAAACCTTAAGACTGGTACGTGTGTCACAGATTTCGAAATGGTCACGGCGCCCGGCGCCCGGGCGGCGACGACTTAGCCTTTGCTTTGCGTACCGCCTGCAGGCGAAGCCGAGGAAGGTGCTACGCGAGACTTCGTGTCTGGGTATCGACTCGTGCGACGGCGCCGCGTCGCGGAGGTCGATGCGGTCGGGTTGGTGGTGCGCAGACGCCCCTCAGTGCGCGGCAGGGAATGTCGCCGTAGGCACGCAACGGCGGTGGTCCTTCGCCAGTTCCTCGGTGACCTTGCGGCTGAGGGCATGCGGCAGTGTAGGTGGTAGCCGTCGACAAACGGCTGGGATATGCATTCGGGCCGCCGTCGACTGATGCTTGGCGGCTACGGGCGGGCATTGCGGTCAAAGCACAGCAGTCGCTACCGGTCAGAAGGAAGGCGTCGTCTGCGGCGTCGATGCAGGTGCATTGCGCACGCTGTCTGTGCGATCTGACAGGGGCCGGGCAGCCGAGATCGCCTCCCTGGCGAAGGTGGGTAGCCAGACCTCGCAGCACAACCCGCCCCGCGCTTGGTTCGCCAGCTTTACTCCACCGCCGTGGAGCTCAGCGATGCGGCGCACGATGGACAGCCCAAGGCCGCTTCCCGAGGAAACCGTGTCCTTTCCGCGCCGGAACCGCCGGAACATCTCGCTGTGCTCACCCTCGGCGATACCGGGGCCGGTGTCCCGGACGGTCACGAGGTTGAACAACCCATTGCGGCGCACGGCCAACGTCACCGCTCCGCCGCTGCCGGCATAGCGAACGGCATTGTCGACCAGGTTGCGCACCAGAATGCCGAGACAGGTTTCGTCGCCGAGCGTTACCGTTTCCGTATCGCCTGAGACCTGGACACTGACCCGATGCTGCCGTGCGAGTGGCTCCAGGTCGGCCGCGATGCGGCGAGCGACCTCGTTCAGGTTGACGGGCGCCGATGCTAGCGTGGTCTGTCGGCTATCCAGGCGGGCCAGGGTCAGCAGCTGATCCACCAGGCGCGAGGCCTGATCGACCCCGGCGATGGTCTGTCGCAAGGCCCGTTGGCGCTGTTCGTCGCTCGTCGCCCATTGCGCCACCTGTGCCTGCACGCGCAAGGCCGCCAACGGCGTGCGCAGCTCATGGGCCGCGTTGCCGGTGAAGTTGCGCTCGCTCTCCAGCGTACGCTCCAACCGCACAAAGAGCGCGTTCAGGGCACCAACCAATGGCTCCACCTCGACCGGGACCAAGTCGCTGGAGAGTCGATGCAGGTCGTTCGGATCGCGCTGCTTGACCTCCTGGACCAGCCGCGCCAGGGGCTTCAGTCCTTTGGCAACCGCGAGCCAAATCAGCAGCAGCAAGGGCGGTATCGCCAGCAGGCTCGGAAACACCAGGTGCTCGACCAAGTGCCAGGCCAGGTCTTTGCGCAGGGCATGATCCTCACCGGCGTAGAGGATCAGGGCGTTCTTGGTGTCCGCGATGCCGAACACCCGCCACGCGGTACCGTCGATGACGCGGTAGGAAAAGCCCGGCACGCCATTGGCCAGCGGCTCGTCGGGTGCGCTGGCCGAATGCAGGCGGAAAGAGCCGTCGCGCTTGTGCAGTTGGAAGACGAAGGCGTGTTTGTGGTGGCTTTCGTCGGCGCGGAATGGCCGGTGAAGATCGTCCGCCGGCGCCAGGTAGGCCGGCACGAGCCGCGGCAGCATGTCCTGGAGTTGCTCCAGCTCGCCCCGTTCCGCACTCGCCGTTGCCAAGGCAAGCAAAATGCGTGCGGACTGCGCCAGGTGGCTGTCCCAGAGGTCGTCGACCTCTGCCAGGGCACCGCGATACAAGAAGTAGTTGATAGGCACCCATAGGAGCAGGGTGCCGCCGAAGAACAGCAGGACCAGGCGCCGCCGCAGAGACATCGCCACGGTGTCTTTAGTCGAGGCGATAGCCCAAGCCCCGCACGGTCTTCACGGTTAGCGAAGGCAGCTTCTTGCGCAGATGATGCACGTGGACCTCCAGCACATTGCTGCCGATCTCGTCGTCCCAGCCGTAAATGGAGCTCATCAGGCGACGGCGCGGCACCGGCTTGCCGGCGTTCTCCGCGAGCAACTGCAAGATTGCGAATTCTTTCGGCGACAAGGGAACCAAGAACTTGCCGACGGTGATGCTGCGCGTCGCGGGGTCGATCTCGATGTCCCGGTGGCGAATCACCGGCGAGGTGCATCCCACTGCCCGTCGATGCAGCGCCCGCAGTCGGGCGCACACCTCATCCAAGTCAAAGGGTTTGGCGACGTAATCGTCAGCGCCGGCGTCGAGTGCGGTCACGCGATCCTCTACGCCGTCCGTTGCGGTCAGAATGAGCACCGGGACCTCGTTGCCGCGCCGCCGCAGCCAGCGCAGGACCTCGATACCCGGCCGCTTGGGCAAGCCAAGGTCGAGCACCGCAAGATCGTAGGTCTCTCGTTCGAACGCAAGCTGGGCGGCATCCCCGTCGCGCACCCAATCCACAACCCAGCTGGTTTGCTCCACGCCCGCTTTGAGACCATCGCCGAGGATCTCGTCATCTTCGATCAAAAGGACACGCATACTGGGCAGCGAAAACTACAGAAGGATTGAGAATTGTCAAGCACTTGAGCTCTGAGCGAACAGGTTTCGCCGACAGCGCAGGGCGGATCTAGCCGCGTCCGATGGTTAGTTCGCGCGTGGCCGGCTCAGTTCCGACGGCACAAGGGCGTTTGCCGCGCTGCTGACCAAGTTCAGCTCACATCAACCTTAGCGCGGCGATCGAGAAGCCTTTTCGGGCAAAGGAGCGCGGAGAAGCCGTCGGCGGCTCAGCAGCCAGGCGGAGAATCGTCTGCTGAGCCCCGCGCAGCGGGGCTACTCGGAGGCCGCCTGCGGGCTCGGCAACAGACCGCGCACCGCGGCAACGACGTCGTCGCCATGCCACTCACTCGGTCCGAGCACCCTGTAGCGGAGCCGGCCCTCGGCGTCGAGGATGAAGCTCGTCGGGTAGATGCTCCCGCCCCACACGCGAAAGGTCTCGCCGTCTGGGTCCAGCAACGACGTCAGACGGCTGTTGACCAGCTTCATGAATTTCGCGACCCGAAACGGCGATTCCGCGACGTTGATGAGCAGGACCTGGAAGGATTCGTTGGCCAGCTCGTCCGCGAGGCGCTGGATGCCGGGCAGCTCGGCGAGGCAAGGCGGGCACCAGCTCGCCCAGAAGTTCAGCAAGACGACCTTGCCGCGATAGTCCTCGAGCCGATGCGACTTGCCGTCGAGCGCCTTCAGCTCAAAACTGGGTGCCGGCGAGTCCGGCGGCGGAATTTGGGTAAGCTCTCCGGCGGTCGTCTCCTGCGCCAGAAAGGCCCCGAAGGACAGAAGGAGGGCGCCAGTGCAGCTTAGAACCGGCCGCATGGCCGCTCGGAGGATCTCACGACTCATGCCTTACCTTGGTCTGATGGAAGCTCGGTCGGCCGGCCTGTGACAGGCTAGTCGGACGTCGACTAGGCGGATTGATGCGTCCGCGGCTGAAAGCCACCAGCTCCAGACCGGGCTATGACGGCTTAGCGCCAACAGATGCCCTGGCACCAAAACTGGAGTACGGAGGCTCTAGCTGCCTGCCGCACGGACCGGGGTCCCGGAGTACGTGGCCTCAGCCGCGCACGGCGCGTACCGGGGTACGGTGTAGCCGCGTGCACCCCTGCATGAGCCCGCGGGACGCTTGGGCAAGCTTCTAACCGCCCAAGCCCAACCTAAAGGGCTGAGCATATACAGCGCTCGGGCCAGCTGCAACGCCTTGGGGGTCAGCGTCGAACGCCGCGCTGTGCTGGTTATTCCGAGGTTCGGGTGAGTTTTCAGGTGTCCCTCGGCGACGGCCAGGCTGTTAGCATGCACGGATGTCGTTTGCTCCTAGGGCGCCCGCTATCGTCGGCCTGTGCCTGGTGCTGGTCTGCTCCGGCTGCACCCGGCAATTGCCGCCTGCCGATACGCTGGTGGTGGGGCAGGTGGCCGAGCCGCGCTCGTTGGACCCGCAGGTCACGACGGCGCTGAACGATTTCAGGATTCTGGTCAATCTCTACGAGGGCCTGGTGGGCTATCGGTCGGGGACGCTGGAGCCGGCGCCGGCGCTGGCGCGGTCCTGGACGGTTTCCGACGATGGCCTCGTGTACGACTTCGGGTTGCGGCCGGGGGTTCGCTTTCACGACGGCACGCCCTTCGATGCCGACGCCGTGCGGTTCAATTTCGAGCGAATGCTGGACCCGGCGCATCCGTATCATGACACTGGCCCGTTTCCCCTGGCGTTCTTCTTCGAGCGCGTCGAACGGGTGGAGGTGGTCGACCCGCTGACGGTGCGTGTCCGGCTGGATGCGCCCTTCGCGCCCTTCCTGTCAAACCTGGCCTACCCGACGGGGCTGATAGTCTCGCCGGCGGCGGTGCGCCGCTGGGGCAAGGACTTCGGTCGCCATCCGAGCGGCACCGGTCCGTTCCGGTTTGTCGACTGGGAGCCTGGCCGGCGCGTTGAGCTGACTCGGTTCGACGGCTACCCCGGCGAGCCGGCGGCGCTGGCGCGGTTGATCTTCCGGCCGGTCACGGACCCGATGACCCGGGTCGCGGAGCTGATGGCGGGCGGGCTGGACCTGGCCTTGGAGCTTCCGCCGGATAGCGTATCCGCGTTTCGAGGGCGGCGGGGCTACCGGGTGCTCGAGGCCACCGGGCCGCACCTGTGGTTCCTGATCCTGAACACCCGCAAAGGGCCGCTTCGGGATGTCCGGGTGCGCC
>Ga0316578_10000217_pt1 | contig 16611 bp, 15 predicted proteins | sample J0NA_2_FD_203076 | JGI IMG/M metagenome (GOLD analysis project Ga0316578, IMG submission 203076) | Rhizosphere microbial communities from salt marsh grasses in Alabama, United States - J0-2_160517rDrC | ecosystem: Host-associated > Plants > Roots > Rhizosphere | place: USA: Alabama | collected... | reverse complement strand
AATCTGTGAGGGGGAACCTTTCAGCAGGATGACAGCTGAGAAGAGGCCGGGGTCGGGGGGTCAATCCAACGCCTGCCCTCCCGGAAGCGTGATGCGCACCAGAGCCCCGCCGGAGTGCCCGTTCAGGATCTTCACCCCCCCGGCGTGGGCCTCGGCGATCCAGCGGACGATGGCCAACCCCAGGCCCGTGCGACCTTCGGACCCGTCTCCCTGAAAACGCTGCAACGCCCGCTCCCGGGAAGCCAGGGGAATCCCCGGCCCCTCGTCTTCCACCTCCAGGTGAACCTCCCCTCCTTCCTCCCTTGCCCGAAGGAGAATCCGGCTTCCCCGGGGCCCGTACCGGACGGCGTTGTCCAGGAGAATGAGGAGTGCCTGCCGGAGGAGGACCGGATCCCCCTCCACTCCGGGTTCTCCCTCCACGTCCACGTCCACGGTGATCCCTGCCGGGCCGGCCAACCGCTGGGCGGACGGAAGGGTGTCGAAAATCAGGTCCGAAACCTCGATGGGTTCCCGAACGACCGCATCGGTTCCGGCTTCGGCCCGGGCCAGGGTCAGAAGGCCGTCCACCACCCGGGCGAGACGTTCGGCTTCGGATCCCACTACCTCCAGGGCCCCTCGGTATCCCTCAGTATCCCGGGGCTGCTGCAGCGCCAGGTCCACCTGGCCCCGAATGATCTGGAGGGGAGTTCGGACCTCGTGGGCCACGTCTCCGCTGAACCGCCTCATCCCTTCGTAGGCGACCTCCGCGGGTGCCATGGCCCGTCGGGCCAGAACGTATCCCCCCCAGCCCACCAGAAGGAGGGAAGCTGCGCCGGCCATGGCGAGAGCCACCAGGAGGGCCGCGGTGCGCTCCCGAAAAGTCTGGAGGTCCATGACGGCCAGTACCACCCTGCCGGTCCCAACCGGTGAGGGTTCGACGGTCCTCCGACCCACGATTCGCCAGAAGTGCTCCACCTCCGTTTCATCCCCGCTGTCCTCCCTGTCCTCATCGACCCGCCATGTGGCACGGACGGTCCCCCCCTCCGCCGCCTGACGAGCATAGGGAGCGAGCCACGCAGGCTCCTCCCCCGGCTCCACGGGACTCCCATCCCCGTCGAATCGGAAGAGGCGGACCCCGTCGTCCGGAGACCCTGTGCCGTGGAGGTGCTCCGACAGGAGAGCGTCGGTTTCTCTCAAGAGCCGAATCTGGAAAAGCCAGTAGGCGGCTCCGCCGAAACCCAGGAGAGTCAGGGCCGACATGGCGAAGTACCACACCAGGAGCCAGAACCGGAAACGGGCCAGAGCTTCCTTCATAGGCCGAAGCGATACCCCGCCCCCCTGTGGGTGTGGATGAGGGGCGGGGAGAACCCTTCATCGAGCTTCCTGCGCAGCCGCCGGACCAGGACCTCCAGCGCGTTGGAGGCCGGGTCGTGGTTGTCGTCCCAGACGTATGACGAGATACTGGCCCGGTCCAGGACCGTGTCCTGATTCCTGAGGAAGAACTCCAGGAGGTCCCACTCCCGGCTACTCAGAGGGATCTCCACGCCGCCCCGGTGCACCGCCCGGCTCCTGAGATCCACCCGGAGATCGGCCACCTCCGCCGTCTCCGGCTGAAAGGCGGTGGACCGACGGGACAGGGCCCTGAGGCGGGCCAGGAGCTCCGGAAAGGCGAAGGGCTTCACCAGGTAGTCGTCGGCTCCTGCGTCCAGGCCCCGAACACGGTCCTCCACGGCGTCCCGGGCCGTGCAGATGAGGATGGGCGTGTTGAGCCCCCGCTCCCTCAAGGTCCGACACAGCTCCACTCCACTCCCGTCCGGGAGAAGGACGTCCAGAACCAGGACGTCGAAGCCTGACAAGAGAGCCTCCCTGCGGCCCGAGGTGGCATCGTACCGCAGGACCACGTCGATTCCGTGGTTTCGGCAGCCCTCCTGCACCATGCTCCCGATCCGCCGGTCGTCCTCCACGAGCAGGACTTTCACCTGACCCGATCCACCGAGTCGGCCCCGAAGAGAGTTCCGGTTCCGTTCAACCCCCCGGCTCCCGCAGCGGGCTCGGCTCACACCCCTCACGCACCACGTTGTAGGTGATGCTCGTCACCTTCCAGCCCTCCTCCATCTTCATGAGGGCCAGGACGTCGATGCCGCAATGGGAGAGCTCACCGTCCAGGTGGAAGTCGTAAGGGGCCCATACCATGGCTATACGGCCAGACACCTCCACGACGGGTTCCCAGATTCGTTCCCGGAACGCGGATCCGTCCCCAGCCAGACCTTCCAGGAACTCCTCCCGGGTCCGAACACCGTAGATGGGCCCCGACTGGCCTTCCCGGATACTGAACAGCCTGGCTTGAGGGGCCAGCATCTCGTCCAGACGCTCCGTATCGCGGGACGAGAGGGCATCCATGAAATCCGTTGCGAGCCGGGTGACCGCCAACACATCCGGAGCCCGGGCTTCCTCCGCCGAAGGGAGGGACGTCGAGCCGGCGTGATCAGGCCCTCCTTCTTCTCCCCGGCAACCCAGGATCAAGAAGCCGGGAGCGGGAATGAGGATCAGGGCCGCAAGCACCCATTTCGTGCGCATGGTCTTCACCGGGCCTCCCTCTTCTGTCAGGAAGGCGGGAAGCTGGCACGGGGACTCCCCCTCTGGCAAGGAGCAGACCCGTCGACGTCACCCACCCGTCGCCAGCATCCGGTGGTCCAGCGCCTTGAGGTAATCCCTGACGATCCTTCCGGATCGACCGAAGTCGATGTCCTCGTCCTCCGACACGGTTCGGGCGTTCGCGTCCACCCGCACGCGCCCGTCCTCCAGGGTGCGCACCACCACCATGAGCTCGTGGCCCTTGAGGTCCCAGATGCTCCACCCGGCTCGGGCTCGAATCCGACCGTGCTCCGACTCCATCTCGATGAGAGCCAACCCGATGTCATCCACCGAGGCAACCGCTGCATCCCAGACTTCCTCCGCACCGGCCTGGTAGGCGCGTGATCGTTCCTCTTCCGGCAGATGGTAGGTCGTGGCGCATCCCACGACGAGTAGAGCCAAGGCAGCGATGGCGGGCTTCTTCATGACTCCCTCCTTTAGTCTATCTGGGGAACTACAGAATCTCTGGTGCAAGCGCCGTACCATCCTCGGAAGGGGACGCAAGCGGGTGGATCCGGTCCCGGTTGGACTCTGTTCCCGTACTCCGCTCTCCCGGCAGTCCCCGGGAATGGACAGGGTCCGTCCTTCTCAATGGACAGAATGCCTGAAGCTCACCCAACCGCCTCAACGAAGCCCCACCGGCAGGGGTCCCTTATGAAACGTCGAAGCCGGAGCTTCGGAATCCTCCTGGGAATGACACGCAATGTCGGGTTCCCTGGCTTCTGGTTTCTTTGGCCCATATTCTCTCGGAATCCCTGCGCATCATGCTCTCAGGGCCCCAACACACCCTGGAAAAAGGAAGTTCGGAAATGAGGATCTGCGGTTCGCGACGCTCGGCGGGGCTCCTGGCCCTGATGACGATCGGCCTGGCCAACCCGGGCTTCGTCGAAGGGCAGGGAGCTTCGTATCTGGATCACGATGGGCTCACCCGTGAGCTCCGGTCACTGGCCAACGGCTCCGACGCCGTTCGCATGGAATCCCTGGGGACCACCCTCGAGGGCCGGGACATCTGGGTCCTGGAAGTGGGGAACCCATCCGGGACACCGCTGGCGGACCGCCCAGGGGTCCTCGTGGTGGCGAACCTCGAAGGGAACCATGTCGTGGGGAGCCACCTGGCCCTGGAGATGGTTAGATATCTGACGCGGAACGCCGGAGAGGATGCTGTCCGGAACGTCCTGGACAACCAGGTGGTCTACGTCCTTCCCCGCCTGAACCCCGACGGCGCCGAGGCGATGTTCGCCAGGGTGAAGTGGAACCGGAGGACGAACGCCCATCCCTACGACGACGACAACGACGGGAGGGTGGACGAGGACGGGCCGGAAGATCTGAACGGGGACGGGTTCATCACGGTCATGCGGGTCCCGGACCCGGACGGCGTGTTCATGGTGGACCCGGACAACCCCCGGCTGATGAAGAGGGCAGACGCGTCGAAAGGTGAAACCGGCGCCTACACCCTCTACTGGGAGGGAAACGACTCCGACAACGACGGCTTCTATAACGAAGACTTCCCCGGCGGCGTAGACCTGAACCGGAACTTCCAGCACGAGTACCCCTACTGGCAGGCCGATGCCGGACCCTACATGGTGAGCGAGGTGGAGACCCGGGCCCTCATGGACTTCGTCGTCTCCCACAGGAACATCGGCGCCATCTTCACCTTTGGCCTCACCGACAACCTGGTTACGCCACCGGATAGCCGTGGTGCCCTGGCCAGCGCCAGCACCCTGGATCTCCCGCTCTTCGCCAGCGAGTCCAACGCCGATGTCTTCGACGTTGGGAACTTCGCCGGCGGCGGGATGGGGCTGGGTTTCTTCGGCGGCTTCGGTGGGGGGCGTCGGGGCGGCGGCGGTTTCCTCCGAGGAGCCCAGGTCGGAGCGGACAATGACCCCACATCGGGTCGCCGCCCCGCCACCACGGTGAGCACCGGCGACCTGGTCTATTTCAACGCCGTCTCGGACGCCTACAAGGAGATCACCGGGATCTCCCAGGTTCCGGTGCACCGGACCCCGGAAGGAGCCTTCTTCCAGTACGGCTATTTCCAGTTCGGGGTGCCCTCCTTCAGCACCCTGGGATGGGGTCTCCCCGCCCAGGAATCGGAAGGTGAAGGGCCCGCTGGGCCCGGCGCTCAGACTCGAGGACAGGCGTCCAACCCGGCCGGCGCCCAGGCCGGTGCCGGAGGGCGTACTCCTCCCGCCGGCACCATGGGGCGAATGGTGGGCGGTGGAGGGATGCCCATGGCTGGGATGCAGCAAGCCCAGGGGCGGGGTGCTGCGGCAGGAACCGGCGCCGACGCGAAGGTGCTCACGGCCCTGGAGTCCGCTGGCATCGACGCCTTCCAGGACTGGACCGCCTACGACCACCCCACCCTGGGCGAGGTGGAGATAGGAGGATTCAGACCCTACGCCACCACGAACCCACCGGCAGAGCAGGTGGCGGAACTCGGGGAGAAGCACGGGGAATTCCTGGTCAGGCTGGCCGGGATGCTCCCTCGGATTCGCATCGCCGGCACCGAGGTGGAGGCCCACGGTGGCGGCCTCTTCACCGTTACCGTTCACGTCGAGAACGAGGGCTTTCTCCCCACGACCCTGCGGCAGGGCCTTACGTCCCGGGCGGTCCAGGCCACCCTGGTCCAGATCCAGGTCCCGCCGGAGGACATCCTTACCGGTGCCGACAAATCCAGCAGAATCCAGCAGCTGGACGGGTCCGGATCCCGTGAGACCTTCACCTGGGTGATCCGGGGACGGGCAGGGGCCGAAGTGGAAATCCTGGCTCGGTCCGAGAAGGGTGGGACCGACACCGCAACCGTGACCCTCAGGTGAGGAGGCCTACCATGAGAATCTCGAGAATTCTGGCGGCCCTCTCCCTTGCCGCCATGGCATTTGTAGCCAGTCCCCTGGCCGACGCGGCCGTGCCGGGAAACACGGACCACACGCTGGCCGCCCAGGACCGGGGCTCCGATCCCCCCCACACCCTGGACCTCACCTGGGATCGCTGGCTGGACCACGCCGAGCTCGGTGAGCGGATGGATCTCATGGCGCGGACCTGGCCCAGGTTCCTGACGTTTTCCTCCATGGGTGAGAGCTACGGTGGTCGGGAGCTCTGGCTCATGACCATCAACAACCCGGACACGGGCCCCGAGGAGAGCAAGGCCGGGATGTACATCGAGGCCAACGTCCACGGGAATGAGATCCAGGGTGGAGAGATCTGCCTCTACACCATCTGGTACCTCATGGAGAACTACGGGAAGATCGACGAGGTCACACGGCTGGTGGACGAGCGGGTCTTCTACATCGTTCCCACCGTGAATCCGGACGGACGGGACTACTTCATGCACGGGACCGGATCCGGAGGCCGCACCGGCCACGTACCCGTGGACGACGACGGGGACGGTCTCGTGGACGAGGACGGGCCCGACGACCTGAACGGGAACGGCGTCATCGAGCAGATCCGGAAATACACTCCCGGGGAGGGAACCTACCGCCTCAATCCCGACGACCCCCGCATCATGGAAGCCGTGCCGCCCTGGGAGACGGGAGATTGGACCCTCCTGGGCTCCGAAGGGCTGGACAACGACGGGGACGGGCTGGTGAACGAAGACCCGGTCGGCGGATATGATCCGAACCGGAACTACGCCTCCGACTGGCAGCCGAATTACGTACAGGGTGGGAGCATGGACTACCCATTCCAGCTCCCGGAGGCCCGGGCCACCGAGGACTTCCTGGCGGCCCACCCGAACATCGCCGGGATGCAGTCCTATCACAACAATGGGGGGATGATCCTCCGGCCCCCGGGATCGGCCTGGGGCGGAGACTACCCCAGGTCCGACATCCAGGTCTACGACGAGATCGGTGAGTTCGGAGAGCGGATCCTTCCCTGGTACAACTACCTCATCATCTGGCAGGGGCTGTATACAGTCCACGGTGGAAGCATCGACTGGACCAACGACGGCCACGGGATCGTTTCCTTCAGCAACGAGCTCTGGAACGGGGGCCAGTACTTCCAGACGCCCCTCCTGGAGCGGCAGACCGAGGATCCCAACTCCCCCATCGGAGGACAGAAGTCCCGGTATTTCTTCGACGACTTCCTGGAGTTCGGGGACGAGTACATCGAGTGGGCCCCCTTCGATCACCCTCAATACGGTGAAGTGGAGATGGGGGGATGGAAGAAGCTCTCCGGGCGGGTCAACCCCCGTTTCATGAGCATGGAGCTCTTCCACCGGAACATGGCCTTCAGCCTGTACCACGCCGACATGATGCCCATCATGAGCATGGGCGAATCCCGGGTGGAGAGCCTGGGCGGTGGCCTCTACAAAGTGCAGGTGGACATCCGGAACGAGCGTCTGATGCCCACGATCACGGCGAAGGGAATGGAGGACCGGGTGGTGCGGCCGGATCTTCTCACCGTGGACAGTGACCTGGAGATCGTGGCCGCCGGCTGGGTGCCGGACCGGAACCGGCCCGGGCCCACGGAGATGATCGACCAGCACGACCTGACGCGGATCCTCATCCGGAGCGGGCATCCCGGCCGCACCACCAAGACCATCGAGTACCTGGTCCGAGGCTCCGGCTCCATGGAGGTGACCTACTCGTCGGTGAAGGGCGGCACGGTGAGCACCACTGTGGGGGTGAGGTAGGGTTCGCTTTCCAACCGGCGGCCGGCCGGGATCCCCGGGGGATCCGGGGATTCTCCGAGCTCGGGCGCATCTGTGAAGGAGAAGTGGGGCGGCTCCAGGTTGGAGCCGCCCCTTTCACGTCTTCCCCCGTTCCGGGGTCGGGAGGATCCCTTTCCGGGGTTTCCGTGCCGGGAGGGGAACGACCATCCACTCCCTTCTCATCCCCAGGGGAACGCCATGGTGCAGAGCCGGGAAGGAACCGCCAGATTGATGTCCTGGCGGGTAACGCCGACCCTCAAGAAGGGAGACCCTGAATGCAGCACCTGATCGACGCGTATGCCCCAGCCGAAATGGCCCGACGGGTGGTCAGGGTCGGAGTTGCCAAGGCGGGGTTGCCCGCAGCCGACTCCCTCATCCTGGCCGTCCTGGCCGGGTCGTTCATCGGCCTGGGAGCTGCCTTCGCCACTACCGCCACCACCGCCACCCAATTGGGGTTCGGCCCTACCCGGATCCTGGGGGGCCTCGCCTTCTCCCTGGGGCTCATCCTCGTGGTAGTGGCGGGCGCGGAGCTGTTCACCGGAAACAACCTGGTCGCCATGGCCTGGGCCAGTCGGCTCATCACCACCCGCCAGGTCGTCCGGAACTGGACCCTGGTGTACCTGGGTAACTTCGTTGGATCCGTGGGGACGGCCCTCATCGTATACCATTCCGGCATCTGGGCCCTCGGGGGGAATGGGGTGGGAGTCAACGCCATAGCCATCGCAGCGGCCAAATGCGACCTGGGATGGGGGGAGGCCTTTTCACGGGGAGTCCTGTGCAACGCTCTGGTGTGCCTGGCGGTTTGGCTATGTCACTCGGCTCGAAGCACCACGGACAAGATTCTCGCCATCGTCTGGCCCATCTCGGGATTCGTGGCCCTGGGATTCGAGCACTGCATCGCCAACATGTACTTCATTCCCCTGGGGGTGATCCTCAGGGGAGAACCGGGACTCCTGGAAGCCCTCGGCCAGAACGGACCGAGTCTGACATCCCTGACCTGGGGCGGGCTGGCGCACAACCTCCTGCCGGTCACGCTGGGCAACATCGTTGGGGGCACCCTGATGGTGGCGGGTGTCTACTGGTTTGCCTACCTCAGGAACAAGGAGAAGAAGGCCATCCTGGGAACGGACTGATGAAGCATTCGTACAACCCGAGGGAGGGGACGGCCGCGGGAAGGACCGCCCCGGAAGCGCCACGGAAGAAGAATCGATCCCCTTCAATACGGAGGGCCCAGGAATGAGCACGTCTCACTCTCCTTCCAGAAGAACCTTCCTGAAGACCACGTCCGCGTGTGCCGCCCACCTGACCCTCATGGCGACCCCCTTCCCCGCCGCAGCCCGGGCCCTCTGGAGCGGCAGGACCCAGGAGTCCATCGTGGCCCGGGAGCCGTTCGGTCGCCTGGAGGAGGTAGGAGGAGGTCTCTTCACCTTCGTCTCCACGCCCCTGGGTGGAGACTACACCACGGTCTGCAACGGTGGAATCATCGCCGGGCGAAGCGGAGTCCTGGTCATCGAGGCTTTCCAGACGCCGGAGGGCGCCCTCTGGATTGCGGAACGAGCCCGTGAGCTGACGGGACGATGGCCCACTCACGTGTTGATCACGCACTACCACAGCGACCATTCCGGGGGCGTGGATGGGTTTTTCAAAGACCCGCCCTCTGGCCCGGGGGTGCAGGAAACCTCGGCGGGAGGCCAGGGTCCCAGAATCCTGGCGACAGAGACGACTCGTGACCTGGCGGTGGACCATCTCCCGGACGATGCGCCGGAATCCCTTCCACAACTCTGGGCCGACGTCGTGCTGCTAAGCCCGCAGGTGCCGACGACACTCGACCTGGGGGGCCGCGAGGTCCATCTGGTCCCTAGGGAAGGCCACACCGCCAGCGACGTCACCGCCGAGTTGCCCGAGGAGAACATCCTGTGGTGCGGCGACCTCTTCTGGAACGGGATGTTCCCGAATTACATGGACGCGGTCCCGAGTCGCCTGTCCAAGGCCGTGCGAGCGCTCCAGGGCTTCGGAAATGTCCTGTACGTTCCCGGACACGGGCCCCTGGCGACCAGCGGGGACATGGCGAGATACGTCGCGGTGATCGACGGGATCGAAGAGACGGCGAGGAACGCCGCTCGGGAGGGCTGGACGGCGGAGGAGGCGGCTGACCGCCACAGGATCCCGGAGGACCTCGGGGATTGGACCTTGTTCAACCCCGCGTATTTCCAGCGGGCCATCGAGGCGTGGATGCGAGAGTGGGAGAGCGGATCGCAGGGGATGGGAGGGGACGACTGAAGTCGGGGGGGGCGGAATTCGGGTCCGTCGGGCCCCGGCAAGAAGAACGACCGCCCCGGAACCCGGGACGGTCGTTCATTCAGCGGGTCTGGCCCGTTCTGCTTATTGGATCCGAACGACGTTCTCTGCCGCGGGGCCCTTGGTTCCATCGACGATGTCGAACTCGACCTGGTCACCCTCATTGAGAGTGCGGAATCCATCGGCTTGAATGGCGGAGTGATGGACGAAGCAGTCCCTCTCGCCACCCTCTGGGGTGATAAAGCCGAAGCCCTTCTGATCGTTGAACCACTTCACGGTTCCCTTGGTGCGCATCAACCTGCTCCTATGGTGTTGTTGTCGTCGGAGTCGGGTTGACCCGTACCATCCGACAAGCTCGCTCGCGCGGACTCACCCCCGCGCCCGGGTGGCAGCCCCTCGGCCGCAAATAGAAAGGGCGGAGCCTTCCACGGAAGACCTCCGCCTCCTTGCTCTGGTCCTTCCACTCCCCCCGTTTTTCTCTTCGGGGATCTTAAATTTCGCTTACAATGTCGCCGGAGGTCAAGGGTTTGGCAATACTGGCGAGGGTTTCCCAGGGGTAGAGGTGCCTCTTCTACCCCGTCTCGCCCCTCGATCCAAGGTATTCTTGCCTGAACTGAAAATGCTCCCGTGCGGCTTCCGGAGCCCCGAGCCAGTGCGTGGTCCCCGCCACCACCCACACCACATCGTCGGAGAGTTCCATGAGAGCGTCGACATCGTGACCGGTGACCAGAACGGCGCAACCGCCGTCTGCCAGCGTCCGAATGGCCCGGGACACCACCTCTTTGTCCCCGGGTTCCAGGCTGGCGAGGGGCTCGTCGGCAATGAGGCATCGGGGTCCCCTGGCCAGCACCAGGCTCAAGTCGGCCCTCCGCCTTTCCCCCCCCGACATCTGGTCTTTGCGCCTGTCCAGAAGCACCTCCACTCCCATGGCGTCCACCGCTCCGGGGCGCAGGCCCGCCGGCATCTGGAGCTCCAGGAGACGGTGATGCCAGCGAAGGGTTCGGCGGCGAGAGAGGAGGCCCCGATCCGGGACGTACATCAGACCGAGGCGAGCCAGATGATGAAGCCTGGGCCTCGGATAGGTCTCGCCGTCGAATCTGACGATTCCCGATTCGGCCCCCAGAAGTCCCAGGGAGGACTTGAGAAGGGTCGACTTCCCGGATCCGTTCCGACCGAAGAGGACCGTCACCCCTCCCGGGATCGCCCACGCCGTGGCGGATTTCAACACTTCTTTGGAGCCGAACCGCTTCACGAAGGAATCGGCCACGAAGAGAGGATCCGGACTCTTCATCTTCCGAGAAGGGGGGAGAGGAGAGCGGGAGCCAGGGCCAGAACCGTCTCGCAGAACGCGACGGTCCCGAAGGCCAACCCCATGACCGTCAGAGGCGCGATTCCCAGGTTCTGGGCGAAGACCCGCTCTCCGGAACGGGTGATGTCCAGAAGGACCAGCCACGCTACCGCCAGGGCAAGGACCAGGAGGACGGTGGGTGAAAGCTCCGGGGATATGTCCAACTGTCGGCTCACCGTTTGCGCCCCTGCGGAGAGGATGGCACGGGATACCGCCCAGACCGCGATGCTGGTAACCACCAGCCGAATCGAAAGGGGACCGGGCGGGAAGCGTCTCACAACGGGCGCCCCAAACGCGCCAACAGCTCCATGCTCCTGTTTCTCCCGGAACCCTGCGTCCCCCGATATGCCTCGTTCAGGCCTTCCGTGTGGAGAATGTCGAAGCTCAGCTCCAGCCCCCCCGGGAGCGCGAAACCGACTCCACCCCCCACTGCCGCGTTGATCACGGTCCCCTTCTCCTCCTGAACCATCTGGCAGAACTCCTCGGAGCACTGCCTGGCCAGAAGGAAATCCACCGTGGGTCCGGCGAAGAGATAGCCGACGAGAGGCCCGATCCCAACCTCCAGCTTCCCATGAACGGGGATGCTCAGATAGTGGCTCCTTGCTCTTGCCTCCGAACGACGCTCCGGGTCCTGATCCCCATCCCACACGATGCTCCCCCTCCCCACGTACCCCGCTCCGGCCCGAATGGAAACGAGGCGAAGGGGGCTCTGTGCGTCGACGAACACGCCCACGGCAACGCCACGGAGGCGGTCGGAGATGACTGAACCGTCCCACACCTCCCGGGACGAGGTCATTCCAAGAAAGACCCCTACGGTCCCTCGATCTCGAACCTCCGGTGGTGTGGGGTCCACCTGGGCCTGGAGTGCGCTGAAGGCTGGGAGGAAGAAGGCCAGGATCGTGGCCGGCCCTGCGAAGATTGTGACCGCCCCCCTCCTCAGCCTGGCCATGACACCCTCCATGTTCGGGGTCTCTGGTGGAGTCCTTGGTCCAGCTACACGGGATGCAGAAGCATCTCCGGTCCCCCGGTGATGCGTCTCTTCCGCTCCGAGCCCACCCTTCGTTCCCGTTGGCGCTCCAGCCACGCTCCACCACGGATGAGGGAGCGAATACCTAGTGTCCGTCAGGAGGGAGGCGCGGTCAAGACAGGAGCTGCGGCACCCCCTCCTGCTCCAGGAGGTGGAGACCGAACCTCTGGTCTGAGACTCCTTCCTTCAACAGGAAGTCGTACACGGCCCGCCCGTCCCGAAGTCGCCCCTCGAAGCACGTGAAACGGATTCCCGGCTCCTGGGCCAGCGGTTCGGCCAACTCCACCAGGTGGGAGGAAAACAGGGAGCGACACTGTGGGTGCTTGGCAAAGCCCCTGATCACGAGCTGGGAGGCGTCGAATGCGTCCTTCACGTTCGTTCCCCGGAACACCTCGTCGAACACCACCAACGCCCGCATGCCTCCTGCGACGGCCTCCGCCACCTCCCGCACCCTCCTGACTTCCGCCATGAAATAGCTCAACCCCTCCCTGATGTTCTCTTCCGGTGCGAGAGTGGAGAAGAGGGCGTCGAGGGGAGTCAGCCGGAGCCTCTTCGCCGGGACCCCCATGCCCACATGTGCCAGAAAGACCGAGATGGAGACGGCCTTCAGGTAGGTGGTCTTCCCCGCCATGTTCGGACCGGTGAGAAAGATGAGCGTCTCATGGCCCGTGAGAGTCACCGGATTGCGGACTGGATCCTGCAGAAACAGGTGGAAGATGCCTTCCCCTTCCAGAACGGGGACGGACGATTCCACCCACTCGGGGAATACCAATCCGAACCGCTTCATCCCCTCCGCCATCGCCATCATCGCGTCCAGATCGAACAGGGTCTCCATGATCTGACGGAATATCCCCATGGAGGCCTTCCGCAAGTGCCGATCCTGGTGGAGGACCCAGGTGGCCCGGTGAGGGACCCTCTCTCGCTTTCCCTGGAGCTGGCGAATGGAATCCAGAAGCGCCTCCGCCCGGCCCCGCAGGGCCTCCGGTGGATCCCGGCTCAGGAGGTCCTCCAGGAAGGGGACGAGGTGTTCGAAGAGGAGTCCGCTGGCCTTCACTCCCTCTCGGGCGAACCGGAAGAGCTCCCTGTACCTCAGCCGGACCACGATCACATCCAGAAGGTAGCCGAGGCCCCGACGGTTGGAGCCCACGTCCCAGGAGCTGTCCAGGTACCGGGTCACCTCCTCCACCAGCGGCGGCGGAGCGGGGAAGGAGAGGCCTTCCGTCAAGAGAAATCGGATCGTGTCCTGGACCTGACGGATGAGGACGGGATCCGAGGAAGGGCTCTCGAACCGGGTCCTCAGCGCACGGCTTCCCCCGCTGGTCACGGCCAGATCCAGGATGTCCACGACACCCTGTGTCCCGCTACGGGTGCGAAACAGCTCCAGGTCCCGGCGGGTCTTCGCGTCCACGAACAAGTCTGTACCCTCCCGTTCCGGGCTCCTCGGACACTCCCCTGCGCCTACCCGCCCCGTACCATGACCGGACCGCGGGGCTCCGGAAGGCCGACAAGGAACGGGGACGAGTCCTTCCCCATTCTTCCCCGACCGGGGGCGAGGGGTTCCAGCGACGGTTCAAAAGCTATCGCCCCCTGCTCCTCGGACGCTTGCACCCTCGAGCGGCTTAATCGACATTGCCCGGCATCCATCCTCAGCGTCGAATCCCAGTCGGCCGACTCGATCCCGAGCGGGAGGACCTCCCATGAAAACGTTAGTCTCCCTGGCCCCCGTCCTCCTCCTTTCCGGGCTCTTCGTGACGACGGCCCCCGTCCATGGCCAGTTTCCGCTGACCTCCCGACCCGGGGACCAGAGCTTCCGAGTCGAAAACGTAATCATCCAGGCCCGGGACGGCGTTCACCTCCACGCCCGCATCTGGATGCCCACAGAGCTACAGGCTGAAGCCCCCGCCATTCTGACTCTCACTCCATACACCTCGGACGACGGCCAGCGCTTCGGACAGTTCTATGCATCCCACGGGTACGTCTACGTCAATGCGGACGTCCGGGGTCGCGGCGAATCGGAAGGGGAGTTCTGGCCACTGGAGAGAGACGGCCCGGACGGTTCCGATATCGTGCGGTGGATCGTCCGTCAGCCGTGGAGCGATGGTCAGGTCGGGATGCGAGGGGGCTCGTACCGGGGAATGACCCAGTGGCAGACCCTGAAAGAGCATCCGGAGGGGCTGGTTACCGCCGTCCCGACGGCGTCCGTCCACCCCGGCTGGGACTACCCGAGCCCCTCCGGGATCTTCCTGAGTTACGCGGCGCGTTGGCTCGCGTTCGTGGAAGGGAAGGCGTCCCAGAGCAACCTCTTCGGGGACGACGATTACTGGAACGGAAAGTACCTGGAGATCTACTCCGAGCATCGACCCTTCTCGGAGCTGGACGACGTTACGGGTCTGTCCCCGAGGGTATTCGAGCGGTGGATCGCCCACCCCTGGTACGACGAATTCTGGCAGGAGATGAACCCCGGACAAGCGGATTATGCCGCCATCGACATCCCCCTCCTCACCATCACCGGCTATTTCGACGGGGACCAGCCCGGGGCCATGAAGTACTACCGGGACCACATGGCCCACGGCTCGGATACGGGGAAGGCACGACACTATCTCATCATCGGGCCCTGGAACCATGGCGGCACGCGGATTCCACAGGCAGAGCTCGGAGGTCTCACCTTCGGGGAGAACAGCGTCCTGGACATGGAGGCCGTTCATCTTGCCTGGTTCGACTGGACTCTTCGAGGCGGACCGCGGCCCGATTTCCTCCAGGACCGGGTGGCGTATTACGTCATGGGCTCAGAGGAATGGAGGTTCGCGCCAACCCTGGAGGGAGTATCCCCCGGCAGCAGAGATTGGTTTCTCTCGTCGGACGGTGCCGTATCCGACGTCTTCCACTCCGGGACCCTCTCCAGGTCCGTCCCGACAAGCCCGGGCACGGACGCCTTCGTTTACGATCCTCTGGAGGAGCCCGCGAGTCCGGCGGCAGTCGCCTCCGCCACCAGCTCGTACGCGGGGAGCGGACTGGCGTTCGTTCCCGGCCCAAAAGCCATATACCACTCCCCTCCCCTGGAGGACTCCCTCACCATCTCCGGTTATCCGACCCTGGAGCTGTACCTGGAGCTGGACGTCCCGGATACCGATCTCCTGGCGGGGCTGTACGAAGTTCGCCGGGATGGCACCACGATCCTTCTGGGTCAGAGTGAGCTTCGAGCCCGCCATCGGAACGGCGTGGACCGAAGCGAGCTGGTGACACCCGGAACCGTGGAGATGTACTCCTTCGACCGCTTCTACTACCTCAGCCGAACCCTTCGGGAAGGCAGTCGGATCCGTCTGGTGGTAAGCCCCCTCGACTCCCCGGAGCGAGACAAGAACTACAACAGCGGGGGAAACACCGTGGAGGAGACCGGCGCCGACGCGAGGAAGGCCACCATCCGTATCCACCACGGGGCGAGCTATCGCAGCCGGCTGATTCTTCCTGTGGGGAGGATGTGACGAGGTGGCCGTCAGTCCCTCTCGGCTTCGGTCAGGAGACGCTCCACCTCCCGCTCGGCCTCTAGCTCTCGAAGGAGATCCTCCACGTTCCCGACGGCTCTCTCCAGGGATACGGCGTCCCTCAAGACCACCGTGCGATGCAGCTCGGCGATTTGACCCAGGATCTCCGCCATCCGGGCATCCAGCAGATCCTGAAGGTCCGAGATGGAGCGGGTCGCGCTTCTCTCGTCCAGAGCCGTCTTCGCCTCCGCCAGGTAACTCACCCGCCTCAGGTCTCGAAGTACGAGCTTCAGCTTGGCGATCATGGCCCGGGTCGCGCTCCGGGTACGCGCGTCCACCGACGGGTGACGGATCACCCGATCCGCCATGGCTTCGGCAACCTCCAGGCGGGGGTCGTCATAGACCCCGGACGATTCCAGCGCACGCTCCACCCTCAGGTCGTCCCACCGCCTCAGGACGTCTCGCGCCAGACGCGGCTCCCTGGTCACCGGCACCACGTAGAGCATGAGCAGGATGAGGATGACTCCGACAACCCAGAAGGGCGAGAGATTCATCTCGAAGTAGCCCGTGGCCGCCCAGAGGAGGATGGCCACGGCCCCGCCCCCGGTCAGCTGCCATCCATAGGTCGTCAGCACCTCGTCCGCTTCGTCAACCACTCTGGGGCGTACCGGAGGATCTTCCCCCGGAACAACGGCAAACGAGTCTCTCTCGCTCCTGGACATCGGATCCCACCGTGGTTGAAGGCCGGGGTCCGTGCGGCCACACGGGGCCCCGCCGGAACGGAGACCGAGGCGGGCCTCCTATGCGTCCCGGGGATGTCCTTATCTACGTTCCGGAAAACTCCAGGGTTCCACGGGCCCGCAGTTCCAGCGGCAGGAGAGCCGCATAGAGCATGGAGTGGACGGGAACGTCCACGGCCAGATCCGCGCCGAACCGCACGATGGCGCCGGAGAGAGCCTCCAGCTCCGTTCGCCGTCCGTCCCGAAAATCCCTCTGCATGGAGCTGGTGCCGTCGGGGGGCACGGCGTCGATGAACTGCATGGCTCCCTTCACGCTGGACCCTGGCAGGCCTACTCCCTTTGCCACCCCCACCTGGTAGACCTCATGGATGGCCCGCTCCAGGACCTCCCGGACCCGGGGCACACGCCGAATCACGCCGATAGGTGCCCGGGTCACGGATCCGACCCCACTCACC
>Ga0316578_10000216_pt1 | contig 16611 bp, 13 predicted proteins | sample J0NA_2_FD_203076 | JGI IMG/M metagenome (GOLD analysis project Ga0316578, IMG submission 203076) | Rhizosphere microbial communities from salt marsh grasses in Alabama, United States - J0-2_160517rDrC | ecosystem: Host-associated > Plants > Roots > Rhizosphere | place: USA: Alabama | collected... | reverse complement strand
TACCAACCCGTTTTACCCGATAGACTGGATTGGGATTTAGAATACTTTTGACTTGATTTATATTAAATAGATTAATGGAAGGAGGTTTAATATGCCAGTTACATTAACTTATCCAGGTGTCTACATCGAAGAGATTCCTAGTGGTGTGCGAACTATCACTGGTGTCGCCACCTCGATTACCGCATTTATAGGAAGAGCGAAACGCGGTCCAGTTGATGAAGCCAAAGTAATTACCAGCTATGCTGATTATGAGCGTATCTTTGGCGGGTTGGATTTAAATAGCGCTATGAGTTTCGCGGTGCGCGATTTTTATCGGAATGGTGGGAGTCAAGCTGTTATTGTCAGGTTGTTTAACTCCGGAAGTGCAACAGGTACTGCCACCTTAAGCGCTGATAGTGTCGACCTTGAAGCCCTATATCCAGGTGCATGGGGTAATGACCTTCAAGTAACAGTCTCCCATGATGATGCTGCTACTGTCGAAGTTGCTGCAAAGCAGGGGGTGGCTGTCACCGACCTTTTTAACTTCACCATTGAAGACTTAAAAACCGGTTCACGCGAAGATTATTTGAATGTGACGGTCGTAGCCGGCCCCCGTCAGTTGGATAAGGTTCTAAGCAATTTGTCGAAGCTCGCCATTGTGCCTGACTCTTTTGTCCTGCCGGCCACACGTCCGTCGGATGGCGTATACACTGTACAAACAGCTGACGAAGCTTCGGACGGCACTGTTCTTAGTGCCAACGACTACATCGGTACGGGGAAAGAGGCTGCGAAAGAAGGACTTTATGCGTTGGAGCAGACGGACCTGTTCAACCTCCTGTGTTTACCACCAGATTGGGACACGTCGGCAAATACAAGCTATCCGGGTAGCTTGTTGGCCACTGCGGCCGGTTACTGTGAAGATAAACGGCGTGCCATGCTGATAGTTGATCCGCCAAACGACTGGACTGATACTGATGCGGCCGTAACTGGTATCAAGGCTGGGGTTGGAACCACCAGCATAAATACGGCGATTTTTTTTCCACGCATTAAACAGCCCAATCCGCTGAGAGATAGTCAGCTTGAAGAATTTGTGCCTTGTGGGGTTGTTGCTGGTGTATTTGCGCGCACCGACAGTCAGCGCGGTGTGTGGAAGGCACCTGCGGGAATCGAAGCGACAATAAGAGGTGTTTCCGAGTTGACAGTTAAGCTCACCGACGAGGAGAATGGCCGATTAAATCCGCTTGGCGTTAACTGCCTACGCACATTTCCAATAATCGGTCGGACGATATGGGGCTCACGCACCCTTAAGGGGGCAGACCAACTCGCCTCAGAGTGGAAATACATCCCCGTCCGGCGTACAGCCCTTTTTATCGAAGAGAGCCTCTTCCGAGGAACCCAGTGGGTTGTTTTCGAGCCCAACGACGAGCCGCTCTGGGCCCAAATTCGCCTTAATGTTGGCGCTTTCATGAACAACCTGTTTCGCAAGGGTGCTTTTCAGGGCACCACCCCGCAGCAAGCATACTTCGTCAAATGTGATAGCGAGACGACCACGCAAAACGATATCGATCTCGGCATTGTCAACATCGTGGTTGGTTTTGCCCCGCTGAAACCCGCGGAATTTGTCATTATTAAACTCCAGCAAATCGCTGGCGAGCTTGAAGTCTAAAGGAGGGAGCAATGGCTCAATTTAGCGTAAATCCGGAAAGATTTGATCCCTATAAGAACTTTAAGTTTCGCATCAAATGGGATGGGAAATTTGTCGCGGGGGTCAGCAAGATCAGCGCTCTTAAACGCACGACAGAGTTGGTCGAACATCGCGAAGGCGGAGACCCCAGTACGGTTCGTAAATCACCGGGACAATCGAAATACGAGGCAATTACACTGGAGCGCGGCGTCACCCATGACGCGGAATTTGAAAAATGGGCCAACAAGGTCTGGAATTTCGGTTCGGGACTCGGTGCCGAGGTTTCCCTGAAAGACTTTCGTAAGGACGTTATCATCGAAGTATACAACGAAGCCGGCCAGCTGGCCATCGCCTACAAAGTCTTTCGCTGTTGGGTCTCGGAATACCAGTCGCTGCCGGAACTGGATGCCAGTGCAAACGCGGTGGCCATCCAGACTTTGAAGTTGGAAAACGAGGGCTGGGAACGGGATTATGAGGTCAGCGAACCTACGGAACCGCAATTTACCGAACCCGAAGGATAGTCCCCGATGCGACCCCTCAAGGCCATGGAGTTGCTGACGGTTTGGGAACGCGGCTTGAACCAAACCCTGTTGGAAAGGGTGCTCACGCTCTTAACCGCGGCCTGCCCGGAAATAGATTCCGAGGCCATAGCCGAATTGAGTATCGGAGAGCGCGACGCGCGTCTGCTGCAATTGCGGGAGTGGATGTTCGGATCGCGCCTTGTCAATACAGCGAAGTGCCCCCAATGTGCGCAGCGGGTCGAATGGGAAAACCGGATCGCGGATATTCGTATTCTGCCGTCGCCAATCACACCATCGCCGGCTGAATTCAACCTGAATGTGGCGGATTACGGCCTGCGTTTCCGGCTTCCTACGAGCATGGATATTGCCGTGGTTATTAATGCACCCCGCGGCGCTTCAACGCCGCAAGCCCTACTCAAGCGCTGTATCGTTTCCGCCCGCTATATGGGTGAAGCATCTGATCCGGACAGTTTACCGGAGGATGTGCTTGTCGCGATAGAACGCCGGATCGAGGAACTGGGTCCACAGGCTGAAATCAGAATCGATTTAACCTGTCCGCAATGTTCCCACAGGTGGGAGGCCCTGTTTGATATCGCCAGCTTTTTATGGACCGAGATCAACCATTGGGCCGAACGGACCCTACGGACTGTGCACAAGCTCGCGCGTGCCTATGGGTGGTCGGAACGGGATATTTTAAATCTTAGTCCGGTGCGCAGGCAACTGTATCTGGGGTTGGTCAATCAATGAGCGCATTTTTCACCAATTTACTCGATCGCCATCTTGGCACCTGCAACGTGGTGGAGCCGCGCACCCCTTCACGGTTTGAAACCGAAGTTGCGGGTTCTGCAACACCATTGCCTATCGATCATTCCGGGACGGATGAAACAAGGACTGAAAACCTTGAAAGCCGGGATAGTGAGGTTCGGACCATAGAAAATCATCCAGTGGATCTGCCCGTCAAATCGATAGTACCGCAAAGGATTGATACGGAAGTAAAATTGTCTGTAGATCATACCGAGCCTGTACACGCGAGGACCGATCTTTTTGAAGGCCAAGATAGTTTGATTCGGCATACAACAAATGATTCAATTTTAACGGGTGTGAACGCGCCGGAAATGGAACCTCATTTCGGTACACCGGTATTGCGGCAACCAGATTGGCAACCTGACAACCCAAAACCCGTTGGTCAAGTGAATCCGCAGGAAGAAAATGCGCTGCGCGAGGTAATTCATAGGCAATCAACCGTGGTAACAGCAAACCAGCGAATGATGCCCAGGGATTTACCCAACCGTAATTCCGGCACGAATCCGACCGGGGAGGCCAATGCGCACACTTTTGAACCTGATCACCCCTTCGAGGGCGAGTTGGATAACCGGATCAGAACTATGCTGGCTCGATTACTGGACCATCAAAAGATTCAGCCCACCCAGCATGCGGAAACGAACAATTTAAACCGATTAGTCGATACTAAACCTGACAATACCGCCAACACGGAAAAAGTCAGGACGGCCCAGGCGCATTTGGTAGCGCCCTTGTTCGATGACTCCGAGAAGATTGGTTCATTGAATGCGGCTCAAGGGCGGCAACATGTCTTTGCCTCGGATAATCGGGACATATTTAAGGACGGTTCGCTCGAATCCCCCTCCTGGTTGCCTGATATACAGGCCGAATTTAACCGGCGATGGAATGAAGTGAACAGCAAGTTCGAACCCGAGCCGGTCATCAACGTGACCATTGGCCGTGTGGAAGTTCGGGCCGTTCAGGCGGACAGACCCAAAAAGACCAAGCCTCAAAAAAAGACGTCCAGTGTGATGAGTCTGGATGAATATCTTAACCAGCGAGCACGCAGGGGCTGATCATGAGTACTCCGGCAGGCATAGCAACCGTTACGGCGATTTTACAGCATCTGCTCGTTCAGGCGACATCTGGCGCGGATATCACCACTAAACCCCCCTCGGCTGCGCGCAACGGTGGCAATGGCGACCAGCTCAATCTTTTTCTTTACGCCACGCATGTCAACACGGCGTTCAGCAATTCGTCAATGCCCGGGCAAGCTAGAAGTGGGGAGAGCGGCACGCCGCCATTGGCACTGGTGCTTAAATATTTACTTACCGCCTATGGCGCCAATGATGATGATATCGCGGGTCAGGGCCTCATGGGGCAGGCGATGAGCACGTTTCACGATCACCCGGTACTGGGGCAGGCCGATATCGAGGGCATTACCCCGGATTCGGATCTTCAGAACCAGATCGAGCGTCTTCGAATCACGCCGGATGTACTTTCCCTTGACGATATGTCAAAGCTGTGGAGCAGCTTTCAGGCAGAATACCGGCTCTCCACCACCTACCAGGTATCGGTGGTACTGATTGAAAGTACCCGTGCCGGCCGCGCACCTTTGCCCGTATTAAAGCGCGGCGACCAAAACCAAGGTGCCCATGTGTTGGCAGCATCCTCCCCGGTATTGTCCGGAATACGTTTCCCCAATCAAAAACCGGGTGCCGAGTTGGGTGATCTTCTGACGATCCTCGGGGAGAATATGGCGAGTGACGACGTCGCAGTGCGGTTTCGTCATCCTCTGCTTGATGCGCCCATCGAAATCCAACCCGAGGAGAATCGATCCCAAACCGAGATCCATGTCAGACTGCCCAGCCAGGGCGATGACCCTGAAGTCGGGTCCAAATGGCCGGCGGGTTTTTATACCCTTTCACTGGTTATCCAAAAGCCCGATACCCCGGTATGGACAACCAATGAGCTGGCATTGCCGTTATCGCCCCAAATAACCAGTATCAATCCCACCACGGCCCCGGCGGGCGACATCACATTGACCATCGATTGTCTTCCCCAGGTACGGAGTGACCAGCGTATTGCCGTAATATTCGGGAATCGGGCAGTACCACCGGATAATATTTCCACCCCTGCCGACCCTACCGCCCCAAGTACGCTGACGTTTACCGTTGCAAATGCAGAGGCGCGAACAGAACCCTATGTTTTGCGGTTGCGCATCGACGGCGTCGACAGCATCCCCGTTGATTTTTCAGGCGATACACCCCAATTTGCCGATGGGCAGAAAGTGACGATCACATGAACGATCAGGCAAAATGGCCGGAAATAAATGACAAACACCTGGCTGCGACCGTGAACTGGATTCGGTTACGACTGCAGCGGCTAGCTACATCTCCGGCAGATCCGATTAAAGACGATCAGCAATCATCGTCTGGTTGGTTTAAGCAAAACAAAACGCCCAATAATAAGCTATTGCCCGCGCCCTCCTCAATCCCATCCGACGAAGCGTTAGAGTTGGCCCGGCAGGAAATGGTCAATGTTGAAAATCATGATCCGCCGCCTGCCCTGATACTATTGGCCAACCGTCTGGGCCTATCAAGGTTCGATCGCTATGTCCTTGCACTTTGTGCCGCAATGGAGCTGGATACCAGGACCGCACTTCTTTGCGCCAGAGCACAGGATGACCCGAATAAACCCTATCCCACATTTGCTCTGGCATTTGCTTTATTCGACGATCCGGACTGGAACACCATGTCCCCGCACTCGCCATTGCGGCACTGGCGACTGCTGGAGATCAACCAACCCGGGGCCCAACCGCTGACCGCCGCGGCCTTACGCGCCGATGAACGTATCGTCAATTATCTCAAGGGACTCAATTATCTGGACGACCGCCTGACGCCCCTGGTCGATCCAATGGGGGGGCAATTTGATAACGACCAGCTCCCGCCATCACAGCAACAGGCGGTCGATAAAATTGTTAAGCGGTTAAAGAATTCGAACGGCAAGGAACCAATACCGGTGGTTGAACTTTGCGGGCATGCACCTGCAAGCAAACGCCTGATCGCCGGACAAGTCGCATTTTCACTGGGACTAAATCTCCAGGCAATCGCCCTTAAAATCCTGCCGAGCCAGACCGGTGATCTCGAAACCTTCACCCGGCTCTGGCAACGTGAATCCCTGTTGATGCCTCTGGCTCTTTATATCGATGTCAATGGGGCGGGTGATGCTGAAAAGATTCATCTCAAACGTTTCCTGGAACACTGCAGTGGCGTCATTTTTATTGATAAAGAAGATTTAAGGACAGAATCCGGTCGACACCGGATTTCGTTTGAAATTGAAAAGCCGACGCCGGAAGAACAGGAGCAGCTTTGGATTGGCGCGTTGCAGGGAAAAACCAATGGGCAGCCGGCACGGTTGGCAGAGCAATTTTCCTTCAATCAAAACGAGATCAACCGCCTTGCCAAAACAGCACTGAGTGAATACTCGCAAAACGAATCCGCGTTAGGTGATGAGCTATGGCGAGCATGCCGCGTAGCGGCTCGAGCAGGGATGGAACAATTGGCGCAAAGGATAGACGCCAAGGCCACTTGGGATCTACTTGTTTTGCCCTCAGAACAAAAGGAACTGCTTCGCCAGGTCACCGATCAGGTTTCCCAGCGTAATCGAGTATACAAGGATTGGGGTTTCAGGGAAAGAATGAACCGAGGCCTCGGCATCAGCGCCCTATTTGCCGGTGACAGCGGAACCGGCAAGACCATGGCTGCCGAAGTTATCGCCAACGAGTTGAAACTTGACCTCTACCGCATCGATCTTTCCGCAGTGGTCAACAAATATATTGGAGAGACGGAAAAAAACCTGCGCAAACTCTTCGATGCAGCGGAGGACAGCAGCGCTATCCTTTTTTTCGATGAAGCCGATGCCCTCTTCGGAAAACGGAGTGAAGTCAAGGACAGCCACGACCGTTATGCCAATATCGAGGTAAATTACCTGCTCCAGAGAATGGAGTCTTATAGGGGGCTCGCAATACTGGCGACGAATCAGAAAAATGCCCTCGACAAGGCATTTGTGCGCCGTCTTCGCTTTATTCTCAATTTCCCCTTCCCAGGGAGTGATGAACGGACTGAGATATGGCAAAAGGTTTTTCCGACGAAGACGCCACTTGATGAAAAGCTTGACTACACCCGTCTGGCAAAACTTAACCTCACCGGCGGCAGCATTCATAACATTGCATTGAACGCTGCCTTCCTCGCCGCCCGGAACGGCGGTTCCGTTACCATGCCGATGCTGTTGGATGCCGCTCACACGGAATTCAAGAAACTGGAACGGCCGATGAAGGAATCGGATTTTCGATGGCAAGGCCACATCGGGCTGGTGAAGTGAATATTAATTTGCATATAGAACGATTTGTGTTGGATGGCATTTCAGTCGAGCCGCATCAGCAACCTGTGCTAAAGGCAACTCTCGAATCAGAGTTGGGAAGGTTGCTTGCTCAGAATGGAATAGCGTCTGGCTTACAAAGTGGCGGTGCTTTTAACGCAATGCGAACGGATTCAATAAACGTCGGAGAAAAAAACGAACCATCTCATCTTGGAAGACAGATTGCCCGGTCGGTTTATACGGGGATAAAATGAAACAACTGACACGAATTCAACCACAAAAGGAGACTATGCCGCCGCAAATGAGGGGACTCCTGCGGCTTGCCGCTGTTCGCGCGAATCCTGAATATCATCTGCCTTCGAATGATTCGGCACAAACACGCTTCGGTCATGACTTCAGCCAGGTTGCTGTGCGGCACTCAAAGCTAATAGTTAGCCAGGATTATTCGAATGCTTCCTGCCCTCTATTTATACAGCGGTGCACTTTTGGTGACGCATGTCATAACTGTCAACCTCGAATTCAGGCCAAGCTAAAAATCAGACAATCGGTGGATAAAGATGAGCAGGAAGCGAATCGTGTTGCCGATCAAGTTATGCGAATGCCAAATTTAAAAAATAGTGATGCAAATGAATATCTTCAAGCATATTCCTTCGTTCCAAGACGAATCTCTAGCACACAAAGTGTTGCTACTGAAGTTCCGTCTTTTATCCACGATGTGCTGAATACAGCAGGACAGCCTTTAGACCAGACCACTCGTGACTTTATGGAACCTCGCTTTAACCGTGATTTTAGCAGTATCAAAATTCATGACGATCAAAAGGCCGCACGTTCAGCTGCTGATATTAATGCAGAAGCTTATACCGTAGGCTCCCATATTGTCTTTGGAAAAAATCGCTATGACCCGCAGTCAACATCCGGTAAACATCTGATTGGCCATGAGTTAACGCATGTGGAACAGCAAGCGCCAGCACCGGGAAATACATTGCAACGCCATGTGTTAGAAAATGATCCTATGACCGCACCCAGCATTATATGCCCGGTGGCCACGACGTCCGTATCGGATCATCTATTTTCGATTAATTTTTCAGTTGGGGGCAGCACCTTATCAACTGTTGATAAAGAAATATTGGCAGGCTTTGCAACGGAATGGAATTTGTCTTCTGTAAAACCTACGGTAAGAGTTGATGGTTTTGCTAGTATTGAAGGCGGCCCCGAAACAAATTGGCCATTATCTTGTGACCGCGCCGTAGCCGTCGCAACTGAATTGCATGCGCCATCCATCGGTGGTAAACCCGGTATTCCTGTTGGATCCATCGAATATTTTGCCAATGGGGAAACCGAAAGATTTTCATCAGACTTGGCAGGCAATCGAGTCGCTGCAATTCATGCACCCGGCGTGGCTTTACCAACTTCGCGAGAGCCCAGTGTGCATCGCTGGGCAACACGTAATTCGGGGACCACAAGTCCAGACAACTGTGCCCCAATCGCTCCTGTCAATCTAGGTGTAGACTGTGATCCTCCAAATTTTAAAAATGGTATAGAAATCAATGCATTTATAAGGGATCACGACCCTGCTTATTCATATGACGTAAAGCGCACCTTAGAAGCCAAATACCACCGAATCTCGGATTTGCCCTTTGGTCTAACGGGTTCATGGACAACCATTCCAGCCTGGAATAAGCCTTCGGGTACCAATGATGATGGGCATGATTCCGATGAATGTCTGGTTCCAATCGTCAGCGGCAGCCTTCATAAAATATACTCGGAAGATCGTCCTGGATTTGTGCCAGGTAATTTTAGCAACAGTTATAACGCATATGTTAGTAAAATAAACTTTATTGAATTTGTTAGGTTTATGCGCTCAGACGGATCAACGTACGACTCAAGCACAACCCAGAAATGGCATACCATTACGTTAGTGGAAAAGAGCGGGGGAAACTGGGCCGTAAATATGAGCGAAAGTGAAATTGATACGGGACATCTGTCAAGCTTGGATCCATAAACCCCCATACACTTAAAAGATAAAAAAAACGAGGATTATTACAAGCGATAAAAGAAACAAAAAAACTTCAGGCAGGTCGGATGCGTCCCATGCACCAAACAACGGTAAATATGACCATGAATGAGGAGTTTTTAAAAACATTTTTAATGACAACCAAATATGGTGCATAAATCGCAGCCGCTTTTTCGGTGATGTATAGGGCTTCTCAAAACCAAAAAAAGAAATTCACAAGGGTCAGGCCTAAGCATTTGATAAATTTAGCAGCGTATAGGGTTGGAGTGAGGAACTAAATTCTACGATATCAATTGGAATACTGAACTGATGAAACTACAGGCGCCAATTCAAACACAAAAAAAGTCCATGCCGCCGCAAACGAGGGGGCTATTGCCGCATGCAGCTGTGCGCGCGACTGCTGATTACGATATACCTACAAATATCTCGGCAGAAACACGCTTCGGTAGCGACTTCAGCCGAATACCAGTATATCTGAAAACACGGATAGACACACAGACAAAACTGACAGTAAGCACCCCGGGAGACACATATGAACAAGAAGCAGACCGGGTTGCCGACTCCGTGATACGCATGCCCGATGATGCATTGCTTAAGCCGTGCAGCGAATGCTCAGAAGGACCTGGCCCCCGACAGAGTAGTGACCAAGAAAAACCGCAATTACAAGGGCTATCGAATGATGAGACGGGAACCAATGAGGTTGCTTCTGACTTCACAAGGCACTTAGGTACCGGAATGCCACTCGATGCTAGCAGTCGCAGATATTTTGAGCCGAGATTCGGCTATGATTTCAGCAACGTTCGTATTCACATCTGCTCACAAGCTGTCAGTGCGGCGGCCAGCATCCGGGCACGCGCCTTTACACTCGGGCGCGACATTGCGTTTGCTGCAGGAGAGTACGATCCTGGGTCAGAGCGCGGAAAGAGATTAATGGCCCATGAGTTGACACATGTGCTTCAGCAAGGCGGGGGGAGCAGCCTTCAACGAAATGAAATGGCACCTGCCCAACAGCATCATTCATTCCTCTCTGACACCAACCGGGCGCCGGTTTCCGGGCTTGTGCAGCGTGGGGACGATGCAACGCGTGAAGAGTTGATGCTCGCTGAACAGAGATCCGATTACCATCGCCTAGTAAACAACTGGTATACACGCTATAGGTTGAACCTTGAAACAAATACAAGAAATGCAAGAAATGCCAACCAGCGGCTTATCGAGTTCGAGGAGGGAAGTATCGGTCAGTTAAGAACGGCCGGTGCAGTCGGGCAAGGAATCGCCTATTTATTTGGCACACCTGGCGCGGTAGTGGCGCTATGCGTTATCGTCCTGACTGAGGTTGCCGCGCAGAGCCTGTCCAGTCGCAGCGCGAAAATTGCGTCTGCCGCTGCTCGTCTGGATAGTCGGCTTGCAGCTGCACAAACAGAAGTTACTCGCAGAAGGGAAATTATCGATAACAGGATCGACGCGACCGAAACCCTTGATTGGGGTGTATGGATGCGTATCGCGAGTGAAATCGATCGTGCCGGAGTTCCTCAGGTTGTACAGGAGAACATCATCTACAGGGATTTGTTGTTAGCTTTCGCCAGAGGTGGCGGTTACAACATCAGCGGTAGTCAATGGAACGTTGAGAACATGTCTCTGTTTGGTGAGTCTCCTTGGTACCACTCGTGGGATTGGGGAAGTCCTGGGTGGACCAACGGCCGGGATATAGCTGAGGAGCTGAATGCCTTGGCTGAGGGTGATCCGTCCACTCGCACGAGGGTATCAATTAATCGACCATGATCCTAAAGCTGTTATGTCCCACTGAAATGTTGGTGTATCTGGTGTCTTTTTATTGATGATGAAATGGTTTAAAGCAATACTGGTTCAATAATGCAGTGGCCTAACTATATTGCCTTCGGTTGTCAAGGAAAAAACTGCTCCTATAGATCGGAAAAACAAAAATTGAGTACAAAGTCTTCCGTCTTCCGCCGCGAGATTCAGAGCGTTCAATTGACGCGTCTGCACCTAACATCTATTAAGATTAACTGAGTTGTCAGGATGCTCTTTGACAATAAGCGTGCTGCCTTAAGACAGCTTCAGAATATATTTCATGCCCTTGTCCCGGCGCAATCAAAGTAGTTGGCTTGGATGTCTTAGGCGATCCATCCAGTTGGGGTGGCACTCGGGCAAGGGGCAGAATACGATCATCGGTTGACAAAAAATCCGTATAATGAGCTGAAGTTGGAAACCGCCGACAATAGAGAATCACCAGGGCCAAGATCTGTCCGATAACAGGAATTGATCTCAGCAGATACAGGGTGTGGTAATCGTGACTGCGGGCGGTCTTTTCAATGTGCCATTCGAGCTTTTTGAGGATCTGATTGAGCGAATCGATATTGGCCAGGCCGACCTCGACGCTTTTGAGAACTTCCGGGTCTTCAATGCGTTCGGTCACGCCCTCATGGTTGTATTTGCGTGATAATTTATAGCAGGCAGATTGTACTGGGTATTGGTGTTGTGAATAAGGTAAAGATCAGCTCGAAAAACGGTTCCGGATCGGTTTTGATATTTTGATGAACCTTAACTTTGCCGCTGTGACTGATGAAACAGACGTACATTTTTCCGGCGTGTAGATCGATCCCACAATTGTATTTGTGTTCACGATGACCCGACGTCTGGAGGCGCGTGCGGCAGGGGGGTGATGGCGATCCTGGCGAGGCGTTGCGATTAACAGGTCCACCAAAGGAGACCATCACGCTCAGCATCGAGATTGATGCCGCGGATCAGTTGGAAGAGGCTAACATAGCTGCAAAGGAGAGGAATATATAGGAGACAAATTATGAATGAAACCGAAATGACATACACATACCGCGGCGGAGAGAAGGTCGAGTTGAAAAAAAGTCCTGATCAAATTGTTGTTAGGATCTTGCCTGAAAATTTGGATGATTCCGCCATTGTTGGATCCGAACAGGTTTCATCGGCTTCGACCCGCATAAAGACCAGCGAAGCGGAGTTGGAATCTTTAATGGAACGAAGTCGAAGCGTGGCACCGACCCATCATGCCTATTACGAGGCCGAGACCGGCAAGGAATTTCTGATTACTGACCGGATCTTCGTGAGCTTCAAGGAAGCACTTTCCGATGAACAAGTGGATGAATTTGCCGGCCGTTATGGATTGGTGAAGAAAGCCACTTACAGCGATCGGGATTATCTGTTTCAATTGACCAACCATACCGGTATAAATCCGGTCAAGTTGGTGGTTAAGCTGACTGAAGAAGAGCCATTGGTCGAAGCGGCGGAGCATGATTTGAACAAGCGCATGAACAAATATCAATTCTCCGTTCCCATCGATCCGGAGTATTCCAAGCAGTGGCATCTTCACACGGATTTTAATGACCCCGATTACGATATCCGTTCCTGTTCCTTATGCGAAAACTCGTGGAGTTTGTTGGATGACTTCGGTAGCGAAGAGGTTGTCGTCGCTGTGTCAGATGATGGCTGTAAACTGGATCACCATGATTTCGATTCTCCTGAAAAATTTGCTGGTTGGGGTTATTTTCGGGGTGAACGTCTTGTAACGGCCGCGGATATCGACGCCGATCCGGAGCAAATGTATAAGGCTGGTTCTAATCATGGGACCTCCTGTTGCGGTGTGATTGGCGGTGAAATCGACGCCGTGCTGACGGTGGGTGCAGCGGCGGGTTGCCAATTGTTGCCCATTCAATGGGAATCTTCAGGGCCTTCTTTATTCATCAGTGATTCAAAGCTGCTGACCGCACTGGACTATATCGCTGATAAAGCCGATGTGATGTCCAATTCTTGGGGAGGCGTGCCAACGAGCCTGTGGGCTTTGCCGGTGATTAACCGTATAAAAGCATTGGCCTTAACAGGCGGTCGTCGTGGTAAAGGAATCGTCTTTTTATGGGCGGCAGGCAACGAAAATTGTTTGATAAACCATACGGCCGATCAGGATGTTCCGTACGATCATGGTGTAGAGGTTCAAGGCGGTTCTCTGGTGTGGGTGGGCGTCAATACAACCCGCGTATTTCGCAATAATCTTGTCGGTATTCCTGGGGTCATGCATATTGCGGCATTGGCGAGTACGGCAAAGCGCAGCCACTATTCCAATTATGGTCCGGGAATAGATCTATGTGCACCGACCAGCAACAGTCATGCGTATTATCGGATGACGGTCAGAGGGTTGGGGATTACCACGACAACCGGCGAGTCGATTAGTGTGACCCACAGCTTTGGCGGCACCTCCAGTGCGACGCCTCTAGTCGCAGGTGTTGCTGCGCTGACGATCTCTGCGAACCCGAACCTGAGTGCGTTGGACGTGATTTCGATACTGAAGCAAACGGCCTCTAAAGATTTAGATTTCAGTGGCTACCCGCGAACACCGCCCGCGAATTTCGATTTCGATACCAGTTGGGATGTTTCTCCCATAGTCCCCTTTGATAGCGGTGCGTTTTCCGACAATGGTGATGCCGAAGGCACTTGGAGTCCCTGGTTTGGTCACGGACGGGTTGATGCCGAAGCCGCCGTCGCGGAAGCTTTGAATCGTAATCAGCAAACGGGAGATCAGACATTTCAGGGCAATTCCTCGCCCAACAAAAGCATCCCTGACAACAACTCCAGAGGTATCAAGGACAAAATCATCAGTAATGATGAATTCACTATAGGTGACATGAAGGTCAGTGTTGACATCACGCACACCTATATTGGCGATTTACGCGTGACCTTGATTTCGCCGTCGGGCACATCGGTGCCGTTGCATGACCGTGTCGGCGGAAGCACGATTGACCTCCATGCTGAGTTTGATTTCCGTTCCGTTCCAGGTTTGCACGCGTTGTCAGGCGAGCCGGTGAACGGTGAATGGGTACTCCACGTCCAGGATTTGGCGCCGGCGGATCGCGGCCGGTTAAAAAGCTGGTCTTTGGATATTAGCGGACAAGTGGATACTTCCATACTTGTCGAAGAGAGCCCCGGCGTCATCATTCCCGATAATGTTCAAGGGGGTATTGAACGCGCTTTGACAGTTTCCGAGACGGGTCAGCTCGATAGCGTTGTGGTCAAGTTGGATATCACCCACACCTATATCGGCGATTTGGTCGTCGACCTGGTTTCTCCCGACAATACTTCGGTTTTGCTTCATAACCGCTCGGGTGGTTCGGTAAATAACATCATCAAAACTTACACCATGATGAATACGAGCGGTTTGCAAAATTTACGTGGTGATTCAATTGGCGGTGACTGGAAGCTGCATGTATCGGATCATGAAGGCGCAGATCAGGGCAAATTAAACCACTGGGCTTTGAAACTTGTACCTATGTAAATGAAGAAAATAACTGATGACCTTCTTTCCAGGTTCGTCAAAGCTTATCAGCGAACAAAACGGTTGCAATTGGAGCCATTCGAATGTTGAGAAATAATCGAAGAAAGCCATTGATGAAAGGGCCGTTGCAATGACTGCACTTTCCAGTTCCCCACGTCTGATCAAAGGTGCTCTGGTGGGTGTGGATATATTTAATCCACTCGCGAGCGTGGTGGTGTTTCAATACAACCCCACCACGATGACCCGACGTCTGGAGGCGCGTGCGGCAGGGGGTGATGGAGATCCTGGCGAGGCGTTGCGATTAACAGGCCCACCCAAGGAGACTATCACGCTCAGCATTGAAATCGATGCTGCTGATCAGTTGGAAGAGGCCAACCCCATGGCGACCCAGATGGGTATCTATCCCAGTCTTTCAGCGTTGGAGATGATGCTCTATCCAAAGTCAGTAGCGGTTATTGCCAATACGGTTCTCTCACTCATCGGTTCTGTCGAAATCCTGCCCACGGAGGCGCCGTTTGTGCTCTTTGCCTGGGGGGCCAAGCGGGTTCTTCCGGTGCGGATCACGAGTTTCAGTATCACCGAAGAGGCCTACGATCCGTCGCTCAATCCAATTCAAGCCAAAGTGGAGCTGTCACTCACGGTCCTGAGTTATCAGGATTTCAGTGTTCTTCATCCGGGGCACAGCCTGTTTTTGGCGCACCAGATGGCCAAAGAAGTGATGGGAACGTTGAATGTTGTCAATAGCACTCAAAATATAGTTACAGGATTGAAATTATGAAGACGACACGCAGCTTGTTATTTCCCCCCACAAGTCGATACCACAATATTGAGACGGCGACTTTGGAAACATTTGATGGCAAAGAAATCGTCTATCTCAAACGCCGCTTCGTGCCTGCACCGGGCCGTTTCACACTGATCCAGGAGCACGCTGTGGTGGAGGGGGATCGGCTTGACAACATCACGGCACTTTACCTTAGCGATCCTCTTCAGTTTTGGCGGATCTGCGACGCGAACAACGCCATGAATCCAACGGATTTAACCACAGAAATTGGTCGCCGGTTGCGTATCACCTTGCCCGAAGGGATTCCGGAGATTCCCAATGCTATTAGGTAATGCTATTCTTACCCTGCTGATCGGGCCAGCCGTGCCGGTCCCGGCGCCGTTGCCGGTTATCGAGGCCTTGCAAAGTGTGCAGGTGACGAGTTCACGGGATCGTAGCGGCTTTCAGCTGACGTTTACTGTGGGTAAAACTTCTGCGCTACAACTTGCATTACTTCCGGCAGGGTATTTCGACCCTATTGTAACGAGAGTGATTATTATGGTCACACTCAGCGGGATACCCTATGTGATTATGGATGGCTTTATTACACGCCAGGAGTTACAGCCCAGCAATGATCCTGGGCAATCGACACTGACTGTGACAGGGGAAGATTTAAGTGTTGCCATGGATATCGTCGAATTGGATATATCTTATCCGGCGATGCCAGATGCCGTCAAAGTGGCTGTCGCTCTGGCTCCCTATGGTTTTTTAGGTGTTGTGCCCGTTATCATTCCGCCGCCTGTTTTAACAACTCCGATACCTACTAATAAAATCGAGAGCCAGGTGAGCATGACTCATTTGGCTTATATAAAGAGTCTGGCGATCCGAAACGGCTATGTGTTTTATATAAACCCCGGGCCTTTACCAGGTCAGAGCATTGCTTATTTTGGGCCGGATATTGATGTGCCTGTTCCTCAGCATGCCTTAAACGTAAATATGGATGCACATACTAATGTCGAATCACTGAGTTTTTCACTCGATGGCATGGCAAAAACGCTTCCTGTTTATATCATCCTTGATCCCATTACACGAAAGATTCCCATTCCCATACCGGTGCCAAATGTCAGTGCAACAAAGCCGCCTTTAGGGCTACGTCCCACGCCACCTGCAAAAATCGTG
>Ga0316578_10000213_pt1 | contig 16744 bp, 15 predicted proteins | sample J0NA_2_FD_203076 | JGI IMG/M metagenome (GOLD analysis project Ga0316578, IMG submission 203076) | Rhizosphere microbial communities from salt marsh grasses in Alabama, United States - J0-2_160517rDrC | ecosystem: Host-associated > Plants > Roots > Rhizosphere | place: USA: Alabama | collected... | reverse complement strand
GCGATGCCGTGACCGGCGAGCTGATGTGGGACTCCGGTGATGCCTTCGAGCAGCTGACCGCCCGGCTCCAGCCGGCTCTGTTCAACGCGGACAACGACGACAACGACTCCGCCGACACGCGCAGTGACGCCAAGGGCCCCGAGCCCGAGGGCGTCGACGTCGGCAAGCTCGACGGACGCACCTACGCCTTCGTCGGGCTGGAGCGGCAGAGCGGCATCGTCGTCGTCGACGTCACCGAACCGCGTGACGGCCGGGTCGCCGGCTTCGCCTCCAACCGCTCCACCGACACCGGCGCCGACGCGGAGGCGGGAGCGGCGGGCGACCTCGGCCCCGAGGGCGTCCTCTTCGTCCCCGCGGACGACAGCCCCAACGGGGAGCCGTTGCTCGTGGTCGGCAACGAGGTCTCCGGCACGACGACCATCTGGCAGGTCTCCACGGACTGAACCGCCCGCTCAGAGCGACATGGCGTCGGGGGTCGCCCACACCTCGAAGTCGGCGACGTCGCGGAAGCCGAGCCGCCGGTACAGCGTGCGGGCCATGGGCGTCGACTGCAGGGCTGCGAGCGTCGCCGGCCGGATCCGGACCACGCTGCCGACCCCGCGTCGAAAGAGCCCGAGGAGCAGCGGCGAGACCGCCCGACGGCAGGTCCTCCATGGCGCGCACCATCCCGTGCAGGACCTCGACCCTGGCGAGCCCGTGTTCGGCCAGGGCGTCGGTGAGTCCCGGCGGGGAGCTCGGTCCCCCAGCCAGGCGCCGGCGACGCCGCGTCGGCCGAAGTCCGACCAGACCTCCCGGACCTGCTCGATGAGCGGCCGGCCATCCTCGTCGGCGAGCCGGAGAACGTTGTAGGGAGGCTGGGGACCGGGGTGCGCACGACCAGGAGGGTGGGTGTGTCGACGAGCTGGGCGTCGTCGGTGAGCGCGAACTGTGGAGTCCAGGGATGGGAGGCTGGCGACGTGACCACCGTGGGGCTGCTCCTCGCCGCCGGCGCCGGGCGGCGCATGGGCGGGCCGAAGGCGCTCGTCCGGCCCGCGCCCGGAGCCCCACCCCTCGTCGAGACCGCGGTCTCCCAACTGTACGAGGCCGGGCTGGAGCACGTGCTCGTCGTCGTCGGCGCCGCCGGCGACCGGGTGGCTCCCGTGGCCCGGGTCGCGGGGGCCGAGGTGGTGGTCGCCGACGACTGGGACGAGGGGATGGGCGCCTCGCTGCGCGCCGGGCTCCGGCATCTCGACGGCGCCGAGGTCGTGGACGCGGCGCTGGTCATGCTCGTCGACCTGCCCGACGTCGGGTCCGAGGTGCACCGCAGGGTCCTCGAGGCGTCCGGCCCCGAGCCGGCGGACGCGCTGGTGCGCGCCACGTACGACGGCGTACCCGGCCACCCGGTGCTGCTCGGCCGGCACCACTGGGCGGGAGTCGTCGACTCGGCGCGGGGTGACCGTGGCGCCCGGGTCTTCCTCGCCGCCCACGGCACGCGAACGGTCGAGTGCGGCGACCTCGCCGGCGGACGGGACGTGGACACCCCGGACGCGCTGGAACCGTGAGTCCACAATTGAGCGATGAGCGAGCATCAGAAGCGGTGGCCGGCCAGTGTCTTCGACCACGGGACCGATCCCGACCCCCGGTTCTCCCTCGCGAACGAGCGCACCTACCTCGCGTGGATCCGCACCGGGCTGGCCCTGCTCGCCGGCGCCGCCGCGCTCGACGCCCTGGACCTGCCGCTCCCCGACACCATCCAGTACCTCCTCGCGGCCACCGTCGCGGTCGCGGGACTGCTCGTGGCGCTCGCCGCGTGGCGCGGCTGGGTGCGCACGGAGCGGGCCATGCGCGAGAACACGGCGCTCCCGCCCAACCCGGCGATGTTCATCGTCCTCGGTGCGGTTGCGCTCACCGGAGTCGTCCTCGCGGTCAGCAGTCTCGTGCGAAGCCTCACCTCGTGAGCCGGGAGGTCGAGCGCGACCCGGGGATGCAGCAGGAGCGCACGACGCTCGCGTGGCGCCGTACCGGGCTGTCCCTCCTCGTCGGGTCGTTGACCATCGGACGGCTCACCTTCGACACCGTGGGGCTGGTGGTGGTGCTGGCCACGGCGATCACCGCGGCCCTGGCCGTGTGGGTCATCGTCACGGCGCTGCGGAGCCGCCGGATGGCGCGCGAGCACCCTGGGGAGCCGATCTTCTCCGTCCTCCACGACGGCCGTCTGCCGGCCGCGTCCGCTCTCGTCCTGACGGTGCTGGCGGTGGTCATCGCCACCTCGGCGGCGGTCCGCCTGGTCGGGGCCGTGCTTTCGTAGTCGGTCCCCGTGGGCGATGCTGTGCCCATGGACCCGCGGACCACGTTCCCCACGGCCACCGACCTCGGCGCCGCCCTCGGGCGGACCGGGTACCTCGCCGACGAGGCCCTGTCGACCGTGGCCTGGCTCGCGCTGCGTCTGGGGCGCCCGCTGCTCATGGAGGGGGAGCCCGGCACCGGCAAGACGGCCCTTGCCGAGGCCCTCGCCGAGACCATGGACCTCCCGCTGATCCGCCTCCAGTGCTACGAGGGCATCGACGCCAGCCAAGCCCTGTACGACTGGGACTTCCCGCGGCAGATCCTCCACGTCCGGGCCCTCGAGGCGGTCGAGGGTGCGGCGCGCGACGTCCGCGAGCTCGAGGAGGATCTTTTCGACGAGCGCTTCCTCCTCGCCCGCCCGGTGCTGCGCGCCCTGCGCGAGGCGCCGGCCGTCCTGCTCGTCGACGAGATCGACCGTGCCGACGACGAGTTCGAGGCGTTCCTCCTCGAGGTGCTCTCCACGTGGCAGGTCACCATCCCCGAGCTCGGCCCCGTCTCCGCTGCGACACCCCCCGTCGTGGTCCTGACGTCCAACCGCACCAGGGAGCTGCACGACGCGCTGAAGCGCCGGTGTCTGTACCACTGGCTCGAGCACCCGGGCATCGAGCGCGAGCTCGCCATCGTGCGCACGCGCGCCCCGGAGGTGTCCGCCGCCCTCGCCGAGCAGGTGGTGCGGGTCGTGCACACGATCCGAGGCGACCGCGAGATGCTCAAGCCGCCCGGCGTCGCCGAGACGCTGGACTGGGCACGTGCCCTCCACGAGCTGGGGACGCGCGACCTCGACACGGAGACCGCCGCGGCCACGTTGGGCGTGGCGGTGAAGTACCGCGAGGACGCCGAGCGGGTCAAGAAGGCCCTCGACGTGCTGCTCACCGCCTGAGGCCGGCATGAGTCGACCCGCCCGCCCCTCGGAGGAGATCCTCCTCGGCTTCGCCCGCTGTCTGCGTGCCGCGGGGCTGACGGTGACCGCCGACCGCGAGCGCACCTACCTCGAGGCGGTCGCGGCCGTGGGGCTCGACGACCAGGTCGGCGTGTACCTCGCCGGGCGCGCGACCCTGTGCTCCTCCCCGGTCGACCTGGAACGCTACGACCTCGTCTACGCCGAGTGGTTCGGCGGGACGCGCGCCGGCACGAAGCCGTCGCGGTCGCTGCCGACGGTGAGCCACGCCGGGCTCGACGACACCGGGGTCGTCCAGGGCGACGAGCCGGGCGACCCCGACGTCGTGCAGGCGCGGGCCAGCACCACCGAGGTGCTGCGTCACCGCGACCTCGCCACCCTCAGCCGTCGCGAGCGCGAGGAGCTCGCGCGGCTGTTCGCCGCGCTCGACCCCCGTGCCCCCCGGCGCCGGGCGCACCGCCACACCCCGGCACGACGTGGCGATGTGGACGCCCACCGCACGCTCCGGGCGATGTTGCGCCGCATGGGTGAGCCGGGGGAGGTGGCCTGGCGCCACCGGGGCTCGCGGGCGCGTCGGGTGGTGCTGCTCATCGACGTCTCCGGCTCGATGAGTGCGTACGCCGACGCGTTGATCCGGTTGGCGCACACGTACTGCGCCTCCGGGATCCCCGTCGAGGTCTTCACCCTGGGCACCCGGCTGACCCACGTGACCCGGCCGCTGCGCCAGCGAGACCCCGACCGGGCGATCGTCGCCGCGGGCCGGGCCATCCCCGACTGGTCCGGGGGGACCCGACTCGCCGAGGGGCTGGGGGTCTTCCTCGACCGCTGGGGGCGCCGGGGGATGGCCCGTGGGGCCGTGGTCGTCGTGTTCAGCGACGGGTGGGAGCGCGACCGTCCCGAGGCGCTGGGTGAGCAGGTCCGCCGGCTGGCGGCCGTGGCCCACCGGGTCGTGTGGGTCAACCCGCACCGGGGTCGCCCGGGCTACGAGCCGGTCCAGGGAGGCATCATGGCGGTGCTGCCGCACGTCGACGACTTCGTCGCCGGGCACTCGATGGCGGCGTTCGAGGAGCTGACGGAGGTGGTGGCACGTGCGTGACGTGCTGGACGAGCTGATGGCGTGGTGGCGCGAAGGCGAGACCGTGGGAGTCGGCACGGTCGTCGCCACCTTCCGCTCCGCGCCCCGCCCCGCCGGTGCGTCGATGCTCGTCGGCCCCGGGGGTGAGGCCGTGGGGTCGGTGTCGGGCGGCTGCGTGGAGGGCGCGGTGTACGAGCTGGGCCAGGAGGTCGTGTCCGGGGGCACGCCGGTCCTGCAGCGCTACGGCGTCTCGGACGACGACGCCTTCGCCGTCGGGCTCACCTGCGGCGGCATCCTCGACGTCTTCGTCGAACGGGTGTCGAGGGAGTCCTTCCCCGAGCTCGGCGAGGTCGCGGACGACATCGCGGCCGGTCGGCCCGTCGCGGTCGCGACCGTCATCGAGCATCCCGACCCGCAGTGGCTCGGCCGGCGGCTCGTCGTCCGTCCCGAGGACGCCGGCGAGGCCACTCCTGGCGGGAGCATCGGGTCCCCCCGCGCGGACGCCGCCGTCACCGACGACGCCCGGGGGCTCCTCGCGGCGGGCCGGACCGAGACGCTCACCTACGGGCCCGACGGGGAACGCCGGGGCGAGGGGATGCGCGTGTTCGTCGCGGCGTACGCCCCGCGCCCGCGGATGCTCGTCTTCGGCGCGATCGACTTCGCGGCGGCGGTCGCGCACGTCGGCTCCTTCCTCGGCTACCGGGTGACGGTGTGCGACGCGCGGCAGGTCTTCGCGACGGCCAGCCGCTTCCCCGCCGCGGACGAGGTCGTCGTCGAGTGGCCGCACCGCTACCTCCAGGACGAGGTGGACGCCGGCCGGGTCGACGCGCGGACCGTGGTCTGTGTCCTGACGCACGACCCCAAGTTCGACGTGCCGGTCCTCGAGGTCGCGCTCGCGCTGCCCGAGGTCGCCTACGTCGGGGCGATGGGCTCGCGGCGGACCCACGAGGACCGGCTGGAGCGGCTGCGCGAGGCCGGCGTCTCCGAGGAGCGGCTGGGGCGGCTGGCCTCCCCGATCGGCCTCGACCTCGGCGCGCGGACCCCGGAGGAGACCGCCGTCTCCATCGCCGCCGAGATCGTCGCCCTCCAGTGGGGTGGCGGTGGGGCGAGGCTCCAGGACACGGCCGGCCCGATCCACCACCACGGCGAGCAGGCGGAACGGGCCGAGCTGGTCTAGGCCGCACCACCGGTCGCCCACCGGGGCAGCCGTTTTCCGCCCGGGAAAGTGGAATCGCGGGGTCTGTCGAAGCCTCCGCCGCAGCGTGTGAAGCCGCCCGCTTTCCGCGCTCCGTGACGCCCCTTGCCTCCTTACGATGAGGCGAGCAAGATCACATTCACGTCACGATCCCTTCGCGAAGGAGTCAACGATGACTCGGATCAAGGTCTCTGTCGACGGCGTCGGATACCACGACGACGTCGAGCCACGGATGCTGCTCGTGCAGTACCTACGGGAGGTGCTCGGCAAGGTGGGCACCGTCATCGGGTGCGACACGAGCAACTGCGGGGCCTGCACCGTCCACCTCGACGGGCGCAGCGTGAAGTCCTGCAACGTCCTCGCCGTCCAGGCCGACGGGCACGAGGTCACCACCATCGAGGGACTCGCGACGGGCGGCGAGCTGCACCCGATGCAGACGGCGTTCCACGAGAACCACGCGCTCCAGTGCGGCTACTGCACGCCGGGCATGATCATGCAGGCCGTCGACCTCCTCAACGAGAACCCGAACCCTTCCGAGGAGGAGATCCGGGTGGGGCTCGAGGGCAACCTCTGCCGGTGCACCGGCTACCACAACATCGTCAAGGCCGTCGCCGCCGTCGCGGCGGGCCAGGGGAGTGAGGCCCGATGACCGCCGTCGACGACCGCCCCACGACCGAGGTCGGCACCGCCCGGCTCCGCAAGGAGGACCACCGGCTCGTCACCGGGCGCACCCGGTGGACCGACAACATCCAGCTGCCGGGGATGCTCCATCTCGCGATGGTGCGGTGCCCGCTGGCGCACGCCAGGATCGTCTCGATCGACACCTCGGCGGCGAAGGCGGCCGACGAGGTCGTTGCCGTGATGACCGGCGAGGACATCAAGGACATCCAGGGCGTCAACATCACGGCCTGGCCCATCACCGAGGACCAGAAGTCCCCCAACCACCTGCCGATGGCGATCGACCACGTCGCCTGCGCCGGCGAGATCGTCGCCGTCGTCGTCGCCAGGTCGGCAGCGGAGGCCCGCGACGCCGCGGAGCTCGTCGACGTCGAGTACGAGGAGCTCCCGGCCGTCCTCGACCTCAAGGAGGCCGCGACCGACGCGGTCCTCGCCCACCCGGACCTCGGCACCAACAAGTCCGCGTTCTGGCAGCTCGACTCGGCTGCGGCCGGCACCGGTGGCGATGTCGACGAGGCCATCGCCAAGGCGCGCGAGGACGGCATCGTCATCGAGCGCGAGATCCGGCAGCAGCGCCTGGTCCCGGCCTTCATGGAGCCCCGCTCGACCGTGGTCGACCCCACCGGTGAGCAGGTCGTCATGTGGTCGGCCACCCAGATCCCGCACATCCTGCGGTTCTGCATCGCCGCGACCACCGGCCTGCCCGAGTCCAAGATCCGGGTCATCGCCCCCGACGTCGGTGGCGGCTTCGGCGGAAAGCTCCAGTCGACCCCCGAGGAGTTCGTGACCCTCGCGGTGGCACGCACGCTCGGCCGGCCCTGCAAGTACACCGAGACCCGCTCCGAGACGATGGTGTCCGGCCACCACGGTCGCGACCAGTGGCAGCAGCTCACGCTCGCCGCCGAGAAGGACGGCACCGTGACCGCCCTCAAGGTCGACCTGATGTGCGACCTGGGCGCCTACGCGGCCCTCGTCGGTGGGGGCGTGCCGGTGCTCGGCGCCTGGATGTACAACTCCATCTACAAGTTCGGTGCCTACCAGTTCAACTGCACGAACTACTTCACGAACAAGCCCTGGGTCGACGCCTACCGTGGGGCGGGCCGCCCGGAGGCCACCTACGCGATCGAGCGGCTCATGGACGACCTGGCCGTCGAGGTCGGCGTGGACCCGCTCGAGATCCGCGAGAAGAACTGGATCACCCACGACGAGTTCCCCTTCGCCTCGGTCGCCGGGATGACCTACGACTCGGGCAACTACGAGGCCGCGACCGCCAAGGCCAAGGAGCTCTTCGGCTACGACGAGCTCCGGGCCGAGCAGCAGCGTCGGCGCGACGAGAACGACCCGGTCCAGCTGGGGATCGGCGTCTCCACCTTCACCGAGATGTGCGGCCTCGCGCCGTCCCGCGTCCTCGGCGCGCTCAGCTACGGCGCCGGAGGCTGGGAGAGCGCCAGCATCCGGATGCTCTCCACGGGCACCGTCGAGGTCGTCACCGGGACCTCTCCGCACGGCCAGGGACACGAGACCGCCTGGAGCCAGATCGTCGCCGACCGGCTCGGCGTGCCGTTCGAGGACGTCGAGGTGCTCCACGGGGACACCCAGATCGCCCCGCGTGGCCTGGACAGCTATGGCTCCCGGTCGCTGGTCGTCGGAGGTGAGGCGCTCGTCATGGCCGCGGACCGGGTGATCGAGAAGGCGAAGCAGCACGCCGCCTACATGCTCGAGGCCAGCGCCGACGACCTCGAGTTCAGCGGCGGGAAGTTCACCGTCAAGGGCACCGACAAGGGCGTCACGATCCAGGAGGTCGCCCTTGCGACGTGGACCGGGCACAACCTCGCCGACGGCTTCGAGCCGACCCTCGACGGGGACGCGACCTACGACCCGGTCGACTTCTCCTTCCCCCACGGAACCCACCTGTGCGCGATGGAGGTCGACACCGAGACCGGCGCGACCCGGATGCGCTCGTACGTGGCCGTCGACGACATCGGGACGATCGTCAACCCGCTCATCGTCGAGGGCCAGGAGCACGGCGGCATCGTCCAGGGCGTCGCGCAGGCTCTGTGGGAGGGTGCCGAGTTCGACGACCAGGGCACGCTCGTGACCGGGTCGTTCGTCGACTACACCCTGCCGACGGCCGCCGACACGATCAGCTTCGTGACGGACCACACCGTCTCGCCCTCGTCGACGAACACCCTCGGCACCAAGGGCGTCGGCGAGGCGGGCACCATCGCCTCGACCCCGGCAGTCGTCAACGCGATCGTCGACGCGCTGCGTCCCCTGGGGGTGACCGACATCCTCATGCCGTGCACCCCCGAGCGGGTGTGGAAGGCGATCCAGGGCGCAGGCCCCGGAGCCGGCGTCACCGGCGCGGCCCAGGCCCACTTCGACGAGGGGACGTCGAACCAGGATCCCTCGGCCGGCGCGACGGAAGGAGCAGCCCAGTGATCCCCGCAGCCTTCGACTACGTGGCCCCCACGAGCGTCGACGAGGCTCTCGCAGCCCTTGCCGAGGCGGGCGAGGACGCCAAGGTCCTCGCCGGCGGGCAGTCGCTCCTGCCGATCCTCCGGATGCGGCTCAACGCGCCCGAGACGGTCGTCGACCTCGGCCGGGTCGAGGCCCTGCGCGGCATCACCGACGGTGGCGACCACCTCGCCATCGGCGCCATGACGCCGTACAGCGACCTCGTGGAGAGCGACCTGGTCCGGGAGCACGCGAGCCTGCTGGCCGAGGCCGTCGAGACGGTCGCGGACCCGCAGATCCGCCACCGGGGCACCATCGGCGGCGCGCTGGTGCACGCCGACCCCGCGGGCGACGTCGGCGCGCCGGTGCTCGCGCTCGACGCGACGATGGTCGTCATCGGGTCCTCCGGAGAGCGCACGGTCCCGGCCGGTGAGTTCTTCGTGGACCTCTTCGAGACGGCGGTCGGCGAGGGCGAGCTGCTCACCCAGATCCGCATCCCCAAGCACACCGGCTGGGGCAGCGCCTACGAGAAGTTCGTGCGCGTGTCGCACCAGTGGTCGATCGTCGCCGTCGCGGCGACGGTGAAGGCCGACGGCGGCACCATCTCCGAGGCCCGGATCGGGTTGACGAACATGGGGTCGACCCCGCTGCGGGCCACCGCGGTCGAGCAGGCCCTCGTCGGCCGGTCAGCCGACCAGGTCGCCGATGCCTGTGCGGCCGCCGCCGACGGGACGAACCCCCCGAGTGACCTCAACGGCGACGCCGACTACCGTCGGCACCTCGCGACGGTGCTCACCCGCCGCGCCGTGCTGAAAGCGCTCGGGGGCTGACCGCCGGATGGAGCTCACCCACGACTTCACCGTCCCCGCCCCGCCCGACGTCACGTGGCAGACGTTCATGGACCTCGAGCGGGTCGGAGGGTGCTTCCCCGGCGCCGCCGTGACCGAGGTGAGCGACGAGGGGTTCAAGGGCACCGTCAAGGTCAAGCTCGGGCCGATCGCGCTCCAGTACCTCGGCGCGGGGAGCTTCGTCGAGCGGGACGACTCGGCCCACCGTGCGGTCATCGAGGCCAAGGGCAGGGACAAGCGGGGCAACGGCACGGCCGGGGCCACGGTCACGATCCGGCTCGCGCCGGCCGGCGAGGGCACCCGTGTCGACGTCCGGACCGAGCTGTCGGTCACCGGGAAGCCGGCGCAGTTCGGCCGCGGGGTCATGCAGGACGTCTCGGACAAGCTGCTCCAGCAGTTCATCGGGTGCATCGAGACCGAGCTGAACCCACCCGAGGCGGCCGAGGCGGAACCGGAGGCCGCCGCGCCGAAGGAGCCGTCGGCCGAGGGCGGCGGGCCCTCGGCGGCCCCCGCTCCGGCTGGGGCGGCCCCCGCACCGCCGGCTCCGGCCCCGCGGCCGGCCCCGGCCGCGGACGACTCGATCGACCTCGGCGCCACGGTGCTCCCCGTCCTCGTCCGGAGCTACGGCGGGTACGTCGTCGCCGGGGTCGTCGGTCTCCTCGTCGGGTGGCTCATCGGGCGGCGCCGCTGACCCGCAGGCCCCGAGGCGGCCCGCACCCACCCGGGGCGTGGGCCGCCTCGGCGAGGTGGTGCGTGCAGACCTTCACAGGATCTCCACGCGGTGCCCCCTCGGCGTCCTGAGGCCTGCTCCTACTCTCATCACCATGAGCGAGGGAGGATCGTCGGCAGGCCGCGTGCTCGTCGTCGAGGACGAGCCGGTCATCAACCAGGCGGTGACCGACCGGCTGCGCGCCGAGGGCTTCGTCGTCCACCAGGCCCACGACGGCCCGGGTGCGGTGGACGCCTTCGGCGAGCACGAGGTCGATGTCGTCGTCCTCGACGTCATGCTGCCGGGCTTCGACGGTCTGGAGGTGTGCCGCCGCATCCAGGCGGTCCGACCGGTGCCGGTGCTCATGCTCACCGCCCGTGACGACGAGACCGACGTGCTCGTCGGTCTCGGGGTCGGTGCCGACGACTACGTGAGCAAGCCGTTCTCGATGCGTGAGGTCGTCGCCCGCGTGCGGGTGCTTCTCCGCCGCGTCGAGCGCGCCGAGGCATTGGCCCGCGCCACCGGGCGGATCGACATCGGAGGTCTCGTCGTCGACCCCGCGACCCGGCGGGTCAGCATCGACGACCGCGAGGTGCACCTGACCCCGCTCGAGTTCGACCTGCTCTGCGCGCTCGCCGCCGATCCGGGCGCCGTCAGGGGGCGTGAGTCGTTGATGCGCGAGGTCTGGGGTTGGTCCGACGCCGGCGGTACGCGCACCCTCGACAGCCACGTCAAGGCGCTGCGGGCCAAGCTCGGGCCGTCGCTGGTCCGCACCGTGCACGGGGTCGGATACGCCCTCGAGGTGGAGCGGTGAACACGGACCGCCCGCTCGACGGCATCACCTCGATCAAGGTCAAGCTCGCGGTCCTCGTCGGGATCAGCGTGCTGGGCGCGCTCCTCGTTGCAGCCATCGGGGACGCCGCGGGGATCGCCGGGTGGGTGAGCACGCCGGTGACGCTCGCGGCAGCCCTGGGCCTGGCCTGGTGGCTGGCCGGCGGGATGACCTCGCCGCTGCGGGAGATGACCGAGGCGGCCCGGCGGATGGCGGGCGGCGACTACGGACAGCGCGTCGGGGCCACGTCGTCGGACGAGGTCGGCGAGCTCGCCCGGGCGTTCAACGCCATGGCGGCGGAGCTCGCGGGCGCCGACGTCGAGCGCCGCCGGCTCGTGGCGACCGTGTCCCACGAGCTGAGGACCCCGCTCACCGCCCAGAGGGCCCTCCTGGAGAACCTCGTCGACGGGGTGGTCCGACCCGACGACGCGGCGCTCGAGGACGCGCTGCGCCAGGCCGAGCGGCTCAGCGTGCTCGTCGAGGACCTGTTGGACCTCTCCCGCATCGACGCGGGTGCGGCCCCGCTCGCGGTCGTCGACGTGCCGGTCGCGGGTCTGCTGGCCCGGGCCGCCGACGAGGCGGCGCTGGACGGCCGCCCCGTTCGCGTCGCCACCGAGGTGCACCCGCCGGAGCTGGGCGTGGAGGCCGACCCCGATCGGCTCGCCCAGCTCGTCGCCAACCTCGTCGACAACGCCGTCCGGCACAGTCCCCCGGGGGGCGAGGTGCGGCTGGTCGCGAGGGAGCTCGGCGGAGCGCGCTGGGTCCTCGAGGTGAGGGACGACGGCCCGGGCATCCCGGCCGACCGTGCCGAGCGGGTGTTCGAGCGGTTCGGCTCCGGCGGCGACGCGGGCGGCGGCACCGGCCTCGGTCTCGCCATCGCCCGCTGGGTGGCCGAGCTGCACGGCGGCAGCGTCGAGGTCGTGCCGACTCCACCCGGCGAGACCGGCGCCGTGCTCCGCACGACCCTTCCGACCCGGCCGTCGCCGGACCGCCCCACCCACCTCCTGGAGGAGACCGCGATGAGCACCACCGCGGCACCCGCCGGTCCGCCCGCGATGCCGACGACGACACCTACGGCACCCACGACGGATGCCTACGGGCCGCCACCCCCCGGCGGGCCGAGCCTGCTCGACCGTTTCTGGCCCGAGCGTGGGCTCGGGCCGCAGGTGGGAGTCGTCCTCGCCGCTCTCGGTGTGGGGGTTGTCGCCGCGGCCACCTGGCCGTACCGGGCGTTCGGCATCGAGACCAGCCTCACGATGCTCCTCGCCGGGGCGCTGATGTGGACGGTCGCGCGCAACCGGCAGCACCAGTGGACGGTCGCACTCGGCGTGCTCGCCGCTCTGCTCGCGACCGTCGCGGCCCTGCGTGCGGCCGAGGGCGTCGTCGTCCTCTCGGTGCTGGCCGGGGTCACGGTGGCGGCAGTCGGCCTGACCCGGGCGCACGGGCTGGTCGCCATGGTCGCCGGCTGCGCGGCGTGGCCGCTCTCTGCCCTCCGGGGGCTCCCGCTCCTCGGCCGCACCCTGGCCGCGACGAGTCGCCGCCGGCTGCTCTGGCCGGTGCTGCGGACCGCAGCGCTCTCGCTCCTCGCGATCGTCGTCTTCGGAGGCCTGTTCGCCACCGGTGACGCGGTGTTCGGGGAGTGGGCCTCCGCGCTGGTACCGGACCTGGGCTGGGAGAGCATCATCCTGCGCGGCTTCATCCTCGTGCTCGTGGCCGGTGTGACACTCACCGGCGCCTACCTGGCGCTCAACCCCCCGCAGGTCGACGAGCTGCGTCCGCCGGAGGGCAGACGCATCCGTCGTGCCTGGGAGTGGGCCGTGCCCGTGGGGATCGTCGTCGCGCTCTTCGCCCTGTTCCTCCTCGCCCAGGCGAGCGGGATGTGGGGTGGCCTGGCGTACCTGCGCAGCAGCGGGACGAGCCACGCCGAGTCCGTCCACGAGGGATTCGGACAGCTGACCGTCGCGACCTTCCTCACGATCCTCGTCGTCGCCGTGACGCTGCGTGTCGCGTCGCGCGAGACCGTGCGGGAGCGTGCGCTGCTACGGGGGCTGCTCGGTGCTCTCGGTGTGCTCACCCTCGCGGTCGTCGCCTCGGCCCTCTACCGGATGTCGCTCTACCAGGACGCGTTCGGGTTCACCGTGCTCCGCGTCTTCGTCGACGGCCTCGAGCTGTGGTTCGGGCTCCTCGTCGCGATGCTGCTGCTCGCCCTGGTGCGGCTCTCCGCCTCCTGGGTGCCGCGTGCGGCGATCGTCTCCGGTGCGGTGTTCACCATCGCGTTCGCGGCGATGAGTCCGGACGCCTGGGTCGCCGGCCGGAACATCGACCGGTACGAGGCCACGGGACAGCTCGACACCTCCTACCTGAGCGGCCTGTCCGCGGACGCCGTGCCGGTCATCGTCGACCGGCTGCCCGGCGAGCTCGGGGCGTGCGTGGCGTACGGCGCGTACGCGGGCTCCGAGGGATCCACCGAGGACGCCCTCTCGTGGAACCTCGGGCGCGCTGCGGCGTCCGACGCCCTGGCCGGTGTGGAGCGGCCGGCCGACTGCTCGGCCTACCTCTCGGACCGGTACCAGGGCTGATCGGGTGCCCCGGACGAGGGTCACGTGGCGGCCGGTGGCGCCCAGACGTCGAAGGACTGGTCGAGGACCGAGGCCGGGCCGATGGGTGTCGTCGAGCCGTCCGCCGTGTCCACGAGCAGGATCCGCTGTTCCAGCAGCTGGGGCTCGGTCTGCTCGTCGGTCTTCCAGGAGAACCGGTCGGTCCGGAGGACGACGATGCTGGCGTCCGGGTGCCAGCCCACCTGGCCGTAGACCTGCCAGGACGCGGTGCTGCCCTCGTCCGACAGCAGCGTGCGGGGCTCGCCGTCGGGCCACCGCTTGATGTCGAGCTCCGAGCAGCTCGGGACCCCGCAGGCGGTCTGCGAGTACGCGAACCACGTTCCGTCGGGCGTCCACGCCAGCTCGCCGCCGACCACCTTGTCGAACGGGTGCCGAGAGTACGTGCCCGTGGTCAGGTCGAGCCGCCAGGACCCACCGCACTGGCCGGCCTCGTCACACCAGCCGGCCCACACCCAAGCGGAGCGGCCACCGGGTTCCAGGACGAATCGCTCCCCGAAGACACCGGAACCGTGGGGAACCTCCTCGACCTCGCCGGTGCTCGGGTCGGCTCGCCACAGGCCCGACGTCTCGGTCGCGGGAACCGAGCGCTGGAAGTAGACCCAGCCGTCCCCGGCACGGTTCCACGCCGGCCACTGGTCGAGCACTCCTGCCTTCTCCGTGGTCAGGTCCCGTCGTGCTCCGGTGGCCAGGTCGACCAGCACCAGGTGCGACGCCGTGCCGGCCTGGCTCCGCGACTTCGGGTCCGCCGTTCCCGTGTACTGCTCGACCACGACGAAGGCCCCGGCGGCGTCGACGCTGGGGTGGTCCTCGCGCTGGAGTGTCGTCAGCCGCCGGGTGGCACCGTCGTCGAGCCCGTACGCGACCAGGACGCGGCTTCCGTCCGAGAGCTGGCGAGCCGCCACCACCGTGGGGCCGGTGAGCGCCGGCTCCGGCGACGGAGGGGGCGTGGTCGTCGTCGACGGGCTCACCGTCGTCGTGCGCGTGGCCCTCGGGGTCTCGGACCCGCCGCACGCGGCCGCTCCGACGAGCGCCAGGAGCCCCGCGGTCACCGCGGCGCCCACCCTTCGCGTCATGGCCCACATGCGAACCACCCCACCTTCAGCGTCCGCCCACCTCGGGGGCCAGTCAATCGCCGTGGACCGTGACGGTGACGACTTCGGAGCGACGTCGTCCCAGGCCGAGGCGGAGAAGGCCAGGGGTGCTGTCGGTGGTCCCTTCTACGATGGGGTCATCGGGGGAAGGGGGAGACATGGCCATAGCCGGCACCGACGAGCGCCGGGGTGCCGCGCCCACCTGTGGTGGTGCAGCGACCTCTCCGGCCCGCACCGTGGGTGCCTTCCGCGAGTGGCTGGCCACGGTCGACGTCGCCGAGCTCCCCGACCGCGAGCGCGTCGAGCTGATCGGTGAGCTGGAGCGCCTGAAGGGAGCGGCCGGCGCGGCCCAGGCCGGCACCACGGACGCGCTCTGTGCGTCCAGCAGCCACGCCCGACCCCAGGACGCCGTGCGGTCGGTCGGGTCGGAGGTCGCCCTGGCCCGTCGCTGCTCACCCTTCCTCGGCGACCGGTACGTCCGATTGGCCCACGCCTTGGTGCACGACCTCCCGCACACGATGGCGAGCCTGGCCCGGGGCGACATCGGGGAGCTGCAGGCGCTGGCCGTCCACGCCGAGACGGCGGTGCTGACTCCCGACGACCGCGCAGAGGTCGACGAGCGAATCGCCCCTGCCTTGGCGCGGCTCGGCCCCCGCGCCGCAGGTCGCGCCGCCCGGCGCGTCGCTGCCGAGATCGACGCGTCGGCCGTCGATCAGCGGCTGAAGGAGGCGGTCGCCGCACGGAAGGTCTCGCTGCGCCCCGCTCCCGACGGCATGGCGTACCTCACCGTCCTGGCTCCCATGCGCGACGTGGTGGGCGCACACGACGCCCTGAAGGCCCGGGCGCGCACCGTGGTCGGAGGCCAGGATCCCGAGGAGGACGCGGACGGACGCGGTACGGCTGCCGTGATGGCAGACACCGCGACCCGTCTGCTCGCCGGTCTCGAGCGGGGACAGGTGCAGCCCGTCGAGGTGCACCTCGTCATCACCGACAAGGCGCTGCTGGGCACCGGGGACCCTGAGGCGTCGGTGATGGAGTCGGCACGCGTCCCCGGGCACGGTCCGGTCCCTGCACCGGCAGCACGGCGCTGGGTGCGCGAGGCCCCGGACGGGGCGGTGTGGCTGCGCCGTCTCTACACCGGGCCCGACGGTCGCGACCTCGTCGCCATGGACGCCCGGCGGAGGTACTTCTCCGGCCTCCTCCGCCGGATGCTCGTCCTGCGCGACGACACCTGCGCCACGCCGTGGTGCGACGCACCGATCGTCCACGCCGACCACACCGAGCCCGCACACTCGGGCGGGATCTCGACGTTCCTGAACGGCTCCGGTACCTGCGCGCGGTGCAACCTCGTCAAGGAGGCGCCGGGGTGGAGGCACACCGTGATCGGTGAGTCTCCACGCCGGCTGTCCATCAGGACCCCGTCGGGCCGGGTCTACGAGGCCCTCGCCCCGCCTCTCCTCGGATGGGGCGCCGCCGAGCGCCCGGCGATGTCGTCACGGTCCCCGTGACGCGCCACGTCAAGCCCCGGACCCGGCCATCGGTCGTCCGGTCTCGAGCAGGGTCTTCATCCCGGCCAGCACCCAAGGCCAGCCACCGCCGCCCTGCGTGGCGTCGCCGCTGCCTTCGACGTCACGTGCCGTGTTCCGGGCACCGGTGCAGTCGTGCGTGAGCGTGAGCCCGGTGAGCGGCCCCGGGTACTCGCCGAGCTCCCAGGTCAGGGTGGTCTCCTCGCGTGCCATGCGGCGACCCAGGTTCGGGAGGACGGCGGCGAGCACCTTGACGACGACCGGCAGGGGCCTCGATGTAGACCCGGAAGACCTGGATGTCGGGGGCGTCGCGGCCGGGAGCCCGGCTGCCGTCCGTGGTGGGCTGGTCGTCCGTCGTGGTCAGTCGTCGTCCTCCAGTGCGCGTTTGAGATCGGTGAGCACCGGCACGTGGTGCTCCGTGAACTTGTCGATCCACCGGTTGTGGACCAGGCGGATCGGGACCGGGTTGAGGAAGTGCAGCTTGCGCCGCCC
>Ga0316578_10000211_pt1 | contig 16789 bp, 9 predicted proteins | sample J0NA_2_FD_203076 | JGI IMG/M metagenome (GOLD analysis project Ga0316578, IMG submission 203076) | Rhizosphere microbial communities from salt marsh grasses in Alabama, United States - J0-2_160517rDrC | ecosystem: Host-associated > Plants > Roots > Rhizosphere | place: USA: Alabama | collected... | reverse complement strand
GCCCTGGGAGCACCCAAACCCAGTGGAGGAGGAGTCCCTGGCCGCGGTGCGGCTCGATGCCCTCATGCGCCATCCAGCGTACCGGGAGGCCGATCGCGACGTCGACTTTCTGCACACCGATGCGACCCGCGGTGTCCGGCTGCAGGAGGCGATCGTGGAATGAGCCCGTCATTGCATGACACCGCCGGGCCCGCCCCGGATCCCGTCGGCCGCGATAGCGTCTGCGTCGGCGGTGCCGCTGTCCCGCACGGCCGCTGGGGCCGGGGCCCCAGCGAGACACGCCAGCGGGCTCATCGGGCCGTGACCGAGACGCCGTCGGCCACCTGCTCGCTCGGATGGTCGATGACCTGGTCCCCGGGCTCGAGTCCGAGCTCGATCTGGGCCCGCAGCCCGGTGCGCTGGCCGACCCGGACCTCGCGCAGTGAGGCGCGGCCCTCCCGCACCCGGAACAGGGCCCAGCCATGGCCATGGCGGAACAGGCTGCTGGCCGGCACCTGCAGGACGTCCTCCTGCCGCCAGAGCACGAAGCGGGCCTCGACCCGGTAGCCGTCCCCCAGCCGCTCCCAGAGCGCCGGCGGCGACGTGAAATCGGCGATGACCAGCACCCGCTGCTCCTCCACGCCAAGGGCGGAGATCTTCGTGAAGCCCACGGGCTCGACGGTGCGCACGACACCCTCCAGGGGCTCCTCGCCGCCCCACTGCTCGAACAACACCGAGGTGCCGGGGTGCACCCGCACGGCGTCCGCCGACAGCAGGTCCACCTCCACCTCGAGCCCCGACGGGTCGCCCAGCACCAGCAACACCTCGCCGACGCGCACCGGGCCCTCGCACTCGCGCCGCACGGCGAGCACGCGCCCGTCGATGGGAGAGCGCAACGGGACCCGCTCCGCGGGCTCGGCCGCCCCATCGGCGGTCGAGTGGGCCAGGGCCGAGCGGGCCGCCTCCAGCTCGTAGCGGGCCACGTCCACGGCATGGCGGGCGGCCCGGAGCGCGGCATCCGCGGCGAGGCCCTCCATGCGAGTCTGATCCAGCGCCTCCCGGGAGACCACGCCCCGCTCCGCCAGCGGCTCCACGCGGGAGAGCTCGGCGGCCCGGTAGTCGGCGCGGGCCGCGGCGGCCTTGGCATTCTCCGCCGTCGACGCGAGGGCGGCCTCCGCGGCGGCCACCCGCGCCTCGGCCTCGGCGCGGCTGCGGGGATCGAGCACCGCCGACTGGAGCGGCGTGATGCCGAGCAGCACCTGACCCCGGGTCACCGGGTCACCGACGTCCAGGCCCACGCGGCAGGTGGAGCCGTCCACGGGGGCCCGGATCTCGTAGCGATCGATGACCCGGGTGCGGCCGTCCTCGTCGACGGTGACCGTCATCGGCCCGCGCTGCGCCGTCACGATCTCCACCGGGACCGGCCGCGGCCAGAACCCCCAGACGAGCAGGCCCGCAACGAGGACGACCGTCGCCAGGATGCCCGGATGTCTGAGCCAGCCCATGAGGATCACTCCTTGCTCTTCAGTACCGCCACCATGTCCAGACGCCCCAGGCTTCGCCACAGCAGGAGCCCGGAGACGAGCGCGGAGAGGATCACCACGAGCGCCGCCAGCGCATAGACATCCCGCTCCAGCACCAACGCGATGCGGTACAGGTCGGTCTGGAAGCGATGGGCCAGGTAGGCACAGAGCCCATAGCCGATGGCGAGCCCCAAGGGGATGGCGGCCAGCGTCAGCAGGGCGAGCTCGCCGAGCAGGATGTAGGCCACCTCGCCGCGCTCGAAGCCGAGCACCCGCAGGCTGGCCAGCTCCCGGTCCCGCTCCGACAGGGCGATCCGCATGCTGTTATAGACGACGCCGAAGGCGATGCTGGCACCGAGCAGATTCGCGATGAAGGTGAAGTACAGCACGCTCTGGGCCAGGGTGTCGTAGAAGGCGCGGATCGCCGCCGCCTGCTCGACGATGCCCGCGATGCGCGGCATCTCCTTCAGGGCCAGGTAGACGGCCCGCCGCTCGCGCTCGTCCACTGCCAGGTAGGCGCCGGACAGGGCGTCCCCCTCCCGCAGCAGCCGGTTCAGCGCGCCGCGCCGCATGTAGGCGCCCACACCCAGGTACTGCTCCGCGGTGGCCACCACCGGCACCTCCAGGGTTTGACGCGGTCCTTCGAGCACCTCCACCACGAGACGGTCCCCGGGTCGGACCTGGAGCAGCCCGGCGAGATAGTCGTTCAGCACGATACCCTCGGGCGGCAGGTCGATGGGGTCGAGCGCCGTGTCCAGCAGCCGAAGCAGTCGCCCATCCGGCTCGACGCCCTCGAGGGCGGTGCGATAGCTGCGGTGGCCGAAGCGCAGCCGCACCGGCACGCTTCGGAAACCCTCCGCAAGCTCCACACCGTTGAGGCTCCCCAGGGAGTACAGGGCGTCGCCCGAGGTGGGCTCGGTGAAGGTCGCGGTGAGGTCCGCCCGCTGGCTCAAGCCGAACTGCACGCCCACCATGTGGTCGATCGATCCCTGTTGGAAGCCACCGATCATCATGATGCCGCAGGCCATGGCGATTCCGAGCGTCGTCAACAGGGACTTGAGCGGCCGCCGCTCGATGTGGCGCAGGATCATGCGCGTGGGCTGCGCGAACCAGCGCTGCATGCCCAGACGCTCCACCAGGGTGGCCCGATAGACCGGCGGCGGCGCCGGGCGCATGGCCTGGGCCGGGGGCAGCCGGGCCGCCCCCCGCACCGCGCTCAGGGTGCCGATCAGCGCCACGGCGATACTGACGGCCGCCGCCGCGGCCACCACCCGGGGCCGCAGCACGTAGTCCATGAAGGGCAGGCTGTAGAAGTGCATGTAGATGCCGCTCATGCCCCGCCCGAGCAGGATGCCCAAGGCGACGCCGCCGACGATGCCGAGCAGCACGATCAGCAGCACGAGCTTCGCGTAGTGCAGGGCGACGGCCGCGTTCGAGTAACCGAAGGCCTTCAGCGCCCCGATCTGCTCCCGCTCCAGCCCGATCAGCCGACTCGCGACCACGTTGAGCAGGAAGGCGGCGACGCCGAAGAAGATCAGCGGGAACACGGTCGCGATGGTGCGCTGCTGCTTCAGCTCCTCGGTCAGGAAGCGGTGGGAGAGCTGGTCCTCCCGGGCATAGGCCCCGGTGCCGCCATAGGGCGCGAGCAGGGCATCGAGCCGGTCGATGACGTCGGCGCCGTTGCCGTCGCGGGTCAGCGTCAGCGTGAGGTCGTTGAAGGCGCCGTCCATGTCGTAGGCGGTGCCCAGGGCCTCGCGGCCCATCCACAGGATGCCGTAGCGGGCCGGGTCCGGGAACATGGCACCGGGGGCGATCTGGTAGATGTACTCCGGCGAGCGGGCGAGGCCGACGATGGTCAGGCGCTCCCGGCGACCGTTGATGGTGGCCCGAAGACTGTCGCCGGGCTCCAGGCGGTGGGCCGCCGCCAGCTCCACGGAGACCAGCGCCTCGTCGTCCCGCCCCGGCTCCGGGAGCCGCCCGCTGTGCAGGCGCACCCGGTTCAGCAGACCGGCCCCCCGACCGTCGCCGTGCTCGGGCAGCGACACCAGGTGGGCGCTGACCGGCTCCGGGAAGCCGGCGATGTCGAGGCTCACGAAGGCGACGACCCGTGTCTGCACCCGCTCCACGCCCGGCAGCGCCTCGACCCGCCGGGCCAGGGCCTCCGGCGCCCGCTTCAACCGGGCGAAGACATCGGCGAACTGGTGCTCCCGGTAATAGCGCTCCCGGGTCTCGAACAGGGAGTCGACCGTGCTCAGGGACATGATGAAGACGGCCACGCCGCTGACGATGACCATCGCGATGGCCAGGGCCTGCGGACGCATGCCCCAGAGCTCCCGCCACAGCTTCCGGTCCAGGGCCCGCATCGGCGTCACCAGCTCAGCTCGCGGGGGGCGAGCCGGGTCGCGTTGACGCGCACCTCGGCGATACGCCCGTCGGCCAGCACGATGACGCGGTCGGCCATGCGCGCGATGCCTGCGTTGTGGGTGATCACGGCCGTCGTCGTGCCGAGCTCCCGGTTCACCCGCTCCAGGACCTCCAGCACCACGATCCCGGTGCTGGAATCCAGCGCGCCCGTGGGCTCGTCGCACAGCAGCACGTCCGGTCGCTTGGCCACGGCCCGGGCGATAGCCACCCGCTGCTGCTCGCCGCCCGAGAGCTGCGCCGGGAAATGGTCCAGCCGCGCGCCGAGCCCCACCAGCCCCAGGGCCTCCTCCGGCGTCATGGGGTCGCGGGCGATCTCGGTCACCACGGCCACGTTCTCCCGCGCCGTCAGGCTCGGAATGAGGTTGTAGAACTGGAACACGAAGCCGACGTGTTGGCGCCGGTACGCGGTCAGCTCCCGATCGCCCGCCGCGGCCAGGTCCCGTCCGCCGTAGAGCACTCGTCCCTCGGTGGGCCTATCCAGACCGCCCAGGATGTTGAGCAGCGTCGACTTCCCGCTGCCCGACGGCCCCAGGAGCACCGCCAGCTCGCCGGTGTACAGGTCCAGGTCCACGCCGCGCAGGGCCTGCACCCGCACCTCCCCCATGGGGTAGACCATGGTCACACCCCGCACCCGGAAGACGACTTCCGGGCCTCCGGCGGGCTCTGGTCTGGTGTGAAGCTCAGCCATGGCGGAGTGGTTCCGCTGCGCGCGCTCTCGGGGGAAGGCCGCTCGGGCGCGGCGCCCTGCTCCTTTACCTCAGCGCCAACGGATCTGGCGCTCGGCTCGATCTGCCGGAGCGTTTCTCAGGATATCAGTGTCCCCCATCAGGTGTGGAGTGACGTCCACGGGCCTGAATCTGGCGCGCTCGCGGTCTGCGGGATCCCAGAGCCTTCGGGTTGAGCACCAAGCGATCCCCCAGCGGCGCCGTCTCGTCGAAAAGTCCAGGCCGGGGGACCCCGACGTATCCGAGACCACCGGTGTAGGCCCCTGCGGCGGCGAGGATGCGGCGGTCCCTCGCCCGCTGAGGCACGACATCGCGTGCCGGACAGGCCCCGCCGCAGAACGGAATGCTGAACGGATGCCTCCGAGAGCTACGCTCGTTTCACCCGTACCCCAGCGGGGCCGGAAAAACTTCCATGGCAACCCTGCCTTCGCGCTTTGGTCTAACTTTTGTGTGGTTATTGGTGCTGGAGGGATCTGATGCTCGAGAGCGATATGCTGATCCTGGACATCATCGCCCTGGAATGGCTGATCGCGCTTCTGGCCCTCGCCGTGCTCGTCCTCATCGGCAGCTTCGTCGAGTGGCGTCGCCACCGCGCGCCGCGCACGCCGGTTGCCGCGGAGGGGCGGGTCGGTGGTCTCCAATGGCATCACTTGAGCGCCGAAGAAACGCTCGGCCGAATCGGCGGCAGGCACGAGGGCCTGAGCGCCGAGGAGGCCCGCCGGCGCCTGATCACCCACGGCCCCAACCGACTGCCCGAGGCCAAGCCCCGCGGCCCCCTCCTGCGCTTCCTAGCCCAGTTCCACAACCTGCTGATCTACGTGCTGCTGGCGGCGGCGGGGGTCACGACGCTGCTGCGGCACTGGCTCGACGCCGGCGTCATCCTCGGCGTCGTGCTCATCAACGCGGCCATCGGGTTCGTGCAGGAGGGCAAGGCCGAGGACGCCCTGAAGGCCATTCGGCGGATGCTCTCGCCCCGCGCCATGGCCTGGCGGGACGGGCGGCTGGTCACGGTGGATGCCGCGCAGCTGGTGCCGGGCGACCTGGTGCAGCTGCAGTCCGGCGACAAGGTCCCGGCGGATCTGCGGCTGCTGCGGGCCAAGGGACTTCAGATCGAGGAGGCGCCGCTGACCGGCGAATCGGTTCCCGTGGATAAGGACATCTCCGCGATGCCGCCGGAGACCCCCCTGGCGGATCGCCGCTGCATGGCCTACTCGGGCACCCTGGTGACCCATGGCCAGGGCACCGGCATCGTCGTCGCCACCGGGGCCGGCACCGAGATCGGCCGCATCAGCGCCCTGGTGGCCGGGGTGGAGCGGCTCACCACGCCCCTGCTGCGGCAGATGGCCCAGCTCGGCCGCTGGCTCACGGCCGCCATCCTGGTCCTTGCCTGCGCCAGCTTCGCCTTCGGCGTCCTGGTCCGCGACTACACCGCCGCGGAGATGTTCCTGGCCTCGGTGGGTCTGGCCGTGGCGGCGATCCCGGAGGGCCTGCCAGCGATCATGACCATCACGCTCGCCATCGGCGTGCAGCGCATGGCCGGGCGCAACGCCATCATCCGCCGGCTGCCCGCGGTGGAGACCCTGGGAACCGTCGGTGTGATCTGCTCCGACAAGACCGGCACCCTGACCCGCAACGCGATGACGGTGGCCGCGCTGCACACGGGTGCGCGGCTGCTGACGCTGACCGGCGCCGGCTACGATCCCCACGGTGCCTTCACGCACGAGGGCGCGTCGGTGCGGCCCCAGGAGGATCCGCGGCTCACCGAGGCCTTGCGCGCCGTGGTCCTCTGCAACGATGCCTCACTGGAGCAGGGGGACGGGGAGTCCTTGCGGGTGCACGGGGACCCGATGGAGGGCGCGCTGCTGGTGGCGTCCCTCAAGGCCGGACTCGACTTGGAGGCCGTCGGCAAGCGCTACCCGCGCACGGACCTGATCCCGTTCGAGTCCGGCCACAGGTTCATGGCGACCCTGCACCACAGCCACGAGGGCGAGTCCTACATCTATGTCAAGGGGGCGCCGGAGGCCGTGCTCGGCATGTGCGCGAGCGAGCGCGGTCCGGACCGTGACCTGCCCATCGACCGCGATGCCTGGCACGAGCGGATGGAGGCCCTGGCCGCGCAGGGGCAGCGGGTGCTGGCCGTGGCGGTGAAGCCGGGCGAGCCCCATCGCTCCGAGCTGGATTTCGACGACGTGGACGGCGGCCTGACGCTGCTGGCCCTGTTCGGCCTGATGGACCCACCGCGGGAGGAGGCCATCGCGGCCGTGCGGACCTGCCGCAATGCCGGTATCCGCGTGAAGATGATCACCGGCGACCATGCCGCCACGGCGCGCGCCATCGCCCGCCAGGTGGGCCTGGAGAATCCGGACCAGGCGCTGACCGGTGCCGAGCTGGACGCGCTGGATGACGCCGAGCTGCAGCGGCGGGTCACCGAGGTCGATGTCTACGCCCGGGTGGCCCCCGAGCAAAAGCTGCGGCTCGTGCGGCTGCTCCAGCAGTCCGGTGCGATCGTCGCGATGACCGGCGACGGCGTCAACGACGCCCCGGCACTCAAGCGGGCCGATGTCGGCGTGGCCATGGGCATCAACGGCACCGAGGCGGCCAAGGAGGCCGCGGAGATGGTCCTGGCGGACGACAACTTCGCCTCCATCGCCAACGCCGTCGAGGAGGGGCGCACCGTCTACGACAACCTGAATAAGGCGATCCTGTTCATCCTGCCAACCAATGGGGGTGAGGCCCTGGTGGTGCTGGGGGCGATCCTCCTCGGCTTCCACCAGTTCCCGCTGACGCCGGTCCAGATCCTCTGGGTCAACATGATCACCGCCGTCACGCTCGCCCTGGCCCTGGCCTTCGAGCCGCCGGAGCCGGGTGTCATGGCGCGGCCGCCGCGCGATGCCCGCCGGCCGGTGCTGACGCCGCTGTTCCTGTGGCGCATCGCCTACGTGTCGCTGATCCTGATGGCGGGCACCTTCGGCCTGTTCCTGTGGGAGGAGTATCAGGGCGCGCCCATCGAGCAGTCCCGCACGGTGGCGGTGAACACCCTGGTCCTATTCGAGATCTTCTACCTCTTTAATTCCCGCTACATGATCGCCCCCGTGCTGAACCGCGAGGGCCTGCTCGGCAACCGCTATCTGCTCTATGCAGTGGGCCTGCTGGTGCTGTTCCAGCTCGCCTTCACCTACCTGCCGCCGATGCAGGCGCTGTTCGGCACCGCCGCCATCGATGGGGGCATCTGGCTGCGCATCGTCCTGGTCTCCGCGTCGGTGCTCTTCATCGTGGAGCTGGAGAAGGCGCTGGTGCGCCGCTGGCGCTTACCGGCCGGGAGTCGCGCATCCGATGGCCGGAAATGACGGCCCCGTCCCGGGCCAATCGGCCATCGGGCACCGGGGCGCTGAGCCTCCACCTCGGAGCGGGGAGCGCTCGTGCCCGCGACGCCGCGTGGCCTAAGATGGGGGGTCTCTGAACGACAAAGAATTCGGCGGGCGGCCGATCACCGGGACCCCGGCGTTGGGCCGCCACCAACTGGAGGACATCACCCCCGTATGAGCCAGCTCGTCGCCAGGGCCCGCCAGTTCGCGACAGAGGCCCACCAACGCATCGATCAGCGGCGCAAGTACACCAACCAGCCCTACCAGGAGCACTTGAAGTCCGTGGCGGAGCTCGTCGGAAGCGTCACCGACGACCCCGAGGTGATCGCGGCGGCCTGGCTGCACGACACGGTCGAGGACACCCCGGCCACCTTCGGCGATCTCGAGCGCGAGTTCGGGCGTGCGGTGCGCGACCTCGTGTTCGATCTCACCGACCCGAGCCGACCGGGTGACGGCAACCGCACGGTGCGCAAGGCCATCGACCGCCGGCACACGGCACGGGCGAGTCCGCGGGCGAAGACCGTCAAGCTCGCGGACCTGATCGACAACTGCCGCGATATCTGCGGCCACGACCCGAAGTTCGGCCGCGTCTACCTCGCGGAGTCCGCGGCCCTGCTGGAGGTGCTGGCGGAGGGCGACGCACGGCTCTACCGGCGCGCCCAGAAGGCGGTGGCCGAGTGCGCCCGGCGTCTCGGCCTGCCCACTCCGCCCCAAGGGATCAGCGAGGAGGATGACTGGCAGCCCGGCAACGCGCCAACCCTGGCGCAGCGCCGGGCGCTCAGACTGTTCACCCAGGCGTTCACGGCACGGGACGTGGCGCGGCCCCTGCGGTCCTTCGACCTGGAGCGCCCGCCCAACGAGATCCTCGATACCTTGCAACAGTTCGAGCTCGAGGTCGCGGGGCTGCGCCGCCACGGGGTGTGCGTCGGCTACGTGCAGGGCACCCGGGAAATCGGCGGCGACGGCAACGAGCTGCTGCGCCACTTCGCGCCCACCCAGCTGCTCCAGGGGGACGCCCCACTCTCCGAGGTCATCCGCGTGCTGACCCTCTACGACTTCTGCTTCGTCACCGCCATGGGGGACGTCGCCGGGTTCATCACGCGGGGCGACATGCAGCAGCCCGTGGTGCGCATGTGGCTGTTCGGGATCATCACCCTGACGGAGTTGGACCTGCTCGAGCGCATCCGCACCCGCTGGCCCAACGGGGATTGGACCGGCCTGCTCTCCGCCGGACGGCTCGACAAGGCCCAGGCGCTCTTGGAGGAGCGCCGCCGCCGGGGCCAGCACGTGGACCTCGCCGACTGCCTTCAGCTCTCGGACAAGACCCAGATCCTGATGGAGGACGAGCAGGAGCGGGCGGCCTTCGGCCTGCGCACCAAGGGCGCGGCCAAGCGCGTCATCAAGGACCTGGAGTCACTGCGCAACAACCTGGCCCACGCCCAGGACATCGTCACCCATGATTGGCCCCAGATCGCCCGCTTGGCGCAGCACGTCGAGGAGCATATCCGCAATCTGAGCGCCGGCAGGAGCGGTCCTGCCTGAGCCTCCGCGGACGCCCGGCTCGGCACGGGCCGACGGGCTCCCGCTGCGCTCGGTCTCCCGGCAGCGTTACTTGGAGTGCCGGGGCCGGTCACTCGCCATCGAGCACCGCAATAGATCCGCCATTGCCTGGCAAGGCCCCGTTGAAGCGCTGTGGTTCCGGGTGCTAACCGCGATCAAGGGGCTCGCTAGCTTGGACTCCAGCGTCATCTCGCTGCCGAACCCCGCTCGGTGGCTCCGGCTGAAACAGAGCCGTCGCACCGCCGTAACGGCGCCTTCATTGCCGGCGACTATCGTTAGCGGCTTGTTCGCAGGCCCTAACGCTCAACCTACCCCAGCGAGTCCCGCCGTGAAGACAGCCCTGACCCTGCGCGACCGGATCGACCAGACGGTCTTCAATGCGATCTACTCCCGATCCCTGGTCTACAACACCTGCTGGGAGGACCCGGCGGTGGATCGCATCGCCCTGGACTTGCAGCCGGACGATACCCTCTTGGTCATCACCAGCGCCGGCTGCAACGTGCTGGACTATGCCCTTGCCGGGCCTCGGCGGATCCACGCGGTGGACGCCAACCCACGCCAGACTGCCCTGCTCGAGCTCAAGCTCGCGGGGATCCGAAATCTGAGCTTCGAGGACTTCTTTGCGCTCTTTGGCGACGGGATCCACCCGAGGGCGTCGGAGGTCTACCAAGGGTCCTTGCGCGCGGACCTCTCGCCCTTCGCCCGGGGGTTCTGGGACGAGCGACTGCACTGGTTCTCCCCCAGGGGCGACGGATTCTATTTCCACGGGCTGGCGGGGAAGGTCGCACGCGCCTTCCACGCCTACCTCAAGGTGCGTCCGGGCCTGGCGGAGGGCGTCTCGGCGCTGTTCCGGGCCCACACCCTGGAGGAGCAGCGGACCATCTATGACCAGCGCATCGGTCCCCGGTTCTGGAGCCCGGGGGTGAACTGGACCCTGTCGCGCCAGCTCACGATGAGCATGCTCGGGGTGCCCCACGCCCAGCGCAAGCAGGTCCAGGCGCAGCACCGGAGGGGCGTCGCGGGCTTCATCCGGGAGGCCCTGGAGTACGTGCTCCGGGAGCTGCCGGTCTGGACCAACTATTTCTACGGGGTCTACGTGAACGGCCGTTACTCCACCGCCTGCTGCCCGGAGTATCTCAAGCCCGAGAACTTCCGGGCGCTCAAGGACGGTCTCGCGGACCGGGTGGCTCCGCGAACCTGCACGGTGACCCAGTTCCTCCAGGGGACCGAGGAGCACGTTTCGAAGTTCGTCCTGCTGGACCACATGGACTGGATGAGCACCTATCACCCGGAGGCCCTGGAGGAGGAGTGGTCCGCCATCCTGGAGCGCGCGACCCCCGGCGCCCGGGTCATCTTCCGCAGCGCCCATGTGGCACCGGCCTACCTGGATCTGCTCGCGGTGGGCGCCCGCCGGCAACCGTTGAGGGAGCGTCTCCAGTTCCACGAGACGCTCGCCCGGGATCTGCAAAAGCACGATCGGGTGCACACCTATGCGGGCTTCCACGTGGCCGACCTGGTTCCGGCCCTGTGAGGGGGGGCGATATCCGGGTCCTTCTGCACCTGCTGCGGGGCCAGCCGCGCCGCAGCTCGCTGGGTGAGCGGCTACAGGCCTTCTACGGCCCGCAAGCGGAGGATTACGACGCCTTCCGCGAGCGCCTGCTGCACGGCCGCGCAGAGCTGATCAGACGGCTGGCACCCCCTCCGGGTGCCAGCTTGGTGGAGCTCGGGGCCGGCACCGGGCGCAATCTGGACTTTCTCGGCGGCGCGCTGGAGGGGCTGGATCGGGTCGATCTGGTGGACCTGTGCCCGGCCCTCCTGGAGTTGGCCCGTGCGCGCACCCGCGGGCATCCCAACGTGCGGGTGATCGAGGGGGACGCGGTGAGCTACCGTCCGGATGGGCCGGTGGACTGTGTCTATTTCTCCTACTCCCTGACCATGATCCCGGACTGGGAGGGGGCGCTGCGCAATGCGCTCGCCATGCTGAGACCCGGCGGTCGGTTGGGCGTGGTGGACTTCTATGTGTCGGGCGCGGTTCGAGAGCCCGGGCTGGTCCGGCACGGGGCCCTCACCCGCTGGTTCTGGCCCCGCTGGTTCGGCCACGATGGCGTCCATCCGGACCCCGCCCACCTCGCTGCGCTGAGACGGCTGCTGCCCGACCACGTGCTGAGCGAGCACCGGGCGCCCGTGCCCTATCTCCCCGGTCTTCGCGTGCCCTACTACTGCTTCGTCGGCGTCGCCACAGCGGGCAAGCGAACCCCTGGAGAAGTACGTTCTGCTCGGTCACGCGGAACCGCAACCGTTTCGTAGCAGGACGATAACGCGGCCTTAAAACTGCCCTTGTATCTTGGCGCGATGCCCCGTGTCCGCACCCTCTTCATCTCCGACGTCCATCTGGGTACCCGGGCCTGTCAGGCCGAGCGGCTGCTGGAGTTCCTGCGCGAGCACCCTTCGGAGCGGACCTATCTGATCGGCGATATCGTCGACTTCTGGGCCATGCACCGGGGAATCTGCTGGACCCGGGCCCAGAACACGGTGGTCCAAAAGCTCCTGCGCCGCGCCCGTCACGGTGAGCGGATCGTCTTCATACCGGGCAACCACGACGAGGCCCTGCGCGACTATCTGGGCATGTCCTTCGGTGACATCCAGGTGCAGGGCGAGGCGATCCACGAGACCGCGGACGGCAGGCGCCTGTTGCTGGTCCATGGGGACGCCTTCGACCAGGTGACGCGCTATCACCGCTGGGTTGCGGTGCTCGGTGACGTCGCCTACAACCTGCTGGTGCGCGTCAACCTGTGGCTCTCCTGGATCAGGCGCACGCTGGGCATCGCCGGCTACTGGTCCCTTGCGGGCTTCGCCAAGCGCAAGGTCAAGACCGCCCTGAGCTTCATCTTCGACTTCGAGGAATTCGCCGTCCGCCATGCCCGCGAGCGCGGTCTCGACGGGGTCATCTGCGGTCACATCCACTGGGCGACCATCAAGCAGGTAGAGGGTCTGCTCTACGCCAACTGCGGCGACTGGGTGGATTCCTGCTCGGCCATCGTGGAGCACCTCGACGGTCGGCTGGAGCTGATCGAATGGGATGGACGCGAGACCCTGGCCTCTCTCCGGGAGACACCGGCATCCGCACTCCTGGACGACGTGCAGCCCCGGGAAGACGAGGACGCGATCCCGGTCCTCATGACCCCGGATTACTCCAATCGGACGGCGTCGCGGGGCGCTGTTCAGCAGTGGCCAGAGACGCGGCCTTGACGCTCACCGTCGATATCGTCAGCGAGACCGCCCCTCCCGAAGTCAATGGGGTCGCCATGACGGTCGGCCGGCTCATCGATGGGATGCGCGCCCGGGGCCACCGGGTGACCCTGGTCCGCCCGCGGCCGTCGCTGGGCGAGGCGGGAAGCGACGACATCACCCTTCCTGGTCTGCCGCTGCCCGGTTACCCGGAAGTGCGCTGGGGCCTGCCCGCCGGGGCATTCCTGCGTCGACGCTGGCGCGTCCAGCGGCCCGACGTGGTGCACGTGGTCACCGAGGGCCCCCTGGGCTGGTCAGCGATCCGTTCGGCGCGCAAGCTCGGGATACCGACCACCTCCGGCTTTCACACCAACTTCGACCGCTACAGCATCCACTATGGTATGGGCTGGATGCGTCCCATGATCGCGGCCTATCTGCGCAGCCTGCACCGACAAACGGTCGCGACCCTGGTCCCGACCGCGGCCCTGGCCGCCGAGTTGGCTGGGGAAGGGATCCCCGGGGTCCGGGTGGTGGGACGCGGCGTCGATACGGAGCTCTTCGATCCGTCCCGGCGCTCTCAGGAGTTGCGGGCCTCTTGGGGGGCCGGCGAGCAGCACATCGTCTGCCTTTACGTCGGGCGGCTGGCCGCCGAGAAGAACCTGGGCCTGGTCGTGCGCAGCTTTAGCGCCATCCTCGGGGAGCACCCGTCTGCGCGGCTGCTCTGGGTGGGGGACGGACCGGCGCGGGGACCGCTGGGCGAGCAACCGCTGCCCCAGCACTTCGCGGGTGTGCGACGCGGGGCCGACCTGGCGGTCCACTACGCCAGCGCGGACCTGTTCCTCTTCCCGAGCTTGACGGAGACCTATGGGAATGTGGTCGCGGAGGCGATGGCCAGCGGCGTGCCCGTGATCGCCTATTGCAGTGCGGCCGCGGGCGAGCTGATCGTGGACGGAGCCAATGGGATCAGCGTCGCCGCAGGCAACGAGTCCGCCTATATCGAGGCCGCGCGTCGCGTCGCGCAAGGCGATCCCCAGTGGCGGCGTTCCTTGGGGCGGGCGGCGCGCGAGGCCATGCTGAGCCGGAGCTGGGAACAGGTGGTTTCGCGGTTCGAGACCGTGCTGAGCGAGAGCCTGTCGACCTAGCTGCCTGGCGGCGGGCGGCCCGTCGCGCTCGCGCAGCCCCCGGGTCAGGGTGGCGCGACGGATTACCGCGCCGGGGACTCGGACGCCGTCGCCCCGCGGGCGCGCCATCTCCGGACCCAGCCGATCCCATCGTCCACGTAGGTGAAGACCACCGGGATCACCAGCAGGGACAGGAAGGTCGAGGTGATGAGCCCGCCGATGACGACGATCGCCATGGGCGCCCGGAAGCTCGGGTCCGCGCCGATGCCCAGGGCGATCGGCAGCATGCCAGCGCCCATGGCGATGGTGGTCATGACGATGGGGCGGGCGCGCTTGCGGCAGGCGTCGAGCACCGCCTCCAGGCGCGGCAGCGGTGGGTTCCCGTCCACGCCGCGACGGGCCAGGAACACGTAGTCGATCAGGAGGATCGAGTTCTTGGTGGCGATGCCCATGAGCATGATGAGCCCGATCATGGACGGCATCGACAAGGCGCTTTGGGTGATGAAGAGGGCCAGGAAGGCGCCCGGGACCGACAGGACCAGGGCCGCAAGGACGGTTACCGGCTGCACGAAGTCCTTGAACAGCAGCACCAGCACCGTATAGATGCAGAGCACGCCCGTGAGCATCGCGAGCCCGAAGCTGTTGAAGAGCTCGTTCATCGCCTCCGCGTCGCCCACCGTGGTCTGGATCACCCCGGGCGGCAGCTTCCGCAGGCTCGGCAGGGCGAGCGCCGCCCGCTCCACCTCGCCCAGCGGCGCCTGGTCCAGCTCGATCTCGAAGTTGATGTTGCGCAGCCGGTCGTAGCGGTCGATCTCCGCCGGACCGCTGGCGATCGACAGGGTCGCGACGTTGCCGAGCATCACCGGGCCCTGCCTGCCCGGAACCGGCAGACGCTCCAGGAGCGCGAGGTCCCGACGCGCATCGGGCGGCAGCTTGACAACGATGGGGATCTGCCGCTGGGAGAGATTGAGCTTCGCCAGGTCCTGGTCATAATCGCCGGCGGTGGCGATGCGCAGGGTGTCGGCCATGGCGGCCGAGGTCACGCCGAGATCGGCGGCCCGGGCGAAGTCGGGCCGGACCCGCAGCTCGGGCCGCACCAGGCTCGCGGTGGTGGTCACGCTGCCGATGCCGGGGATGGTGCGCAGCTCCCGCTCCACCGTGCGCGCGTGCTCGGAGAGCACCCGGCCGTCCTCCGAGGCCAGCACCAGCACGTACTTGCCGCCGGCGGCGCCCGCCAGCCCCACGTTGATGCGCGCGCCGGGCACGGCCGTGAGGGCCTCCCGCAGCTGGGCCTCGATCGCCTGCTTGCGGGTGCCGCCGAAGAGACCGAGGAGGCCGTTGCGCTCGGAGCGGGGCGTGAGGTTGATGGTCAGGGTCGCCTTGCGGACCTCGGACGCCCCCCGGGGTGCAAAGGGGTCAGACCCCGCGCTGCCGCCGCCGATCGCCGTGTAGACCAGCCGCACGTGGGGGTTCTGCTCGACGATGGTCCGCGCCTGCTCCGCCGTCTCGAAGGTCTGCCTGAAGGTGCTCCCCGGGGGCAGGGTGATGTAGACCTGGGTCTGGGAGAGGTCATCGGGCGGGATGAACCCGGTGGGCAGGTGGGGCACCAGGGCGAAGGAGCCGAAGAAGAACAGGGCCGCACCGGCGAGGGTCGCGACGCGGTGCCGCAGGCACCAGCCCGCGACCCGCAGGTAGACCCCCAGCCAGCCGGGCCGCCCATGGTCCTTGCGGGGCCTGCGCAGCAGATAGGCCGCCATCATCGGGGTCAGCATGCGGGCCACCACCAGGGAGAAGAAGACCGCGATGGCCGCCGTCCAGCCGAACTGGACGAAGAACTTGCCGGCCACCCCGCTCATGAAGGCGGTGGGGAGGAACACCGCGATCAGGGTGAAGGTGGTCGCGATCACCGCGAGCCCGATCTCGTCGGCGGCCTCCATGGCGGCCTGGTAGGGCGTCTTGCCCATGCGCAGATGGCGCATGATGTTCTCGATCTCGACGATGGCGTCGTCCACCAGGATGCCGACCACCAGCGAGAGGCTGAGCAGGGTCACCACATTCAGCGTGAACCCCATGAGGTACATGGCGCCGAAGGCCGGGAGGATGGACAGCGGCAGGGCCGTGGCGGCGATGAAGGTCGCGCGCCAGTCCCGCAGGAAGAGCCAGACCACCAGCACCGCCAGGATGGCCCCTTCGATCAGGAGCGACATGCTGCCGTGGAAGTTCTCGCGCACCGGGTCCACGAAGTTGAAGGCCTCGGTGATCTGGATCTCCGGGTGCTCGGCGCGCAGCCGCTCCAGCTGGGCGCGCACCCCCTCGGCGACCTCGGTCTCCCCGGCGCCGCGGCTGCGGGTGATCTCGAAGCCCACCACCGGCTCGCCGTTGAGGAGCGCGGCGCTTCGCTGCTCGGCCACGGTGTCCGTCACGGTGGCGACCTGGTCGAGGCGGATGCGCCGCCCGTCCGAGAGCACGATGTCCATGGCCGCCAGCTCGGTGGCCGACTGCACCGTGCCGATGGTGCGCACGGACTGCTCCAGCCCCCCGATGTCCGCGCGCCCGCCCGAGGCCTCCTGCTGGATGCGCCGCAGCTGGCGGGAGATGTCGGCGGCGGTGGCGTTCAGGGCCAGGAGCCGGTCTGGATCGAGCTCCACCAGCACCTGGCGGTCGACGCCGCCCACCCGCGCCACCGCCCCCACACCCGACACCGAGAGCAGCGCCTTGGTGACCGTGTTGTCGACGAACCAGGAGATGGCCTCGGCGTCCATCCGCGGGGAGGCGATGGTGTAGGTGAGGATCGGCGAGCCGGCGAGGTTGACCTTGGCGATCACCGGGTCGCGCAGGTCGCCGGGCAGGTCCGCGCGGATGCG
>Ga0316578_10000210_pt1 | contig 16810 bp, 8 predicted proteins | sample J0NA_2_FD_203076 | JGI IMG/M metagenome (GOLD analysis project Ga0316578, IMG submission 203076) | Rhizosphere microbial communities from salt marsh grasses in Alabama, United States - J0-2_160517rDrC | ecosystem: Host-associated > Plants > Roots > Rhizosphere | place: USA: Alabama | collected... | reverse complement strand
GGCCAGGATCCGTCGCGCTTCTCGCCCTGCTGCTCGCGCCGGCCGTCTGCGCATCGGCGCGGGAGGGGGGCACCGTTCGGGTCCGCGCCCCGATCCGCGGCCAGTTCGTCGAATCGCGGCGGATCGGGCTCTCCCCGGGGCAGACGAGGATAGAGCTCGGGGTGTCGTTCCTCGTCGAGGGAAGCGACTCGCTCGTCCTCGACGGCGTGCCGCTTCGGCGCGGAGAGGACTACCGCATCAATATCCTCAAGGGGACGGTGATCCTCGTCGACGAGCCGGCCGGAGGCGAGACGCTCGAGATCCGGTGGTCGCGATACCCGTTCTCGTTCGAGCCGGTCTTCGCGGCCCGCTTTCCAGGCGAGCGCCCCGCCACGGGGGTGACCGTGCCCCTCCCCCCGGCGGGCCCCGCAAAGCCGGCGCACGCCGGGGGGCAGAGCAACATCCGGGTGTCGGGGAACAAGACCCTCGGATTCTCGCTCGGGTCGGGGAAGGACCTCGGGATCGACCAGAACCTCAAGGTGACGATGATGGGCTCGCTCGCCCCCGATCTCGAGGTGCGCGCATACCTCTCCGACGACGACCTTCCCGTGCAGCCGCAGGGGAACACCGAGGAGCTGACCCATCTCGACAAGGTCGCCGTCCAGGTGATCAGCAGGCACACCGAGACGAATCTCGGAGACTTCTCGACGGGAGAGAAAGAGGCGCGCTTCGCCGCCTTCGAGCGCGAGCTGCGCGGGGCCTCCGTCAAGGTCGACGCCTTCGGCCAGGAGGCCTTCGCCGGGGGCGGGATCACGAAGGGCCGCTATCAGACCGTCTCGATATTCGGCACCGACGGGATGCAGGGGCCGTACGAGCTGCTCCCGCCGAGGCGGTTCAACGGGGTGATCATCCTGCCCGGGACCGAGGCCGTCTACCTCGACGGGCGTCGGATGCGCAGGGGGGCGGAGAACGAGTACACGATAGACTACATGCGCGGAACGGTCACCTTCACCGAACGGGTGACGATCTCGAGGGACTCGGAGATCGTCGTCGAATTCCAGAGCGGAGAGGACGGTTACAAGCGCTCGACGATCACCGGGGGGTACACCGTCCCGATAGCCGGCGCATCGCTGTCGGCGTCGTATTTCCGCGAGGCGGACGATCCGGACCGGCCGGTGCGCGGCACGCTCGGCGACGAGGAGCGCGCCGTGCTCGAGGGAGCGGGGGACGATCCGTCGAAGGCCGTCGCCTCGGGCATCCGCCCCGTCGAGGACGCCCAGGACGCCTACATCCTCGTCCCCGCAGCCGGCGGGGTCCCCGAGCATTTCGAGTTCGTCGAGACCGGCGGACAGTACGCTGTGAGCTTCTACGAGGCCGGCAGCGGCGCGGGAGACTATGTCACGGACGGTTTCACGCGCCGCGGAGAGGTCAAGTACCGCTACGCCGGGGAGGGGGAGGGGAACTACCGTGTCGGGCGCCCGCTGGCTCTCCCGCAGCGCCACGAGGTCTTCACGGTGAAGGCGAAGGGTAGCAGCGGGATCTTCTTCGCGGACGCGGAGGGGAACGTCTCGCTGCTCGACCGCAACATCCTCTCCGGGCTCGACGACGGGGACGACCGCGGCGGGGCGGTCGGCGCGCGCGCGGGGTTCGGGGGGCTGCTGCTCGGCGGCGGCGCCCTGAGCGTCCAGGGGGACTACTCATCGCTCGAGGAGCGTTACGCCGCTCCGGACCGGGCGCGCGAGCCGTACTTCTACCGCAACTGGAACCTAGACGGCGTTCCACTCGCCGGGACCGAGCGGATCTGGGGCGCGACCGCCGAGTACACCCGGGACGAGCTGTGGCGGATCGGCGGGGGGTGGCACCGCCTCGATCGGGGCGATCTCGAGGCCGACCGCGGGGAAGGGGCGCTGCGTCTCGGCGATCCGGCCGACCGCGGGATCGAGGTCGCCGGGTACGACACGCGCACCGGTGAGATACGCGACCGCCGGTACGGGAGGGCCGAGGCGGCGTTCGGCGTCGGCCGGCTCCTGCCGCGCGTCGTCTTCGATACCGAGCGGTACCGCGCGCGGGACGCGGCGGCCCCCGACACGGGGCGTTTCTACTGGCAGAACGTCGTGTCGCTCTCACGGCGCGGGGCGGGGGCGCTGCAGGGTACCGTCTCGTACCTCGCACGGCGCACCGACCTGATGAGTGCGACCGGCGGACAGTGGAGCCGCGATCGTGAGAACGACGAGATCAGGTTCGACGGCGGTTACACCATGGGTCCGAGGATCGTCGAGCTTGTCCTCAGTCACAGGGAGACGCGGTACAGGACGACCGGCGCGAACTCGACGAGCGATCTCGCCCGCCTCCGGTGGCGCGATGCCTGGTGGTCCGGGTCGGTCACCAACGATCTCGGCTACCGGCTCAGCTCCGGGGTCGACAGGAGGGTGGAGAAGGCGGTCGTCTACGTCGGCGAGAACCAGGGTGACTACGACGAGTCGGGGAACGAGGTCGGGCAGAACCGTGGAGACTACATGGTCGTCTACCTCCCCGCCGAGGACGCGCTCCCCGTGAGGGCCGTCGAGCTGACCTGGCGCCTGAGCGCGGGGAGCGGAGTGCGCGCCCTGAGCGCCGCGCAGGACGAGGGCGGCGGCGGGCTGTGGGGCAGGGTACGCCGCAACGTCTCCGTCGACCACTTCTTCACCGTCACCGAACGGTCGACCACGGATGAGCTGCTGCGCTTCTATACCCTCGATCCATCTATACTTCAGAGAGACGATGCGACCCTCTACGGACGGTACTCCCTGCGTCAGGAGTGGAGTCTCCTCGGCGGCGTGCAGCGCTCCGACCTGCATATCGTCCTGTCCCGTGAAGACGAGGAGGATAACAGGACGGAAGGTATTTCGATAGAGAGTCTTACGCAGGAAGCATCAGTTCGTTTCGAGACACTCCCCGTCGAGTCTGTGACGCTGACATTCGAGGCGGCGGGGGGGACGAGCGAGCGTGACGGCGGGGGAGTGTCGGGACAGTCGTACCGCGTGAAGCGCCTGTCCGGCTCCCACACCACGGGGTGGCGGCCCCGCCCGCCGTACAAGGTCGCCGTCGAGGTCGGCGCCGAAGACCGCCGGGACGAGCTCTCCGGGGCCGAGCAGACCTCCCTGTCCGCTTCCCCCTCGCTCGACGCCTCGCTGGGGACGAAGATGCACGTGAGCGCGATGCTCAGGATGACCTGGACCGACGAGCGCAGCAGCGCCGGCAAGCCGCTCTTCTTCCTCGAGCAGGGATTGCGCGAGGACTGGAACGTGATGGGGCAGTACCGGTTCACGAAGTTCATAAGCATCGGCCTGAACTACAACGGCCGGCATGAGAAGGACTACACGGGGGAGGTGAGGACGGTCCATGCGTTCAAGATCGAGAGCCGCGCATATTTCTGAGACAGCCGTCGTCTTCGCCCTCCTGCTCCTCCACGGTGCGTCCGCGGCCTGCGCCTTGTCGGCGGACACGGTCCTCACCAGCGGCGGGACCCCCGGCCCGTTCGTCGGCTCGGTTCGCTACGAGGGGCTGGAGCGTCTCGACCGTCGCGCCCTCGCCGCGGGTAGCCTGCTGAGGAGCGGCTCGGTCCTTTCGGACCGCCTGATCTCGCGCGAGCTCGCCCGTCTCGATTCGCTGCTCACCTCAGAAGGGCTCCTCGGCGCCGAGGTCCGGATCGACTCATTGATGAGCGGCGGAACGGCCGATCTGCTGCTGACGATCACCGAGGGGGAGCAGGCGCGCGTCGGCTCAGCGGTCGTGACGGGGAGCGACGTCATCGAGGCCGGGCAGCTGCTCGAGCGCCTCGGCCTGCGGCCGGGGGCGCCGTTCGATCCGCGCGCCCTGCGCCGCTCGATGACCGCCCTGCTCGCCGATCTCAACGACAGTGGATATCCGTACGCGCAGGTCTGGATCACCGGCTTCGACTGGCGCGGCGAAGCGGGGGAGGTGGATATCTCCGTCGCTGCATACGGTGGTGAGGCGGCGACAGTCGGGGCGGTCACCTTCGAGGGGCTCTCGGCGACCGACACGACACTGGCGCTGCGCGTGTCCCGCCTGCGCCCGGGACGTCCGTACGACGAGCGCCGGATCTCCCGCGCGGCGCGCTTCCTCAAGGCCTCGGGGTATTTCTCGGAGGTGGGGGAGCCGCGCGTCATCCGGCTCGGCCCCGGCTCCGTCGACGTGAGGATACCGGTGACCGAGCACGAGCGCCGCAACAGGTTCGAAGGGATGTTCGGGTTCTCGCGCAAGGCCGACGGCGGGTACCGGACGAGCGGATCGGTCGACCTCGGGCTGGAGAACATAGGGGGGACGGGGCGCTCGGTCGCCTTCCGGTGGCTCGGAGACGGCGAGCAGTACCGCACGACCTTGTTCCGGTACGGGGAACCGTTCCTCTTCACGCTGCCCGTCTCGCTCGAGGCGGAACTGCGGCAGGACGTCTATGACACGCTCTATGACTTCACGCTCGCCGGGCTCGACCTGCTCACCGCTGCGGGCCCGGTCCTCTCGCTCTCGGCGGGATTCACCTGGGACCAGACCGTGCCGAAGGACGATCCGGCCCTCGACCGCAGCGTCCGCAACAGGCTGCGCGCGGGAGTGGCCGTGCGCGGCGTCGTGGCCGGTGCCTCCCTGCGACTCGAGGGAGCACGTAAGAAGAGCTACCGTCCCGGCGGAAAGGACGAGACCTGGTCGCAGCTGCTCTACCGGTTCGAGGCCGACCTCACCGCGCCGACCTTCCCCTCGCAGGCGTTCTTCGTACGCGTATCGGCCGAAGGGGTCCTCTCGAGGAACGAGATCTCCCTCTCCGAGACCTATCCCCTCGGCGGGGCGCGCACGCTGCGCGGCTACCGGGAGAATCAGTTCCGCGGCGAGCAGATCGCCTTCGCCAACCTCGAGTACCGGTTCGGCGGCGACAGCAGGCTCTTCCTCTTCGACGACATCGGTGCATACTACCAGCCGGCCGCAAACTGGACGATCAAGAACGGCCTCGGATTCGGCCTGCGCTCCTCGTCGAAGCTCGGGACGGTCGAGATGAGCTTCGGCGTCGGCGAGCATCTCGCCCTCGAGGAGACCCGCATCCACATCTCCCTCATAGAGAGCTTCTGAGGGGAGAGGGCCCCCGTCGATTACCACTGGCACCGCCGCGCGGCAGGGGCTATACTGCATGCGGAGAAACAGCCGGGAAGGAGACGACGTGGCGACGGAAGTCGAGAAAGCGCGCAGCGGAGAGATCAGTCCGGCCCTGGGGGAGGTCGCCGGCGCCGAGGGGATCGAGCCGGAGCGGCTCCGCGCCCTCGTCGCGGAGGGACGCGTGGTGATCACCGGGACGGCGAGGCCGCACTGCCGTCCTCTGGGGATCGGCGCGGGGCTGCGTACCAAGGTGAACGCGAACATCGGCACGAGCCCCGACCACGACGATCCCGCCGTCGAGCTGGAGAAGCTCGATGCGGCGCTCGAAGCGGGGGCCGACGCGGTGATGGACCTCTCCACCGGCGGTGATCTCGATGCGATACGGGCGATGATACTCGAGCGATGCCCCGTCGCGCTCGGTACGGTACCGATCTATCAGGCGGTGGTGGAGGCCACACGCCGCGGGAACTCGTTGACGGACTGCACCGCCGACGACTTCCTCGGAGTCGTCGAGCGCCAGGCGCGCGACGGCGTCGACTTCATGACGATCCACTGCGGACTGGTCAGGCGTCTCGCCCTCGAGGTGGCGAAGACGCGCACGGCCGGCGTGGTCAGCCGCGGCGGCTGCTTCCTGCTCCAGTGGATCGTCAGCAACGAGGCGGAGAATCCGTACTACGAGCATTACGACCGGCTGCTCGAGATCGCCCGTGAGTACGATGTGGCTCTCTCTCTCGGCGACGGCCTGCGCCCGGGGGCGATAGACGACGCCACCGACCGTCCGCAGATCGGCGAGCTCCTCGTCATCGGCGAGCTGGTCGAGAGGGCGAGGGCTGCGGGGGTGAGCGTCTTCGTCGAGGGCCCGGGGCACGTCCCGATAGACCAGATCCCCGCGAACATGCAGATCCAGAAGCAGGTCTGCCGCGGTGCGCCGTTCTACGTCCTCGGGCCGCTCGTGACGGACGTCGCACCGGGATACGACCATATCACCGCTGCTATCGGCGGGGCCGTGGCCGCCTGGTATGGAGCAGACTTCCTCTGTTACGTCACACCTGCCGAGCACCTGCGCCTGCCGTCGGTCGCCGATGTGCGCGAAGGGGTGATCGGCACGAGGATCGCCGCGCACGCCGGAGATATCGCGAAAGGGATCGCCGGGGCCGCGGACTGGGACCGCCGCGTCTCGCGCGCCCGCGCCGAGCTCGACTGGAAGACGGCGCTCGATGCGAGCATAGATCCGAAACGGGCGCGGGAGATGTTCGATTCCCACCGGGAAGGCTCGGAAGAGCTGTGCACGATGTGCGGGGAGTTCTGCGCGATCAGGGGGTCGAAGCGGAGCAGGCGGTAGCGGGGCGGTGCCGAATCCGATGGCCGGACGCAGCGATCGAATCACACCAGATCCCGCCGCACCGGCGGGGCCGTTCGACAGGTTCCTCTGCGAGCAGGACCGCGAGAGATACCCCGGCGGGGCGCCCGACGAGCTCGTGATGAGTCGTATCGCGGCCGGGCCGGTCCCGGCCGCCCTGCTCGCCAGGCTCGCCGCCGAGGCCGGGTTCGAGGGGCTCGGTCTGATAGAGCTCACCGCGGCCTCGGCAACGCCGCAGGCGCCGCTCTTCGGGAGCCCGGACGGCATCGACTCATCTCCCTTCGAGGAGGATCGGCCGGGGGGGGCGGCCGGGGCCGGCCCCGCACAGAGCGGACCGATCGACCCTCACGATCTCGTGGCCGCCGTCGAGGACGCCTTCGAGCGCATACACGCCGAGCTCGGCGAACGGCGCACGGGGCAGCTCGCCGTTGCCCGCACCGTCGCGCTCGCCCTCGCCCAGGACGAGATCGCCCTGATAGAGGCGGGGACCGGGACGGGGAAATCGCTCGCCTATCTCGTCCCCTCTCTCATCTACGCAGACGCGACGGGCGAACGGATCGTCGTCTCGACGCACACGATCCACCTGCAGGAGCAGCTCTGGCGACGCGAGTATCCGGTGGCCCGTCGAGCGGCCGGCGCCGCGGCCCATGCCGAGCGACTGACGGGGCGCGAGAACTACCTCTGTGCCCGCCGCATCGTATCGGCGACGGCGCGCCTGTCCCAGGACGACCCGGCGGCCGCGCTCGCGCTCGCGCTCTCGGCGGCCCTGAGCTGCGAGGGGACCGCCGCTTCGCTCCCCGAGTGCTGCCGGCCGGAGCGGATCCGCTCGATCACCGCTCCCTCGCGCTGCCTGATGAACGGATGCCCGCATGCGCCGGGATGTGCCCTGATAGCGGCGAGGCGGCGCGCCGCCGCGGCACCTGTCCTCTTCGTGAACCACGCCCTCCTGCTGACCGACTACAGGCAGGGAGGCTCGGTGATAGGCCCGTACCGGCGGGTGATCATCGACGAGGCACACCATCTCGAGCGTTCGGTCATGGAGAACCTCTCGGTGCGGATCGATCGCGCCGGGCTCGAGAGGATCCTCGAGCCGGTGACGCCAGTCTCGACTCGCTCGGAACGCTGGCGGAATCTCGTGCTGCAGCTCGAGGCGACCGGACGCGGGGGCGACTGGAACGGTGCCGTCTCGCGCCTCGCCGCAGCAGTCGCAGAGCTCGAGGCGGCCTGGGCGGCGCTGTTCGATGCCACCGGCGCTGAGCTGCCCCCCGGGGGGACTGCTCCCGGAACGAGGACGAGATATCGCGACAGCGGATCGCTCGGCTGGCCACCGGAGATGCTGCGCCGCTTCTTCGAGGCGGTCACCGGTGTGCGGCGCTCTATAGAGCCGCTCGCGCGCGCCGAGGGGACGTCGCAGCCGCAGCATCTTGCCGCGGAGCTCCGCTTCATAGACGAGGAGCTCGCCGCCACCGGCGAGACGGTCCGCTATCTCGAGGGGGCCGACGATCCGGACGGCGTCTTCTGGATCGAGTGGGGGCACGCCGGGGCCGCGGCGGTCTGCGGCTCGCCGCTCGACGTCGACAGGCGGTTCGCCGACTATCTCGAGGAGCGCATCGCCAGCGCCGTGCTCACCTCGGCGACCCTCGCGCAGGGAGGCTCCTTCTCGTACCTCAGCTCGAGCCTCGGGATCGGGCTGACCGGGCGCGAGCCGGTCGGCCTCGTCGCGCCCTCGCCGTTCGACCTCGAACGCGAGCTGCTGATCATGCGACTGCACGGGCCGGGGGATCCGAACGACGCCTCCTTCGCCGACGCTGTCGCCGCAACGGTCGAGCGGCTCGTCCGGGAGGCCAGGCGGAGCATCATGGTTCTGTTCACTTCGTACCGCATGTGCCGCGCGACGGCCGAGGCGCTCGAGGCGCGGATGCCGGCGCTGCCCGTGCTGACCCAGGGGGAGGGGCAGAGCCGGGAGGCGATGGCGGCGCTCTTCCGGCGGCGTCCCGGGACGGTCCTGCTCGGCGTCGCCTCGTTCTGGGAAGGGGTCGATTTCCCCGGCGAGGAGCTCGAGGTCCTCGTCATCCCCAAGATCCCGTTCCCCGTCCCGAGCGAGCCGGTGATAGAGGCGAGGTCGGAGCGCCTCGCCAGAGACGGCGAGAACCCGTTCGAGCGGCTCTCGATCCCCGAGGCGGTCCTCAAGCTGAGGCAGGGGATCGGGCGTCTGATACGGCGCCGCAGCGACCGGGGAGTCGTCGTACTGATGGATCCCCGGCTGGGAAGCCGCTCTTATGCGCGCTTCATCCTCGACGCGCTCCCCGTCGAGGCCCGTGTGGTCGCCTCGCCCGAGGATCTCGCCGAGGCGGCCCGTCGCTGGTTCTCGCCCGGTCCATGAGAGGCGCTCCTTTCGGGTTGCCAGGCGGGAGCGGATGCGATACAGTACTACGGTCTTGAACGGATCGTATCGAAGTTCGCAATAGTTTATATGACAAGATATTAGTAGATTCTTTACATCCAGATTCGGAGGTGTTCGAGCGATGAGTCCCGAGATTGTGAGAGCCCCGCGGGGGAACGATATCAGCTGCAAGGGGTGGCTGCAGGAGGCGGCGCTGCGGATGCTGATGAACAACCTCGATCCGGAGAACGCCGAGAACCCAGCCGAGCTCGTCGTCTACGGCGGCAGGGGGAAGGCGGCGCGCAACTGGGACTGCTACCACGCGATCGTGCGCACGCTTCGCCAGCTCGGAAACGACGAGACCCTGCTCGTGCAGTCAGGCAAACCGGTGGCGGTCTTTCCCACGCACGAGGGGGCGCCGCGGGTGCTGATCGCCAACTCCCTTCTCGTCCCCAAGTGGGCCACATGGGAGCATTTCTGGGAGCTCGAGTCGAAGGACCTGATGATGTACGGCCAGATGACCGCCGGCTCGTGGATGTACATCGGCACGCAGGGGATCCTCCAGGGGACATACGAGACATTCGCCGAGTGCGCCCGGCAGCACTTCGGCGGGACGCTCGCCGGGCGGCTGGTCCTCTCCGGCGGCCTCGGCGGGATGAGCGGCGCGCAGCCGCTCGCGGTGACGATGAACGGCGGCGTCTGCCTGATAGTCGAGGTCGATCCCGAGCGGATCAGACGCCGGCTCGACACGAAGTACTGCGATGTGATGGAGACAGACATCGACCGCGCCCTCGATCGCGCAGCCGGGGCGGTCGCCGCGAAGCAGCCCCTCTCGATAGGGCTCGTCGGGAACGCGGCCGATGTCTTCCCCGAGCTGGCGCGGCGGGACGTCGTGATAGACGCGGTGACCGACCAGACGTCGGCGCACGATGCGCTGAACGGGTACATCCCGCGGGGGTACACGCTCGAGGAGGCGGCGGCGCTGCGCCGCAGCGATCCGGACAGGTACATCAAGGAGGCGATCGACTCTATCGTCGTGCACGTGCAGGCGATGCTCCATCTGCAGAAGAAGGGCTCGGTCGTCTTCGACTACGGCAACAACATCCGCGGCCAGGCGGAGAAGGGCGGCCTGAGCAACGCCTTCGACTTCCCCGGTTTCGTCCCCGCCTTCATCCGCCCGATGTTCTGCATCGGCAAGGGGCCGTTCCGCTGGATCGCCCTCTCGGGAAAGAAGGAGGACATCTGGCGGACCGACGATCTCGCCCTCGAGATGTTCCCCGAGAACGAGTCGCTGTGCCGCTGGATCAGGATGGCGAGGGAGAAGGTTGCCTTCCAGGGACTGCCGTCGCGGATATGCTGGCTCGCCTACGGCGAGCGCGAGAGGTTCGGGACGGCGATGCACGACCTCGTGGCGAAGGGGGAGATCAGCGCCCCGATCGTCATCGGCCGCGATCACCTCGACAGCGGGTCGGTCGCCTCGCCGTACCGGGAGACCGAGTCGATGCGCGACGGGTCGGACGCGGTGGCCGACTGGCCGGTCCTCAACGCCCTGCTCAACACGGCCAGCGGGGCGGCCTGGGTCTCGGTCCATCACGGGGGCGGGGTCGGCATGGGGCTCTCCATCCACGCCGGTATCGCTGTGGTGGCAGACGGAACACCGGAAGGCCGTGTAAAATTAGCGCGTTGTCTCAATAATGACCCTGGCACAGGAGTTGCAAGACACGCCGATGCCGGCTATGAGATAGCCGTTGAAAAAGCGAAAGATGCAGGGCTCAAGATCCCGATGCTCGGATGACTGCATCCGTTCCGGTGACGCCGCCGGAGGGCCGGCCGCGTCCCGGCACGATTTTCGCGCCGAGAGCATATGCAAATTGCCCGCGCGATAGCGGGAGTACGGTCTCATTCTGCAAGGAGTGGCGCTTGCCTTCGACCGTGGATCTGCTGCTTCAGGGCGCCGGACAACTGATCACGTGCCGCGCAGAGGGGCCCGGGCCCCGACGGGGGGCCGCGCTGGCCGATCCGGGACTGGTGCGGGGTGGCGCGATCGCTGTCGCCGGCGGCAGGATTCTGGCCGCGGGGCCCGAAAGCACGGTCCGTGCCGCGATGGGAAGATCCGAACCGGCCCGGACGATCGACGCCGGAGGGCGGGTTGTGATGCCCGGCTGGGTCGATCCGCACACGCATGCCGTATTCGCGCACTTCCGGGCCGACGAGTACGAGGCGCGCATACGCGGTGACAGCTACCTCGAGATCGACCGGCGGGGCGGCGGGATCAGGCGGTCGGTCAGGGAGCTGCGCGAGATAGACGAGGAACGTCTCTTCGAGATCAGCAGGCGGCGGATCATGCGGATGCTCGAGCAGGGCGTGACGACAATAGAGATCAAGAGCGGCTACGGCCTCGACCTCGAGAGCGAGCTGAAGCAGCTTCGCGTGATCGCGCGTCTCGGCAGAGAGACCCCGCTCGACGTCGCGGCGACCTTCATGGGCGCGCATCACAAACCGGCCGACATGCCGGCGCGCGAGTATCTGCGGCTCCTCATCGAGGAGATGATGCCGGCCGTCGCCGAGCAGCGTCTCGCCGGATTCGTCGATGTCTTCTGCGAGGACGGGGTCTTCGACCTCGAGGAGACGCGGGAGATCCTCGAGGCGGCGCGGCGCCTCGGATTCGGGCTGAAGGTCCACGCAGACGAGATTGTCGCGCTCGGCGGCACGGAGCTTGCCGTGAAGATGCACGCGGTCTCGGTGGAGCACCTGACTATGGTCACCGAGACCGGGATCTCGGCCCTGGCCGGCAGCGGCACCGTGGCGGTCCTTCTCCCGGCGACCTCGTTCGGGCTCGCCTCGAGACAGTTCGCCCCGGCCCGCCGGCTGATAGACGCCGGGGTGGCGGTGGCGCTGTCTACCGATTTCAACCCGGGGAGCGCCCCGTCGAGCTCGATGCCGCTGACCGTGGCGATCGCCTGCTCGCAGATGTCGATGACGCCTGCGGAGGCGGTCACGGCGGCGACGTACAATGCGGCCTGCGCGATCGGTATGCAGGAAGAGGTCGGGTCGCTCGAAGCGGGTAAGAAGGCCGATTTCGTGATCTACGACGTCGAGGACTACCGCGAGATCCCGTCACGCGCGGGAGAGGATCACGCGGCGGTCGTCGTCAAGGAGGGTGCGGTGGCCTGGGAGCGGACGGGGTACAGGGAGAGAAGCGAGGTGGGGCTGTGAGCAAGGCCAGTCAGTTCAGGCAGAAGGCCCAGACCGCCCTGCAGAAGGGGAAGGTCCAGGAGGCCGTCGAGATCTACCGCAAGCTCCTCCAGGTCGAGCCTCGCAATCCCAACCTCCACAACGAGCTCGGCGACATCTTCATGCGAAGCGACGACCGCATCCAGGCGATAGGTTCGTTCGAGCAGGCGATACTGAACTACGAGAAGGTCGCCCTGTACAACAACGCGGTGGCCGTCTGCAAGAAGATCCTCCGCGTCGTCCCCAACCGTCCGGAGACGGTCTTCAAGATCGGCGAGCTCAAGGCGAAGCAGAAGTTCACCGGTGAGGCGGTGGCGGCGTTCACGCAGTATTTCGACGGGCTCCTCGGCGAAGCGGCGCAGGTAGGCGAACAGGCGATGAAGAAGGCCGAGAAGGCCCTCGAACTCCTGCCCGGGAACGAGGAGGTCGGGGTGCGCGCCGCCGACGTGCTCGCGCGGGGCGGCCACACGGCGCGCGCTGCCGAGGTTTTGGCTCAGGTGATCGTATCGGCCGGCGTCGGCGACCGTACTCGTCTCCACCGGCAGCGGCTCGAGTCGCTGCGGCAGTCGCTCGGCGCCAACGACCAGGCGAAGATCGATGAGATCCTCGCCTCCGCCGGTCCCGCCGCCGACGCCGACGTCTCCGAGGAGCTGGCGCACGCCACGGCCCAGACGGCGACAGCTCCGCCACAGGCGATGCAGACTCCCGCCCCGCAGGAGCCGGAGGCAAGACCGCAGACGGCGCCCGGACCCACTCCGACCGCCGCACAGGCCCCTGCGGTAGAGCACGCCGAGGCGCAGTCCGTCCAGTCCGTTTCCCCCGAGGAGTATGTGATCGACGGCGGAGCGGACGAGGCGCCCGCCGAGGAGTATGTGATCGACGCGGGAGAGACTGACGACGCCCCGACGGAATACGCCATCGACGGCGGCCCGGAACAGAGTCCTGCAGAGGAGTACGTGATAGAGTCCCCGGTGGAGCAGGAGCCGCCGGCTGCGGCCGCGCCGGCCCCGGCGCGGCCAGCTGCGCAGGTGCAGCAGCCCCCGGAGGCTGCGCCCGTGCAGCCCGCTCCGGCGCAGACGGGGAATCAGGCGCCGCCGAGCGCCGCCCCTTCCGTCGCGGAGAGACCCCAGCAGGAGCAGCAGGACGCCGCTCCCCCCGTTCCCGGTCCCCGAAAAGGCGCCACCGTCTCTGAGGACCTCTCCGACATCCTCGACGCCGAGGACGCCGCGATGGAGGAGGCGCAGAACGTCGCTTCGAGCATCACCGAGGAGATCACGAGCGACGTCGAGGAGGACGATTACCGGAGTCACTACGATCTCGGCATGGCGTACATTGAGATGGCGCTGTACAACGAGGCGATCAAGGAGCTCCAGATCTCCTCACGGTCCGAGCAGCTGCAGCTGCGCAGCCTCGAGATGATCGGCCACTGTTTCCTGCTCCTGCAGAACCCGCGGCTGGCGGTGAAGCAGCTCACAAGGGGGCTCGACATCGCCAGGGTCTCCGGCGGGGACAGTCTCGGCATCCACTATAACCTCGGTCTCGCCTTCGAGGCGCTCGGCGAGGTCGAGAAGGCGCGGGAGCATTTCGAGGAGGTCTACATCGTCGATGTGACCTTCCGCGACATCTCCGACAAGATGAAGAAGTACAGCACCGTCGGCTGACAGGACCTTCCGTGAAGACGCGACAGACCTGCGACCTGCACATCCACTCCCGGTACTCTGACGGCACGCTCGACCCGTCCCGCATCGTGCATGCGGCGGCCGAGGCCGGCCTCTCGGCCGTCTCCGTGACCGACCACGACACTGCGGCCGGTCAGGAGGAGGCGCTCGCGGCGTCCCGGTCGGTCCCCGTCGAGGTCCTCACCGGTATCGAGCTGAGCATCGAGGAAGACGGTCTCGACCTGCACATCCTCGGGTACTGCTTCGACCACCGCGATGAAGATCTGCTCCGGCGCCTGGCCCTGCTCGAACGCAAGAGGTCGGAGCGTATCGCAGAGATGGTCGATCTGCTGGGAAAGGCCGGCGTCGAGCTGACCCTGGGCGAGGTGCTCGCCGAGGCGGGAGAGGGGACGGTGGGAAGGCCGCACGTGGCGAAGGTGCTGCTGCGCCGCGGCGTTATCAGGCATTTCCAGGAAGCGTTCGAGAGATGGATCGGAAACGGCGGTCCCTGCTACGTGCCGAAGGTCGTGCTCGACCTCGAGGAGGTCGTCGCTCTCCTGCGCCGCGCCGGCGGCGTCCCCGTCTGGGCGCACCCGGGCACCGCGATCCGGGACGGCGCGCTGCTCGGCCGGATCGTCTCGGCAGGCGTCAGGGGCCTGGAGGCGTGGCATCCCAATCACAGCGAGTCGGTCACCGCGCTGGCGATCGAGGAGGCGCGGCGTCACGGACTCGTCGTCACCGGCGGCTCCGACTATCATTTCGACGAGGCGATGAAGTCGCCGATCGGAGGGGTCGCCGTCCCGTACGAGTCGGTCGCGCGCATCCGTGCCGAAGCGTGGGGACATTTGCCTTGACCGCCGCCGCCCCCGGCCCGTAGAGTGCCGGTGACATCATCACGTGCCGGCTGTGCCGGCACGTGTCCGGTAGTAATCGACGGCGGCACCACACTATGACCTGTTCCTCGCGTTCGATCATCGTATCATCTATTATCGCCGTTCTTCTCGCCGGCCCTCCGAACGTCTCCGTCCGCGCCTCGGTGCCCCTCTCCTCTCCGTTCACCTCTGCCTCGGCCGATTCACTCGCCCTGCCCGGAGAGGTCTTCGTCCTCACAGCGGAGGATCTGGCCCGCCTGGACATCAATACTATAGAGGACATCATCGCACTCCTGCCCGGCGTGAGCCTGTGGCAGGACGGACCACCGGGGAGCAGGACCGCCTTCTCCGTCGACGGCAGGTCATGGAAGGGGGTGACGCTGCTCGTCAACGGCGTCCCCTGCGTCGAGCCGTACAGCGGCGATCCGCTCGCCCGTTTCCTCAGTCTTTCCCGTCTGAGGCGGGTCGAGGTGATATACAGTGCCTCTCCGGCCCTGACCGGCAGAGCCGCGGCGGCGAGCGTGATAAACATCGTCGTCGAGGAGGGGGGACGGAAGCCGCCCGTCGCGGCGGGAGACTTCACCTGGGGCAAGGGCGGCCGCAAATCGCGCAAGGCGTGGTTCTCGACCCCAGACGCATTCCTGACGGGTACGATCGCCTACGACGAGTACTTGCAGGACTACTCCGAATCCGTCGCCGAGAGACCCTCGGCACTGGTCGGTCTCTACCACGGCAGGACGGTCCTTCTCGACCTGGCGATGCAGGGGGAATCCGACCACCGCCTCCTGCTGAGGATGCGGCGGTTCGAGGATGCCTACACGGGGACACGGAACTGGCCCGATGTGCGCAACGACTACCTGCCGCCCGAGGAGGTCCGATACGACGGCTACGACACGGAGCTGCGCTACCTCTACCGTGGAGCGGGGATCTCGCTGAGGCAGCGGCTCGTCGAGATCGATCGCAGGGCGGGGCGCACATCGGGGCTCGCCGTCTCCGGGACGGTGTACTGGGCGGGACGTCTCGGCGCCCTCACCGTGAAGGGATTCGCCGGAACCGAACGGATCTCGCTGGAGAACCGTCTCTGGTCGACCCCGTTTTCCCCGGAACTCGACATGATCGAGGCAGGCCTCGCGGCCGGAGCCGGCGGACAGAGCGGGCTGCGGTGGCGGGCGGGGATCTCGGGGGGATGGCTCGACGGTCCCGGCGGGTACGCCGGCGCCGAGGCGGCCCTCGCGCACGGTCCGCATACGGGACTGAACCAGTCGCTGATCGTCGCCCGCAGGATCCGCGTCCCGACCGCCGAAGAGCTGCTGCAGCCGCCGCTCGAGCGACTACCCGACGGCACTGAGTACGCCACCGCCGGCTCGACGTCCCTCGGGGCCGAACTCTGCGACGAGGTGACTCTCGCGCTCGGATTCCCGCGGCGGATCTCGTTCGATCTCTTCGCCAGGCGCGAGCGGGACAGGATCGTCTTCGAGGGATCCGATCCCGCCGTATGGTCCTCGACCGGCTCGGACGACATCGCCGGGATCAGAGGGATGATATCGGGGGGTGGATCGACGGGCCTGTTCGACTTCGATTACGGATGGCGGTTGGCGGGGACCTGGTACGCCGAAAAGGCGACGCTCACCGAAGGTGTCCCCTCGTATGCTGCAAGGGGAGGGCTGTGGCTGAGCCGGCCGAGCTTCCGTGCCACGGAGATGCTGATACTACGCATCGACGCGCTCGAGTCGGGCGAACGCAGGTGGGGCGAGGTGGTCCTCGACCGGTTCATGACGCTCGATCTCTCCGTCTCGCTCACGGTGATCGGCGCCGTGGTGAGATTCGAGATGAAGAACGCGCTCGACGAGCAGTACGAGACCGTGCCGGGGATGCTGATGCCCGCGCGCAACTACCGCTTCGGGATCAACTGGCATCTCTTCGACTGATAGTTCTCTGACAAAAATCGATGCAGCGGCGCGTCCGGATACTTGTCCTTCCGCGGCTCACGCCCCTGCGCCGGGCCGGCGTGCAGAGTGCAAAGGCCGATGCACAGTGCATCGACATCACGCGGCTGCGCTCCGTAGCCGCGTGTAATCATCAATTTCTACAATTGACATATTCATAGCAAGTTGACTCTGCATTCGTAATTCGTACGCCCCTGGGATCTCAACGCTGTCTGCCCGTATGGCGCCTTCTCCGT
>Ga0316578_10000209_pt1 | contig 16811 bp, 15 predicted proteins | sample J0NA_2_FD_203076 | JGI IMG/M metagenome (GOLD analysis project Ga0316578, IMG submission 203076) | Rhizosphere microbial communities from salt marsh grasses in Alabama, United States - J0-2_160517rDrC | ecosystem: Host-associated > Plants > Roots > Rhizosphere | place: USA: Alabama | collected... | reverse complement strand
AGCGTGCTGTCAGCCTGCGCGCCCTGTGCGCAGGCTGACCCGCTCGAAACCGCGCAGACCTCCAGAACGGCCAGACAGATCAGAAGGCACCGTATTCCCAAGCGCTTCCCCAGCTCTTCCCCCCTACCGCTCCGCCGTTGCGAAGGCCATCATCGAAGCGCCGACGAGCGAGGCGCTGTTCCCCAGCGCGGCCGGCACGATGCGCACCTCGGCGAGCACCTCGTCCATCAGCATCTCCCTCATCGCCTCCCGCGCCGGCGCGAGGATCAGCTCGCCGGCCCCCGCCACTCCTCCCCCGACGGCGATCACCTCGGGGTTGAAGAGGTGGACGAGATTGGCCAGCCCCCTCCCCAGCGCCCGCCCGGTCATCGCGAGCGCCTCGAGCGCGACGCGGTCGCCGCGCGTGGCAGCCTCGAACACCTCGCGGGCGGTGAGCGGCCCGGTGGCGGGAAGGACCGAGGCCCCGCCGTCGGCGATCAGATCGCGGGCGCGGCGCACGATCGAGGCGGCGTTCGCCGCCGCCTCGAGGCAGCCGACCGTGCCGCAGGTGCACATGGGACCGGCCTCTGTGACCACCTGGTGACCGACCTCGCCTGCGAGCCCCTGCCACCCGCGGTAGAGGCGCCCGCCGATGACGACCCCGCCGCCGATACCCGTGCCGAGCGTGATGCAGATAAAATGCTCCGTCCCGCGCCCCGCTCCGTGAAGGTACTCGCCCCACGCGGCGCAGTTGACGTCGTTGTCGAGTGTCACCGGCAGGCGGAGGGCTTCGCGAAGAAGCGAGGCGAGGTCGATGCCGCCCCAGCCGGGGAGGTTCGGGGAGACGTAGAGCCAGCCGCGCGAGCCGTCGATCAGCCCGGCGCAGTCCGCCCCCGCGGCAGAGACCCCCGGATCGGCGCCCGAGCTGCGGCGGTACCACTCATCGATGCGCAGCGCCGCGGCGCGCGGCCCCTCGGCGGCGCGCGTCGGTATCGTCCCGCTCTCGAGGATCTTCCCCGCCTCGTCGACGATCCCGAGCTTGATGTCCGTCCCGCCGATATCGATGCCGAGCGCCGTGCGCATGTCGTTCCTTTCCGGCCGCCGCTCTAGAGGCAGCCGACCGCCTCCTCGACGGTCAGGTGTGAGCCGAGGACGAGCAGCGTGTCCCGCGGCTCGAGTCTCCCCAATGCGTACCGTATACCATCGCGCATCGAGCGCGTGACTGTTATCCTGCTCCTGTCGCCGTCGCTCCCCGCGCCGGCGAAGAGCCGCTCGAGGTCGGCGGTCCGGGCCGAGCCCTCGTCCTTCAGGGGGACGAGCACGACCTCGCGCGCGGAGCGCAGCGCGCGCCGGGGGAACCGCCCGAGCTCCTTGCGCGCCAGCACACCGAAGAGCAGGACGGACCGTTGCGGAGGAGAGATATCGCGGAGCGTCGCGAGAGAGGCGAGCAGGGCCTCCTCGTTGTGTGATACGTCGAGCACGATCCTCGGGTTTCCCGGGAGGACCTGGAAACGGCCCGCGAGCATCGCGCCGGCGAGCCCGGCGCGCACCGCCGCGCGCGAGGGGGAGCGTCCCGGCAGGAAGAGCTCTGCTGCGCGCACGGCGGTCGCGGCGTTTCCCGCCTGCACCCGTCCCGGCATCCGCACCCTCACCGTCCCGTAGTCGCGCAGCGGGGTGACGAGCGAGAGATCCATCCCGTCGGGCCGGCAGCGCGAAGCGCTGACCGAGACCTCCTCGCCTATCGCGTGCAGCGGTACACCGGCGGCGGCGCAGCGCCGCGCGGCGACCCGCCGCAGGGCGGCGGAGCCGAGGTTGGCCACCAGCGGGACCCCTGGGCGGGCGATCCCGAGCTTCTCGCCGAGGATCTTCGCCTTCGTCCGGCCGAGGTGCTCGCGGTGGTCCATAGATATCCCCGTGATGGCCGTAACCCGCGCGTCGACCAGACGCGTCGCGTCGAGACGTCCGCCGAGACCGACCTCCCAGACCGCCGCCCCGGCTCCCCGCTCTCGGAACCATACGGCCGCCGCGGCGGTGAGCCCCTCGAAGAAGGTGAACGGAAAGCGCCCGTGCAGCCGCCGCAGCCGGCGCGCGATCCGGTCGAGCTCGGGGGAGGGGATCTCGTCGCCATCGATGCGGATCCGTTCGTTGACGCGCAGCAGGTGCGGCGAGAAGAAGCTACCCGTGCGCAGCCCCTGCGCCCGGAGGATCGCGGAGGCGTACGCCGTCACGGAACCCTTCCCGTTCGTCCCGGCGACCAGTATCGCCGGCACGCCGAGCTGCGGGTCTCCGAGACGGGCGAGCAGGGCGGCGATCTGCTCCAGACCGAGCTGCATCCGCGTGGGTCTGAGCGAGAAGAGGAATTCGATGCCGGGAAAACATCCCGCCTCAGCGGATGATAGAGAACTTCGTGCGCTCATGCTCCCTCTGCTCTGTCTCTTCTTCAGCCCGGCTGGCGCCCGAGAGGGAGTCGAGTACGAAGCCGAGGGTCGCGCGCAGCTCGTGACGGCTCTTGATCATATCGATCATGCCGTGCTCGAGCAGGAATTCGGAGCGCTGGAACCCTTCGGGAAGCTCCTCACCGACCGTCTCGCGGATGACCCGGGGGCCGGCGAATCCGATCAGGGCTTTCGGCTCGGCTATGATCACGTCGCCCTGGAACGCGAACGAGGCGGCGACGCCGCCGGTGGTGGGATTGGTGAGGACCGTGACGACGGGCAGCCGCGCGCGGGCGAGATCGGCCATCGCCGAGGAGGTCCTTGCCATCTGCATCAGCGAGAGGATCGACTCCTGCATCCGGGCGCCCCCCGAGGCGGTCACGATCACCAGCGGCAGCCGGTCGGCGACCGCCGTCTCGGAGATCCGGCAGATCTTCTCGCCGACCACCGACCCCATGCTCCCGCCGAGGAAGCTGAAGTCCATGACGGCGAGGGCCGTGCGCCGCCCGTCGACGGCGGCAGTCCCGGTGATGATAGCCGAGTTGCGGCCGGTCCTGCGCCTCGCCTCGCTGATCCGGTCCCGGTAGCGTTTGCTGTCCTTGAACTGGAGTGGGTCGGTGGAGACCAGCCCGGCGTCCTGTTCCTCGAAGGTCCCCGCGTCGGTGAGGATGTCGATATACCTCGAGGCGTTGATCTTGAAGTGGAATTCGCAGCGGGGGCAGACGGAGAGGCGCTTCTGGAGCTCCTTGCGGTAGAGTATCTCGTTGCAGGACGGGCACTTCTCCCACAGGCCGTCAGGGACTTCCTTCTTGCGCCAGGTCTTTATTCCCTGCTTCGCCCGTTTGAGCCAGTTCATATCCGGAACCTCCCGTACCGAGCCCCGCATACCCCGGTCCGTCTATATGAGCAAAATGTACACCGCGGACCGGGGCTAATAAAGACTTTTTTTACCCCCCCGGGCCAGCTCGGCGACGATCCGCGTCAGCTCGCCGCTCCCCCGTACCCCGGCGGCGACGACCGAGCCGTGGTCGGTCGGCGCGCCGGAAACGTTTGGGGCCCAATTTGTTATCCACGCAAGGGAGACGGCCGGGACCCCTGCCGCGCGCGCGGCGGCGAGCTCGGGCAGGGGCGACATCGTCGCTGCGACGGCCCCCATGCGCGCCGCCGCCGAGGCCTCGGCCGGGGTCTCGTATGCGGGCCCCGACGTCCAGTAGAGGGCCCCCTCGCGCAGGCCGATCCCGGCGCGCGCCGACGCCGAGGTGACCAGTTTCCGGAGCGTCCGATCGATGAGCGGCCCCTTCCCGGCCCCGCCTCCCGTCCCGCGCCACGGCAGGGAGACGATGCCGGTGGCGAGCACCCAGCTCCCCGGGGCGAGCCGGCCGAGAAGGCTCCCCGCTGCGTGGGTGAGCAGCAGCCTGCGCACGCCGAGGCGCAGGGCGAGACCGGCGGCGGCGGAAGCGGCCGCCGCGTCCCCCTCATACATATGTATCCTGCCTTCGAGGAGATAGAACGGCCCCGACGGCGTGTCTATCGCCGTGAGGGTCCCCGGATGCCCCTCTACCGTCGTCGCGGGCATGTGGTCGATCCCGGAGTACGGCATCTCAGCGACCACGCGGCCGGCCGGGGGGCCGCAGCGCAGCCCCGAGCCGAGCACGACGGCCGTTCCTCCCCGGCCGCACAGCCTCTCGAATACCTTCCCCCGACTCATCCCGTTTCCTCTATATCCTTCTGCAGGAGGATCGCGTCCTCCCCGCTGTCGGCATAGTACCGCGGCCTGCGGCCGATCGTCCTGAAACCGTGACGGCGGTAGAACCGCTGCGCCCGCTCGTTGCGCTCGCGCACCTCGAGTATTACGGCGAGGCAGTTGTGCGGGCGGCCCCGCTCGATCGCTCCTGCCAGAAGCAGGTCGGCCCCGCCGGTCCCGCGCGAGTCCGGGCTCATCGCGATGCTGAGGATGTGCAGCTCATCGTATCCGAGAGCGGCGGTCACGTAGCCGTGGACGCGTCCGCCAGCCTCGGCGACAAGGCAGACCATCGTCTCCGGCATGAACAGGAGCGCCCGCATCAGCGACTCGGACCACGGCACGGGGAACGAGGCGCGCTCGATCTCCATCACGGCGGGGATGTCCTCGAGGATCATCTCGCGTATATCGTACGCGGGGCCGTTCACCGTCCCCCTCCGGGGAGGAGCTTCGCCGAGGGAGGGAGCTTCGCGTCGGGAGGGCGGATGTAGAGCGGCTCGAGGGGGGCGAGCTCGTCGTACGGGACGCTGACCCGTTCCTCTGCGAGCAGCGCGGCGAGCGAGGCGGAGGGGATCTCCCAGCGCGGCCCGGCCGCGAGACTCCCAGCCGGCAGACGTGTGACGATCTGCCCGTGGTAGTGCCTCACCCCCGTACCGCACGCGATCACCGGCCCCCGGCATATCGATCCGACATCTCCGGGCGAGACGGCACGCGGCGTCTCCATCTCCAGCGGCACGCCCGACGAGGTGTCGTAGAGAGCCGCGTAGACCTCGCCGCGCCGTGCGTCTATCAGCGGCATCACGGGGAAGGCGGCGAAGGGGAGAGCCGCGGCGAGGGTCTCGAGCGAGCCGACCGGCGTCACCGGGCGGCGCCGCACCGCGGCGAGCCCCTTGACCGTGGCCAGTCCGATGCGCAACCCGGTGAACGAGCCGGGGCCTATCACCACGACGAACCGGTCGACCTCGGCGGGGGCGACCCGGGCGCCGGCGCAGCACGCCTCGATCGCCGGCATCAGCGTCGCCGAGTGGGTGTCGCTCGCGTCGAAGAGTATCTCGCCGAGCAGATCCGGCCCGCGCAGGAGGGCCACGCTCCCGCTACGGTGCGAGGTGTCGAGTGAGAGGACGAGCGGACCGCTCATCTCGCTCCTTCCGTGGCGTCGAGGGCGGCGGCGATCCCCGCCGGCGCCTCGACGATGATGCGCCTCGAGCTCGCGCCCGTCACCGCTATAGATATGCGAACGTCGAAGGCGAGGACCCCGCCGGGGAGCCGGTCGCCCCATTCGACGATCACCACGTTCGTCCCGTCGACGGCGTCGAGCAGGCCGATCCGCTCCGCTTCCCCCAGCTCTTCGAGACGGTACAGGTCGAAGTGCAGGACGGGCGTCCGTCCGCCCCGGTACTCCTCGACGAGGATGAAGGTGGGGCTGAGCGCGACGGCGTCTATCCCGAGCCCGCGCAGCAGCCCGCCGGCGAGGCAGGTCTTCCCCGCGCCGAGCCCTCCCTCGAGGGAGACGGCCGAGCCGGCGGGAATGAGCCGGCCGATCGACTCGCCGAGACGCTCCGTTTGCTCGGGGGACGAGCTCTCGAAGGCGCGCGCGATCTTCGTATGCGGATCCACTCGGGACATCCCCGTCCTACCGCGGCGTGAGCGTGATGCAGGGGACGATCATCTCCTCGAGCGAGATACCCCCGTGCTGGAAGGTCCCTTGATACTGCTTCTCGTACTCGTGGAAGCGCGTGGGGTAGACGAAGTAGTAGTTCTCGCGCGCGAGGATGTAGTTCTTCGAGGGCCCCTCGGCGGGGAGCCGGTACTCCGTGGGCTTGCGCACGAGCACGGTCTGCTTCGGGTCACCGTTGATGTTGTCGCCGAACTTGTACCTCAGGTTCGTCGATGTGTCTCGGTTCCCGTGGACGAGGCTCGCCTTCTGCCCGAGGATCGAGCCGTGGTCTGTCGTGATGACGACTATCGCATCGTGCCTCGAGAGCTTCTGGAGGATCTCGTAGAGCGCCGAGTGCGTGAACCACGAGCGCATCAGCGATCGGAACGCTCCCTCGTTCGGGGCGATCTCCTGCAGGATCTCGCTCTGGCTGCGGCCGTGCGCGAGGATGTCGAGGAAGTTGAAGACGAGGGCGACCAGATCGATCTCCCGGTAGCTGTCGACCTGCTTGCGGATCTCGTTCGCCTCCTCGGCGTCGTATATCTTCACGTACTTCGTCGTCACGTCGAGGCGGGCGCGCCGCAGGTGCTCGCCGAGGAGCTCGTTCTCGAAGCGGTTCTTGCTCAGCTCGTCGCGCGAGCGCTCGGTCCACCAGTCGGGATGCCGCTGCTGGATCTCGAGCGGGAAGAGTCCCGCGAAGATCGCGTTGCGCGAGTAGGGCGTGGCGGTGGGCAGTATCGAGTAGTACGCGTCGCGCTCGATCGTGAAGTACGGCGCGAGCATGTCCTCGACGGTGAGCCACTGGTCGTAGCGCATGCAGTCGATGACGATGAAGTAGACCTTCTTTTTCGCCGACAGGTGCGGCAGGACCCAGGTGCGCAGGACCCCGGGGCTCATCGTCGGCCCGTCGCCGCCGGCGAGCCAGCGCGGGTACTGCTCCTCTATGTGGCGGGCGAACTCGACATTGCAGCGCCCCCGCAGGTCGACGTGTATCTGATCCATCCCCGTCCCGCCGAACCGGTCGAACTCGAGGTCCCACGTGCAGAGCTCCTGGTGGATCTGCATCCACTCCTTCCATCCTGGCCGGGCGGCGAGCATCTCGTCGACCCGCCGGAAGACCTGCAGGTAATCCTTCGAGGCGGCGCCTTCCTGGATCCGGCGCGATTCGAGCGCGCGCTTGACCGCCGAGAAGATCTGCAGCGGATTGACCGGCTTGAGCAGGTAGTCGTCTATCTTCATGCCGATCGCCTGGTCCATCAGGCCCTCGGCCTCGTTCTTCGTTATCATGATCACGGGAATGTTCGCCGAGATCTCCTTGATCCCCTGCAGGGTCTCCAGCCCGCTCATCCCCGGCATCGTCTCGTCGAGCAGGACGAGGTCGTACGGCTCCGCGCCGAGCACGCGCAGCGCCTCCTCACCGCTCGAGACCCCCTTCGTCTCGTACCCCTTCCCGTCGAGGAAGATCAGGTGCGAGCGCAGCAGGTCGATCTCGTCGTCGACCCAGAGTATCCGCTTCGCTTTCATGCGCGTCGCCTTCCGTGGTCAGTCGACCGGGAAGAGGATCTGGAAGGTCGTCCCCTTCCCCGGCTGTGTGTGGAGCACCTTGATCGAGCCGCCGTGCAGGTCCTCGACGATCCGCTTCACCAGCGCGAGTCCGAGCCCCCAGCCGCGGCTCTTCGTCGTGAAACCCGGCGAGAAGACCCGCTTGCGCACCGACGAGGTCATACCCCGGCCGTTGTCGCTGAAGAGTATCTCGACGACACCCTCCCCGCGGTCCACCCGGGCGCCGATATGGATCTTTCCGCCTTCCTCGGCGATCGCGTCGAGCGAGTTCTTTATGAGGTTCTCGAAGACCCAGCCGAGCAGCTCGGCGCTGCACCGCACCAGCGGGAGCTCCTCGATCTCGGTCTCTATCGTCGAGTTGATCCGCAACGAGGGACGGCGCCGCTCGAAGTACCGGACAGCGTCCTCGATCACCGGGGCGAGCTCCTGGTACTCGAGGTGGGGCTCCGATCCGATCTTGCTGAACCGCGACGAGATCCGGCTGAGCCGCTCGACGTCGGCAGAGGCCTCGGCGACCGGCTGGCCGAGCCGCTCTTCGCACCCCGCCTCCCGGGCCTGCTCGCCGATGACGGCGAGCCACCCCATGATAGAAGAGAGCGGCGTGCCGAGCTGGTGCGCCGTCTCCTTGGCCATCCCGACCCAGATCGAGCGTTGCTCGCCGGTCTTCACCGCGCGGAACATGAGGAATCCGAACAGCAGGAATATCACGAGCACGCCGATCTGCACGTACGGCGCCACGGCGAGCTCGCGGCTGAGCCGCGACCGGCCGTAGTGTATCACCAGGCCGAGCTCCTCCGTCTCGACGGCGACCGGATCGTTGATCCGGTCGAACTCGCCGGCGATATGCTGGACGCGCTCGAGGACCGGGTCGTTCGGCGCCGCGGGGTCGTAGTCGAGCACGCGCTTGTACTCGTCGTCGGCGAGCATCGGCACGCCGATCCCGTTCCAGACAACCGGACGGCCGGCGTTGTCGGTCAGCACGAACGGGAGGGTCATCGCCCCCTGCACGTCGAGGATGAAGTCGCGGCGCGTCTGGTCTCCGACCTCCCGCAGGGCGAACCCGACGAACCGCGAGAAGAGGCGCGTCGTGCTCTGCGCCTGGTCGCGCATCCGGGATATCAGCGAGGAGTTGTACCAGACCGCCCCGCCGACGAGCACGATCGTTCCGGCGATGAAGTAGATGGTCAGCACCGTGCGGAGGTTGCCGTGCGACCGGCTCGCGCGTCTACGCTTCAAGGTACTCCTGTCCTCCGAGGTACGGGACCAGCGCCTTCGGGATGCGGACCTTCCCTGTGGGCGTCTGGTTCATCTCGAGTATCGTCACGATCACGCGCGGCAGCGCGAGCCCCGAACCGTTCAGCGTGTGCACGAACTCGGGCTTCGAGCCGCGCTCGCGGCGGAACCGGATCCCCGCCCGCCGCGCCTGGAAATCCTCGAAGTTGCTGCACGAGGAGACCTCGAGCCACCGCTCGACCCCGGGGGACCACGTCTCTATGTCGTAGCACTTCGCCGCGGAGAAGCTCAGGTCTCCGCCGCAGAGCTCGATGACTCGGTACGGGAGCTCGAGGGCGTCGAGCACGGCGCAGGCGTCGCCGAGCAGGATCTCGAGATCGTCGTACGACTTCTCGGGGAAGGTCCAGCGGACCATCTCGACCTTGTCGAACTGGTGCACTCGGATCATCCCCCGCGTCTCCTGGCCGTAGCTCCCCGCCTCGCGCCGGAAGCACGGCGTCAGCGCCGTCGCCTTGATCGGCAGCTGCTCGCCGTCGAGGATCGCTCCGCGGTAGAGGTTCGTCAGCGGCACCTCGGCTGTGGGGATGAGGAAGAGGTCGTCCTTCTCGCAGAGGTACATGTCCTCCTCCATCTTGGGGAGCTGGCCGGTGCCTACCATCGCCTCGCGCCCGACCATGTACGGCACGGCGTACTCGAGGTACCCCTGCTCCCGGTGGATGTCGAGCATCAGGGCGGAGAGCGCGCGAGAGAGCCGCGCGCCGTCGCCGCGCAACACGACGAACCCGCGGCCGGAGAGCATCGCCCCGGCGTCCATGTCGAGCACCCCGAGCTTCTCGCCAATCTCCCAGTGGGGGAGTGGCTGGAAGGGCAGCTCGGGGATCGGGCCGCTCTCACGCACGACGGGGTTGTCGGCCGGGCAGGTCCCCGGAGGGACCGTCTCGTGCGGGAGGTTCGGCACGGTCAGCTCGAGCTGCTGCATGTGCTCCTCGGTCTCTTTCAGCTCGGCGTCTATCTCCTTGATGCGCGCCGAGGTGTCCTTCATCTCGGCGAGCAGCGCGGACGCGTCCCCCCCCTCCTTCTTGAGGCGGGAGATCTCGTTGGAGACGGTGTTGCGCCGGTGCTTGAGGGCCTCGGTCTCCTGCAGCAGGTCTCGCATCCGCTCATCGAGACGCAGAAAGGCGTCGAGGTCGAAATCGACCCCCTTGGCCGCGATCCCCTCGCGCACGCGCTCGGGGTCCTTGCGGATCAGTTTCCGGTCGAGCATCGTCGTATCGCTCCTGTCTCGGCGCCGCCGCGCCGGGCACATCCCACCACGGCACGCTATCACAGCGGCGCCGGGGTTGTAAACGCGCAAAAGGGCGCTGCAGGGGATCAGTCGGTGTGCGCGGCCATGCTCGTCGAGGAGACGCCGCACTCGGCGAGGATCCTCTCGGCGCGCTGCCGCTCTATGGTGAACCTGACCATACGGCGCAGGGCTATGGTGAAGAACGCCGCGGCGAGGACGGTCCCCCCGACGAGGGTGACCGTCGAGCCGAGCATCGTCAGCACGCCGATGGCCGAGAACACGACGGAGATCGACCAGAGGACCGCGTCGGCCCTGCGGGCCGAGCTGAACCGGAACAGGAGCAGGTGGTGCAGGTGCATGTGGTCGGCCTCGAACGGCTTGCGTCCGCTCAGCAGGCGCCGGAAGAATGCGAGCGCCGTGTCGAGCAGCGGCACGGCGAGTATCATCACCGCGCCGAACGCCCTGTGGAGGACCCCGCCTCCGGCGAATACGACGAGCAGGGATACGAGCGAGAACATCAGCCCGAGGAAGAGGCTCCCCGAGTCCCCCATGAAGATCCGCGCCGGCGGGAAGTTGAAGCGCAGGAATGCGATCGATGCGCCGAGGACTGCCGCCGAGAGCGCCGTCACGAGCGGCAGATGCAGGGCGATACCCGCTATGGCGAACGACACCGAGGCGATCACCGAGATCCCCGCGGCGAGGCCGTCTATCCCGTCGATCAGGTTGAACGAGGTGGTCACGCCGAGCACCCATGCCGAGGCGACGGCGAAGGCGATGACCGAGGCGGCGATCGGGAGCACGAGCATCCCGAAGTGCCCGCACAGGGCGAGCCCGCCCGCGGCGACGCCGACGGCGACCGCTATCTGCAGGAAGAGCTTGTATAGGTAGTGCAGCGAGCGCAGGTCGTCGATCAGGCCGAGCAGGAAGGTGAAGATCCCGCTGGTGATCAGCACGGGCAGGATCGTTCGATTCAGAGGATGATCGGGCAGGACGAAGAGGAAAACCGTCACGAGCGAGAAGAGGACCGCCCCGAATATGGCGATCCCCCCGATATGGGCGATCTCTCGGTTGGTGCGGCCGTTCGGCTTGTCGCAGACCTTCCAGCGCACTGCCATGCCGATCACGACTGGGATCAGCATGAACCCGATCACGAGCGCGACGGCGAGCGGCACGAGAAGTTGTATCAGCGCCACGGGCTCTCCTTGCCAGGGGGGTACCGTTAAAAGAATCGGGGATGCGAAGTCCCTTGTCAAGCGGGATGTGACGGAAGGGGTTCCGGCGTTTCCCTGCAGCGGTCCATGAGGCAGCCCCGCCCCTCAGTGTCTCGTGCCGCTCTCGTCTTCCTCCGCCCCGCCGTCGGGCATCTCTTGCATCGCATCGGACTGCGCCCTGACCTGTGCGAGCAGCTTCTCCATATGCTCCCGCGCCTGGGCGCCGTTCTCGCCGACCTTCCCGAAGATCCCGACCGCGCGCTCGAGAAGGGCCTGCGCCTCGGGGAGCATGCCGGCCCGCGACCGTATCAGCGCGAGCCGCTCGAGGCACCACGCCGTCCACGTGACCCCCTCGTCCCCCGCCTTCTCGAAGGCGCCGATCGCCCTGTGCAGGGGCTGCTCAGCCTCGGCGAGGGCACCGAGCTCTATCTGCGCGTCGGCGAGGAGCTTCAGCGTCATCCCGAGCCCGTAGTACCCCCCCTCGATCTCCTCCTCGCCGCCCTGGAGGAGCGAAAGTATCCGCCGGCACGCCTTCACAGTGTCGGGGAACCGCCGAAGGATGAAATAGGTGCGCGCCAGCTCGAGCAGAGGCGGACCGATCGCCGGGGAGTCGGGGCCGAAATGCTCCTCCAGGACGGCGACCTGGCGGCTCTGGTAGAGCTCGGCGTTCTCGTGGGCGCCGGTCGAGCGCTCCGCCATCGCCAGCAGGAAGAGCAGGTCGGCGAGAAATCCCCATTCGTCCGCCTTCGAGCGCTCGTGCAGCTCGAGCGCGCGGCGCAGGTGCTTGAGCCCTTCGGCGAACCGTCCCTGACGCATGAGGACGTCTCCGAGCTGGCGCAGGGCGAACCTGTCCGCGACGGACTGCTCGCCGGGCAGCCCGCTGCGTATCTCGAGCAGCTCGGTGAGCGCCGATTCGGCCCGGTCGTGGGCGCCGTGCGCGCGGGCGAGCATCGCCAGGTCGCCCAGCACCTCGGCCTTCACCTCTTCCTTCCCCTTCAGGCGCCTCTTGCACTCCTCCACGAGCTCGCGCACGACCGCCTCGGATTCCTCGTGCCTTCCGCGCTGCTCGAGGAAGGCGATCAGCTCGTCATCGGTCGGGGCGGCATGCAGCCACGGTCTGGCGAAGAATCCCCCGATCCGCATCGCATGGATCCGCCGCAGGAGCTTCTCCGCATCCTCCTCCCGGTGAGTGGCGGCGTACAGGTGCGCCAGCCCGGCAAGTGGCGGGATCAGCGCGGGATGGCTCGATCCGCCGTTCCACTCGATCTCGCCTATCGAGAGGTCATAGAGGTCCCCGGCCTCGGCTGCCTTCCCCGCCGACGCGTACCGCGCGGCGAGTCGGGCGACATCCGGTGCGACCTCCAGTATCTTCTCCCTCGGAAGATCCTGCAGTTCCTTCTCGAGCGTTTTGCGGAGCCGGTCCGCCTGCTCGAGATCTCCGGCGGCCGCGTGCGAGGCGGCGAGCCGGATCCGCGCGCTCAGCCTGAGGCCGTCGTCCCGCTTCCTCTCGGTACGCTTCAGCAGCATGCCGAGCACGTACTGTTCGTCGTCGTGTTTCCCCAGAGAGGCGCAGAGATCGGCGAACTGCACGAGCGCGCTCCGCAGCGTCGCGTCGAGCGAGACCTTCGTCGTCAGCAGGAGCGGGATCGCCTTGCGGTAGAGCTCGTGCGCCTTCTCCGTATCGCCGGCGATCAGGCAGAACTGCGGCAGGCGGGCGAGCAGATCGGCCACCTTCTCCCTGTCATCGCTGTAGTAGTAGTCGGTCCTCTCGACGAGCCGGTCGCAGAGCTCGCGGGACTGGTCCTTCTTCCGGCGGATGCAGAGGATATGGAAGAGCTCCTCCATCGTCTCGAAGATCCTCCGGTCCCCTATCCCGAACGAGGTCTCGGCGATCTCGAGCGCCTCGCGCATGGCGCGCTCGGCAACCGCCGGATCGGTCCCGATCGCCATCCGGGCGCGCCGGTGAACCTCGTCCCACCGCGCGGCGGGGGTCTCCTCCTTCGCGCGCGCGCCCCGCCCGAAGAGGGAGCGCACGGCCGAGCTCAGACGCGTATGCCATCTATCTGTGGGCATTGTGGTAATGAAGAAGTGTACGAGATACGCGGATGACGGTCAAGGCGGGGGGCGCATAGGCCGTCCCGCGTTCAGTACTCGAGCCGCTCCTTCACCTCGTAGTGCCGGGAGCGCTCGTCGAAGCGGACCAGAAGCAGGCGCGCCTTCGCGGGGACGTACGCGAGCTCGTAGTCGACGCCGGCGAAGTCCTTCACCGCGTCCCAGGAGTCGAACCACATGATCGTGATGAACTCCTCCTCGTCGTCCTCCACCGAGCGGCGCAGCATCTGGATCCCCAGGTAGCCGGGGACCTCTTTCGAGGCTATCTCGGGAAAGATCTCCTCCCTGAGGAGCGTCTCGTAGTCATTCGCGTTCTCGCAAAGCGTCCATCCGTGCCAGATCCTCGCGATCATCCCGCTTCTCCTCCTTCGCGCCTTCCCCGCAGCCGCATGATCTCTCGCACCCTGTCCGGATGCACGGCGCGTACCACAACGAGCAGGAAGGTGAGAAGGGCCGTGATGAGAACCGACTGGACGATCGTCCACACGAGTTTCGAGGGGACCGGGACGAGGCGCGTCCAGGCGAACCAGACCGCCGCCGAGACGAGGACCGTGCGTATCGCACGCCCCGTGTCCCCCGCCCGCCAGATCCGGGGGATCTGGGCGGCGAGTGTCCGCATGCCGAAGACCTGGATCGGCAGGTACGAGATGAAGGTCGAGACCACCGCGCCGCGTCCCCCCCATTTCGGTATCATCACGACATTGAGCACGAAGTTCAGCGCCGCCCCAGCGAAGGTCAGCCAGGCGTAGATCCCCGCCCTGTCCGCGGCGATCAGGCCGGGCAGTATCACCGTCCCGATGCTCCGTATCGCTATCACGGGGAGGAAGAGGAGCAAGATCGCCGCCGAGGGTGCGAAGGCCTCGGAGAAGAGCCCCGTCACGATAGGCCCGGCGAGGCAGGCGAAGACGGTGACCACCACCGCGGCGAACCAGATCGATGCCTCGAGCGAGCGGTTCACCAGCTCGCTGCACCGCTCGAGCTCCCCCGACGCCCAGGCCCCGGCGAGCGCGGGGCGCAGGGTCATCACCAGGGCGAACATCGGGAAGAGCGAGGTCTCCTGGAGGTTGCGCCCCATCGCGTAGATCCCCACCTCTGTCGCCCCGGAGAAGTAGCCGATCATGACCTTGTCGAGCATCGAGTATATCGTCACCGATGCTCCGCTCACGGCGAGCACGACGCTGAGGCGCCAGAGGCGCCGGCGCATCACGGCCGTCTCGGGGGCCGGAGCGCCCCCGCGCCAGGGGAGCGCGATGAGATAGACGCCGGCGGCGGTGAGCGCCGTCGCCGCGACGTATGCCCAGAGGACGCCGGCGCCTCCCCAGGCGAAGAGAGCCGCGGCGGCGGTCAGCCCGACCCTCACGACGATCGTCACCAGGCGCATCGAGAACAGCGCCCTGAAGCGCCGCAGGCCGAGCACGAGCAGGGCGGCGAGCTCGTTGACGCTCACGGTGAGCACGATCACCGCTCCGATCCGCAACAGGGGCAACAGCGCCGGCTCCTTGAAGAACCTCGCCATCGCCGGGGCCAGGGCCAGCATCACGGCAGCGGTCGGCACGGTGAAGACGAGACGGACGAGGAGGCTCGCGCGCACCAGCGGGGCGATCAGGCCGGGTGCGTTGACCTCGTACTCCGAGACGAGGCGCGATCCCGCCCCCTCGACACCGAACTTGGCGATGATGAGGAAGATCGTCGAGACGGCCATCACCCAGTTGACCAGACCCGTCACGCGCGGGCCCATCGTCCGGGCGACGATCAGGGAGACGACGAAGGCGCCGAGCAGCGGGAGCGCCGTCGAGCCGAAGGTCCACACGTACCCGCCGACGAGAGATCCGGACTGGCGCTTTGCGTTCATGAGGGCTTCACTTCGAGAGATGCCGCTCGAGCACGTCGGCGATCCGCCCCGCCGCCTTCCCGTCCCAGAGCGGCGGCACGGTGTGCGGGCGCTTTTCGCTGTCCAGGGCGCCGGCGATCGCCGCCTCGACCCCCGGCGGATCGATACCGGCAAGGACGTTCGTGCCGAGCTCTATCGTGATCGGGCGCTCGGTATTCTCGCGCACGGTCACGCAGGGGATCCCGAGGACCGTCGTCTCCTCCTGTATGCCACCGGAGTCGGTGACGACGATGCGTGAATGGCGCATCGCCTGCAGGAAGTCGAGGTAGCCGAGCGGGTCGACGAGGCGCACCCCCTCGCCGGGCGGCAGCGCGATATTCGCCGAGTCGATAACGGCGCGCGTGCGCGGGTGGACGGGGAAGAGGACGGGCATACGTTCGCTCAGACGCCCGAGGACGCCTATCAGACCGGCGAGCTGCGCCGGATCGTCGACGTTCGAGGGGCGATGCAGGGTCACCAGGGCGTATCCGCCCTCGACGAGCCCGAGCTCACCGAGCACCGCCGAGCGCGCGGCGCGCTCGAGGTAGAACAGCAGCGAGTCTATCATAGCGTTCCCCACGAAGAAGATCCGCTCGTCTGCCACTCCCTCGCGGCGCAGGTTCTCGTCGGCGTCGGCGCAGGTGGTCAGGCAGAATCGCGAGAGGGTGTCGGTGACCATTCGGTTGATCTCCTCGGGCATCCGCAGGTCGAAGCTGCGCAGCCCCGCCTCGACGTGCGCCACCGGCACGTGCATCTTCGAGGAGACGACCGAGCAGGCCAGCGTCGAGTTGACGTCACCGACGACGATCGTCACGTCGGGCCTCTGCTCCTCGAGCACCGGCTCGAAGGCGGTCATCACGCGCGCCGTCTGCTGCGCGTGGGAGCCCGAGCCCACACCGAGATGGATGTCGGGCGCGGGGAGCTCGAGGTCGTCGAAGAAGACCTTCGACATGTTCTCGTCGTAGTGCTGGCCGGTGTGCACGAGCAGCGCCTCGATCCCCGGGCGCCTGCCGAACTCGCGCATCAGGGGGGCGGCCTTCATGAAGTTGGGGCGCGCGCCGACGACGAGGACCGCTTTCACTTCTTCCCTTTCTTTCCCGCCGGCAGCCGTCCGGCGTGCAGCCTGCGGTAGTACGAGCGGAAGGCCCCCTTCTTGACGGGGAGCCACCAGTCCTCGTTGCGGCGGTACCACGAGACGGTGCGGGCGAGCCCCTCGTCGAATCCGACCTTCGGTGCCCAGCCGAGCGCCTTTATGCGCCGCGTGGCGACCGAATAGCGCCGGTCGTGGCCGGGGCGGTCTGAGACGAGTGTGAGCAGCGAGGGGTCGGCGCCGGTGAGCTCGATGATGCGTCTGGCGATCTCGATGTTGGGCTTCTCCTCCCCCGCACCTATGTTGTAGACCTCGCCGATCTTCCCCCTGCGGCCGACGAGATCTATCGCCCGGCAGTTGTCGTCGACGTAGATCCAGTCGCGTACATTGCGGCCGTCGCCGTAGAGCGGGAGCGTCCGCCCCTCAAGCGCGTTGGTGACGAACAGCGGTATGAGCTTCTCCACGTGCTGGCGGGGTCCGTAGTTGTTCGAGCTGCGCGTGATCAGCGCGGGGAGTCCGTAGGTGCGGTGGAAGGCCCTCACGAGCATGTCGGCCCCGGCCTTGCTCGCCGAGTACGGCGAGTTCGGGGCGAGCGGGTCGGTCTCGCGGAACGAGCCGCGCGCGATAGAGCCGTA
>Ga0316578_10000208_pt1 | contig 16819 bp, 14 predicted proteins | sample J0NA_2_FD_203076 | JGI IMG/M metagenome (GOLD analysis project Ga0316578, IMG submission 203076) | Rhizosphere microbial communities from salt marsh grasses in Alabama, United States - J0-2_160517rDrC | ecosystem: Host-associated > Plants > Roots > Rhizosphere | place: USA: Alabama | collected... | reverse complement strand
GCACCGGGCCCGGACCGGGCAATTCACCGACGACGCGGGGGCGCTCGGGCTGACGCCGCCCGCGGACCCCTCGCTGCCCTGGCCGCCCCGGATCTCGGCCTCGACCGACCAGTTCGACGCCCGCCTCGTGCGGGACGACGGAACGCTCGTGGCGCGCATCGACCACGAGGGTCGGGTGCGGACGGGTCCGTGAACTTCACCGCGCTCGACTGGGCGATCCTCGTCTCCGTCTACCTCGCCATGGCGGCGGGCGTCTTCCTGCTTCGACCGTTCATGCGAAGCGTGGCGGACTTCCTGGCGGCGGGGCGGACGGCGGGGCGGTACATGCTCAGCGTGGCGCAGGGCATCGCGATGCTCGGCGCCATCTCCATCGTCGGATTCCTGGAGCAGAACTTCGTGGCGGGCTTCGGGCTCACCTGGTGGGGCCTGAGCACGGCCGTCGTGGTCCTGATCGTGACCGTGACGGGATTCGTGATCTACCGGTTCCGCGAGACCCGGTGTCTCACGCTGGCGGAGTTCTTCGAGCGCCGCTACAGCCGACGCTTCCGGATTTTCATGGGAATGCTCGCCTTCGTCTCCGGGATCGTGAACTTCGGGATCTTCCCGGCAGTCGGGGCCCGGTTCTTCATCCACTACATCGGACTCCCGGCGTCGCTGCAGGTGGCGGGCATCGCCGTGGGGACGTTTCCCCTCGTGATGGTCACGCTGCTGGCCACGGCCCTCCTGTTCGTGTTCCAGGGCGGGCAGGTGGCCGTGATCGTGACCGACTTCGTGCAGGGTCTCTTCGTGAATCTCGTGTTCCTCGCGATCACGCTCTACCTGCTCTCGATCGTGTCCTGGGACCAGATCCTGGCCGCGCTGGGCACGGCGCCGGCGGACGCCTCCCTCGTGAATCCGTTCCGGACCAGTCAGGTGGAGGACTTCAACTTCTGGTACTTCCTGATCGGCACCGTCGGCGCGGTGTACGTCGTCATGTCCTGGCAGGGCGCGCAGGGGTACAACGCGTCCGCGAAGAGCGCGCACGAGGCGAAGATGGGGGCCGTGCTCAGCAACTGGCGCGCGATCCCCCAGACCCTGTTCCTGCTCGTGGTGCCCGTCATCGCCTACACGGTGCTTCACCACCCGGACTTCGCGCCGCAGGCCGCGCGGGTCGGAGCGATGCTGGGAGCGGCCGAGAGCGATACGATCGCGAACCAGTTGCGCGTGCCGTCCGTGCTGACGACGCTGCTTCCGGCGGGCCTGCTCGGCGCGTTCGGCGCCGTCATGCTCACGGCGTTCCTGAGCACCCACGACACCTACCTGCACTCGTGGGGCAGCATCTTCATCCAGGACGTGGTGATGCCGTTCCGGAAGCGCCCCTTCGGACCCGAGGCGCACATGCGGGCCCTCCGCCTCTCGATCGCCGGCGTCGCGGTCTTCATCTTTTTGTTCAGCCTCCTGTTCCAGCAGAGCCAGTACATCTTCCTCTTCTTCGCGATCACGGGCGCGATCTTCGCGGGCGGGTCCGGGGCGGTGCTGATCGGCGGTCTCTACTGGCGGCGGGGCACGGCGGCCGCGGCGTGGGCGGCGATGCTCACCGGCTCGACCATCGCGGTGTCGGGGATTCTCCTCCACCAGCTGTTCGAGGACTTCCCGATCAACGGGCAGGTGTTCTGGGGCCTGGCGATGGCGGCGTCCTCCCTCGTCTACGTCGCCGTCTCGCTCCTCGGCCGTGGCGAGTCGTTCGACCTGGACGGGCTGTTGCACCGGGGCTCGCACGCCGTGCCGGGCGAACACCCGGTCGAGGGACGGACACCCCGGCGGGGGCTCCGGGCGCTCGCGCTCGGTCCGGAGGCGACGCGGGGCGATCGAGCGATCTACGCGGTCACCTACGCGTGGATCGGGCTCTGGACCCTGGTCTTCTTCGCCGGAACGGCCTGGAACCTCGCGACGGACGTCTCCGACGCGGCGTGGGGCCGGTTCTGGCGGATCTACATCTACGCGCAGGCCGCGGCGGCGGCCGCCGTGATCCTCTGGTTCACGGCAGGCGGCATCCGGGACATCCGCCGAATGCTCGCGGACCTCGGCACGGCGCGACGCGACGACTCCGACGACGGGTGGGTGGAACGATGATCCCCGTGCTGGTGCGCAGCTCCGACAACCCGATCCTGACCGGGCGCGAGATCCCGGCGATGCCGCCGGATCTCGTCGACCCCAGCTCCGTCTTCAACCCGGGCGCGACCCGGTACGGAGACCGGATCGTGCTCCTCCTCCGCGTGCAGTCGCGCGGCCGGCGCACCTTTCTCGTTCCCGCCGAGAGCGACGACGGCCGGGACTTCCACGTGCGCGACCGCTTGGTCGAGATCCGGGGGCTGGACCTCGAGGCGGAGCGGATCCTCCACGTCTACGACCCGCGGATCACGCACATCGGGAACGACTGGCTCGTCATGTTCGCGGCGGACACGGAAGCCGGGTGCCGCCTCGGCGTCGCCCGCACCCGCGATTTCGAGCGGTTCGAGCTCGTCGGTCTCGGCGCGGACCCGGACGTGCGGAACGGGGTCCTGTTCCCCGCCCGGTTCGACGGACGCTACCGGAGGCTGGACCGGCCGAACCGGATCCGGCTCGCCGACGGGCCGACCACCGGAGACGAGATCGTCCTCTCCGAGTCCGACGACCTCGTGACCTGGCGGCCTCTCGGGACCGTGCTGCGGGGTCGCGCCCGGTTCTGGGACGAGCGGATCGGCGCGGGACCGCCACCCGTCCGCACGCGACACGGCTGGCTCCTCGTCTACCACGGCGTGGCCACCCACTTCGCGGGCGCCAGCCTCTATCAGGCCGGCGTCGCGCTGCTCGACCTCGACGACCCGCGGAAGGTGGTGGGACGGAGCCGGGACAACATCCTGGAGCCGAGGAAACTGTACGAGCAGGTGGGACAGGTGCCGAACGTCGTCTTCCCGTCGGGGATGGTCGTGGAAGAGGCGGACGCCGACGGGTTCGCCCCGGACGGGGCGCGCGTGTTGCTCTACTACGGCGCGGCGGACACGTGCGTCTGCCTCGCCGAGAGCACGATCGGACGGCTCCTCTCCGCCTGCGACCCCGTCAGCGGCGAGGGCGACTGAGGCGGGAGCCCGCTCAGGACCCGGAGGGCCGACAGGGAAGCCGCCCGAGCGCCTCGGCGAGCCCGGCGACCCGGAAGACGTACGAGTAGCGGCGGAACTGGTAGTCCGTCACCTGGACCGTCACCCGACGGGCCTCGAGCGCTCCGCGCGTGAACGGCTCCACTACGTCCTCCGGCGCCCGGACCGCCATCCCGTTGGTCATCAGGATCCACGCCTGGGTCTCCGAGGGCTCCCCGTCCCCGAACGCGAATCGGACCCGCGCGCGGAAGGCGCGGCCGAGCCAGGTCGTGGTCAGGATGAGCGTCGGCGCCCCGTCCAGGCAGGACCACGTGAGACCGCCGCCCCCCGACACGAAGTTCTCGTCCGCCACCGCCGTCACGCTGGTCCCGCCCGCGCCCGCGCGCTCGAACAGATAGACGTCGCCGATCGGCACCTGGGCGAACGCCCGCGGGAGTCCGATCAGACCGGAGCACACGGCGAGCGCGAGCACCGCCACGAGCGTTCTTCGCATCCGTCCCTCCCCGGGGCGCCGCCCCGATCAGGCGTGGGCCGGGAGCGTCCGGAACCTCTCGACCGCCTCCCGCTCGAGGCGCTCTCGATGGTCAGGGTGCGCGATCCCGATCAGGGCGCGGGCGCGCTGCTGGAGGTTCTTCCCGTACAGGTTCGCGACCCCGTGCTCCGTCACCACGTGGTGAACGTGGGCCCGCGTGGAGACCACGCCGGCGCCTTGCTTCAGGTAGGAGACGATCCGCGACTCCCCGCGCCGGGTCGTGGACGGGAGCGCGATGATCGGCTTGCCGCCGTCGGACAGCGACGCGCCGCGGATGAAGTCCATCTGGCCGCCGACGCCGGAGTACTGCCAGGTCCCGATGGAGTCGGCGCAGACCTGTCCCGTGAGGTCGACCTCGATCGCGCTGTTGATCGCGGTCACCTTCGGGTTCCGCCGGATGACCGCCGTGTCGTTCGTGTAGCCGACGTCGAGCATCGCGACCTGCGGATTGTCGTCGATGAAGTCGTAGACCCGGCGCGTGCCCATCACGAACGTCGCGACGACCTTGCCCGGGTGCGAGCGCTTCCGGAGCCCGTTGATCACGCCCGACTCGATGAGGGGAATCGCCCCGTCCGAGAACATCTCTGTGTGGATCCCCAGGTTCCGGTGCCCGGTCAGCGCCGACAGCACCGCGTCCGGGATCGCCCCAATCCCCATCTGGAGGGTCGCCCCGTCCTCGATCAGCTCGGCGCACAGGTGCCCGATCGCCCGCTCCACCTCCCCCAGCTGCGGCGGCTGCACCTCGTGCAGCGGATCGTCGACGTCGACGAAGGCGTCGATCTGGTCCACGTGAAGGAGGCCGTCGCCGTGGGTGCGCGGCATGTGGGGGTTCACCTGGGCGATGACGAACTTCGCGGTCTGGACCGCCGCGCGGCTGCAGTCCACCGACACCCCCAGCGAGCAGAACCCGTGGCGGTCGGGGGGCGAGACCTGGACCAGGGCCACGTCGAGCGGGAGAATCCGCCGTCGGAACAGGTTCGGGGTCTCGCTGAGGAAGACCGGCACGTAGCTCGACTCGCCGGTATTGATCGCCTCGCGGACGTTCGCTCCCACGAACAGGGCGTTCACCCGGAAACTGTCCGAGAGCTCGGGCGCCGCGTACGGCGCGGGCCCTTCCGTGTGCAGATGCACGACCTCGACGTCGCGGAGCTCGGAGGCCCGCGCGGTCATCGCGTCGACGAGCCGCAGCGGGGCCGCGGCCACGGAGTGGACGAACACCCGGTTCCCGGACCGGATGACGGATACCGCCTCTTCGGCGCTGGTGCGCTTCATCGCTCTCTCTCGCTCTCCGGGCCTGTCATCGTTCGGCCCCTCGGAGTCGGGTCTCGAGGTGGTCCAGCATGTCGTCGGTCATCGCGTCGAGATCGTACTCGGGGCGCCACCCCCACTCCTCGCGCGCCGCCGTGTCATCGACCCTTCGCGGCCAGGATTCGGCGATCGCCTGCCGTCCCGGGTCGACGTCGAAGGTGAGCTCGAACTCCGGCAGGCGCCGCCGGATCGACTCGGCGATTGTCTCGGGCGTCAGCTGCATCGCGCCCACGTTGAACGCGTTCCGGTGCACGAGCGCGTCCGCGGGGGCCTCCATCAGCTCGACCGCGGCCCGGATCGCATCGGGCATGTACATCATGTCGAGCTGGGTCCCCTCGGCGAGGAAGCAGGTGTATCGTCCCGCCAGAACGGCCTCGTAGTAGATCTCGACGGCGTAATCGGTCGTGCCGCCGCCCGGCTGGGTGACGTGGGAGATCAGGCCCGGGTAGCGAACGCCTCTCGTGTCGACGCCGAACCGCGTGTGGTAGTAGTCGCAGAGCAGCTCTCCGGCGACCTTGCTCACGCCGTACATGGTGTTCGGACGCTGGATCGTATCCTGGGGGGCCGGGTCGGGCGGCGTGCCGGGGCCGAAGGCGGCGATCGAGCTCGGGGTGAAGACGGCGCAGTCCCGCTCACGCGCCACCTCGAGCACGTTGAACAGCCCCCCGATGTTGACCTGATAGGTGAGCTGGGGACGCTGCTCCCCCACGGCCGAGAGGATCGCGGCGAGGTGGAAGATCGTGTCCGCCCGGTGGCGCGCCACGGCCGCGTCGAGGGACTCGCCGTTCGTCACGTCCACGTAGGCGAAGGGGCCTGCGGAGTCCGCTCCGCCCGGGGCCCGGATGTCCGTGGCGAGGACCGCATCCTCGCCGTAGCCACGCCGGAGCGCCGCCACGATCTCCGTCCCGATCTGCCCGGCGGCGCCGGTCACCACGATCCGCTTCATGCTCGCTCGTCCCGCCCTGTGCCCGGGGTCGAAGGGAAGCCGCTACGCCGCAACGGTGTCCGCGCCGGAGGCGCTCGGCCACCTGCGACGTGAGGGGCAAGTTCCCGGCCAGCGGAGTCGGACCCGTGGGCGCCGTCCCGCCTCGCACGCCGACCGGAAACACGCGAATCCGCAGCAACTTAGAGAAGGAGGTGGTCACGGACCACGGTGCCGCCGGACGCCGAGCCGTCCGACGGGCTTCTGCGCCCGACCCGAAGCGGGTCCTTTCGTCACAGGAACCGGCGGCGCCGGGCGCATGCGGGGCTCCCACAAACTGGAAGCCCCGCCGAAGCGGGGCTTCCTCCGAGGCTGCGGAAGGAGCTTGTTGCCCGGTCTGGCGACCGGGCGGCAGGTTGGTCATGTGGGTCACACGTGCCGCGCCGGTCCCAGCGCGGCACGTCCCAATCTGGGGCGCCCTGCTCCCGCGACAATCGACATTTCGTACCCGAGGTCGTAGTACTAACGTACCCCTCGATCCTCGGGCTCCATGCCGTAGATTCAGGGGCGGTCGGGCGCGGCTCCGCTCCCCCGACCGGAAGGCGCGCCCGACTCGCGAACTCGTTCGGCACTATCGAGATCCGGAGCACGGCGATGAACGTTCAGGACCCACGCCCGACCCCAGTCCGGTCCGGCGGTGACGCGGACGCGGCGCCGATTCGCGTGCTCGTCGCGCTCGAAGTGCCGTTTCTCCGTGCCGGGGTGCGGGCCCTGCTCGAGGCGGAGCCGGACCTGCGGGTCGTGGGCGAGGTCGCGGAGGCCGACGACGTGCTGCCGGAGATGCGGCGGCTCGAGCCCTCCGTCGTGCTCGTCGACACGGACTTCCAGCGTTCCCGGCCGGGGTTCGTCGCCCGACTTCACGCGGCGCGCCCCGACACCGGGATCGTGGTTCTGGTCAACCACGCCGACGAGGACTGCGTGATCCGGTCGATGCTCTCCGACCCGGCGGCGCCTCGCTTCTCACCCGACGCGATCGAGCGGTTGAGCGAATGTTGCCTGATGGCGCTGCGCTCGTCGGCGCGGGGATGCGTCCCCAAGGTCGCGGACCCCGAGCGGCTGCTGAGCGCGATCCGCACCGTGGATGCCGGCGACGTCGCCGCCGGACCGTGGCTCGGGAACATGCTCCGAAAGAACGCCTCGGCGTCGGGGGGACTCGGCGAGGAGAGGATCACGGTCCGCGAGCTGGACATCATCGGCCTCGTGGGTCGCGGACTCGAGAACAAGGAGATCGCGGCCGACCTGGGAATCGCGGAGCAGACCGTGAAGAACCACCTCAGCCGCGTGATGAAGAAGCTCGGGATGCGCAACCGGCAGGAGGTCGCCCTGTTCGCGGTCCGGCTCCACCTGGAGGAAGCGGCGAGGGCGAGAGCCGATGGCTGAGACGCCCTCGGGGAAGGAGGCCGGGGCGGCTCCCGTGTCCCGGTTCGAGGTGCGGACCTCCCGCCGCGAGGAGTGGGTCGACGTCACGGAGGACGTCGCCGGGGCCGTGACCGCGTCGGGGATCGTGGACGGGCTCGTCGTGCTCTGGTCGCTCCACACCACGGCCGCCCTCACCGTGAACGAGGCCGCGGACCCCGACGTCGCGCGCGACGTTTCCGGCTGGCTGGCGCGGAACGTCCCGGACGACCCCGCCTTCCGGCACGCCGAGGGGAACTCCGACGCGCACGTGAAGACGAGCCTGATGGGACCCGGGGTCACGCTGATCGTGGAAGGAGGGCGGCTCCTGCTGGGGCGCTGGCAGGGCGTGTTCCTGTGCGAGTTCGATGGGCCGCGCACGCGGACGGTCTGCGTGAGGGTGGTCGGCGGCTGACGGGCAGAGACGTCGCCCTCCTTCCCGAAGCCGGGGGGGAACGTCGACGCGAGAGGGGCCGCACCCCGGCGGGGGTGCGGCCCCTCTCACGTTCAGAGACTCCGCAGGACGTCCGGGCGTTACTCCACGAGATGGACGTAGAGCGGAAGGGCTCCGGCCCCTTCGTCGTCCTCGGACCCGCCACTTCCGGGCGAACCGCCGAGTCCGACGATGTGCCCCGTGATGTCGTTGCTGCTCGGGTCGTTCAGAAACACGCTGATGAAGCCCTTGAACTGGATCTCCGTCATCCCGTTCCGCATCACTTCCGTGGGATCCATCAGGGGCACGGTGATGATCCTGGGCCCGTTGTAGTCCGGGCAGGAGGACTCCGGCACGCCGTCGACGCAGGGACCGCGGATGCAGGACTTGCCGGTGCACGTGCCGGCTTCCTGCCGGCTCGCGTCCCAGAAGTAGGGATCGTCCCCGATCCGCTCCTCGACCCCCTGGATCGTCGGGCCGATCATGTTTCCCTGCTCCGTGTCGACGGGAACGATGTCTCCCGTGTCGAACATCCGCTCATCGATGCACTGGCGGATGTTCTCGCGATAGTCCGCCCCTCCCATGTTCTCCGGCGGGCGCCACGCCATGAACCAGCCGGGGCTCCAGGACTGGGCCGGGTTCCCGGGCTTCAACGTGAGCGTCATCCCTATGTCCTGCGTGGGGTTTCCGCCGTCACGATCGGGGCTTCCGAAGCCCGTGCAGTAACTCGTCTGGCAGACGAGCCCGTTGTACACGTAATCGGGATCCGCGATGATGTCTCCACTCGCGGTGGTGACACAGGGGCAGTAGTTGTCGAACAGGTCGTCCGCGGATGGCTCGTTATTCTTGTCGACATCGATGTAGTCGAACTTGCCGTCCGTCGCCTTGCCCCCGATGTCTCTCTCCTCCCAGAAGTCCGCCACGGCCCACGGCGTGAGGCAGCCGACCTGATCGGCGACCGAAGCCTCGGCGGCGGCCATCGCGACGACGTCCACCTCGTCGATCCCGAGGACGCGCGCGAAGAAGGTGCGCATCGGATTGCCCCGCGCCTCCGTAAAATGCGCCCAGACGCGGACCCGCCGCTCGGTCAGGTCGATCTGCATGTCGGTCGCCGGAACGAACGCCGCCGTGATCCCGAACACCGGGTTGTTCTGGGCGTATTCCGTCGCGCGAGCCGCCGCGAGCGGTTCCGCGTTCTGCGGATCGTCGATGAACGCCGACGCCGCCGCCAGCGCCATCGCGTCCGCCGTCCGCTGCGCTCCCGTGCGGGCGCTCATCGCGTGACCGACGTCGATCGCGAGAGCGGCCATCCCGCAGATAAAGATCATCGCGCCCGCCACGATCGCCAGGACCGCGCCGCGCTCGTTCCGAACCTGTGTCTTCCAGCTCATGTCCCTGCCCCGTTCGCCTCGGTTGCGTCGACCCACTACCACCGACTGTACGCTCGCTTCGACGCGCTCTCCTCCGACCGGGGGCCGACGGCCGGGCTCACGACGTCGATCGCGTCCTCCTTCGTATCTCCGGTCGGCGCGGCCGGTTCCACCGGGCCGCGTTTCCGCCGGATCCGCTCCTGGACCATCTCGCGGAGGAGCTTCCACTGCTCCTCCACCTGGGCGCTTCGCCCGGCGAGCTCCGTCGCCCGACGGGCGAGGGCCTGCCGTTCCTCGGACAGCGCGTCCCGTTCGGCGGCGGCCGCCCGGCGGGCCGCCTGTTCGGCCGTCCGCCGCAGCGAGATCAGGTGCAAGGCGTACGCCGCCACGACCAGCGCGGCCCACGCGAGCTCGACGGAGCCCGAGATCGCCGCTCCGATGCCCGCCAGAACGGCCATCAGGCCGATCGCGCCGACGAACCCGCGGCTTCCGTAGTCCATGGACCTCATCGCTTTCGAGCGCCGTGTTCCGTGCAACCCGACGCCACGTGGACGGAAAAGCCGTGCCGCCGTCTGCTGCGCGGGGAAGACGCGATCAAAGCATTGCACGTCAATGACTTCGAGGCTACGCCGACCTCGCGCGCGTTTCAGGGGGCCGTTGCACGCGCGCAACAGGTAAGGTCCGACGGGATCGGCGCGTCCGGAAAAAAAGATACACGATCCGGGGCCGGAGTGGGAGGCCCTCGTGGGGGCGGGCCGTGTCGCGCCCTGCCCGGACTCGCGCGCTACGCGAGTCCGCCGTCGCCCTCGCGGCCGGGCCGGGCCGCCCGATCTCTCTCGTCCGGGTCCCGCCCTTCGGGTGCGCGGAGAGTGTCCGCGGCGCGCCCGTCCACGGAACGCAGGTGGAGGTCCCGCTGCGGGAACGGGATCTCGAACCCGGCCTCGCGGAGGGCCTTCTCGGCCGCCACGGCCAATCGGCTCTTCAGCTGGATCGACTCCTCGAAGGTGGCCGACCAGGCCATGAGCCGGAAATCGAGCGAGCTTTCGCCAAAGCCCGTGAACAGGGCGAACGGCTCCGGGTGCGGGAGGACGCCGGGCTCGGCCGTCGCCACCTCCTCGAGCAGCCGGATCACCTTCTCGGGCGGCGTGCCATAGGCGACGCCGACCTCGAGCTGGACCCTACGCGTGGGATCGGAGAGCGTCCAGTTCACCACCTCGGACTGGATCACGTTCGAGTTCGGAACGATGACGTCGGCGCCGTCGAACGTGCGGATCGTGCTCGACCGGATCCCGATCCGCTTCACCTCGCCGAGCAGGTTGATCCCGCGGATCTCGATCTTGTCGCCGGCCTTGATCGGCTGCTCGAAGATCAGGATGAAGCCCGACACGAAGTTGTTGACGATGTTCTGGAGGCCGAAGCCGATTCCCACGGACAGCGCGCCCGCGACCACGGCGAGCTGGCTCCCGCCGAGACCCGCCGAAGCGGCGGCGAACAGGATCCCCGCGAGGAGGACCGCCCAATGGGCGAGGGTCGCGTAGGCGTCCGCCCTGCCCGGTGACATCTCGAAGCGTGGAAACACGTCGTCCCGGAGCAGCCTCTTCAGGATCCGTCCGACCCGGACCGCGAGCCAGATCAGGAACCCGAACAGGAGGATCCGGCCGAGCGAGAGGTTCACCGCGCCGACCGAGAACTCGTACGTCACGACCGCCCGGATCCGGGAGAGCAGAGCCCGGTCGAGACCGAACGCGGCCAGCGATGCCTGGGCCCAGAGCAGTCCGGCCCCGAGTCGGATGAGCCCGACGGAGACGCGGATGATCCCGTCCCGCGCCGCCGAGAGCGTGGCGGAGTTGCGCGCGAGCCTGCCGGTGAGCGCCGCCCGCACACCCCCCTCGACCACCATCGCGCCGATTCCGAGGACGACGGCGTAGTAGGCGCTCGACACGGTCCCGACGATCAGCAGAACCGCGAGGTCCACCCAGCCCGCGACGTTGAGGAGGGCCGAGGCGCCGGCAAGAACCAGGGCGGCGCTCACGCCGACGCGGCCGAGGGCCTCCCACGGCCCGCGCCCGCCGGCCCGCGTCCGTTCCACGAAACGTCGCCGGATCGCGAGGAGCAGGAGGAACGCCGCGACGGCCACCGCGAGAAACGCGATCCGACGCGCCAGGCCCGGCGGCGGAAGCAGGGCCCCGACGGCGCGCGTGAAGGCCGCGAGGGGAACGAGCAGGTAGACGCTCCTCCGCACCAGTGGGGGAGCCCCGAGGGGCACGAGGCGGAGGATGGCGATCGCGCTCAGCAGGAACGCGGCGTCGAACACGAGCATCGACGCGTGCGGATAGACCCAGCGCGCCGCGATCAGGGCGACGAGGAAGGACGCGGCGAGCGGTCGCCCGAGCACGAACCGGGCGGTCTCGGTCCCGGGCTCCCGGGGCCACTCGAGGACCCGGGCGCGGAGCGTCAGCAGGACCAGGAGCACCCCGAGGAAGATGAGCGCGTGGATCGCGAACCGGTGCCGGCCGGCCTCGACGGACTGCCAGAACGCCCTGGCGTCGCGCGTGGTGTAAGCCGCGACATCGCCGAAGAGTGGCCGACCGGAGGTGGCGAGGGCGCCGAGGTCCCACAGGGGGTCCGAATCGCGGAGGAGGAGTCGCCGCCGGACGGAGACCTGGGCGCGCACGACCCGAGCGATCGCTTCGTCGAGCCGTCCCTCCGCGCGCGCCAGGTCCTCGCCGCGATCCAGGAGCTCGCCGATGCGCGACGTCAGCCGCTTCCCGAGATCGTCGAGGGAGCGGGTGAGGGACCGGATCCCGTCGAGCCCACGGCCGACGGCGAGCGTGTCCGAGGCGAGCGATTGCTCCGTGAGCCTCCACTCCTCGCTCGCCCTCGCGATGTCGCGACGCATCCCGTCGAGCTCGGCGAACCGGTTCGCGAGCTCGTCCGCCACGCCCTCGAGGCGCCCCTGCTCGCGCTCGAGCGCCTCGTGGTAGTCGCGGAGCGTGGTGAAAGGCAGGCGCTCCACGGCGAGCGAGTCGAGGTTGTCCAGGATCGCGTCGATCGCGCCGAGCCTCTCCTCGAGCCCGGGGCCGCCGGTCACGACCCCGGTGTCCCGTGCGAGGATCTCGGACGCGCGCTGGACCCGCTCGAAGTCCGCTTCGAGGCGCCGGGGAATTCTCTCGAGCGGGATCGCGGCAGGCGGCGCGGGCTCGGCCTGCGAAGCGACGGTGTCCGGGGCGGCGGGCGCGAGGCGCAGGCGGTCCAGGATCGACCCTTCCTGCGCCCGGAGCGGCGCCGCCGCCGCCCCGAGCAGGAGGAGGAGCGGGACCGCCGCGCGCCGGATCACCGCGACTGCCCGGAGATGTGCTCCCCGATCAGGATCCGGCTGATCTCCTCCCGCTGAATCTGGTTCGTTCCCTCGTAGATCTGCGTGATCTTCGCGTCCCGCATGAACTTCTCGACCGGGTAGTCCCGCATGTACCCGGACCCGCCGAACACCTGTACGGCGTCCGTCGTGACGCGCATCGCGACGTCCGATGCGAAGCACTTGGACATGGCCGAGTAGATCGTAGACCTCTCCTTCGGGTGGCCGTCGATGTGCCGCGCGGTGGCGTAGATCAGGGCCCGCGCTGCCTCAACCTGCATGGCCATGTCCGCGAGCAGGAAGCGGAGCCCCTGGAACGACGAGACGGGCGTGCCGAACTGCTTTCGGGAGATCGCCCAGTCGACGGCGAGGTCGAGAGCGCCCTGCGCGATCCCGAGCGCCTGGGCGCCGACTCCGGGCCGGGACGCATCGAAGGTCTTCATCGCCGTGATGAAACCCGTTCCCTCCCGCCCGAGCAGGTTCTCGACCGGAACGCGGCAGTCCTCGAACACGAGCTCCCGGGTCGAGGACGCCCGGATGCCCATCTTGTCCTCCTTCTTCCCGAACCCGAAGCCCGGCGTGTCCTTTTCGACGACGAGCACGCTGGCCCCGCGCGGTCCCTTCTCGGGCGCGGTCATCACCACCACCGTGTAGATCTCCGCGTCGCCGCCGTTCGTGATCCACTGCTTGATCCCGTTCACGACGTAGTGGTCGCCGTCGCGCACGGCGGTCGTCCGGATCCCCGCCGCGTCCGACCCGGCCTGCGGCTCCGTCAGCGCGAACGCCGCGAGCCGCTCGCCGGAGGCGATGGACGGAAGCCACCTTCGCTTCTGCGCCTCGCTCGCGGAGAGGATGATCGGGAGCGTGCCCAGGGCCGTCCCCGCGAAGGCGAGGGAGATCCCGCCGCAGGCCTTGGAGAGTTCCTCGGTGACCAGGACCATGTTCATCGTCCGGTTCTCGTCGCCGATCCCTCCGAACGACTCGTCGATGAACACCCCGAACAGGCCCGCCTCGGCCATCTTCCGGACGACCGGCCAGGGGAACTCCCCGGTCCGGTCGAACTCGGCCGCGACCGGTCGGATCTCGTTGTCCGCGATCTCGCGGGCCAGCTCGCGGATCATGAGGTGTTCTTCGGTCAGGAAGTAATCGAGCACGGATCGTCTCCTCGCGCGTGGCGGTCGGTCGGGCGCCTCAGGACCAGAGCAGCGGGTGCTGCACCCACGTCTCGCCCTTCTCGAACAGAATTCGAACCATCTTCTCGGGCACGAGCTCCCCGAACGACCCGACGTCGAGCCGGCCCTCGAGGCTGCGCGGGTGGGACAACCGGTGGGTCACATCCACGAGCAGCGCCGCGTCGAGGTTCACGTCGCGGAGGTTCAGGGCCACCCGATCGCCCTCGGCCGTCGCACGGAAGTCTCCCTCCGGGTGCAGGCCCTCGAAGGTGTCGGCGAGGTCCTGCAGCGCGGACGCCGCGGCGGCGGCATCGTCGGACGCGAACGCGATCGTGCCGTTGAGCCGCTGGTCCCAGGACTCGATGACGATCTCGCGACCACCCGTCCAGGGACGTCGGACGGCCCCGGCGTAGTCGGGCCGCGCCCACTGGACGTGCAGCGACCCGCCTCGTTCCACGCGGAGTCGAACCAGGCGCCCCGTCTCCTCAAGGTGCACGAACAGGTCTCCGCCCTCGACGTCGACCTGTCGCTCGAACGGAATCGCCGACAGCATTCGGACCAGCTCCATCGTGACCGCGGGCAGTACGGGCTCGTCGGTCGGCTGGACGTGACGGACGACGATCGCACCCGCCGACGGATCGTATTCGAGCCAGTCGCCGGGAAGCTGGAGGAGGGCGGCCTGGACCGAGTCGGGCAGCGCGCCCACGAGAACGCGCCCGTGGCAGCCGGACTGATACGACATCTGAGCCTCCGGTCGGGATAGCGGAACGCCCGTCGGGTCGACCCGCGTCGGCCGCGGGCCCGCGTGACAGTATCCACGCCGGAGGTGGCGTCAAGTGCGCCGGCGATCGTCCAACGCGGCGCGGTGACCGCGGGATGCGGGCGCCGCTATATTGCCCGCGCGTTCCGGGCGGTCCCGGCGCGTCTAAGGCGGAAGGGGCGGGGCATCCAAGCACGGGGAGAGCGCGATGGCGGAAACGGTCTGGTTCAACGGCTCCTTCGTCGACAAGGACGAGGTACGGATCTCCCCGGATGACCGGGGCTTCCTGTTCGCCGACGGACTCTACGAGGTCGTCCGGAGCTACGCGGGGCGGCCGTTCCAGATGGAGGCCCACCTGTCCCGGCTGGCGGACGGGCTCGCCGCACTTCGCATCGAGGGCGTCGAGCCGAGGACGATCGGGAGCGTCTGCGCCGAGCTTCTGTCCCGGAACGGACTGGAGGCCGCCGACGCGGTCCTGTACGTGCAGGTCACCCGCGGCGTGGCGCCTCGGGTCCACCACTTCCCGCCCGAGGGCACGCCCCCGACCGTGTACGTCGCCGCCCGCGCGTTCACGCCGTCGGTCGATCCCGCCACGGGGGTGTCCGCGATCACGGCGCCGGACCATCGCTGGACCCGGTGCGACATCAAGTCCGTGTCGCTCCTGCCGAACTGCCTCGCCGCGCAGCGGGCCCGGGACGAGGGGGCGTACGAGGCGGTGCTGGTGCGGGACGGAGTCGCGCTGGAGGGCACGCGTACGAGCTTCTTCGCCGTGATCGGCGGGGTGGTTCGGACGGCGCCCCGCAGCACCTACATTCTTCCCGGCGTGACCCGGTCGGTGGTGCTGAGACTCTGTCGGGAGCACGGGATCCCGGTCGACGAGCGACCGGTCCTGCTCGAGGAGTGCGGGCGGGCGGACGAGCTGTTCTTCGCCGGCACGACGACGGAAGTCCTCCCGATCGTGCGCCTGGACGGCCACCCGGTCGGGTCGGGACGGCCGGGTCCCGTCAGCCTGCGGCTGTCCTCCCTGTTCCGGGAACTCGTCGCGAAGGCCTGACGCTCACCACCGGACCTCCGTGGCCGGCACCCAGTTCGCGTCGCCGTCGAACCCGCGGCTGTACGTGATCCGCCGCTGCTCCGACCCATCCGCGCGCATGACGTAGACCTCCCAGTCGCCGTCGCGGCTGGACCCGAACGCGATCCACTCGCCCTCGGGCGACCACGAGGCGACGAGATCGACGCTCGGGTGCCGTGTGAGGTTCCGGATGCGCGTGCCGCCGAGGTCCGTCACGAAGATGTCCGGGTTCCCGCCGGGCGGCCGGTCGGAGTCGAACAGGAGAAGCGTGCCGTCGGGCGACCAGGACGGATGGCCCTCGTTCGAGGTCCGGCTCCTGCTGACGTTGTAGGGTTCCCCGCCCCAGACCTCGATCGTGTAGATCTCGCGGTTCCCGTCCCGGGAGCTGACGAAGGCCAGGGTGAGCCCGTCCGGCGACCAGCGTGGACTGGAGTCGTCTGCCGCATGACGCGTGACGCGACGCTCGTCGGTCCCGTCGGGACGGGCCACGTAGATGTCGCGATTCCCGTCCCGCGTCGACGCGTACGCGATCCACCCCCCGTCGGGCGAGAGGTGGGGCGTCTCGTCGCCGGCCGGATTCGGCGCGACGTACTCCGCCGATTCGTCGGCCCCGCTCAGGGGCATGCGATACACGCCGGCGTCCGGGAGCCGGTCGGAGAGAAAGTAGAGCATGCCGGGACCCGCGACCCACCGGGGTCCGTAGTCCGGAGCGTCCGAGAAGGTGAGCCGTCGGAACCGGGTGCCGGTGATGTCGCCCACGTAGAGGTCCCCTTGGCCGGTCCGCTCGGAAAGGAACACGAACGCAGGCGGCGTCGGGCCGAAACCCGACGCCGCGTCGCCCGGCTGCGTCTCCGGGGCGGCGCCGCCGCAGCCCGTCATCGCCGGGCCCGCGGCGGCGATCCAGAGGGCGGCGCGGTGGCGGCCGGGCCGCCCGTCGCGCCGCGTTCGACTCACAGCGGCCAGTCCCGGAGGATCCGCTCCGTCTCCTCCGAGTGTCCGGTCTCGTCGGCCACGATGTCCTCGAGCTGCACGGAGAGACCCTTGTCGCCGAAGGCGTCGGCCTGCTTCGCGCGCTCCGTGTAGTCGCGCACGGCCCGCTGCTCGGCCTCGAGCACGGCCTGGAGCATCTCGCGGTTCGTGCCCGCCGCCGGCACCGGCCGCGGCTCCGTGGCCGGCTCGCCGCCGAGGGCGACGATCTTGTTGGCCAGGTACTGGGCGTGTCCCTGCTCGTCCGGCACCTCGGCGAGGAAGAAGTCCGTGAGCTGCGGGCGGAACGGGCCCGTCGCTTTCGCGGCGTACGTGATGTACTGAATGATCGCGCCGA
>Ga0316578_10000207_pt1 | contig 16842 bp, 11 predicted proteins | sample J0NA_2_FD_203076 | JGI IMG/M metagenome (GOLD analysis project Ga0316578, IMG submission 203076) | Rhizosphere microbial communities from salt marsh grasses in Alabama, United States - J0-2_160517rDrC | ecosystem: Host-associated > Plants > Roots > Rhizosphere | place: USA: Alabama | collected... | reverse complement strand
AGTGGTTGCTCGGCAGGCTTGGCGGACAGGTACGACTCCACCAACGCCTGAAGCTCCGCCGGAAGGCGGTCCCTGACGCCACCTTCGGCTACCGCTTCCGCCCCTTCCCCGGCGGATTCGTCTTCCTTCCGCCCCCCCCGCCGGGGCCCGAATAAGGCATCGACGGACCCGACCATTCCCACGGGAGGCTCGTCCCCCTTTCGGAAGGAAAGGCCTATCACCTCCTCCAATCCGTGAAACCGTCCGAACGTCGATGCGGCTTCCCGGGCACGGGTGGGGTCAAGACGGCGCAGGAATTCCAGGAGGTTGTCCGGGTCCATGGGCTCCTGAAGGCGAAGCTCACCAATCCGGGCCTCGTACAAGGCCTCCCAGAACCGGGCAGCGTCCCCTTCATGGGCCGGCACGGGTTCGCCGTTCACCGAGAAACCGTCATGCTCCACCCGAACCACCTGCCAGCCCATCTCTCGATGAATCTCACTCGCAGCACGCAGCGCCTCGGAGACTTCCGGATCGTCGGCGGGGAAGGTTCCCACCAGGGTGTGGGCCCGTGACAGGGCTGAGAGGAGGTCTTGTGCGGTCGCCATTTCCCGGGAGGTCTTGAGGGGGTATTCGTCACGCGCACTGCTCTGGAACTCCTGAGGATCAATCTAGCCCCCCCCGATTATGAACGCGAGAGAACCTCTTCCTGGACCCGGGGGGTTTTCCAGCCGTATTCTTCGCTCCCGCGACTCCTCCGGGAGCCGGCGTCGGGAAGACGAGAACGACGACCTCGAGGTAAGGAGCCCGAATTCATGTCCCTGCCCATCCGCCCCTGCCCCCCCCTCGTCCCGGTCGTGCTGGCCTGCGCGACCGTAACGGCAGGGGGGTGCACCCAGGACTCGAGTCTCCCTTCCCGGCAAGCCATGAGACCTCCACCGTCGGAGATCACCCAGGTGGTCCTCCTCGGAACCGGGACCCCGAACGCCGAGCCGGACCGATGGGGTCCGGCGTTGGCCGTGGTGGTGAACGGAACGCCGTACCTGGTGGACGCCGGTGCGGGAGTCGTCCGGCGTGCATCCGCGGCGTACGAAAGAGGCCTCGACGGGCTGGAGGTCAAGCGGCTGAAGACGGTCTTCCTCACCCACCTCCATTCGGATCACACCGTGGGCCTCCCCGACCTCATCTACACGCCGTGGGTCCTGGACCGTGAGGCCCCCCTCACCCTTGTGGGCCCTTCCGGGACGGAGGCCATGGCCCTTCACATCACGGAGGCCTACCAGCAGGACGTGGCCGTTCGGACCCAGGGACTGGAGCCCATCAATCCCTCCGGTCACATGGTGGAGGCCAGAGATGTTCAGGCGGGGATCGTCTGGGAGGACGAGAACGTGAAGGTCACGGCATTCCCGGTGGCTCACGGGGATTGGGCACAAGCCTTCGGATACCGTTTCGACACCCCGGATCGGGTGGTGGTCATCTCCGGCGATACGGGGCCGACCGAGTCGGTTGCGGAGAACTGCGACGGCTGCGACATCCTCGTTCACGAAGTCTATTCGGAGACCGCCTTCCAGAGACGGAGCCCTGAATGGCAACGGTACCACGCCGCATCCCATACCTCAGCGCCGGAGGTGGGACGCGTCGCGACCCGAGCCCGGGCCAGATTCCTGGTTCTGACTCACCAGCTCCTGTGGGGCGCGACCCCGGAGGAGCTTCTGGAGGAAGTTCGCAGTACCTTTTCCGGTCCCGTGGCATACGGGAACGATCTGGACGTCTACTGAGGATCCCTTCCCAGAGGAAACGTTGGCCGGGGAGCAGGGGATTCGGATGGCATCCTTCCAGTTTGGACGGTGAATACACTTCGGGGGGAGACGGACATGCCGCGAGCTCGCATCGAGGCTCTGGAGGGGGAGTGGAGTTCATGACACGATCTCTGGGAGTTCTGCTGGCCAGTCTCTGCGTGGCAAGCTCCGCCGTGGCGCAGTCGGTGGAAGTGGCCTTCGTGAATACGAACGTCCTGGTCATGGACCGGGAACGGATCCTGGAGGACCACACCGTCCTCATCCGGGGCGGAATCATCCAGGAGGTGGCGCCCTCCCACCGGGTCCAGGTCCCGGCGGGGGCCACCGTCATCGACGGACGGGGCCTCTTCCTCATGCCCGGTCTGGCGGACATGCACGCCATACTCCCCGGCCCGCGAGACCCCGCGCAGATGGTGGATGATTACATGTTCCTCTACCTGGCCAACAACGTGACCTCAGTCCGCGGGGCTCTCGGGCTGCCGAACCATCTGGCCCTCAAGCGCCAGGTGAGCACGGGGGATATTCTGGGTCCTACCCTGTACGTGGGGTCACCGCCCCTGGACGGGTCCAACTCCCAGGACGTGGAGTCGGCCGTCACCTTCATGATGTCCAACCGGTCCATGGGCTACGACTTCCAGGTAATCCACGACGGCGTGCCTCTCCTGGTTTGGGATTCCATGGCGGAGGAGGCTCATTCAAGGGGATATACCTTCGGGGGGCTCATCCCCGATTCCGTGGGCCTGCGCCACGCCCTCTCCACGGGCATCTCCTACGTGGACCACATGGACGGATACCTCGAGCAAGTGGTCTCGGACCCGGTGAAGGCCCGCCTGGACGCCGGACGATTCGTTCCCCTCCGGGAGATGCTCACGTCCGCCGTGGGACGGAAGATGAGAGCCATGGCGGCCCACACCCGCGCCAGTGACACCTGGGTGATCCCGACCCTGTACCTCTGGGAGAATCTCTATCGTCCGCTGAACGTCGACTCCGTGCTCGCACTGGAGGAGATGCGGTACGTTCCCTTCCGGGTGCGGCAGGCCTGGGAGCGACAGAAGCGTGGAACCCCGCCGGAGGACCTCGACACGGCCGAGCTCCTGGTGGAGGTCCGGCGACGGATCTTTCGGGCCCTGGTGTTGGCCGGTGCGGGGGTTCTGGTGGGAACCGATTCTCCTGAGTTGTTCAACGTCCCCGGTTTCTCCCTCCGCCACGAGCTGGAGAGCATGGAGGCAGCGGGATTGACCCCCTACGAGGTCCTGGTCACGGGAACACGGAACGCCGCGAAGTACGCCCAGCGGGAGCTTCTGGAACAGGGCAACTTCGGTACGGTGGCCCGAGGCAACCGGGCGGATCTGATCCTCCTGCGGGGGAATCCCTTCGAGGGCCTGGACCGCCTCTGGGATCAGGAGGGGGTGATGGTGAGGGGTCGGTGGATCTCCAGGGAGGAGATCGACGGGCGGCTGGCCCGCATCGCGGAGCGGAACGGAGGCTGACGTGAGATTCGAGACCAGGGCCATCCACGCTGCGGGGGAGCCGGACCAGGAGACCGGGGCGGTGGCTCCTCCCATCCATCTCTCCACTACCTTCGAGCTCACCGCGGAGAGCGAGCAGCTCAAGGGGTACCGCTACGCCCGGGAGGCCAATCCCACGCAGACCAGACTGGAGACGGCGCTGGCAGCCATGGACGGTGGAGAAGCGGCTCTGGCGTTCGCCTCCGGTATCGCCGCTGGCGCCGCCGTTGCCCAGTCTCTTCCCCCCGGGTCCCGCATTCTCCTCACCGACGACAGCTACTACGCGTTCCGGCTCCTGGCTCGGGACTTCCTGGAACGGTCCGGCCTTTCCTGCGAGCTCGTTCCCGTGAGGAAGCCGGACGTCCTGGCCAGGGCTCTGCACACCCCGGCAGCTCTCGTCTGGGCCGAGACACCCTCCAACCCTCTCCTGAACATCACCGAGATCGGGTCGGTGGCGGCGATGGCCCACGAGGCCGGAGCCCGGCTCCTCGTGGACGGCACCTTCGGGACCCCTGCCCTCCAGCGCCCCCTGGAGCTGGGAGCGGACATCGTCCTCCACTCCACCACCAAGTATCTCGGGGGCCACAGCGACGTCATGGGGGGGGCCCTGGTGTTCGCCAGAGGCGACGATCTGTACGACGCGACCCGCCACGCCCGTCGGGTCCTCGGTGGGGTGGCCTCCCCGTTCAACGCCTGGTTGGTGCTCCGCGGCGCCAGGACCCTGCCGGCCCGGATGCGGGTCCATTCGGAGAACGGCCGGAGGGTCGCGGAGTTCCTGAACGAGCATCCTTCGGTTCGCCTGGTCCACTACCCGGGGCTCCCGAGCCATCCCGGCCACGAGATCGCCCGCTTCCAGATGTCAGACTTCGGCGGCATGCTCTCCTTCGAAGTCGACGGGGGGAGGGAACTGGCCATCGACGTGGTCCGGAGGCTCAAGCTATTCGTGCGGGCCACGAGCCTTGGCGGTGTGGAGAGCCTGGTGGAGCATCGCTGGTCCACGGAAGGACCCGGATCCACGACACCGGAGAGCCTCATCCGGCTCTCGGTGGGGTTGGAGCACCCCGAGGATCTCGTGGAAGACCTGAGTGCCGCCCTGGAGGGGGCCACCCGGGGAAGCTGAACGGTCCGAGAGCGTCAGCCTTCCCGGACGTCCTCGAAACGGTACGCACCCGGGAACTCCGGCGGCTCTGTCTTCGCCTTGCCGCTCCACCCTTCGATGTCCACCCGAAGAACCGCCGTCCTGCGGATCTCCTCGGGACTAACGGGGCGATAGTCGACACCGGCCTTCAGGTGAGGTGCGTACTTTTCCATGATGAGGACCAGGGCGGCTTCCGCCTCCTCCGGGTCCTCCACCACCGATCCGGTGCCGTAGACCACCACGCTCTTGTACTCGACTCCGAATTCAAGGGCTTCGTCCGCCGGGAGCATCCGTCCCATCTCGTAGACACACAGGGCGGCGGGCCCCGGGAGGTTTCCTCGGGTTTCACCCATCCGGGCCGTGTGGAGGTAGATGGCGTTGCGGGCTTCCGAATAGACGTAGTTGAGTGGAATGGGCACGGGCCGGCCGCTGTTGACCGTGACCAGCACCCCGGCGCCTCCCCGGCGAAGAAGAGCACGGATCCAGTCTTCTCCCTGGGACCGGTCTTTCCGGCGCGGGTGGATATGCTGGAGGGTCATCTGCCACCGGCTCCGTCCAGGGCTTCGATGGTGGCCAGGGAGGGTCCCCTGGTACGCTGAATCCGCCTGGAGGCCGACTCCGCTTCCCTCCAGGCCCGTAGAAGGTTCTCCCCGGCAAGCTTTCGGAGATCGGCCTCCGACCACCCTCTCCGTGACAGCTCCGCGAAGAGAGCCGGATAGGTGGATACGTCCTCCAGCCCCACTGGGGTGGAGGTGATTCCGTCGAAGTCACTCCCGATCCCGACGTGGTCGATCCCCGCCACGTCCCGAATATGTTCGATATGATCCGCGACGTCGGCCAGGGTCGCCCTGGGAGCGTCCTCCGGGGGACCTTCGTAGAGCCGGACCTTCTCGCTGACGAAGGAGGGGACGAAGGTGACCATCACCAGCCCGCCATTCTCTGGCATCCGTCTGAGGATGGAGTCCGGGACGTTCCTGGGGTGATCCGTCAGCACCCGCGCCGAGGAGTGGGAGAAGATCACCGGAGCCTCGGAGACGTCCAGGACGTCGCTCATGGTCCCGGGAGAAGCGTGGGAGAGGTCCACCAGCATCCCCAGGCGGTTCATCTCCCGGACCACCTCCTCCCCGAAGGCCGTCAGCCCGCCGTGGAGCTCCTCTCCGGTGGCAGAATCCGCCCAGTCGATGCTGGCGCTATGGGTCAGGGTCATGTAACGGACACCCAGGTCGAAGAACGCCCTCAACGCCCCCAGGGAGTTCTCGATGGCATGCCCTCCTTCCATCCCCAGCATGGATGCGATCTTCCCGGCCGCGAACACCCTCCTCACGTCCGAGGGGCTCAGTGCCAGCTCGAAATGCTCCGGATAGGCGGCGATGACCTGCCGAGCGATGTCGAGCTCCTCCAGCTGAACCCGGGCGGCCCCCTCCGCCTGCGCGTCGGCGGGAACGTAGACCGACCAGAACTGAGCGCCTACATGGCCGGCCCGAAGACGGGGGATGTCGGTGTGACCCGGCGTTCTTCCCAGGAGGTCGTAGGCCGCCACGTCCATGGGAGCCCGCTCCTGGGTCCGGATCTCCCAGGGGAGATCGTTGTGACCGTCCACAAGAGGGGTCGAGGAAAGGACCCGCAGAGCGACGTCCAGGTGGGGATCGCCCGTCTGGGCCCGGAGCACCTGGTGGGGGACCGGAGAGGCCAGCGCGAGGAGAAGAACGTAAAAGAGCTTACGGTACATGGGACTCCAGTCCTGGAAAGGGGGGTTCGGCTTCGGGGATCCCCGATGGCCGTCGGGCTCCCGATGAAGTCTACTTCTCGAGCGTTCGGCAGGTCAGGTGTCCTCGATCCCGCCCCGCCTTCCCGACCTCCGGGCCTCCACCTCGTCCATCACGAACTCCGCGAAGGGGAGGGCACAGGTGAATGCCGGGGACACCGCGTTCAGGACGTGGAGGGATCCCTCGTCCCCTTCCAGGTAGAAGTCCATGAGCATTTTCCGCTCCCTCCGGTGGAAGAGTTGGGCGCGTATGCCCGGCTGCCCCCACCGGCGAAAGCTGTCCATGGGTGTCCCATCCACCAGCAAGGCCCCCTGCCGTACCAGAAACGGCCGGGCGTACTTCTTCACCTCATCCAGGGCGATGTTCCGGAATCCGAAGTCGTTTCGGAGGAAGAGGGAGGCCTCCGTGGAGAGGATGGATGCCGCCTCGCCGAGGTCGAAGTTCTCCCAACCCCTGTAATGCTCCCGCCAGAACGCCGGAATCGCCGTGGGGCCGATCTTCACCTCACCCCGGGCTCCCATGGTGAAATGGACACCGAGCCAGGGTTTGGACAGGTCCGGTACCGGGTAGATGTGGACTCGGGGCCGGTGCTCCTTCGGGTCCCCGTAGAGATACAGGCCCTTGAAGGGGAGGATATCCAGGTCCTGACCGAAGCCGTACGCTCGGGCCAGCTTGTCGGCGTACAGACCGGCGGCGTTGATGAGATAGCCAGGGTGGTAATCCTCCCTGCTCGTCTCGAGGACCTTCCCCACCCGACCCCGGGCTCTGACCCCGTAGTGGATCTCGACCCCCGCCTTCGCGGCGTCTTCCGCCAGGGCTCTCACCACCTCACCCGGGTCCACCGAGGCGGTGGTGGGAGAGAAGAGGGCTCTCTCGAAGGTCTTCGCCGCCGGATCGATTCCCTTCGCTTCCTCCTCGGTGACTTCATGGAGGAGCACGCCGTTCCGATCCCCTCGACGCTTGAGCTCGGCGAGACCCTCCAGCTCATTCGGGCCCTTCGCCACCACCAGCTTGCCGCACCGGTTGATGGCCAGCTTCCGTTCCAGGCAGAACTCCGTCCATCGACGGGTCCCCTCCCTGGAGAAGCGGGCCTTGAGACTGTCGGCCGTATAGTAGAATCCGGCGTGCAGAACTCCGCTGTTCCGGCCCGACGAGTGCAGAGCGGGTGCTCCCTCCTTCTCCAGGACCACGACCGTGGACCCGGGGAAGCGAGCCTGGGCCTCCAACGCGACAGCTAATCCCACGATGCCAGCACCGACGATGAGAAAATCGGGATGGGTGTGCATGGCCGGGCCACGGATCGAGGTCCCGGACCCGGGGGTCCTCCCGGGTCGCGGAGATAAGGAGGGACCGCTGCTCCCTCCAGGTCACAGGGAAGCAAGGGGGTGGAATCCCGGGGGTCAAGGGGTGGGGCGCTCGGAGAGGAGCGAGGGATCCCCGTGGGAACGGATTGCCGTCCCCCGGTGGAGGAGGACCTGGGAACAGGGCGGGTGCCACCCGCCTGTGTCCCGAAGAAACAACCAAGACTGGATTGAGAGCGTCTCAAGTGAAAGAGGCTCTTAACGTTCCCAACGAAGGAGCCCTCTAATCTCCATGAACGGCTTGCACTCGGGGAGTTGAAGAAAGGGAAGCAGGGCTGGGGGATGGAAATGGGACAGGCGACACCGGCGGACCAAGGGATCATAGGGAGACTCACCCACTTCGCGGCGGAGCTGGGGCGCCGGCGCGTATGGCGAACGGCCCTGGCCTATGGCGCCGTCGTCTTCGTCCTTTTACAGGTGGGAGAGATTGTGTTCCCCGCTTTCGGCGCGCCGGACTGGGCGCTGCGACTCCTCGTGGTGGCCTGCTTCCTGGGGTTCCCCATCGTGCTCAGCCTGGCGTGGGTATTCGACATCACGCGCACCGGGATCAAGCGGACTCTGGGGGTCACCTATCAGGCCGACGGCGGGCTGGGCTCCGGTCGGGCCCTTCCCAGGCTGGCGCTTCTGGCGGTCACCCTCTCCACCATGGGAGGTCTGGGTTGGTGGACGATTGAGGACACGCTGGCGTCCGACGTCCTCGCGGCCCCCACGGGCGACTCCGGGGACCTCCTGGCGGCGGATTCTCCGTCCCAGCCTCCGGTGGTCCGCTCTCTCGCGGTCCTCCCCCTCGACGACTTCAGCGAGGAGGACGGTGGTGAGTACTTCACCGCCGGCCTTCACGAGGAGATCGTCTCCCGGCTGAGTCAGACGGGTGCCGCCAGGGTGGTCTCGCGCACCTCGGTGGTCCAATACGACCGAAGCGGGAAGACCATGCCGACCATCGCCAGCGACCTCGGCGTTGACGCGGTGCTGGAGGGATCCGTGTTCAGATCGGGAGACCGAGTCCGGATCACGGTTCAGCTCATCCATGGCCCCACCGACACCCACCTCTGGGCCGAGAGCTACGAGGGCACCACGGAGGACGCCATCGCCCTCCAGAGGGAGGTGGCCGATGCCATCGCCCTGGAAATCCAGAGGGAGCTCTCTGGGGACGCCCCGGAGCCGGCGACACCCGTAACGGTGGCCAGGGAGGTGGTGATCCCCGAGGAATACCGCTTGGGCCGGCGGGACGAGGAAAAGGGCACGCCGGAGGCCCTCGCCTCGGCCATCGAGCACTATCAGAAGGTCCTGGAGGTGGACTCCTCCTTCGTGCCGGCCCGGACCGGGTTGAGCACGGCTCGCATACGGTTGGAGTCACGCTCCCCATCCGGAGCCCCCGCCGATGCGGAGCGCCGTGTGGCCATGGCCCAGCGTCTGGCCGCAGCCTCCCACTACCAGGAGGCGGAGGGGATCCTTCAAGAGGTCGCCGGGGAGGCGGAAGGCTCTGAGGAGGCGTGGCAAGCGCTGGAGCAGATCAGGGCCCTTCGAGGCGATTTCGAGGGGATCGTGGAGATACGGCTGGAACGCCTCTCCAAGGACCTGACGGGGTCCAGCGACTCGACGGCCCTGGTGGAGCTCCAGCGGCTCCTCGGTGATAGGGGGGAGGAAGGGTATTGGATCTGGAAGGCCGGCGAGTTGGAGAATCTCTCCGAGAGGGGGGTCGCGGTCTCTCCCGTGGCGTTGGCGCGGGCCTCGGTGGGGATCGGAGATCTGGAGGGGGCCTTTCCGTATCTCGAGCAGGCGCTGGAAGTCGGAGACAGAAACCTCGTTACGCTGTGGACGGACCCCGCCTGGGGTGTCCTACGATCCGATCCCAGGTTCAATCAGATCCTGCTCCGGATCCGGAAGTCCGTACCCGGCGGCCACCACCCCTACCCCGATTTGCCGTGGCCGAGACCCTGAGCCGGCGGCGGTCCATTTTGCGCCCGGCGGCCTGAGCCTCCATTCTTCCGGCATCATCGTCTTCCTCAAACCCCGGGAGTGCCGATGCTCGCCCATGGGCTCCGGTTCGCCACCCTTGGAAGGTGTCTCTTCCTCCTCTTCGCTCTGCCGGGCCCCCCTGTCCTGGGGCAGGCCCCCCCCGAGTTTGCCGGGAGGTTCTCCCAGCTCTCCCGCGAGCTCCGGGATACCCTGGATGCAGCGGGCATGGTGGGCGCGTCCTGGGCCTTCGTAACGGGGGATGAGATCCTCGCCCACGAGGTCTTCGGGTTCGCGGACCTGGATACGGGCCGCGAAGTGGACGAAGCCACCATTTATCATTGGGGCTCCATCACGAAGACTTTGACGGGGATCTCCATCATGCAGCTCCGGGACCGGGGGCTGCTTTCACTGGACGACCCCATCGTCCGTTACCTCCCGGAGCTCAGGGAAGTGCATAACCCTTATGGGCCCATGGAGGAGATCACCCTCCGTCAGCTGTTGAGCCATTCCGCCGGTTTTCGGGACCCGACCTGGCCCTGGGGGGGAGGGGAGGACTGGCACCCCCACGAGCCCACTCGGTGGGAGCAGCTCGTGGCCATGATGCCCTACACGGAGATACTCTTTCCCCCCGGGAGCCGGTTCTCTTACTCCAACCCCGGGATCGTCTTCCTCGGACAGGTCATCCAGCGACTGAGCGGGGAAGAGTGGGAAGTCTACGTCGAGAAGAACATCCTCCGGCCCCTGGGGATGCACCGGAGCTACTTCGACTACACACCCTACCACCTCCTCCGGTACAGGTCGAACAACTACACGGTTGTGGATGGGGTACCGGTGGCGAACGGCCTGGATTTCGACACCGGAATCACGGTCTCCAACGGAGGCCTCAACGCACCCGTAACGGACATGGCCCGGTACCTGGCGTTTCTCACGGATTCCGGTGACCAGGCAGCCAGGGAGCGGTATGCGGGCATCCTGGCCAGGACATCCCTGGAGGAGATGTGGGAGGAGGAGGTCCCCATCGGGGAGACCGGCTCCCTCAGGGAGGCCATGGGGCTCTGCTTTTTCCTGGAGACGTACGGCGGCCACCGCTACGTGGGGCACACGGGAAGCCAGAAGGCCTTTCAGGCCTTCATCTACGTGGATCCGGCGACCGGGACGGGAGCCATCGCCGCCTTCAACAGCACGGGGGCCGGTCCGGCGGCAACGGCACGCCCCGCGACGCGGGAGATCCTGAATCGGCTTCGGGAGCGGATGTTCGACGAGATCTTCCCCCTCTTCCGCTGACCGTCCCGCCCAGGCCCCCAGGAATGAGGGCATCGTCCCGGAATGACCCGGAGGAACCATGACGGACCCTCCCCTCCACCCAGCCCACGGCGGCCCCGGATGGGCGCCCCGTCCCACCAGTCTCCGAGAGGAGCTCGGCTCCTGCTGGGGGACATGTGGGATCGATTCCGAATGGCGGCCTCTCAAGTCGATCCTTCTCCATCGCCCTGGGCGGGAAGTGGAGGCGGTGGAGGAGGATCCCGGAGCCTCCCTGATGCTGGCCTTCCCGGATCCGAGCACACTTCAGGCCCAGCATGATGCCCTCGCCCAGTGCTTTCGTGCCAACGGTGTCACCGTCCATTACGTGGACCCCCCGGTCATCCCCCCACCCAACCAGATGTTCGCCGCCGACCTCCTGGCCATGACTCCGGAAGGGGCCATCCTCGGGCGGCCGGCGTCCGAAGTTCGGGCGGGGGAGGAGCGCTGGGTCGCTCGAGCCCTGGCCGATCTCGGGGTCCCCCTTCTTCGGGCCGTTCGCGGTGCCGGGACCTTCGAGGGCGCGGATCTGATGTGGCTCGGCCCGGACAGGGCCCTTCTGGCCCAGGGGCTCCGGACCAACGCCCAGGGGGCTGATCAGGTTGCGGCAATCCTCCGGGAGATGGGGGTCGCCGTCCACCGGACCCACCTGCCCCCGGGCACGATGCACCTCATGGGGCAGTTGAGGATCATGGATTCGGACCTCGCCGTGGCGTGGGGAGGGCGGCTCCCCGGCGAGGCGGTGGAGCTTCTGTCAGAAGTGGGCTTTGTCGTCCGTTTCATTCCGGACGAAGAGGAGGCCCGCACGGGATTCGCCCTGAACTCCGTCACCCTTGGGCCCCGCCGGATTCTGATGCCCGCGGGGAATCCGATTTCCCAGGCGTTCCTGCAGGATCTGGGGATAGAATGCGTCACCGTCGAGGTCGACGAACTGGGAAAGGCCACCGGGAGCATCGGCTGCCTCACGGGGGTCCTGGAGCGGGAGATGACCGGTCTACTCTGAAAGCAATCCCGGGGCCGATCCACCACTTCGGGAGAGTGGCCGAACCCGTCCCCCTTCGTTCCGGTCCCGCTGACGCCCCCTCATCGCCATCCTTCAACACCCGATGGCGTCGGGGGGGATATCCTCCGGTGCAAGCGGCTTCTCTTCCTCATTCGGTCCCAGGATCGTCGTCTGGTCCGGGAGGTTGGGCACGACGCAGAGGAACTCGAACGGCTCGGTCCCCAGGGCCTCGTAGGAATGGGGAATCCCGGCGGGGATGAAGACGACGTCGTCCGCCCCCACTTCCACCACCTCAGCCCCGATGACAACCCTGGCTCGTCCCCGGAGGACATACTGTTCGTGCTCGACCTCGTTCGTGTGGAGGGGCATTCCCCCCCCAGGCTCCATCGAGAACTTTCTCAGGGCAAAGTTCGGGCCCTGGTCGGGACCGATGAGGACCTGACGAGTGGTGCCGGATCCGGCAGGAACCACCTCTGCCGGGATCATCCGGGATGGGCGGGCAGGCATACGGGAGCCTCCGGGGTCTGGGTGGCTTCAAGGCCGGCCGCGATGGGCAAGCCAACGCCGACGGGCGTCCGCGATCACAGGCAATCTACCCAAGGACGCCATCCGATGCCCAATCCAGAACCTGCGTCCGCCACGACGCCGGGAGGGAGCCTGCTCCTCGGTCACTCGGCCTGAAGGGCGATGGTCGGGTCAACCTTCAGCGCCTTTCGGGCCGGAAGGATGGTGGCAACGAGGGAGACCGCCCCCAGGAGTCCGGCCACCCCTCCGTAGGTGAAGGCATCCATTGCCCCCACGTCGAAGAGGAGGCTCTCCATGAAGCGCGTCAGGAGAGCGGCCCCCACCAGGCCCATCCCCACACCCACCAATACCAGGGCGAATCCACGCCTCAGGGCCATGCCCATGACCTCCCGCTTTGGCGCCCCCAACGCCACCCGAACTCCGATCTCCCGGGTCCGCCGGGAGACCGCGAAGGCGGTAATCCCGTAGAGGGCGACGGCGGCAAGGAGAAGGGCCGATCCGGAGAAGATCCCCAGGAGGAGCATGTTGAGGCGGGGTGCGGCAAGGGCTCCGGCCAAGGCATCACGCATCAGGGAGGGCTGAGGTACAGGAAGCGTCCGGTCCACGGACCAGACGGCCTCCCTGACGGCCGCTGTCGTGGCGGCCGGGCTTCCTGCGACCCGGATCACCAGGGTCATCGTCGGCCAGGCCACGAAACGATGAGGGAGATAGACCGTGGGGGCCGGATCCATGGGGAAGCTGAGGTCCAGGAGGTCTCCTGCGACACCCGACACCGACATAGAGGTGCCTCCGGGCTGCCCCCAGACGAGGGTCTCCCCCACCGGATCCGCTTCAGGCCACAACCGGTTCGCCAGGCTCCGGGAGATCACGGTGGGAATCGCCACCGGCTCGCCAGCCAGCGCCGCCGCCATAAGGGCGTCCGTCTGCACCTCGTCGAATACGGAGCCCGCCTGGATCGGGACGCCCATGGCGGCGAAGAAGCCCGGGGTGACGGCGCGGAACTGGATGGGGAGGAAGTCCTCCCGGTCAGCCGCCTGGTCCGACCTGGCAACGAAGTTGGCCGGGCGGTTCCCACTGATGGGGCTCGCCATGGTAGCCCCGGCCGCCGTCACGCCCGGGACCGCCTGGACCGCCCGGAGGATCTCCCTGTATCCGTCTCCCACCTCCGCAGACATCGCCGGATACCGATCGGCGGGGAGAGACAGCTGGACCAGGAGCACGTCATGGGGATCGAAGCCCGGGTCCACGGAGGACATCCGGAGAAAGCTCGTCACCAGGAGACCCGCACCCACCAGGAGGATCATCGCCAGGGCCAACTGAGTGGCCACCAGCCCGTCCCTCAGGCGCCGGGAGCGCCCGCTCACCATGCGCGTTCCCGACCGCAGGAGCTCCATCAGGTCGACTCGGGACCCCTGCAGAGCCGGGGTCACGCCAAAGGCCAGCGCCGAGAGGAGGGTAGCACCGGTGGCGAAGACCAGAACCGTGGCGTCCAGGCTCACTTGCTCCAACCTCGGGAGGGGGGTGCTCTGCAATGTCTGGATGACGGGAAGCGCCCAGTATGCCAGGAGGATCCCCATGACGGCCCCGAGGCCGGCCAGGATCAGGCTCTCCACCAGGAGCTGGGACAGGAGGCGGGTCCGGGCGGCCCCCAGAGCGGCCCGGAGGGAGATCTCCCGCTGACGGGTGGTGCCCCGGGCCACCAGAAGGTTGGAGACGCTTACGCAGGCCAGGAGCAGAAGCAGACCCACAGCCCCCAGCAGCACCTCGGCGATCCGGGTCACCTGCGGCCCCACCAACCACTCGGGGAATGTCCTCACCCGGACCTGGTATCCGGCGTTGGACACCGGGTACTCCTCCCCCAGTCTCGTTTGTATCCGGTTCAGCTCGTTGCGAGCCTGGTCCAACGTCACGCCAGGGGCCAGGCGGGCGAAGACCTCCCGCCGATGGTCGCCCCGGGGGAAGGCCGGATCCGCCACGAAGGGGAGCCAGACGTCGAACCGGAAGGGACGATCCAGGGCCGGCAGCACACCCACCACCACACGGGCAATCCCGTCCAGCACGACCGTCTGCCCGACGAGGCTCGGATCAGCCCCGAAGTCCCGGCGCCAGAGACCGTTTCCCAGAAGGACCGCCTGAGGCTCCCCTCCATGACTGAAGTCGCCGGAGACGAAGTCACGTCCGAGAACCGGGCTCACACCGAGCATTCCGAACATCCCCGAGGTTACCGCCATCCCGCCGACCTGAACCGGCTCCCCATCCCGGGTGAGGACGAGGGGTCGGGTGAAGACCGCCACCATCTCCTGGAAGGAGTGGCTCTGCTCCCGGAAATCAAGGAAGTTGGCGTCGGAGACCGACATCGGGTCCCCCTGAGGGGTGAGCTCCCTGATGCGGACCAGGCGATGGGCCTCCTGGAATGGGAGGGGCCTCAGAACCACCGTGTTGAACACGCTGAAGACCACCGTGGTCGCCCCGATCCCCAGCGCCAGAGTCAGGATCGCGACGAGGGTGAAGCCGGGGTTCTTCCGGAGCTGGCGGAGGGCATACCTGGCATCCTGGAGGAGATTCTCCAGTGGCCTGACCCCCCTTTCCTCTCTGGCTCTCTCTCTGAAGCGTTCCACCCCCCCGAAAGCGATGAGGGCCTCCCTGCGGGCTTCCGCCGGACCAAGACCCGACTTCAGGTTCTTCTCGATCTCCTTTTGCAGATGAAAGCGGATCTCCTCATCCAGCTCCGCATCCAGGACTCTCCTTCCGAAGAGGGTGCGAAACCGGTCCAGGAACCGTCCCGGGTGGCTCATCTCAGTCTTCCTTCTCAAGGGAGAGAACGCCGAGTATCGGGACTCGAGGGTCTCCGGGTCAGCGTTCCTCCGGGTCAGTTCCGACTACTCCGCCTTCAATGCCTCCACCGGGTTCACGCGGGTGGCTCTTCGGGCCGGGACGAGCGCGGCGATGAACGCCACCGCACTCAGGAGAAACAGGACACCTAAGAAGGTGACGGGGTCGGACGGGGACACCCCGAAGAGAAGGCCTGACATCCCTCTGGCCGCTACCCACGCCCCGAGAAGACCGAGGGTGCCCCCTGCCGCCACCAGCTGCATGCCACTCCGGAGTTGAAGGGCCACCACCGATCCCGGGGCGGCTCCCAGAGACAGCCGGATCGCCATCTCCTTCGACTCTCTCCTCACGGCGTAGCTCACGATCCCGTAGAGTCCCATGACCGACAGAGCCAGGGCCACGGCGGCGAAGAGCCCGGAGGCAACGACGGAGAGACGCTGGAGGAAAAGCATGACCCCCACGTGTTCCTCCAGCGTCGTGTTGTTGGTGACGATGACGTCCGGGTAGCGCCGCCGGAGGAGGGTGTACATCTCTCCGGACAGGGGTCGAGGATCGCCACGGGTCACTGCCAATAGGGAGACCCACGCGTTGTACTCCTGCGTATAGGGGAGATAGAGGAAGGGGGTCGGGGCCTCCCCCAGAGACCTGATCTTCGCGGTGGAGACCACCCCCACCACGGTGGGATCCGCCCAGCCGGGGATCTCTATGCGGATGGTCCGGCCCAGCGGGCTCCCGTCAGGCCAGAATCGCCTGGCCATCGCTTCATTGATGATGGCCACGGGAGGCGCATCCCTCCGGTCCGAGTCGTTGAAGGTCCGCCCTTCCATAACCGAGATCCCAGCCGCGTCGAAGAATCCCCCATCCACGGAGGTGAAATCCACCTGGTGTGCGGCTCGCCCTTCCGGAGGTTCGATCCCGTCCACATTCACCTCCAGGATCATCCGGTTGACGGTGTTCAAATGGAGGTTCGAGATGACGCCCACCCGGGTGACGGCAGGCAGACGAAGGACCTCCTCCCGGAGAGAGGAGACCAGCTCCCAACCCTCCTCATCAGAGTACTCTTCGGAGGGGACCATGAAGGAGAGGAGGGCCGTGGGCTCCCGGCCGAAGCCCGGATCCACCAGGCGGGTGGCGTCGAAGCTCCGGAAGAGAAGGCCGGCCGCCACCAGGAGCGTCACGGAGATCGCCATCTGACCCGCCACCAGGACCCGGCTCATGGTCAACGCTCTGGATCTCCCTGCAGACGGGCCCGCGTCCTTCAGGGTGGAGACGAGGTCCGGCCGGGTCACCTGGAGCCCCGGGATCAGACCCATGAACCCCCCCGCCCCCAGAGCCAGGAGCAGGGTGAACGCCGCGACCTTCCAGTCTGGGGACAGATCCAAGCCCAGGGGCATGGAAACCGGCAGTCTCGCACCCGCCGCGAGGTCCAGGAGCCAGAGGGCGAAGAGGAAGCCCATGAGACCGCCCAAAACCCCCAGAACCAGTGTCTCGGTGATGAGCTGGCGGAGGAGCCGCTGCCTGGTGGCGCCGAGGCCCAGGCGCAGGGCCATCTCCTTCCGGCGATCCACCGCTCTGGCGAGGAGAAAGGACGTCAGGTTCGTGCAGGCAATGAGGAGGACCAGGCCCACCAGGACCATGCCGAGGATGTTCGCCGAACGCACGAGCCGGTCGGCGCT
>Ga0316578_10000206_pt1 | contig 16850 bp, 9 predicted proteins | sample J0NA_2_FD_203076 | JGI IMG/M metagenome (GOLD analysis project Ga0316578, IMG submission 203076) | Rhizosphere microbial communities from salt marsh grasses in Alabama, United States - J0-2_160517rDrC | ecosystem: Host-associated > Plants > Roots > Rhizosphere | place: USA: Alabama | collected... | reverse complement strand
CAAGGTGCTCGGGTGGGTCGACCACCTCGCGTCGATCGCCCACGGCACGCGCCGCAAGCTCGACGTCGGCCAGGAGGTGACCTCCGAGCTGCTCCAGGCGGCCGAGCTGCTCGAGCGCGACGCCGAGGCTGCGCCCGACGCGGTGCGCTCGTTGCTGGTGTCGGCCGTCGCCCGCCTCCGCGGCGGCGACCCCACCGATCTCTTCGCCGTCGGCACGCCGGAGCGACCCTCGGCGGGCGACCTGCACCGGGCCGGCCTCGACCGCGCCGCGGCGGCGGTGAGCCCGGCCGTCGAGGTGCTCGTCGAGCGCGAGCGAGCGCTGTTCAGCGCCTGGTACGAGCTGTTCCCGCGCTCGACGGTCGTGGAGGCCGAGGACGTCCCTGCGGTGGCGCCCCCGCCCGGGCCCGGACGGGCCGCCCGGGCGGTCGCCCCGCCTCCCCACGGCACCCTGCTCGATGTCGTCGACCGCCTCGACGACATCGCGGACCTCGGCTTCGACGTGCTCTACCTGCCTCCGGTCCACCCGATCGGACGGGCCTACCGGAAGGGCCCGAACAACAGCACCGAGGCGGGCCCCGACGACCCCGGCAGCCCGTGGGCGATCGGCGCTGCCGAGGGCGGCCACACGGCCGTGCACCCCGGTCTCGGCACGGTGGACGACGTCGCCACGCTCGCCACCGCCGCCAACCAGCGGGGCCTCGAGCTGGCCCTCGACCTGGCGTTCCAGTGCTCGCCCGACCACCCCTGGGTCACCGAGCACCCGGAGTGGTTCCGCCACCGACCCGACGGCACGATCCAGTACGCCGAGAACCCGCCCAAGAAGTACCAGGACATCTACCCCCTCGACTTCGAGAGCCCAGCCTGGAACGAGCTGTGGGAGGCGCTGCTCGACGTCGTGGAGTTCTGGATGGACCACGGCGTCACCGTGTTCCGCGTCGACAACCCCCACACCAAGCCGTTCGCGTTCTGGGAGTGGCTGATCGAGCGGGTGCACCGGCGTGACCCGGACGTCATCTTCCTCTCGGAGGCGTTCACCCGGCCCGAGGTCATGCACCAGCTGGCCCGGGGCGGGTTCACCCAGAGCTACACCTACTTCACGTGGCGGGTCTCCAAGCCGGAGATCGAGGAGTACGCCACCGAGGTCAGCACCTCGCCGAGCGCCGACGAGTTCCGTCCCAGCTTCTGGCCCACGACCCCCGACATCCTCCCGTGGCACCTGCAGGACGCTCCGCTCACCGCCTTCGCCGTTCGCCACCTGCTCGCCGCGACCCTGTCGCCCAGCTACGGCGTCTACGGCCCCGGGTTCGAGCTGGGCGACAACCGGCCGGCGGGCAACGGCAAGGAGGAGTTCGCCGACTCCGAGAAGTACGAGGTGCGACGGTGGGTCCTGTCGGGCCCCTCGCTGCGCTCGCAGATCAGGACCGTGAACCGGGCCCGCCAGGAGCAGCTGGCCCTGCGCACCCTGCGGACCCTCCACTTCCACGGCGTGTCGAACGACCAGTTGGTGGCCTACTCCAAGACCACCCACGACGGCCCTCGCCCCGACCCCGCCACGCCCTCGCGGAACCCGGTCCTGTGCGTGGTCAACCTCGACCCGCGCAGCGGCCAGGCCGCCCTGCTCGACCTGGACCTCGTCGCCCTCGGCGTCGACCCCGCCCGCCCCTACCAGGTGCACGACCTGCTGACCGGGCAGCGCTTCACCTGGGAGGGCCACCATCCCTACGTGGAGCTGCACCCCGGCGAGTCACCGGGCCACGTCCTGCGGGTGAGCCAGCTGCCCGAGGCCGAGCTGCCCGACGACGGGCTCGTGTGAGCGACCTCCGAGCCCCCACCGCCACGCCCCCGACCGGGAGCCTCCGATGATCGACGACCACGCCAACCGCCCCGACTGGTACAAGGATGCCGTCATCTACGAGGTGCACGTCCGTGCCTTCGGCGACTCCGACGGCGACGGCATCGGCGACTTCGACGGCCTCACCGCGAATCTCGACTACGTGCAGCAGCTGGGCGTGACCGCCCTCTGGATCCTGCCCTTCTACCCCTCGCCGCTGCGCGACGACGGCTACGACATCGCCGACTACGCCGACGTCCACCCGAGCTACGGGGACCTCAGGTCGTTCCGCCGGTTCCTGAAGGAGGCCCACCGGCGCGACCTCCGGGTGATCACCGAGCTGGTGCTCAACCACACCTCCGACCAGCACCCCTGGTTCCAACGGGCCCGCCGGGCCAGGCCGGGCAGCCGCTGGCGCGACTTCTACGTCTGGAACGACACCCCGGACCGCTACCCGGGTGTCCGCATCATCTTCGAGGACTACGAGACCTCGAACTGGACGTGGGACCCCGTCGCCGGCGCGTACTACTGGCACCGGTTCTTCTCCCACCAGCCCGACCTCAACTACGACAACCCCGAGGTCCGCTCGACCATGCTGCGGGTCGTCGACCGGTGGCTGCAGATGGGCGTCGACGGGGTGCGGCTCGACGCCGTGCCGTACCTGTTCGAACGGGAGGGGACCAACTGCGAGAACCTGCCGGAGACCCACCAGTTCCTCAAGGACCTCCGGGCCCACGTCGACAGCCACTTCCCCAACCGCATGCTGCTGGCCGAGGCCAACCAGTGGCCCGAGGACGCGGTGGCCTACTTCGGTGGGGGCGAGGGCGACGAGTGCCACACGGCGTTCCACTTCCCGCTGATGCCGAGGCTGTTCATGGCGCTCAGGATGGAGGACCGGTTCCCGGTCATCGACATCCTCCAGCAGACCCCGGAGATCCCCGAGACCGCCCAGTGGGCGATCTTCCTGCGCAACCACGACGAGCTGACCCTGGAGATGGTCACCGACGAGGAGCGCGACTACATGTACCGCGCCTACGCCTCCGACCCGCAGATGCGGGTGAACGTGGGCATCCGCCGGCGGCTGGCGCCGTTGATGCAGAACGACCGCCGCAAGATCGAGCTGATGAACGCCCTGCTGTTCGCGTTGCCGGGGACCCCGGTGCTCTACTACGGGGACGAGCTCGGGATGGGCGACAACGTCTACCTCGGCGACCGTGACGCCGTGCGCACCCCGATGCAGTGGAGCCCGGACCGCAACGCCGGGTTCTCCGACGCCAACCCGCAGCGGCTCTTCCTCCCGGTCATCATCGATCCCGAGTACCACTACGAGACGGTCAACGTCGAGGCCCAGTCGACCAACCCGAGCTCGCTGCTGTGGTGGACGCGCCGGCTCATCGCCCTGCGCTCGCAGCACCAGGTGTTCGGTCGGGGCGACATCGAGTTCCTGTACCCGGAGAACGGCAAGGTGCTGGCCTTCCTCCGGCGCGACGGCGACCAGACCGTGCTCGTCGTGGCCAACCTCTCGCGCTTCGCCACCGCGGTGGCCCTCGACCTGCACGAGTTCCGCGGCCAGGTCCCCGTCGAGCTCTTCGGCGCCACCGAGTTCGCCCAGGTGCACGACGGGCCCTACCAGCTCACCCTCGGCCCCTACGGCTTCTACTGGTTCTCGCTCGAGTCGCAGGCCGCCGACGGGGGCGGCCCGGGCGACGGCGAGCGCCTGCCCGAGATCTCCGTCGCCACCGACTGGCGCACCCTCAAGAAGGGCCGGGGGCGGTCCCAGATCGAGCGCTGCCTGCCCGGCTTCCTTTCACGCAACCGGTGGTACGCGGGCAAGGCGCGCTCGATCCGGTCGGTCGACACCCTCGACGTGGTGCCCCTGTCCACCGCCCGCAGCCGCTCCCAGTCGTTCGTGATGCTCGTGCAGGTGGAGTACAGCGACGGGGAGCCCGAGACCTACGTGCTGCCCCTCGCCGTCGCCGAGCCCGCCCGTGCCGACGAGCTCCTGGCGGACCACCCCAACTGCGGGGTGGCGTGGATCGACGTCCGCTCCAGCGGGGAGCGGCTCCTGCTGCACGACGCGGTCGTGGACCCCGCGTTCATGGCCGGCGCCCTCGACGCGGTGCGGCGACGTCGCAGCTTCACCTCCACGAGCAACGCCGAGCTGCGCACCGTCACCACGCCGTGGCTGCGGCGGACCCTCGACGGGGCCACCGCCGACGACCTCCCCGTCCAGCACATCGGCGCCGAGCAGTCGAACAGCTCCGCCATCTTCGGCAACCGGATCGTGATGAAGATGTTCCGCCGGGCCCAGGAAGGGGTGAACCCGGACCTCGAGATCGGTCGCTACCTCACCGAGGCCGGCTTCCCCCACACGGCACCGCTGCTGGGGGCGCTCGAGTACAAGCGGGGGGCGCGGTCCGAGCCGCGCACGCTCGGCGTCGTCACCGCCTACGTGCCCAACGAGGGCGACGCCTGGCTCTACACCCAGGACCAGCTGAGCCTGTACTACGAGTCGGCGCTGGGCGCCCTCCCCGACGAGGCCGAGGTGCCCCCGATCTGGCCCGCGGAGGCCGCGCTGATCGAGTCCATCCCCGACGTCGTGGGTGACGCCGTCGGTCCGTTCCTCGACTCGGCCGAGCTGCTCGGGCAGCGGACCGCCGAGCTCCACCTCGCGCTGGCCGCCGGTGGGCAGGAGGCGTTCGCCCCCGAGCCGTTCACGACGCTCTACCAGCGGTCGGTCTACCAGTCGATGCGCGGGCAGGTCCGACCCACGCTCACCCTGGTGCGCCGCAGCCTGAACCGCCTCGACGACGCGGCCCGACCCCTCGCCGAGTCCCTCCTGGAGCGCGAGCACGAGGTCCTCGACCGCTTCGGCGCGGTCCGGGCCCACCGCATGGACGTCAGCCGCATCCGCGTCCACGGCGACCTGCACCTCGGCCAGGTCCTCCACGCCGGCCGCGACTTCGTGATCATCGACTTCGAGGGCGAGCCGTCGCGGTCGCCGACGGAACGTCGGATCAAGCGAAGCGCCATGGTCGACGTGGCCGGGATGATCCGGTCGTTCCAGTACGCCACCGCCGCTGCCCTGCGGACCATGGAGGATCGGGGGATGGTCCGCCCGGAGCAGCGCGGGGAGCTCTCCCAGCGGGGCCGGCTCTGGGAGCGGTGGGTCACCCGCCAGTTCCTGCGGGGCTACCTGCACCGGGCCGAGGGCGCTTCGTTCGTCCCCTCCGAGCCGGCCGACCTGGACACGCTCCTCGTCGCCTACACCCTCGAGAAGGCCCTCTACGAGGTCCGCTACGAGCTGAACAACCGCCCGAGCTGGGCCGACATCCCGCTGCGGGGCGTACAGGAGCTCCTCGACGCCGAGGTGGGTGGCCCGACGTGAGCGACGAGCCGGCGGACCACGGCGAGCTGGGCCGCCTCGCCGAGGCGCTCGGTGTGCAGACCTGGTACCGGGACACCCAGGGCCGCCGCAACGACGCCACCGCCGAGGCGCTGCTCGCCGTGCTGCGATCGATGGGTGCGCCGGCGGAGCACCCCGAGCGGCTGGACGAGCTGCGCCGACACGTGGAGCTGTCCCGGGTCCGCCCCGTCGAACCGGTGGTCGTGGCCCGGGAGGGCCAGCCTCTCGAGCTCCAGGTGTGCACGCCGACGGTCGGTGGCGCCGCCCGGGCCGTGGTCCGCGTCGACGCGCCGGTCGGGGGGCCGACCCACGTCGAGCTCGACCTCGGCGAGTGGCCCGAGGTCGAGCGACGGTCCGCCGACGGCCGGCCCTACTCGGTGCACCACGTCCGCCTCGACGGGGTGACGCCACCTGTCGGTTACCACCGCCTGAGCGTGGAGCTCGGTGGTGGCCTGCACCCAGGCACGCTGGTGGTGGCGCCCGCCCGTGTGCCCGGGCCGGCGGCGACCGAGCGCACCTGGGGTGTGTTCGCCGCCCTCCACGCGATCCCGCCCGACGACGGCTCGGGTCCCGACGTCGGCGACCTGGTCCGCGTCGGCCGCTGGGTCGAGGGGCTCGGCGGGAGGGTGGTGGCCACGTTGCCGATGCTCGCCACCTACCTCTCCCAGCCCTTCGACCCGAGCCCCTACGCGCCGGTCAGCCAGCGCTACTGGAACGAGCTCTACCTCGACGTGGCCTCCACCCCGGAGCTGGCCGCCAGCGAGGCGGCCCGCGCCCTGCTCGACGGACCCGAGGCGCAGCGGGCGATCGAGGAGCAGCGACGGTCGCGCCGCTTCGACGCCGCCGATCGGTACCGGGCCCTGCGTCCGGTGCTCGACGCCCTCGCCGCGACCTGCGCATCGGGGCCGAGATCGGTGCGGGCGCCGTTCGACGCCTGGGTCGCCGGGCACCCCGACGCCACCCGCTACGCCCGGTTCCGGGCGGCGACGGACCGCACCGGGACCGGCTGGCACGCGTGGGGCCTGGGCCCCGGACGCCTCCCGGACGTCGACCTCTCGGGCCCCGAGGCGACGACCCACCTCTGGGCGCAGTGGACGATGGCCCGCCAGCTCGCCGGCGCCGCGACCCAGCTCGAGGCGGCCGACGTGCGCCTGTACCTCGACCTCCCGGTCGGGACCAACGGCGACGGCTACGACACCTGGTCCGACCACGACCTCTACGGCTGGGGCTGCGGCGTCGGCGCGCCGCCCGACGACTTCTTCGCCGCCGGTCAGAGCTGGGGGTTCCCCCCGGTGGCCCCGGCTGCGGCACGCGCCCAGGGCCACCAGCAGCTGGCCGGCGCCCTGCACCACCACCTCAGCGCCGCCGGAGTGCTCCGCCTCGACCACGTGATGGGCTTCCACCGGCTCTTCTGGGTGCCCGACGGCATGGACCCCTCCCACGGGGTGTACGTGCGCTACCCGGCCGAGGAGATGTTCGCCGTGCTCGCCGTGGAGGCGGCGAGGCGTGGTGCCCGCGTGGTGGGGGAGGACCTCGGCACCGTGCCCGAGGAGGTTCGCCACGAGATGGATCGCTACGGCCTGCTGGGGATGTACGTGAGCCAGTTCCAGCTCCCGGCGGGTCCGGGCCAGCCGCTCCCGTTGCCCGACGCCCGGCAGGTGGCCAGCCTCGACACGCACGACACCCCGACGTTTGCCGCGTGGTGGCGGGCCGAGGACATCGGCCTCCGGCGGCAGCTCGGCTTCCTCGACGAGGACGAGGAGCACCGTGACCGCACCCAGCGCGCCGCCGACCGCGCCCACGTCGAGGACGCGCTGCGGTCCGCCGGCGTGCTCCAGGGCGACGCCGACGAGCGCGCCGCGCTCGGAGGCCTCCTCGAGGTGCTGGGGGCCAGCGAGGCCTCCACCGTCCTCGTCGCCGCCGACGACCTGGTGCTCGACACCGAGCCCCAGAACGTGCCGGGGACGGGTGCGGACCGCCCCAACTGGGTACGCATGCTCCCATGCGACCTCCCGGAACTGATCTCCGACCCAGAGGTCGACGCCCTCCTGCGCCGACTGCAAGGGTCACGACTCGGCGCCCACGCTCGGGCGGAGGAGGAGGACCGATGACGCTCGGACCGGACGACCTCTGGCTGTTCAACGAGGGAGCGCACACCCGCCTCCACGACCACCTCGGAGCCCATCGGACCACCGAGGACGGCGTCGAGGGGTGCCGGTTCACGGTGTGGGCACCCAACGCCCGCGAGGTCTCGGTGATCACCGACGGCAACGGGTGGCGCCCCGGCACCGATCCGCTGGCGCCCACCGGCGAATCGGGGCTGTGGAGCGGCTTCGTGCCGGGGATGGCCCACGGCGACCGCTACAAGTTCCACATCGAGTCGCGCGCCGGTGGCTACCGGGTCGACAAGGCGGATCCGATGGCGTTCATGGCCGAGATGCCGCCGCGCACCGCGTCGGTGGTCTGGGACCTCGACGGCTACGACTGGGGCGACGACGAGTGGATGGCCGGGCGGGGCCGTCGCAACGCGCTCGACGCGCCGATGGCCATCTACGAGCTGCACCTCGGCTCGTGGCGCCACGCCGCCGACGAGCTGCGCTCGCTCAACTACCGCGAGCTGGCACCGGTGCTGGCCGACTACGTCGTCGAGCAGGGCTTCACCCACGTGGAGTTCCTGCCGCTCATGGAGCACCCCTTCTACGGGTCCTGGGGCTACCAGACCACCGGCTACTTCGCCCCCACGTCGCGCTTCGGGACCCCGCAGGACCTCATGTTCCTGATCGACGCGCTGCACCAGGCGGGGATCGGCGTCATCCTCGACTGGGTCCCGTCGCACTTCCCGACCGACGAGCACGGCCTCGCGTTCTTCGACGGCACGCACCTCTACGAGCACGCCGACCCGCGCAAGGGGCACCACCCCGACTGGAACAGCGCGATCTTCAACTACGACCGCTACGAGGTCCGCAGCTTCCTGCTCTCGAGCGCCCACTTCTGGCTCGACCGGTACCACGCGGACGGGCTGCGGGTCGACGCAGTCGCGTCGATGCTCTACCTCGACTACTCCCGCAAGGAGGGGGAGTGGATCCCGAACGAGCACGGGGGCAACGAGAACCTGGGCGCCCTGCGCTTCCTGAAGAAGCTCAACGAGACGGTGTTCGAGGCCTTCCCCGACGTGCAGACGATCGCCGAGGAGTCGACCGCGTGGCCGATGGTGTCGCGGCCCACCGACATGGGCGGCCTCGGCTTCGGGATGAAGTGGGACATGGGCTGGATGCACGACACGCTGCGCTACATGGAGCGCGAGTCGGTGCACCGCCGCTACCACCAGGGCGAGCTCACCTTCCGGACGGTCTACGCGTTCACGGAGAACTTCTGCCTCCCGCTCAGCCACGACGAGGTGGTGCACGGCAAGGGATCGCTGCTCGCCAAGATGCCCGGCGACCACTGGCAGCGGCTCGCCAACCTGCGGGCCCTGTACGGCTACCAGTACGGCCAACCCGGCAAGAAGCTGCTGTTCATGGGGGCCGAGCTGGCCCAGGAGACGGAGTGGGACCACGACGGTTCCCTGCCCTGGTGGTTGCTGGACCGGCCTGGTCACCTGGGTGTCCAGCGGTGGGTCCGCCACCTCAACCAGCTCCTCGTCGACGAGCCCGCGCTGCACGACCGCGACTTCACCCCGGACGGCTTCCAGTGGGTCGACGCCGCCGACACCGGGGCCAGCGTGTTCTCGTGGCTCCGCCAGCCGGCGCGCGACGAGCGGGGCCGCCCGGTGGGCGAAGGTGCCCGTGAGGTCCTGGTGGTCTGCAACCTGACCCCGGTGCCCCGCGACGGCTACCGCATCGGCGTGCCCCGGGGCGGGCGGTGGGCCGAGCTCGCCAACTCCGACGCCTCGGACGTCGGGGGTTCGGGCGTGGGCAACGCCGGCGGGGTCGACGCCGAGGAGGAGCCCGCCCACGGCCATCCCTGGTCGCTGCCGCTCACCCTCCCCCCGCTGGGCGTCCTGTTCCTCGCCCCTGACCGCCGGTAGCCTTCCCGACCATGGCCGGGAGCTTGGAGCGCGCGCGCGACGTCGCGTCCAGGTCGCCGGACCTGCAGCGCTGGGCCCGCCGCGGCCGAGAGCTGCTGTACGGCCCCCCGCCCGGCTCGTCGCCGTCGTCGGAGGTCTCGGCGTGGCAGCCGCCGCCGAGCGCCGCGCCCCGTTTGTGGGTCACGGTGCTGGCCGCGCTCTCGGGCTTCCTGGGCGGGCTGTTGATCGCGGCATCCGCGCCGGTGTGGCGCCTGGCCGAGCAGGTGGCCCCCACCTGGCGGCTGACCCTCCCCGGAGTGCCCCACCCGGGTACCACCACCGAGTCGACCCTGTGGTTCCTGGCCGGCCTCCTGCTCCTCGCCGCCGGCTGGCTCGGGCTGGTGCACCGGGCCGGTCGTCCGGGTCCCACCCGGGCGCGCATCGTGATGGTGGCAGCCGTCATCGCCCTGTGGGCGATCCCGGTGTCGCTGGGCCCACCGTTGCTGTCCAACGACGTCTACAGCTACGTCGCGCAGGGGGAGATGGCCAGCCGCGGCGTCGACCCGAGCTCGATCGGGCCGGTCGGCATCGGCCGGAACGACTGGACCACCATCGCCGACCCGGTCTGGCGCTCCTCGCCGGCGCCCTACGGGCCGGTGGCGGTGGCCACCTCCTGGGGGGTGGTGGGGCTCGCCGGGCACGATCCGGCCACGTCGGTGTGGATCTACCGGGGGGTGGTCACGATCGGGGTGATCATGGCCGGCGTCGGGATCGTGCTGATCGCCGCCCGGAGCCGGGTGAACCCCGCCGTCGCCCTCGCCATCGGCCTCGCCAACCCCGTCGTGATCCTCCACCTCCTCGGGGGGGTCCACAACGACGCCCTCATGTTCGGTCTGCTCGCCCTGGGCCTGGCGGCCGCCCAACGCGACCGGAAGAAGCTCGCGCTCGCGCTGCTCGCCGCCGCCACCGCGGTCAAGCTCCCTGCCGCCATCGGGCTCGTGTACCTCGGCTGGACCTGGTCGGGAGCGGTGGCGCCCCTCCGACGCCGCGTGGCCACCACCGCCGCCGTGGTCGGGGTCGCAGCCGTGGGCATCGCCCTCGCGTCGGTGGCCGTCGGGCTGGGTCCGGGCTGGCTCACCGCGCTGAAGAGCACCGGGAAGGTCAACGACACGTACTCGCCCACCACCAAGATCGGCTTCTCGATCTCCGAGCTGCTCGGGGCGGTGGGCATCCAGGCCGACGGTGCCGTGCTCGCCGGAGGCGTGCGGTTGGTCGGCCTGGCCCTCACCGCCGTGCTCGCCGTGGTGATGATGCTGCGCAGCCCCCGCGTCGGGATCGTCCGCGCCACCGGGGTGATGCTGGTGGCCTACGTGCTGCTCGGCCCCGTGATCTGGCCGTGGTACCTCCCTGCCGGCTTCGCCCTGCTCGCCGCCACCGGGCTCGGCCGGTACCGTCCCGCCTACCTCATCGTGTGCATCGCGGTGAGCTGGTTCGTCTGGCCGACCTCGGTGATGTCGCTCGAGGGCCTCGGTGGCGGCTACCAGCACCTGCGGGGCCTCGGCGTGGTCCTGCTCGTGTGCGGGCTGGCGTGGGGGGCCCAGCGCTTCGCGACGCGCTGGGAGCGCCGGCACCGGCGGGCGCTCGGGTCGACCGAGGCGGCCGCGTTCGACGCCGGTCGCCGGCTGGAGGCCACCTCGGCCTGAGGGAGGCATCGCCGGAGCGCGCCACGCGCTCTGCGAACATCTGCGCCATGCGCGTGCTGCCCCGGCGCTGGGACGCCGAGACCCTCGTCTGCGCGCTGCGGGGCCACGTCGCCCCGGCCGCCAGGGTGCAGCGCCTCGAGCCCGGGGACGGCCGCCTGGGCGTCGAGCTGGGTGGCGCGGCGCGGCTCTCCCGATGCCTGCGCTGCGACCTGTGGGTGAGGACCACCGACCCGACCGGTGGCCGGGTCGAGGCGGACCGGCTGCCGCCCGACGACGAGCTCCCCCGGCCCCGCCGCGGGCGGCAGTTGGAGGACGCGATCGTGACCCGGCTGATCGCCCTCGAGCGGCTCGTGCACTGCGTGCTCTTCACCTGCGCCGCCGTGGTCCTGGTCGTCCTCGACGCCGACCTCGGAGGTGTGCGGCGCACGGCGACCGACCTCTCCGCCTCGCTCCAGGGAGCCATCGACAACAGCGGACGGGGCGGGAGCCACGCCTGGTTGGTGCGCCACCTCGACGACGTCGGCGGCTGGCACCTCGACGCCATCAGGGTGCTGCTGGTGGTCGCGGTGGCCTACGCGCTGCTGGAGGGCGCCGAGGCCTGGGGGCTGTGGCACGAGCGCCGATGGGCCGAGTACCTCACCGTGGTGGCGACGGTTGGGTTCCTCCCCTTCGAGCTGCACCAGCTCACCGAGCGGGTCACCGCGCTGCGCCTGCTCGCCCTCGTCGTCAACGTGGTGGTCCTGGTGTGGCTGGTGTGGGCCAAGCGCCTGTTCGGCGTGCGGGGAGGGTCCGTCGCCCTTGCGCAGCGGTCCGGGGACCCGGTCGACCTCGGCGCCCCGCCCCGCCGGCCGGAGGCCGCCCGGTGCTGACGACCACGATCATCCGCCCCGACGGGATCGAGACCCACGAGGGGTTGGAGCTCGCCGCAGCGCCTTCCGGCGACGAGGTGGTGTGGGTCGACTGCATCGGCCCGGAGCTCGACGAGCTGGTCCTGGTGGCCGGCGTGCTCCCGATGCACCCGTTGGTGGTCGACGAGGTCACCGCCCACGGCCAGCGGGCCAAGCTCGAGCGCTACCCGGACCACGCGCTGGTGGTCGCCCACGCCCGGGCCCCGGACGGTGGCCTGGCCGAGGTCGCGCTGGTGATCGGCGACCGGTGGCTGGTCACCGTGCGCGAGCGCGACGACGACGGCGAGACCTTCGACGTGGCGCCCGTCCGCCAGCGCTACGACCGGGTGCGCATGCCGGGGCTCGGCGTGGGGTTCCTGGTCTACGTCCTGCTCGACGAGCTGGTCGACGGCTACTTCGACGCCGTGGAGGGCTCCGAGGACCGCCTCGAGGACCTCGAGTCGACGCTGTTCGAGCTCGGCCCGCCCCCGGACGGCTCGTTGCAGCGCGAGCTGCTCGACCTCCGCAAGGAGCTCGTGCTGTTCCGCCGCCGGGTCGTGCCGCTGCGCGACGTCCTCCTGGCGATCCTGCGGGGCGAGGTGCCCTGGATCGAGGACGCCTCGTCGGTCTGGTTCCAGAACGTCCTCGACCACCACCTGCGGGTCATCGACCAGATCGACACCCAGCGCGAGCTCATGGGCAACGTCGTCGACGCCAGCCTCGGCCTGTCGTCCAACCGGATGAACCAGGTGATGAAGAAGATGACGTCCTGGGGGGCCATCCTCATCGTGGCGACCCTGATCGCCGGCATCTACGGCATGAACTTCCGTGACATGCCGGAGCTCAGGTGGCGCTTCGGCTACCCGGGTGCGCTCGGCCTCATGCTCGTGTCGACCGTCGGGCTCTACGCCTACTTCCGGCGCAAGGCCTGGCTGTAGGGCGCAGGCCGGGCCGGGGTCAGGCCGGCGGCGGGGGGAGCGTGGTGGCGTCGGCGGGCGGCTCCGCCCCCGCGGGCTGGTCCTCGGCGGCCTGGAACATCTCGGCGATCCCGGCGATGGAGCCGAGCACGGCGCTCATGTCCGCAGGGAGGAAGATCTTGGTGGCCCGCCCGTTGGCGACGAGGGCGAGCGACTCCAGGTACTTGATGGCCAGCAGGTCGGGGGTGGGGTCGCCCTGGTGGATGGCCTCGTAGGTGAGTCGGGTGGCCTCGGCGGCACCCGCCGCCGTGGTCTCCTGGCGGAACCGGTCGGCCTCGGCCAGCTCGCGCACGGCACCGGCCTGGCCCTCGGCCTCCAGGATCTGCTGCTGCTTGACCGCCTCGGCCCGCAGGATCGCGGACTGGCGCTCGCCCTCGGCGCGGGTGATGGCCGCCTGGCGTTCACCCTCGGCCTGGGTGACGAGCGCTCGCCGGGTGCGCTCCGCCTTCATCTGCTCGTGCATCGAGTTCATGACGTCCATGGGCGGGTCGATGCGCTGGATCTCGACCCGCTTCACCCGGACGCCCCAGCTGTCGGTGGCGTCGTCGAGGATCTCCCGCAGGCTGGCGTTGATGGAGTCGCGGCTGGTGAGCGCCTCGTCGAGCTGGAGGTCGCCGATCAGGTTGCGGAGGTTGGTCTGGGCGAGCTTGGTGACCGCCAGCATGAAGTCGGCGACGTTGTAGATGAGCCGCTGCGGGTCGGTGGGCTCGTGGTAGACGACGGCGTCGACGCTCACCACCACGTTGTCGGCGGTGATGACCTCCTGGGGCGGCACGTCGACCACCTGCTCGCGCATGTCGACGAGCCGGATCCGGTCGATGAAGGGCACGATGAGGCGCAGGCCCGGGTCGACGGTGGCCCGGAAGCGCCCCAGGCGCTCCACGACCCCGCGCTGGTAGGGCCGCACGATCCGCACGCTCGACGCGACGAACACGAAGAGCACGAAGGCGAGGATGGCGAGGACGACGGCGGCGATCATGGCGCTCCTGGGGTGGTGGGGCCGGGGGAGGGGCGTGGCTGCGCGTGCGGGGTGGACGTGACGACGACGCCGGTGCCGCGCACCTCGATGACGCGCACGACCACGCCGCTCGGTACGGCGAGACCGTCTTCGGTCTCGGCCCGCCACTCCTCCCGACCGACCCGGACCATCCCGCGGCCGTGGGGACCGGCGTCGATGTCCTCGACCACGAGCGCGGGCTGGCCCACGAGGCGGCGGGCGCCGATGCCCTCACCACGGGTGTCGTCGGCGGCGTCGAGGCGGCGGCGCAGCGGGATCAGCCCCACCGAGGCGACCGCGGAGACCCCGACGAAGGCGAGCCACTCCACCCCGACCCCGACGTCGAGGAAGGCGAGGATGCAGGCGACGAGGGCTCCGAGGGCGAACGGCAGGAGGAAGAAGGTCCCCGCCATGGTCATCTCGCCGAGGGCGAACACCACCGTGGCGAGCAGCCAGATCCACCGCCAGGTCTCCGGGCTGTCCACGTCGGCCAACCTAGTGGAACCGCTCTGCGTGGCCCGATCGAGTTCGGGCGCGGGCGCCGCTGCGGAGGCGGACCAGCGCGAGGCCCCCGAGCGCGACGAGCAGGAGGTTGCGCACCACGATGGGCACGGTCGCCCAGAGCGCGCCCTCGGTCTGGGCGTGGATGGACGCGAGCACGAAGGTCGTGAGCGCCGTGACCGCGAGGGTGAGCGCCCCGATGGTGCGATCGCCGGCCGCGGCGGCGATGGCGGCGAAGGGCACCAGCCAGAGCACGTACTGCGGCGAGAGGATCGGGGCGAGCACGATCATGGCGACGACGGCGGCGAGTGGGGCGTAGGCGTCGACCGCCAGCTCGCGCCGGTGGCCGGTGCTCCGGGCCGCCAGCCGCCACGCCGCGGCCGCCACGGCGACCACCGCCACGCCCATCAGGACCTTCGACCAACCCGGCACCGCGACCTCCGTCCGCCACGCCCCCTGCTCCACCCGTGACGAGCCCGGGTCCGCCATGTGCACCAGCACGCCCGGGAAGCTCTCGATCTGCCAGCCCTGCGCGCCGCGGAAGGTCGCCACCTGGCGAACGCCGTCGGCGCCGGCCCACGCCCACCAGGCGACCAGCCCGGTGGCGGCCACGGCCGCCCAGGCACCCAGCGCCCGCCACTGGCGGCGCAGCAGCAGGGCGGGCACGAGGACCACCGGCCACACCTTGGCGAACACCGCGGCGGCGAGGGTGGCCCCGCCGGCGATCTGCCGACCCCGCCGGGCCAGCGCCGAGCCGAGCACGGCCAGGGCGACCGACAGCAGGTCGATCCGCACGTACGGGAACGGGAAGAACGCCATCGGCGTCCCGAGCACCAGGTAGGCCAGACCGGCCCGACGGCCCCAGGTACGGGCGACGACCGCCGCCACCACCAGCTCGAGCACGAGCTGTGTGGCGGCGAGCACGGCGATCGTCGCCCACACGCTGGGTCGGTGGACGAGGGCGGTGAACCCGAGGGTCAGGGGCGGGTACTCGACCGCGAAGTCCCGGTAGGGGGTGCCCGGCGTGTCGAAGTACTCCCGGTAGCGCCGAGTGTCGCCCCCGAGCACCGAGTGCTCGTCGGCGACCCCGGTCGCGAGCAGCACGACGACGGCCACGACCCGCACTGCGACCAGCCCGGCGACGAGCGCCCACGGGGCCCATGCCGGCCACGCCCGGCCGGCCCCCGCGGGAGGTCGCCGGGACGGCTCGCCGTTCGGCCGGGCGGCGGTGGGGACGGCGGCCATCGGCGCCGACACTAGGTGTCGGTCAGCTCCGGGCGAGGACGGCCACGGGGAGCAGGCCGAGCAGCTCGGCGACGGGAACGGCGCCGCCGTCGTGGCTCGCACCCGAGAGCACGTCGCGCCAGCGCCCCGGCGGCAGCCGGACCCGCCCGGAGGGCGGCTCGGACCCGGCCCGCACCGGGACGACGACGGCGACGTCGTCGCCGCGGTGGAGGCCGAGCACGGTGTCGGCGGCGTCGCCGTCGAGCCCGAGCGCCGTCAGCGGTGCGCCGAAGCTGGCGGGCCGCTCGGCCCGCAGAGCGAGCAGGCTCCGCCAGACCGCGAGCTTCACCGAGCCGTCGTCGTCGGGGTCGTGCTCGGCGGCCGCCCAGCGCTCGGGGAGCGCGGGGCCGTCGTCGAGGGCGGTGAGCAGCCGATCGAGGTGGTGGTGGTCGACCGGGCGGCGGTTGTCGGGGTCGACGAGCGAGAGGTTCCAGACCTCGTCGCCCTGGTAGAGGTCCGGGGCGCCCGCCGCGGTGGCGGCCAGCACGACCTGGGCGAGCGAGGCGGCCCGGCCCTCGGCGAGGAGACCGGCCACCACCCGGGCGATCGAGCCGGTCAGCTCCTCGTCGGTGAGGACCCCGGCCACGAAGTCGTGCACCGCCGCCTCGTAGGCGTCGTCGGGGTCGAGCCAGGAGGTGTGGAGCTTGGCCTCGCGCATCGCCTTGGTGGCGTAGCCCTGGAGGCGCTCGACGGTGATCGGCCACGCGCCCACGATCGTGGCCCAGAGGAACCACTCGAACGCCGGGTCGGGTCCTGCGGGCGACCGGTGGCGGGCGGCGGCCCGGTGCCAGCCGCCCACCTGCTCCGCGTAGTGCTCGGGATGCAGTGCCAGGCGCGACATGCGGGCTCGCACGTCGCCGCTGCGCTTCGTGTCGTGGGTCGTGAGCGGGCCGAGCGTGCCCGGTCCGGTGGCGGCGATCGTCACCAGGGCGGCGACGACCTCGTCGAGCGGCACGGTCCGACGCCCGGGATCGCCGCCGACCTCGTTCAGCCAGGGGAGGGCGACGGCCCGGTAGAACGCGGTGTCCTCGACCGCCTTGGCGGTGAGTGGCGCCGTGAGCTGGGCGAAGCGCACCGCGCCCTCGGCGGCGGCGCTCCCGGGTGGGTGGTCGCCGCAGAGCAGCTCGGCGACGCGCTCGACGGCCCCGCCGGCCAGGTCGGGCCGCGACCGCAGGGCCCCGTCGAGCGCGTCGGCGATCCTCGCCCGGTCGACCCCGGGCAGCTCGCCCGCTCCGGCTCGCGGATAGGTGCGGTAGAC
>Ga0316578_10000205_pt1 | contig 16903 bp, 16 predicted proteins | sample J0NA_2_FD_203076 | JGI IMG/M metagenome (GOLD analysis project Ga0316578, IMG submission 203076) | Rhizosphere microbial communities from salt marsh grasses in Alabama, United States - J0-2_160517rDrC | ecosystem: Host-associated > Plants > Roots > Rhizosphere | place: USA: Alabama | collected... | reverse complement strand
ATCCACAACAAGTGGACGCCTCTCACGGAACGCTTCCACGACTACATCGCGACTCCGAAGTCGAACCTGTACCAGAGCCTGCACACGACGATCTTCGGGCCCGGCGGGCGCCTGTACGAGATCCAGCTGCGGACCGAGGACATGCACCGCACGGCGGAGCTCGGGATCGCGGCACACTGGAGATACAAGGAAGACACCTCCGGCGACGAGGTCGACGAGACGCTCACCTGGTTTCGCCAGGTGCTGGAATGGCAGCAGGAGACCCGGGAGCCCGACGAGTTCCTCGAGTTCCTGAAGATCGACCTGTTCCAGGACGAGATCTTCGTCTTCACCCCGGCGGGCGACGTGAAGCAGCTTCCGAAGGGGGCGACGCCGATCGACTTCGCGTACGCGGTCCACACCGAGATCGGGACCCACTGCGCGGGCGCCAAGGTCAACGGGCGGATCACGCCGCTCTCGCGACCGCTCCGCAACGGCGACACGGTGGAGATCCTGACGTCCGAGGGAAAGACCCCGAGTCGGGACTGGCTCGGCTTCGTCCAGACGAGCCGGGCCCGGCACCGGATCCGGCAGTGGGTCCGGAAGGAGGAGCAGGACGCCGCGGCGCGGCTGGGTCGGGAGATTCTCGGTCGCGAGTGGAAGAAGCGCAGGGAGAAGCCGGACGACGCGGGGATCGCCGAAGCGGCGGGTCGACTCGGGATCGACGGGGGGGCGGACGGGCTGTTCGCCGCCGTCGGGCGGGGCGACATCGGAATCACGCGTGTCGTGCGAGCGGTGTTTCCCGGGGAAGGGGAGGAGCCGACGCGCGAGCGGGCGGAAAGTCCGCTCCACAGGCTCGTGCAGCGGGTGTGGAGCGGGCCGCGGGGCGTCCGGATCCAGGGGATGGACAACCTGATGGTCCGCTACTCTCAGTGCTGTCAGCCCGTGCCCGGTGACGAGGTCATGGGCTATATCACGGTCGGTCGGGGCATCTCCATCCACAGGACGGACTGCCCGAACATCCTGAACCTGCCGGACCTCCCGGAGCGACGGATCCTGATCGACTGGGACGTGGACGGGTCGCAGCGGTTTCTCGTCCGGATCGTGATGGAGGGGACGGACCGGCACGGCCTGTTCGCCGACATCGCGCGCTCCATCAGCGACACCGGGACCAACATCCAGTCGGCGGACATCCGGGCGGTCGAGGGGGGCATGCAGGGGCAGTTCGTGGTCGAGGTGGAGAATCTCGCGCACCTCAAGAAGGTCGTGCGCCAGATCCGGAGGGTGCGGGGTGTCCTCTCCGTGGAGCGGAAGGAGAGCTTCGGGGACAGCGACCTCACCCTCGGGGGCGGACCGGCGGCGTCGCACGTCGACGCCTGACCCGGCCACCTCGCCCGGAACCGGCGCTCAACGGCGGCCGCCCTCCCGTGCGATCGCCGCGTCGATGCGCCCGATCGAGTCCGCTACCTCCTCCATGCGTCGCAGCGAGGTCTCGACGCCCGGGTCGATCCGGATCATCGTCGCGACGAGCGTGTCCCGGAGGGCCTCGAACCGGGCGCGGACGGCGGAGTCCGCCATCGCGCTGTCCACGAACGGGCGCAACTCGCGCTCCGTCGTCGCCAGCTCGCTGGCGATGGCCTCCCGCTCCGCCGGGCCGGCGACTTCCCCCGACGCGCCCTCCGGTGTCGTGATCACCGGCGTCGAGATCCGCGCCAGATCCGCTCCGACCCGCAGGGCGCGTTCAAGCAAGCGGGTCGATTCGGGCCCTTCCCGCTCCGCGAAGCGACGAATCTCGTCGTAGAACGCCGCCCGCGCCGCCGCCGGCCCCGGTTCGTCGAGCGCGGCCGCCTGGGTGCGGCGGATGCGCGTCTGGACGGTGCCGAACTGGCGGAGGAGCTCCGATCGCTCCGCGCGGAGCGACGCCAGGTGGTCGGGGTCGGGTCGGGCCTCCCCGCCGGTGCAGGCGGCGAGACCGACGACCGCGAGCGCCGCGGGGAGCGACGCGCGACCGGCTGTTCGGAGCCAGCGAAAGAACTTCCGGCCGTTCACGGGGTTCCTCCGGACCGGGGCCTCTTGATCGGCGCGCACGAGGCGCGCAACGTGGCTCCGGCGTCCGACCGGGTCAAGCCGGCGCGCCTCCGCGAACCCCTGGACGTCGACTGTGCGCGAGAACCGATTCCAGCTCCGTCTTCCGTTCGAACCGACCGGGGACCAGCCCGCGGCGATCGCCGAGCTGGTCGACGGGCTCCGGTCGAATCGTCGGTGGCAGACGCTGCTCGGCGTGACGGGAAGCGGCAAGACGGTCACGATGGCAGGGGTGGTCGCGGCATCGGGACGGCCGACCCTGGTGATGAGCCACAACAAGACGCTCGCGGCGCAGCTCTACGGCGAGCTCCGCCAGTTCTTCCCCGCGAACGCCGTCGAGTACTTCATCTCGTACTACGACTACTACCAGCCCGAGGCCTACGTCCCGGCGACGGACACGTACATCGAGAAGGACGCCTCGATCAACGAGGACATCGACCGTCTGCGGCTGCGGGCCACGTCATCGCTGATGGAGCGCCGGGACGTGATCGTCGTGGCGTCCGTGTCGGCGATCTACGGGCTGGGCGACCCGCGGGGCTACAGGTCGATGATGCTGACGGTGGAACGCGGGACGAGCATCACCCGCCGCGAGATCCTCGAGGGGCTGGTCCGGATCCAGTACGCCCGCAACGACATCGACCTGCGTCGCGGCACCTTCCGGGTCCGGGGCGACGTCATCGAGGTGCTTCCGGCCTACGAGGAACAGGCGGTGCGGATCGAGCTGTTCGGAGACGAGGTCGAGCGGATCTCGAAGATCGATCCACTCACCGGCCGCACCATCGCGGAACTCGAAGGCACGGCCGTGTTTCCCGCCACCCACTACGCGGTCGATCCCGACGGGCTCGCGACGGCCGTGGACGGGATCCTGACGGAGCTCGAGGAGCGGCTGCTCGAGCTGCGACGAGCGGGGAAGCTCCTCGAGGCGCAGCGGCTGGAGAGCCGGACCCGGTTCGATGTCGAGATGCTCCGGGAGATGGGATTCTGTCCGGGCATCGAGAACTACTCCCGGTACCTCGACGGAAGGAAGCCGGGCGAGCGGCCGTACTGCCTTCTCGATTACTTTCCGGACGACCTCCTCGTGATCGTCGACGAATCGCATGTGACCGTACCGCAGATCGGAGCGATGTACGCGGGCGACCGGAGCCGGAAGCTGACGCTCGTGGAGCACGGCTTCCGCCTTCCGTCCGCCCTCGACAACCGACCGCTCGCCTTCGAGGAGTGGGAGGAAGTCGTTCCCTCGGTGTTGTTCCTGAGCGCGACGCCCGGACCCTACGAGCTGCGACGCTCGGGCGGAGTCGTGTCGGAGCAGTTGATCCGGCCCACCGGCCTGCTGGATCCCCGGGTCGAGGTCCGGCCCGTCGCGAGCCAGGTCGACGACCTGCTCGAGGAGATCCGGGTGCGGACCGGACGCGGCGAACGGGTCCTGGTCACGACGCTCACGAAGCGCATGGCCGAGGATCTCACGGAGTATCTCGCCGCCCGGGGCGTCCGCGTGCGCTACATGCACAGCGACATCGACTCCATCGAGCGGGTCGAGATCCTGAGGGACCTCCGGCTCGGCGAGTTCGACGTGCTCGTCGGAATCAACCTCCTGCGGGAGGGCCTCGATCTGCCCGAAGTCTCGCTGGTGGCGATCCTCGACGCGGACAAGGAGGGATTCCTGCGATCGGAGACCTCCCTCATCCAGACGATCGGCCGGGCGGCCCGCAACGTGAACGGGACCGCGATCCTCTACGCGGACCGCGTGACCGGCAGCATGGCACGCGCGATCGAGGAGACCGAACGTCGTCGGGCGACGCAGGCGGCGTACAACGCGGAGCACGGGATCACGCCGCGCACCATCCGCAAGTCGATCGAGGAGATCCGGTTCACCACGGCCGTGGCCGACGCGCGCACCGCCGAGGAGGACAGCGCCGCGGAGGCGGTGGCGGAGGCGGCGACCCGGTACGGCGATCTGGAGCCGGAGGCACTGGTTCGACGCCTGGAGCAGGAGATGGCGCAGGCCGCGATGGAGCTCGATTTCGAGCGTGCCGCTCGGGTCCGCGACGAGCTGTTCGACGTGAAGGCGGACCTGGAGACGGGGCGCGGCAGGGGGCGTCACGGCCGGCGTGCGTCCGGGGGCCGGCGTGCGCCCGGAGGCTCGCGGGCCTCGCGGCGCGAGGGGGATCGATGAAGGAGCCGGCGGCGATCTCCGAGAGGGGGCAGGGGACGGTCGAGCTCGACCAGGCCGGCCTCGAAGCGTGGGCGTCGGCCCTCGGGCGTGCCGCCGTGGCCTCCGGGACGTTCGTCTGCCTCGTGGGACCGCTCGGGGCGGGCAAGTCGACGCTGGTGCGGGCCGCCTGTCGGGCCGTCGGCGTTAGCGGCACGGTTCCGAGCCCCACGTTCACCCTCGTGATCCGTCACGAGACGCCGTCCGGCGAGTCGGTCTGGCACGCCGACCTCTACCGCCTCGAGGACCCGGCCCAGCTCGTGAACGCGGGCTGGCCGGAGCTGCTCGAGGACGAGAGCGCCGTGTTCGTGGAGTGGGCGGAGCGGGCCGGGGCGTGGCTTCCTTCTGACCGCTGGGAGATCCGCATCGGGTTCACGGACCGGCCCGACCGCCGGCGGGTCGAGGTCCGGTCGGTCGGCGCGGTCTCACCTCCGCCCTCTCCCGGAGCGTCCCCGTGCTGAGCCTCGGCCTCGACACCAGCACGCCTCTCGGAAGCGTGGCGCTCGCGGACGACGACGGTCTCCTCGCCGAGTCGCTGCTCCCGCTGCGGGTCGTGCACTCGGAGACGGTACTGCCCGAGATCGACCGGATCCTTCGCGGGTGTGGCCGGGCGGCGCGACAGATCGACCGCGTGGTCGTGGGGTCGGGGCCGGGATCGTTCACGGGTGTGCGGATCGCGGCCGCCGTGGCGAAGGGACTCCGGGCGTCCACGGGCGCCCGGCTGTTCGCGTACCCGAGTCTCGCCGCGATCGCGGCCGGACTCGGCGCGACCGGCCCGGTGTGCGCGATGATCGACGCCCGGCGGGGCCAGGTCTACGCGGCGGGCTACGACCCACGGGACGGGGTCCGGGAGCTGTTCGCGCCTCTGGCGCGCCCCCTGGACGAACTTCTCCCCACGCTGGAGCCGATGACGGAGTGGACGCTGGCCGGAACTCTTCCGGACGCGCTGCGGGAGCGGGCCCGGCGCCTCGGGTTCCGGGTGGCACCGCCGCACACGGGCGTGCCGCGGGCGGCCGCCCTCCTGTGGCTCGCCGAGGCGGATCCGGAGAGCGGCCGGGTCGAGCGGCCGGAAACCTGGGAGCCCGGATACGTCCGGGCGTCGTCGGCCGAGCGTGGCCTCGGCTCCTGAGATGCCATCTCCGGGAGACGGGGGGCTCGAGATCCGGCCGATGCGTCCGGCCGACCTCGCCGACGTGATGCGGATCGAGCGGACATCCTTCACGATGCCCTGGCGTGAGAGCACGTTCCGGGCCCTCATGCGTCGTCCGACCGCGTCGCTCTCCGTGGCCGAGGAGGGCGGGTTGGTGGTCGGGTTCTCGGTCGTCTGGTTCGCCGCCGACGAGGCGGAGCTCGGCGATCTCGCCGTGGATCCGGACTGGCGCCGCCGGGGCGTCGCCGCGGCCCTCCTCGCCCGGGTGGTCCGGGAGTGTTCCGCCCGACGGACCCGGGCGCTGTATCTCGAAGTCCGGGAGAGCAACGCGGCGGCCCGGGCCCTCTACGAGAGAGCGGGCTTCGAGCTGGTCGGCCGGAGGAGGGCCTACTACACGGCGCCTCGCGAAGATGCGTGCGTGATGAGGCTCCTGCTTCAGGATTCCTCTCGTTGACACGTTCGGACGGAGCGGTCTAGTTTCGGTCGCGCGGCTCTGGATCGCGGTGGAGTCGGGCGCGCCGCGATCCGACCGACAACTCTCATTCAATCCAGCACTTACGAGGACGGTATGTCACGTTCGCTGAATCGCGTGGAGATCATCGGGAACCTGGGTGCCGATCCGGAGATCCGGAGCACGACGAGCGGCGTGAGAGTTGCGACGCTTTCGGTGGCGACGAACCGCCGCTGGACCGACAAGCAGGGACAGACCCAGGAGAAGACCGAGTGGCACAGGGTCATCTGCTGGGATCGTCTCGCCGAGATCTGCGAGCGATTCCTGAAGCGCGGGGACCGGGTCTACGTTGACGGCTCGATCGAGTACCGGCAGTTCGAGGGACAGGACGGCCAGACGAAGTACATCACGGAGATCCGCGCCCGCGACATGATCATGCTCGGCGGCCGCGGCGAGAACGCGGACGTCGGAGAGTCGACGCCGCGCCGCGACCGCTCCCGTCAGGGCGCCGGCCCGTCGGAGGGACAGGACGGCGACTACGACGACTTCTCGAACGAGGCGCTCGGTCCGGAGGACGACCTGCCCTTCTGACGGGCGGAGGTGCGAAGGGGATGGACACGAGAATCAGGGTTCCGGCGGCTTCGGCTGGCCTCGCGGCGATCGCTCTCGTCTTCGCGTCTCCCGTCGCCGCGCAGGTGACGGCGGGCGAGACGTCCGCCCGTCACGACGTGAAGCGAGGCGACACTCTCTGGGACCTCGCGGCCCGCTACCTCGCCGACCCGTTTCTCTGGCCCGAGATCTTCCGGTTGAACACCGACGTGGTCGAGGACCCGGACCTCATCTACCCTGGCGAGAAGATCCGTATTCCCGGCAGGACGGCGATGCCGGCCGACGCCGGCGCTCTCGGAGTTCCGCCGGCCACGCGCCCGGGCGCGGGCGCCCGACGGGGGGCCCGGGGAGCGGGACTCTCGGGTACCGTCTTCTCGTCCCGCGCGCAGGGACTGGCGGCGTCCCGGCTCTCGGTCTCGGAGAGGGTCCCGTCGGCGCTCCTGTCGGAGAGCGACCACTTCCGGGTCGGACTCCTGATGGACCCCGCCGAGCTCGGTCCGACAGGTCGGACGACACGCGTGGTGGAGGAGAGCATCCTGACCCTCGACCTTCCGAAGACCGTGCGGCCGAATCAGGAGGTCGTGATCGCGAACGGGGAGCTCCGTCCCGGGATCGGGGACCGTCTGCGTGCCGTGCGCTGGGAACGGGACGTGGCGGGTCGTCGGGTGCTCAGTTCCCGGGCGTTGCTTGAAGTCGTTCGTGCCGACAGAGACAGCGTGCGGGCCCGGGTGACGGATCTGTACGCCATCTACGAGGTCGGAGACGCGGTCATCGCCGCCGAACCGTTCGCGATCGACCCGGCGGCTCGTCCGGAGGCCGTGGACGACGGACTCACGGGCCGCATCCTGGGGTTCGAGACGCCGCAGCCGCTCCTCGATCTCGACGACCCCGTGTTCCTCGACGTCGGTCGGCGAGACGGCGTACGCATGGGCGACGAATTCCTCGCCTTCGCCCTCGACGAGCCGTCCCCGGCCACGGCCGACTCGCGCGACGCCCTTTCGCGCCTCCGGGTCGTCCGGACTACGGAGACCACGGCGACCGCGGTGGTCGTTTCCATCCGCGATCCGGCCACCGCCGAAGGGGCGCCGGTCCGGCGGGTCGGTCGCCTGCCCGGATGATCCGTCTCCCCGCTCCGCCGCGCTTCCGCGGCGAAGCGGGACGACTTTCCCACCCTGCCGGGACCCCGTAGCTTCGGGGCGAATCGCGCGACGGAGAGGATCGATCGGCCCGCGGCCCGCCGACCGGTCTGCCGTCGCGGCGCGTTTGTCCCAGATGCGAGCGAGCGAATATGGCGAGCAAGCGACGTCGGGTCCTTGTCACGGGCGGGGCCGGCTTCATCGGGTCGCACGTGTGCGAGGCCTATCGCGATGCCGGGTGGTCGGTGACGGCCGTCGACGACCTGAGCTCGGGCCGGCGCGAGAACGTGCCGGACGGCGTCGATCTCGTGGTCGACGACATCCGGAGCGCGTCCGCCGCGAACCTGCTTCGCGAAGGCGGTTTCGAGGTCGTGAACCACCACGCGGCCCAGATCGACGTGCGGGTCTCGGTCGCGCGTCCCCGACACGACGCCTCGATCAACGTGGACGGCCTGCTCAACCTCCTCGAGGCGGCGCGCGACGGCAACGTTCGACGCGTTGTGTTCGTCTCATCCGGAGGCGTGGTGTACGGCGAGCCGGAGCGGCTTCCGGTCCCGGAAACGGAGGCGAAGGCGCCGGTGTCCGGATACGGGGTGAGCAAGCTGACGGGCGAATACTACCTGTTCGCGTTCCGGAAGCTGTTCGGGCTGGAAGGCGTCTCGCTCCGGTATTCCAACGTGTATGGGCCGCGACAGGACCCGCACGGGGAGGCGGGCGTCGTGGCCGTCTTCTGCAACCGGATTCTCGCCGGGGAGCCGCTCACGGTGTTCGGCGACGGCGAGCAGACCCGGGACTACGTCTACGTCGGGGACGTCGCGGCGGCGAACCTGCTGTTGACGGACACGCCACTGCCCGACCCGGCTTCGATCGACGACGTCGCGTGGAACGTCGCGACCGAAACCGAGATCACCGTGAACCGCCTCGCGGAACTTCTCCTGACGTCGACGGGCCGGGAGCTGACGGTCCGCCACGCGCCGGCCCGGACGGGCGAAGTGCTCCGGAGCTGCCTCCGGACCGAGAAGCTCCGCGGGCTCGGCTGGAAGCCGGGGATGCCGCTGCGCGACGGCCTGCTGCGGACCTTCGAACACATCGCGGCGCACACGTGAGGACATGCCGATGCCGTACGCTCTCCACATGATGCTCCTCCAGGAGGCGCGCCCCCTCGTCGCCCGTCCCTGGGACCTCGTTCTCGGCGCGACGCCGATGACGAAGCTCATCCTGCTCGTTCTGGCTTCGTTCTCTCTCCTCTCGTGGGTCCTGATCTTCTGGAAATGGGCCGAGTTCCGTCGCGTCCGCGCCAGCGGGGACGTCTTCGTGGACGGGATGGAAGGCGCCGCCGGCCTCCGGGACGTCTACCAGATTCTGACCCGGCTCGCGGAGTCGCCCTACACGCGCGTCTTCCGTCGCGGGGTGAACTTCTTCACCGAGCTCCGGCCCACGGCGCTCCGGGACGAGACCGCGACGGGACCCGGTCTCACGCCGGCCCAGCTCGACGCTCTCCGCATGGTGCTGGAGAAGGAGCTCTCGGAGGAGCGGGACGACATGGCGCACGGGCTCACCTGGCTGGCGATCATCGGCTCGGTGAGCCCGCTTCTGGGCCTGCTCGGGACGGTGGTGGGCGTGATGAACTCGTTCATCGGGATCACCTCTCAGGGCTCGGCGAACATCGCGGCGGTGGCGCCGGGGATCGCCGAAGCCCTGATCACCACGGTCGTCGGGCTCGCGGTCGCCATCCCCGCCGTGATCGCCTACAACCACTTCGCCGGGAAGCTCGGGTTGTTCACCGGCGAGCTCGAGGGCTTCGCGGCCGAGTTCGTGGGCACGCTGGCGCGGGAGGGGCGCGTATGATGGGGGGCGCCTCGGGCCACGACCGGCCCGGAGGACTCCCGGTGCGGGCCGAGATCAACGTGACGAGCCTCGTGGATGTCGCGTTCACCCTGCTCGTGATCTTCATGATCACGGCCCCGATTCTCCAGGGCGGCGTCGAGGTCGCGATCCCGAAGGCCCCGGCGGCCCCCCTTCAGGTGAGCGAGGGGCTCGTGATCTCCATAGACCGGGACGGACGGATCTTCGTCGAGGACGACGAGGTGACCCGCGAGGAGTTCGCGGCGTCGATTCCGGCGCTGGTGGAACGACGGGGGGCGGAGACGGTGTACGTCAAGGGCGACAGAGACGTCGCCTACGGGTCGGTGCTCTGGGTGATCGGGACCCTGAAGGAGGCGCAGATCGAGGCGGTGAGTCTCGTGGCGGAGCCCGAATCGAATCGGTGAGGGACTCGAGCGGAGACGGACGGACCGCGGAGGGCCAGGGTTGAACGACGTTCCAGCACGCGCGGACACGGGACCGCCGGGAGACTCCGGCGCCGGGTGGCGCCCGTCGCGGCGTCCCCCGCCCGTCGCGATCCTGGCCTCTACGGCCCTGCATCTCGTCCTCGGTCTCGCGTTCGTCCTCGGCTCCCTCACCGTGCGTCCCCCGACGCTCCCCGCGCAGACCTACCGGGTGCGTCTCGTCGCGGCGTCCGACGAGACGGCGCCGATGCGGCTCAGGCCGCAGCCGGCCAAGCCGGCGGAGGAGGAGAACCGTCCTCCCCCGCCCGAGCCGACTCCGCAACCGAAGCCGCGCACCGAGCTCCCGACTGTCGTGGAGGAGACCCCGCCGCCGGTCGAGCCGACCAAGGAGCCGGCTCGCGGACCCGAGGAAGGCGACGAGGCGATCAACGTGCAGCTGGAGGGGGCCGCGTTCGTCGACCCCGCGTACCTCCAGAACATCATCCGTCAGGTGAACCGCTACTGGCGGCCGCCGGCCGGAGGGCGACATTTCCGGGCCGAGGTCGTGTTCGTGATCGAGAAGGATGGTTCGGTGAGCGAGATCGAGATGTTGAACAAGTCGGGCGACATGAGCTTCGACCTGGAGGCCCGCGGGGCGATCGAAGCCGCGGGGCGAGCGAAGGCGTTCGGGCCTCTCCCCGCCGCGTGGCCGCGCGACCGGCTCCGGATCTCCTTCTTCTTCGACCCGACGACCCGATGAGGGGGCGCGCGCTGCTCGCCATCGCGGCCGCCACCGCGACCCTCGCGGCACCCGCGGCTCTCGTCGGCCAGGAGCCGGGAGACGTCCGGATCGGCATCACGTACACGCCCGGCTATCTGCCGGGGCTCGTCCTCACGCCGGTGGAGACCGCCGGGGACCAGGGGGAGGCCGCGACGCGGGCGGACGAGATCCTCCGGCAGGACCTCGACTTCAGCGACCGGTTCGAGATGATTCCCGTGCCCGCGGACCTGGGCACGGGCACCGCCGTGAACTACGGCCTCTGGAACCAGCTCGGAGCCGTGTGGCTCGTGACGGCGCAGGTGTCCGGGAGCGCCGCCGCGCCGGTGCTGCGGGTCAGCCTGCACGACGTCGTGTTCGGAGAGCTCAAGGAGGTTCGCGCGTTCAGTCTCCCCGCCCCGGGATCGTCCGGGTTCCGGATGGCGGTGCATCGCGTGTCCGACGAGATCGTCCGGTGGGCGACGGGGCAGCCCGGGAGCGCCGCCACCCGCGTCGCCTTCCGACGTCGTGCCGCGGACGGGGCGTCGGACATCTGGATGGTCGACTCGGATGGCGAGAACCTCCGTCGGCTCACCAGCGACAGCTCGATCGTGTACTCGCCGGCGCTGCATCCCTCCGGCGACCACCTGCTCTACGTGTCCTACATCAGCGGCGTCCCGGTCGTCTACGAGAAGAACCTGGCGACGGGCGCCGTTCGGACGATCTCGGCCGAACAGGGCCTGAACGTGACGCCCGTCTACTCGCCCGACGGGAGCCGCATCCTCTACGGACGGACGATCGGGGACCACACGGAGCTGTTCGAGCTCCAGCGACAGCCGCTCTGCTGCGGGCGCCGGGTCACCTACACGAACGTCGGCGAGACGCTGAACGCCGACTACAGTCCTGACGGACGGAGGATCGCGATCACCTCGTCTCCCCTGGGTCTGCCCCAGATCTACGTCCTCCCCCTCGACGCGAAGGAGCCTTCGATCGTCAGCCGGTACGTGTACGGGGAACGGGGCTACGCGACGTCGCCGGACTGGTCTCCGACGGGCGACCGGATCGCGTACCAGGCCTGGATCGACAACACGTTCCAGGTCGTGACGGTCGATCCGGATGGGTCGGACCGGCGCGTCCTCACGTCCCGTGGAAGCAACGAGGACCCGAGCTGGGCTCCGGACGGACGACACCTCGTGTTCGCCTCGACCGCGCGGGACGGGCAGGGCCTGATCGTGCTCGACACCGTGAGCGGCCGGGTCCGCTGGCTGACCCGGGGACACATGGACCAGCTTCCGCACTGGTCCGGACCGCTGGCGGACCGCTGATTCGGCCGTCGCCGGCCGCTTGGCAACCGCGCCGGCTGCTCGTATGATACGGGGGTTTCGCGCCTTCGCGGCCATCGGCCGGACGTCCCAGCCTGCCGCAGCGTGGACTCCGCGCCTCTCAACCGAATCAAGGAGCACCGAAATGCGCATCAATGCCGGATTCGTCGCCCTCGTCGCCCTCGTGGGCCTCGGGATGACCGCATGCGGCGGCAAAGAGCCTCCGCCTCCGCCGCCCGTGGTCGAGGAGACAGCCGCCGTCCAGCAGCCGAACGCGGACAGCCTCGCCGCCGCCGAGGCGGCACGCCGGGAGGCGGCCGCGTCGGAACTGTGCGCCCAGGCGATGACCGCCGTGGCGAACGGGGACTACGAGCGCGCGAAGTCCCTGCTCGAGCAGGCCATGCGGGACTATCCGGGCTCCGAGTGCGCGAACCGGGCCGGGACCCTCGCCGAGGGCGTCGGCGCCGCGATGACGATCAACGAGCGGATTCACTTCGAGTTCGACCGGTCGAACATCACGAACGAGGCTGCCGCGACCCTGCAGCGCAAGGCCGAGGTGCTCCGGAACTTCCCGAACCTGAAGCTCACGATCGCCGGCCACTGCGACGAGCGCGGCTCTCTTGAGTACAATCAGGCGCTCGGACAGCGGCGGGCGGAGGCGGCGAAGCGTTACCTCGTGAACCTCGGTCTCGCCGAGTCGATGTTCTCGACGGTCAGCTACGGCGAGGAGCGGCCGATCGCGCAGGGCTCGAACGAGTCCGCCTGGGCACAGAACCGGCGCGATGAGTTCAACGTCACGAACATGGACGCTCTGCTGCGCCGATGAGCAGGGGAACCGCGATCCGCGTGGCGGCCGTCGCCCTCGCGGCGGCGGGGTGCGCCACGAAGAGTGACGTCGCCGAGCTGCGGACCTCCCTGGTGTCGGAGATCCAGGCGGATCGGTCCCAGCGGGACTCGCTGATCGCGGAGATCCGGGAGCTGCGCGCGGTGCTGCTGGACAGCCTCAACGTCCAGCAGCGCCGCGACATCTCCGGCCGGGTCGATCTGCAGCGGCAGATCCAGGATCTCAACACAAACCTGGCGCAGCTGATCGCCCTGACGGGCGAGACGCAGCGCCAGATGGCACGTCTCTCGGTGGGTCCGACCGGCGAGGGGAGCGACACGCCGACGCCTCCCGCCGGGGAACGGGCCACGGACGGCGCGCCCGCGGGACCGGCCGGCGAACCCCAGGAGCTCTACGAAGCCGCGCTGCGCCAGTTCCGACGGGGGTCGTACGGCACCGCCCGGGCCGCCCTCGACGAGTTCCTGGCCCAGTATCCCGCGCACGAGCTCGCGCCGGACGCGCAGTATTTCCGGGCCGAGACGTTCGCGGAGGAGGGCGATTCCCAGGCCGCTCTCCGGGAGTACGCCCGCGTGCTGGAGTTGTACCCGAATTCGCGTCGCGCGCCCACGGCCCTCTACAAGAGCGGTCTCATCGAGCTCCGGCGGGGCAACGCGGACGACGCCAGGACCTTCTTCAACCGCGTCGTGCAGGGCTATCCCGACAGTGACGAGGTAGAGCTGGCCCGGAGGGAGCTGGACCGGCTGACCCGTTGACCCGCGGTCCGGCGAGGCCCGTTCCGGGCTGCCGGCGCGCCGGCGTGGATCGGGAGGAGGACGCGTGCGCTGCCCCAGTTGTGATCACGTCGAAGATCGCGTCGTCGACTCCCGCCTCAGTCGGGGAGGACGCTCCATCCGTCGGCGCCGGGAGTGCCTCGACTGTGGCTTCCGGTTCACCACCTACGAGCACATCGAGCAGGAACCGCTCACCGTCCGCAAGACCTCGGGGGCGATCGAGCCGTTCGACCGCGCGAAGCTGCTGCGGAGCATCGGAGTCGCATGCGCGAAGCGACCCATCTCGCTGGCCGCGATCGAGGAGCTGGTCGACCGGATCGAGGAGCAGCTGGCGGCGCTCGACGAGCGCGAGATCAGCAGCCAGCAGATCGGAGAGCTCGTGATGGGGCACCTCCGGTTGCTCGACCAGGTCGCCTACGTCCGCTTCGCGTCTGTGTATCGCAACTTCCAGGACACCACGGAGTTCATGGAGGAGGTGCGGGAGCTCCTGGAGCGGGCCCGGTACTCGGCACGGGGGCAGCAGGACATGTTCCAGGCGCCCCCCGGCGCGGATGATGGAGAGGGAGCGTCGTGAGGGCGGACGGGGCGGAGATGCCCTTCCTCGATCACCTCGAGGAGCTCCGGCGCCGCCTGATCTGGAGCCTGGTGGCTCTTACCGTCTGCTCCGTACTGGGCTTCTTCGCCGTGACGGAGCTCGATGTGATCGGGATCCTCGAGCGACCGTTCCAGCTCGTGATGCCGGGCGAGGTGCTCCTGTTCACGAGCCCGACCACCCCGGTCGTGGTGACCTTCAAGCTGGCGTTCGTGGTGGGCTTCATCATCGCGCTTCCGGTGATCGCCTACCAGGCGTGGGCCTTCTTCGCGCCGGCGCTCTACGAGCACGAGCGCCGGCTCGTGATCCCCGCGATCTCGGTCGGATTCCTGCTGTTCCTCGCGGGGATCGCGATGGCGTACTTCTTCGTGCTCCCGCTCGGCCTCCGATTCCTGCTGGGGTTTCAGGCGGAGAGCCTCGCGCCGATCATCACGATCGACGAGTACCTGAAGTTCGCCACGCGGCTGATTCTGGCCTTCGGGCTGATCTTCGAGATGCCGGTGGTCCTCGTCATGCTGGCGATGCTGGGGATCGTCACGCCGGCCGGTCTCGCCCGGTACCGTCGGCACGCGATCGTCGTCCTCGCGATCTCCTCGGCGGTGCTCACGCCCGCCGACGTGGGCACGATGTTCATGCTGTTCGTCCCCATGCTCCTGCTCTATGAGGTCTCGATCTGGCTGGTGCGCCTGGTCGTCCGGCGGGGGCGCGAAGACGACGAGGATTCGGCGGAGGCGTGATCCGGGTCGCCCGGGTTCTCGTCGCGGCGTCGCTGCTCCTCGTCGTCGCCGGCCGCGCGCCGGGCCAGGAGACCCCGCCGCGCCGTCCGCCCGCGCGCGACATCGGGGACGACCGGTGGGCCGACGAGCTCCCGGAGGACAGCCTCTGGATGCGGCAGACCGACACGCTTCCCCGCGTCGACGTCGAGGCGCGCCGGGAGTCGCTGGCGGGCCAGGAGGGCTTTCCCGACAGGGACGAGCGGTTCCGGTCGCTTCTCTCCCTCCCCGGCTATTACGCGATCGAGTACCGGGGACGCGACGCCGAGGTGAACGTGGAGGCGGAGAGCCTCTCTCTCACCGGCGACGCGCAGGTGAATCGGGACGAGGACGTCCTGGTCGCGGACAGCATCCTCTATCGCGGACCCGTCCGGTTCATGGAGGCGCGCCGGAACATCTCGCTGGTGGGCGGCGACGGAACGGAGGTCACCAGCGACTCGGTGCTGTATTTCGATCTCGCGGCACAGAAGGGAACCGTCTACCGGGCCGAAACGCAGTTCAATCAGCGCGGTGCGAACTGGCGCGTGATCGGAAACGTGATCCCGATGTCGCGGGATACGCTGTACGCCGCCAGCGGCGACTTCACTTCGTGCGACCTCGACGAGCCGCACTACTCTTTCCACGCGGGCAAGATCAAGGTCGTGAGCGAGGACGTGATCGTCGCCTGGCCGGTCGTGCTCTACGTCAGCAACGTCCCCGTGTTCTGGCTGCCGTTCTTCGCCTCGGACATCCGGCAGGGGCGGCGTAGCGGCATCCTCCCTCCGAGATTCGGAATCAACGACGTCGTGCAGACCTCCGGCGGCGCGACCCGGAACGTCACGGACCTCGGCTACTACTGGGCGATCAACGACTTCATGGACGCCCAGGCTACCCTCGACTGGTACAGCGGTCGCTACACGCGGGTGAACGGGCGATTCAACTACCGGTGGCTCAAGAGGTTCATCCGTGGCGGACTGTTCTACAGCCAGAGTTTCGGCGACGACGGCCGGAATCTCCGGTTCGATTTCGACCACGATCAGGACCTCGGGCTGAATACCCAGTTGCGAGCGTCGCTCCAGTACATTCAGGACACGCAGATCTATCAGGACCAGAGCTTTCGTCCGGACGAGCAGACGCAGACGATCGACTCCGATCTCGGGCTCAACCACAGGTTCCGGTTCGCGAACCTCTCCATCAGCGGCCGACGCCGGCAGTACCTGAGCGGCGGGCGGACAGAGACGACGCTCCCGTCGGTCAACCTGTCGTTCTCGCCCGTCAACCTGTTCCCGGCGCCGCGGTCCCGGCAGGGTCTGTTCAACAACATCACGCTCAGTGGGTCGGGGAGCTTCTCACGCCGCAGCACGGCGCTCGATCCGGGGACCGACAACACGGCGACGTCGGCCGGCGCGCGGGCGGGCCTGACGCTTCGCCGCCTCAGCTTCTCGGGGTCGCTCGACTACCAGGACCAGGACATCGTCCCGGAAGACTCGCTCGGCGTCGATCTTCCCGGCATCGGGAACAGCCGGCTCGGCTGGGTCACCTCGCTCGACTATCAGGTCGATCTGGTCGGCTCGACCACGCTGCGGCCCACAGCCAGCCTGCAGGGCGCGTTCGCCCGCTCGGACACGCTGGATCTCGGCACCGTGGCGGGCCCCACCAGGGCGAGCTTCGGAGCCACGCTCTCCACCGACGTCTACGGCTTCTATCCCGGATTCGCCTCGTTCTCCCGGGTGCGGCACAAGTTCTCGCCGAATCTCGTCTGGCAGTACACGCCGGCCGCGACCGTCGATTCCACGGCGGCCGCCCTGTTCCCCGGAGATATCCGCAAGCGGAACACCCTGACTCTGCGTTTTAACCAGACCTTCGAGGCGAAGCTGAAGCAGCGGGAGCCCGAGCCGGGCGAGGAGGGGGAAGGGGAGGTCGCGGCCGACACGCTCGTCCCGGTGACGGCACAGGGGGACTTCGGAGACCTGCCCGGCG
>Ga0316578_10000204_pt1 | contig 16919 bp, 15 predicted proteins | sample J0NA_2_FD_203076 | JGI IMG/M metagenome (GOLD analysis project Ga0316578, IMG submission 203076) | Rhizosphere microbial communities from salt marsh grasses in Alabama, United States - J0-2_160517rDrC | ecosystem: Host-associated > Plants > Roots > Rhizosphere | place: USA: Alabama | collected... | reverse complement strand
GCACGGGCGCCCGACGTTTCACGTGAAACCTCAGGGTCCGACCGACCCGGGACTTTCCTCGCAGGACCCGCCGGCCCACTTCCGGATCTCGACCAGGAGATTCTGCAAGTCGGACGGGGAGATCCCGGGAACCCGCGCGGCCTGCCCGAGCGTGGACGGCCGGATTCGATCGAGCTTCTGCCGCGCCTCCGAGGACAGGGACGCAAAGCCGAGATACGGGGCGTCGGGCGGCAGGAGGTGCCCGTCGCGGGCCTTCAGATACGCGGCCCGGTCCCGATCCCGGCGGATGTAGCCGGCGTACTTCACCTCCATCTCGACGACCGTTCGCGCGTCAGGCGCGAACCCGGGATCGTCCAGCGGGCCGTCGGGCCCCAGGAGTCCGTCGAGGTCGACCTCCGGGCGACGGAGCAGCCGCGCGAGAGGTTGCGCCTCCTCGAGCGGCGACGTTCCCCGCCCCTCCAGCCACGCGTTCACCTCCTCGGGGCGGGCCCGGGCGTCCTCCACCCAGGTCCGCGTCCGGTCGATCTCTTCGAGGTGACGGTCGAGGACCCCCCGCTCCTCCTCCGTGAGAAGCCCCAGCCGGGCCGCCACCGGCCCGAGGCGCTCGAGGCAGTTGTCCTGTCGCAAAAGGAGCCGGAACTCCGCCCTCGAGGTGAACAGGCGATACGGCTCGTCCACCCCCCGCGTGACGAGATCGTCCACCAGCACTCCGAGAAACGCCTCGTCCCGCGCCGGCGTCCACGGCTCCCGGCCCAGCGTCCGGCAGGCGGCGCCGATTCCGGCGACGATGCCCTGACCCGCCGCCTCCTCGTATCCGGTCGTCCCGTTCACCTGGCCCGCCAGCCAGAGCCCGGGCAGGTCCCGGAGCGCGAGACCCGGGGTCAGGCGCTCGGGCGGAAAATAGTCGTATTCGATCGCGTACCCCGGCTGCGTCATCCGGGCGCTCTCGAGTCCGGGAACCCGGCGCAGGAGGTCGCGCTGCACGTCGGGAGGAAGGGACGTGGAGAGCCCGTTCACGTAGAGTTCGCGGGTCTCTCCGCCTTCCGGCTCCAGGAACACCTGGTGGCGCTCCGCGTCGGGGAACTTCACGACCTTGTCCTCGATCGAGGGGCAGTAGCGGGGACCCCGCGCCGCGATCACGCCGCCGTACAGGGCGGATCGAGCCAGGTTCCGGGCGACGACCTCCTTCACCTCCGGCCCGGCGCTCCCGATCCAGCACGGAAGGGCGGCCGGCCGCGGGGCACGCTCCCAGTGGGAGAAGCGCCGATCCCCCTCCTCGCCGTCCTGTCTCTCGAGACGGGCGTAGTCCACAGTTCGACCGTCCACGCGCGGCGGCGTGCCGGTCTTGAAGCGCTCGGGGCGCAGCCCGAGGTCGAACAACTGCTCCGCGAGCTCGATGACGGGCGCATCTCCCGCGCGGCCGGCGTCGATGCGGGTATCCGTGCCGAGACGAATCGTACCGCGAAGGAACGTGCCCGCCGTCAGGATCACCGCCGGGGCGGAGAACGCGCTTCCCTCGGACGTGCGCACGCCGGCGACCCGGCCCCCCTCCAAGCGCAGGGCGACCACGGTGGCCTGGTAGAGGTCGAGCGACTCCCGTTCCTCGAGCAGACGCCGGATCTCCCTCGGATAGAGGCCCCGGTCGCACTGCGCCCGCGGCGCCCAAACGGCAGGGCCTTTCGACCGGTTCAGCATCCGGAAGTGGAGCGTCGTCCGGTCCGTCGCGCGCCCCATCAGTCCACCTAGGGCGTCCACCTCTCTCGCCACGGTCCCCTTCGCGACGCCTCCGATCGCCGGATTGCACGACATCTGTCCGACGCGCGCGAGGAAGGAGGTGACGAGGAGCGTGCGCGCGCCGAGCCGCGCGGAGGCATTCGCCGCCTCGCAGCCTGCGTGCCCGCCCCCCACCACGATCACGTCGTAGCACGCTCCGTCGCGCATCAACGGTCCCTTCTCTATCGTCCCGTGTGTCGATCGCTCGCCCGGCCTCGCCGGGCCGCGCGCGAAGATAGGAGAACGGAGCGGATGGACCAAGCCGAGGGGCGGGCGGGCTTCCGGGTCTCGGGCCGCGTCCAGGGCGTCGGGTTCCGGTGGTGGACCGTGCGCGAGGCGCGCCGTCTCGGACTGCGCGGCACGGTACGGAATCGACCCGACGGAACGGTCGAGGTCCACGCGGCAGGACCTGACGCCGCCCTCGTCCGGCTCGAGACGCGGCTCCGCGACGGCCCCCCGCACGCGCGCGTGGACCGCGTCGACACGGTTCCCGCCGCGCGCGACCTGCCCGCGGACTTCCGCGTCGTCCCCTGAAGGCACTTTTCCCGAAATCCGGTGTATGGCTCCCGGTCTCTAACGATACGAGGGTTCTTCATGATAGAGCTCCCCGACGTCGAGCGGATGATCGACGCCTTCGCCGGGTACGCGACCGGCAAGACCGTCTCCACCGTCCTCATCGACGATCCCGAGTCTGTCGACATCGACGCCGAGCTGACCGAGGAGAAGATCCGCGGTCACGCCATCGACACGATTGAACGGCACGGGCGGTACGTGGTCGTCCGCTTCCGTTCCGGCGCCAACCTCGTCTTCCACATGGGGAACGAGGGCCGGATCTTCCTGGAGTCGCAGACCACGCCCCCCGACGAGGACAGCAAGATCCGGCTTCAGTTCGCGGCGGGGCGCGAGCTCCGCTACGCCTCGCCCGGTGACGAGGGGGAGATTCACCTCGTCGACGGCGAGGACTTCAGCGGCCTCGGAACGCTCGAGACTCTCGGGCTCGACCCGCTGAGCGACGAGCTGACCGCCGAGATCTTCGTGTCTCTCGCCCGCGCGAAGCCCCGCTCGACGCTGAAGGCCGTGCTCCTCAACCAGGAAGTCGTCGCCGGGATCGGGAACGAGTACGCCGACGAGATCTGCTTCCAGGCGGGCTATCGACCGGACCTCAAGATCAAGGACATGGCGGACGAGCAGCTCGTCCGCGTCCACCGGTACCTCCGGCGGGTGCTCCGACGCGCCACTCTTCACTGGCAGGCGGCCCACGCGGACCCGGGCTGGCTCATCAACAAGCGCGCCGCGGGAAGGACCTGCCCGCGCTGCGGAACGAGGCTCAAGTCGATGACGCTGTCGGGCCGCAAGACCTGGCTCTGCCCCCGCTGCCAGCGCACGACCTGACCCGCCCGGGGACCGGCGTCGCGTCGGGCCGGGTGTGAGGAAGGGGGAGGCCGACGGGGCCTCCCCCTTTCGCATCCCGGGTGACGCACGTGCCGCTCACTTCCCGATGCAGAAGCTCCCGAACACCGCGTCGAGAACCTCTTCCGTCCCGATCACTCCGAGCAGCTCCTCGAGACGGAGCGTCGCATCCTGCAGGTGCGTCACGGCCACTTCCGGTGGAATGCCGGCTACCCGTGCCTCCGCGAACGCGTCGATCTCCTCCCGCGCCTCCCGGAGCGCCCGTACGTGCCGGCGCCGCGTCACGAGCGGGGCCTCTTCCGCCGCGCGCAGCCCGGAGAAGGCCGCGTCGAGGAGGAGCGTCCGGAGCTGCGGGATCCCCTCCCCCGACCGGGACGACACCCGGACCGAGCGAATCGTCTCCCCGTGCCCTCCGCGCGACGACGGGGGCGTTTCCGGGTCGCCGTCGTCCGTCTTCGTGCGGACGAGGATCCACCGGACCCCGTCGGAGCGCGTGTCCAGAAACGCGCGCTCCTCCGGCCCCAGCTCCCGGTCGGCCTCGACACAGAACAGCACCACCGCCGCCCGGGCCAGGTAGCTCCGGGCTACCTCGATCCCCATTCCCTCGACCGGGTCCGCGTTCTCCCGGAGACCCGCCGTGTCGACGAGCCGGAACGGGTATCCTTCGACCGACACCACCGCCTCGATCGCGTCCCGGGTCGTCCCCGGGTGCTCGGTCACGATCGCGCGCTCGAAACCCAGTAAAACATTGAAAAGACTAGACTTACCAGCATTCGGACGACCCGCGATCACCGTCAGCGCGCCCTCCCGGAGCATCTCTCCCTCGGGCGCCAGCCGCAGCAGCGCGTCGAGCTCCTCGCGCAGCCCGGACACGGCGCCCTCCACCCGGACGGGATCAACGGGACCGTCATCCTCGTCGGGGAAGTCGATCTCGTACGCGACCAGTGCCTGTGCCTCCACGAGTCGCTCCCGGAGCGCGGCGATCCGCCGGGAGAGTCCGCCCTCGAGCTGGTGGAGCGCCGCACGACCGAGAGCCGGCGCCGCCGCCTCGATCAGGTCGGCCGTGGCCTCCGCCTGCACGAGGTCGATCCGCCCCCCGAGGTATGCCCTGCGCGTGAACTCCCCGGGCCGCGCCGGGCGCGCGCCGGCGGCCAGCACGGCGTCGAGAACGAGGAGCGGGAGCAGGGCCCCGCCGTGGCAGCCGATCTCGAGCAGGTCCTCCCCCGTATAGGACCCGGGCCCGGGGTAGAACGTGGCGAGGACGCGGTCGACCGACTCTCCGTCGGCGGGAGACACGAGCGAGCGGAGCGAGGCACGCCGGGCCTCGAGAGGTGCCAGCCCCAGAATCTCGATCAGAGACCCGACGCCGGGACCCGAGACGCGGACGATCGCCACGGCGCCCCGACCCGGCGCCGTGGCGACCGCGGCGATCGTATCCCGCCGGAGACGCTCCCCCGTCGGTGCCGTCGGCAGGAGCCTCTCCTCAGTCGCGCTTCGAGCGACCGCCGCGCGTTCCGTCCCGCTTCTCCTGCGGCGGCATCGGGCGCTTCGCCATCGCGGCCCGGCGCTCGTGCGCGAGATAGAACTGCTGCGGAAGCGACGCGATGTTGCTGGTCGTGTAGTAGAGGTTCAGACCCGACGGGAAGCGAGCGAACATCACCGTGAACACGACCGGTAGCACGTAGGTCATCATCTTCATCTGCGGGTTCGTCTGCTCCACCCCCCGCTGTCCGATCCAGGAGAGCAGGAACATCGACGCGCCCATGAGGAGAGGGATGATGTAGAGCGGGTCGGCCAGCGACAGGTCGGGAAGCCAGAAGAACGGCACGCCCCGGAATTCGATCGTTCCCTGGAACACGAAGAACAGCGTGAACAGGATCGGCATCGGCAGAAGCATCGGGAGACACCCGGCGACCGGGTTGATGTTGTGCTCCCGGTAGAGCTTCATCATCTCCTGCTGTAAGCGCTGCGGGTCGTCCTTGTGCTGCTCCTGAATCGACTTCATCAGGGGCTGGACCTGCATCTGCGCCAGCTGGGCCCGCATCGATTTCTGGTACAAGGGAAACAGGACGACGCGCATCATGACGCCGAACAGGATCAGCACCCACCCGTAGGCCAGGTTCAGCGTCTCGTGGAGCCAGGTCAGGATCAGCATCACGATCCCGACGAGGGGGCGGATGATCGGACGCAGCCAGCGCCACCCGTACGGGTTGACCCCCTCCAGGTTCTGTCCGACCGCCTCGAGTCGCTCGTACTTCTGCGGTCCGACGTACGCCCGGAAGGAGAAGCCCTCGCTGCCCGCGGGCACCGGCATCGAGGTGGCCAGCGCCGCCTCGTGCTCCTTCGCGCCCGCCCGGGCGATGAGCCCGCCGAAGCGCGGCCCGTCCTCCGGCGCCACGAGCGCCACGAGGAAGTACTTGTTCTTCACCGCGACCCACCCGAACGGCCCCCCCTCCGCCGTACGGATCTCGCCCGGCTTCAACTTGTCGAACTGGACGCTCTCGATCCCGGATGCCTGTCCGTTCGTGACGAACGCGAGCTGGCGGAAGTCGTCCTCCGGGTTCTTCTCGTTCGTCGGGAGGCCGGTTCCGAGCGAGGTGACGACCGACCAGCCACGATCGCCGAGGCCCTCGAGGCGGCCTTCCACGTCGACCAGGTAGCTGTCCGGCCGGAAGCGGTACGTCACGACGTAGCGGACGGAGCCGCCCGGGAAGTCGTAGCTGAACCGCAGCGAGTCGCCCGCCGAGCCGGCTCGGATCTCGACCGCGGTCCGCGACGGCTCGAACGCCCGCACCGTGAGGTCGGCGGTGTCGCCGGCCGCCGCGATCCGGTAGCCGAGCACCGCGTCCCCGGGCCGCACGAGCTCGACCCGGTCCTCGCCGTTCGCGTCGGGCGCGTACGACTCGTACTCCAGGAGCCGGGCCCCGACCAGGGCGGCGCCCACGGTCGAGAACCGCAGCTCGTAGAGCGCGGATCGCACGACGACCGTGTCCGCCGCGGGGAGATCGGGACGCCCGGCCGGGACGCTCTCCCCGGCGGTCGCCGCCGAATCCGGCGGAGCCGTGTCGGACGCGAGGCCGGCCGTCTCCGGCTGGACGTCCCGGGTCTCCACCGCGGCCGCCGAGTCCGCCCCGGCCCGCGCATCCGGCGGGGGCGCCGGCGCCGGGACCGGAGGGAACAGCAGGTTCGTCAGATAGATCACCGCGATCGTCAGAACCACGGCGAGGACGACGCGTTTCTCCATCTATCGACCGAGACGTTCGGGTCCGGGTTCGGAGGGGCGGGCCTCGGGCACGGGATCGTGCCCGAAACCGCCCAGGGGATGGCAGCGCGCGATCCGCTTCACGCCGAGCCAGAGGCCGCGCGCCGGGCCGAATCGCTCGATTGCGATCCGGGCGTACTCGGAGCAGCTCGGGTCGTAGCGACAACTCGACGGGAGCAGCGGCGACAGACCCGCCTGGTAGAGCCGGATCGCCGCCGTCATCGCCCGCGTCAGCAGCCCTGGAGACCCAGGCATCGCACGATTCCGTCTCTCAGTTGCGCGAAGTCCCGCTCGTAGGCGTCGGGACGGGCGCGGATCACGAGGTCCGACGGAGGCGCCACGGGGAGCCAGCAGAGCCGAACGATCTCCCGGAGCCGTCGCTTCAAGCGGTTGCGCTCCACGGCGCTCCGACCGTGGCGGGGGACCACGATGGCCGCCCGCGGGCGCCCCGCACCGGGGGTGAGAAGAAACGCGTCGCACGACCCACAGCGCCGCCGCTCTCCGGAACGGAAGGCGGCGCGGATCTCGCCCGCGCGGCGGATCCGCGCGGCGCGTGGCCAAAGACGGCGCTCCGACACCGGCCCTCCACGCCCGACCGCGGCTCAGCCGCGGTGCTTGCGGTGGACCTCGTCGCTGACCGTGAGGGAATGGCGTCCCTTGCGGCGACGCCGGTTCAGGACCTTCCGTCCCGCCGTGGTCTTCATGCGAGCGCGGAACCCGTGGTCCTTCACGCGCTTCCGGCGGCTCGGGTTGCGAAATGTCGGCTGCATGGGCTCCGTCTCCCCGTTCTGGCACTCGTCCGTAAAGAGCCATTGAGAGTAGAGGCTTACCCCGTTCGTGTCAAACCGGATTCTGGGCTCGCCGGCCGTCGTTGACAGTGTGGAAAACTCGCCGTACCATCCGTCCCCCGCGCCGTTCGGGCGCCCGAACGCTCCTCGATCCGGTCCGTGAGATGGAACTGACCGCCGCCGAAGCCTGGGCCGCCGTCACCTCCGCCGCGCGCGAGGTGCTGCCTGAGCAGACGTTCCGCACCTGGCTGGCGTCCACGGAGGCGGTGGCCCTCTCCGACGACACGCTCGTCGTAGCGGCCCCGACCCGCTTCGCGGTCGAGTGGATCGAGGACAAGTACGCCGACCTGCTCCGAGACCTGGCGCGGCGCGAGCTCGGTCGCCCGATCGAGATCCACCTGGAGCACGGGGGATCCGGCGAGCGTCTCGTGTTCCCGGAGATCGACGTCGGGGGAGGCGCCGCGGCGGGCCCGGGGGACCGGGAGCCGCTGCCATCGGCCGCGCGGCAAGGACCGGACGAGGCGGTACGCACCGCGGGCCTGAACCCGCGCTACACGTTCGACCGCTTCGTGGTGGGGGCCAACAGCCAGCTGGCGGCCGCTGCCTGCCGCGGCGTGGCCGATGCGCCCGCGCAAGTCTACAACCCGCTCTTCATCTACGGTGACACGGGTCTGGGCAAGACGCACCTGATGCACGCCGTCGGCCACGCCATCCTGACGGCGAACGCGCGAGCCCGCGTCGCGTACGTGCCCTCCGAGCAGTTCACCAACGAGATGATCGGCGCGATCCAGAGCGGCCGCACGCCCGAGTTTCGGCAGCGCTACCGCCAGATCGACGTGCTGCTGGTCGACGACGTGCATTTCCTGGGGAACAAGGAAGGGACCCAGGAGGAGTTCTTCCACACCTTCAACTCCCTCTACGACGCGCACAAGCAGATCGTCATCACCAGCGACCGGCCCCCCCAGGAGATTCCCGGACTCCAGGAGCGGCTCGTCTCCCGCTTCGAGTGGGGCCTCGTCACCGACATCAAGCCGCCGGACTTCGAGACCCGCGTCGCGATCCTCCAGAAGAAGGCGGCGGAAGACCGGCTGGTGATCGAGGACGCCGTGATCGAGTTCATCGCCCGGAACCGGCGCACTTCCGTGCGCCAGCTCGAGGGGGCCGTGATCAAGCTCCTGGCCTACAGCTCTCTGACACGCCGCGAAATCACCGTCGACCTGGCCCGCGAGGCCCTGGGTCCGCGGGTGGAGGAGGAGGGCCCCCGGGTCACGGCCGAGGAAATCCGCGAGAAGACGGCGGTCGCGTGGGACGTCACGGTGGAGAACCTGGTCTCCAAACGGCGCAACAGGCCGATCACCGAGCCCCGCCAGGTCGCGATGTACCTGATCAAGACGATGCTCGATCTCCCCTACACGGAGATCGGCTCGCTGTTCGGCGGTCGCGATCACTCCACGGTGATCCACTCGGTGAACAAGGTGGAGGCGGAGATGGCCTCGGACCCGGGGTTTCGTGCCCGGATCGAGGCCCTCCGGGAGCGCCTCGGGCGTGGATAACTTCCGGGGACGGTCGGGGGAGACGCGGGGATGGCCGGGGCCACTCCCCGGCTCCCTCGTGGAAGAGCGGGGAAGGAGCGCGTACTTTCCCCCAGCGCTCCCACGTCGCCTCGCATCGCGATCGTGCGGGAGAACGGGCGGTGCCGGGGATCGGGGCGGGGTTGTCCCCGTTTCCACGGTCCCTACTACGACTACGATTCCATTCTAACAGAGAAGTCGTGTAACGACGTTCCGGGGGAAATTCCCCGGGACCGCGAACGGAGAGAGGGCACGGCATGAAGCTATCGGTGACGCGGGACAGCCTTCACGCGGGACTCGGCGCGGTCGCCGCCACCATCCCCACGAAGACCACGCTTCCCGTCCTGTCCAACATCCTCCTCGAGGCGGATGAAGAAGGACTCTCCCTGAGCGGGACCGATCTGGACATCTCGGTCTCCGTCCGGATCGACGCCGAGGTCGAACAGGCGGGGGCGGTGACGATCCCGGCCCGAAAGTTCGCCGAGATCGCGCGCGAGCTCCCGGCCGCTCCCGTGCACCTGATCGTGGACGGCGTGGAGATCCGCATCGAGAGCGGGAAGAGCCGATTCAAGCTGTTCGGGCTCGCGCCGGAGGAGTTTCCGAGCTTTCCGGACGTGGACTTCGAGGAAAGCTGGAAGATGAAGGCGTCGGACCTCCAGGAGCTGATCAACCGGGTCTCGTTCGCCGTCTCGACCGAAGAGAGCCGGCCGATTCTGAACGGGGTTCTGTGGCAGCTGCGTCCCGACTCCGCCTCGATGGTCGCGACCAACGGGCATCGCCTCGCCCGGATGAAGGTTCCCCTCGAGGGACTCGGCGCGCCCGAGACGGACCTCATCGTCCCGCCGAAGGCCCTCCAGCAGGTGCAGCGCCTGTTCGACGGGAAGGACGAGATCGAGATCGCGCGCTCCCGAAATCATCTCGGGTTCCGCTCGAGCAACCGGCGGGTGTTCACGCGTCTCATCGAGGGCCCGTACCCGAACTACCAGCAGGTCATTCCGTCGGACAACGACCGTGTCGCCACCGCGAACCGCGACAACCTGGCCGCCGCGATCCGGCGGATGGCCGTGGTGGCGAGCGACCAGACGCACCGCGTGCGGATGGCGTTCGGAGATGGCACTCTGTCGTTCCGGGTCCAGACCCCGGACCTCGGCGAGGCCGAGGAGGAGATGCCCGTGGACTACCAGGGAGACGCCCTCGAGATCGGGTTCAACGCGAACTACCTGCTCGAGGTGCTACGCTACATGCCCGACGACGACATCCTGATGCAGTTCAAGGCTCCCGAGCGGGCCGCCACCTTCCTGCCCGCCTCCGGGGCGCCGGACTACCTGTGCCTGGTGATGCCCCTGCGGCTGCTCGACTGAGACCCGGGCGCCTACGGCGGGTCTCCGCACGGGCCGGGTCTCTACGATCCCGGCCCTGCGGGCCTCAGGGAACCGCGTCGTGGGGCGGCGTCTCTCCGCGCAGCACGGCTTCGACCTCCCGCGCCAGATCGGGGTCGGCGGTCCGGAGCCAGGAGAGGAAGGTGGCGCGATCCTCGCCCTCCCGGGCGCGCGCGGCCTCGAGGGCCATCCGGAGTCGCACCTCGTGAGGGGGGTCGGGCTTCGGTGTCATCGGCCGGATTCCTTCGCGAACCTGTCCCGGAACCAGATGGCGAGCGACCGATCGTCCACGATGGACCAGGTGTGAGGGGACGCCCCCGCGTCGTAGCCGTCCCGCGCCGCGTGTGTCGTCACGAGACGGGCCTCCTCGCTCCCGGCCAGCCGAAGCTCGTTGACGAGGCCCGCCAGGTCGACCGAGTTCATGTCCGGATAGCTCTTACCCCTCCGCTCGATCCACCAGTCGACGTCCGGCTCGTGGTAGGCCAGCAGGGGAAGGCCCACGAGGTACCGGGCGTTGCCGCCGCCGGGTTCCGTGGCCGTGTAGGGCGAGTACCGGACGTACGCTTCTCTCGCGGCCAACGGCGTGCCTCCGAGATTCGACGCGAGCAGGTACTGGACCCAGCGGGCCTCGTCGACGGCGACCGGACTCACGTCCCGGCGGCGCGTTCGCGTGGCGGACTCCCAGACCCGCACGAAGTCGAGCGGCGCGTCGACGACGGCGACGCCGCGGAGGGCGAGTCGCGCTCCCTCCTGACGGGATCTCAGGTGGACGGCCATGCGCAGCGCCCGTGTGCCGCCCAGAGACAGCCCGGCGAACCCGACGGGGATCCCGGCCAAGTCCCGCGCCGCGAGGATCGAGGCGATTCGCTCGGCCACGGAGTCCAACCGCGCGTCGGTGAAGAAGAAGTCCAGAGGGTCGCCGGTCGTGAGGTGGAGGATGCCGAGGCCGACGTCCAGAGCCGCCCGATCGAACCCTCCGGGCTCCGGCTCTGACCAGCCCTCGAACCGACGGGCGTCGAAGAAGACCACGATTCCCGTCGGACGGGCCCGGTCGGGCAGAAGCAGCGTGTGTCCGACCGCGGTCGCGGAAATGACGCGGTCCGGCTCCGTCCCGATCCGCAGAGTTCCCTCCGCCGGCCGGTACGACTCTTCGACCCCTTGAGCCCGAACCGGGGTTGCGCGTCCGGCGCCGGCGGCCACCGCGATCGCCCACGCGGACAGGATCCCGGCGGCGAAGCGCGCAGCCCGCGGTCGGATGCCCATCCTGTCCCTCACCCCGGCACGGAGCGGAGGAAGCCGGGCGGCACCCTGTGGCGCGTCGCCCTCTCGAACCCGTGCGCGATCCGGAGCAGCGTCGGTTCGCTCCAGGGACGCCCGAAGAAGGAGACCCCGACCGGGAGACCGTGAACGAAGCCCGCGGGGACCGTGACGTTCGGATACCCTGCGATCGCGGCGGGCTCCGAGCTGCTGCCCGCGAAGTGATCCCCGTTCACGAGGTCGGTCACCCAGGCCGGGCCGCCCGTCGGGGCCACGATCGCGTCGAGCCGGTGCCGGTCCACCGCCGCGTCGACCCCGTCGTCGGCCGCGAGACGCCGCGCCCGGACGACCGCCTCCCGATAGGCGGAGTCCGTGAGCGGGCCTTTCTCCTCGGCCGCGAGGAAGATCTCCTGGCCGAACCAGGGCATCTCCCGGTCCCGGTTGCGCTCGTTGAACGCGATGATCTCGGCCAGCGACCGCACCGGCGCCCCGGGGCCGAGACCCGCGAGGTAAGCGTTCAGGTCCGCTTTGAACTCGTAGAGGAGGCACTCCCACTCCGGCTCCGCCATCGCCGAGATCGGCCCCGGATCCACGGGGTCGACGATCTCGGCACCCTCCTCTCGCATCGCGTCGATCGCCGCCTCGAGCAGCGCGTCCACGGCCTCGTGGAAGCCGGCGTAGCGGCGCGCCACGCCGATCCGCGCCCCCCGGAGGCCCCCTTCCCCGAGAGCGCCCGTGTACTCGGGACGGGCGTGGCCGGCGCTCGCCGCCGTCGCCGCATCGTCCGGGTCCACGCCCGTCATCGCCCCGAGCAGGATGGCCGCGTCCGCGACGCTCCGCGCCATCGGTCCCGCGGTGTCCTGGCGATGGGAGATCGGGATGATGCCCGTCCGGCTCACGAGCCCGACGGTGGGCTTCACGCCCACGAGACCACAGGCGTGCGAGGGACAGACCACCGATCCGTCAGTCTCCGTCCCGAGCGCGGCGGCCGCGAGGCTCGCGGCCACGGCCGCGCCGGAGCCGGAGCTGGAGCCGCAGGGGTTCCGGTCCAGAACGTAGGGGTTGCGGCACTGCCCCCCGCGCGCGCTCCACCCGCTGCTCGATCGGGTCGAGCGGAAGTTCGCCCACTCGCTGAGATTCGCCTTTCCGAGCAGGATCGCGCCCGCGGCGCGGAGTCGGGCGGCGACGAAGGAGTCCCCCGGCGGCACCGAGCCCTCCAGGGCCAGAGAGCCCGCCGTGGTCGTCGTGCCATCCGCCGTCCCGATGTTGTCCTTGAGCAGGATCGGGACGCCGTGCAGGAGTCCCCGCGTCCGGCCCGCCTTCCGCTCCGCGTCGAGACGGTCCGCGACCGCCAGCGCCTCGGGATCGGTCTCGAGGACGGCCCTGAGCTCCGGGCCGCGGAGGTTCGTGGCGTCGATCCGCTCGAGATAGAGCTCGACGAGCCGGCGGGACGTCCACCGGCCGGCGGCGAGCCCCTCCGCGATCTCGCCGATCGACACCTCCTCGAGCTCGAACGCGGGGACGTCCGGCACGGGGGCCGGCTCGCGACGATCGCGTGGCGGCGAACCGGGCTCCCCGCGATCGCAGGCGACGGGCCCGGCCAGGAGGAGGGCGCCTCCCGCCACCCCGTAGCCGAGGAACTCCCGTCGGTTGGGGCCCGACCGCTCCCGCTCGTCTCCATGCTCGCCGCTCATGGCCGCCGTCCTTTCGGAACGAGGTGTACGATCCCGCATGCGGGAAGCTAGGGTCGCGTCGCCACGCCTTCCACACGGCCGCCGCTTGACGGAGGCCGCGGCTCGCCGGGAGGTTGGCGCATGCACATCGACCCGCGCGACGTCGCGATCTGCGCCGCGGAGGACCCGGAGACCGCGGACCGGGAATCCGGGCCGGAACCCGGGGCCCGGCCGGAGCCGGCGACGCCACCGATCGTCCAGACCTCGTTGTTCGCGTTCCGGAGCCTGGACGCCCTGTTCGAAGGGCTCGGCGCGGAGCACCGAACGAGCGTGTACAGCCGCGGCCGGAACCCGACCGTGGGCGAGGTGGAGCGCCGGATCGCGGCCCTCGAGCGCGGAGAAGCCTGCCTCTGTTTCGGGTCCGGCATGGCGGCGATCAGCGCCGTGATGCTGGCCCTCCTCCAGGCGGGCGACCACGTGCTGTTCGTGAACGACACCTATGGTCCCACCCTTCAGCTTGCCGAGCACCTCCGGCGCTTCGGGATCTCCCACGATCGGGTGCTCGACCTCGATCCGGGGGCGGTCGAGCGGGCGATCCGGCCCGAGACCCGCCTCGTGTGGCTGGAGAGCCCCGGCACGATGCGCTTCCGCGTTCTCGATCTCTCCGCGGTCGCCGCCCTCGCCCGGGACCGGAACATCCTCACGGGCATCGACAACAGCTGGGCCACGCCCCTGTGCCAGAAGCCGATCGAGCTCGGCGTCGACCTGGTGATGCACACGGCGTCGAAGTACCTGGGCGGGCACTCGGACCTGATCGCCGGCGCCGTCGTGTCCACGGCCGCGCGGATCGAGGAGATCTTCTACCGCTCGTACCTGCTGAACGGCGGAGTCCTCGGGCCGTTCGACGCCTGGCTTCTCCTCCGGGGGATGCGCACTCTCCCCGTGCGTCTGCGGCAGCACGAGACGGACGCGCTCGCGCTCGCGGCGTTTCTGCAGGACCATCCGGCGGTGCGGCGCGTCCACCACCCCGCGCTCGCGGACGGGGAGGAGGCGCGCCTGGTGGGACGCCAGCTCGCCGGCACGACCGGGCTGTTCAGCTTCGACCTCGCACGCGGCGACTTCGCGAGCGTCCGGCGCGTGATCGACGGGCTCCGCCGCTTCCGGATCGGGGTGAGCTGGGGCGGCGTCGAGAGCCTCGTGATCTCGCCGAACCGGGGCACGAACGAAGACCGGCTCGACGCGCTCGGGATCCCCCGCGGGCTGATCCGTCTCTCGGTGGGCCTCGAGGGCGCGGATCTCCTGATCGAGGATCTCGCGACGGCCCTCGGTCCCCTCGCCTGAGACCGGGGCGCACCCGCGTGAGACGCTTCCGGACCGACGCGCCCCTCACGATCGGCGAGGCCCTCGCCCCGCTCGTCGTCATGCTCGGTCTCTTCCTGCTCGGAGCCCTGACGGTGGGGACCGGCTCCGAGCTGCTGGTCGCGGTCCTGCTCGCGGCGGCGACCGCGGCCGGCTTCGTCGCGGCGCGGCACGGGCACGGCTGGGACGACGTGCAGCGCGCCACCGGGCGCCAGCTCTCGGAGGTGCTCCCCGCGATCCTGATTCTCCTCTCGATCGGCCTGCTCATCGCCTCGTGGGTCCTGTCCGGAACGATCCCCTTCCTCGTCAGCTGGGGCGTGCGTCTCGTGAGTCCTCGCTGGCTCGTGCTGACGGCCTTCCTCGCCACGGCGCTGATGTCGCTCGCCACCGGGACGTCCTGGGGCTCGGCCGGGACGATCGGGGTCGCGCTCATGGGCACCGCGGCGGCGGTCGGGGCGCCGCTCGCTCCGACCGCCGGGGCCGTGGTGTCGGGAGCCTACTTCGGCGACAAGATGTCGCCGCTCTCCGACTCCACGAACATCTGCGCGATCGGCGCGGGCGCCGACCTCTACCGGCACATCCGCCACATGCTGTACACGGCGGTCCCGTCGTTCCTCGTCGCGCTCGTGCTGTACGCCATCGCGTCGGGACCGGCGCTCGCGGCGGCGGAAGGGACGTCCGCGAGGGCGGCGCGTCTTCTCGCGGACCTCGAGACGGCCTTCGACCTGAGCCCGCTGGTCCTGGTCCCTCCGGCGATCGTCGTGTGGAGCATCGCCCGCCGGACGCCTCCCGCGCTCGCGATCGCCCTCTCCTCGGTCGTGGCCCTCGGGCTCGGGGTCGCGCTCCAGGGATTCGCCGTCGGGGACGCCATCGTGGCCGCCGTGGGGGGATTCCGCCTCGACATGCTGGTCTCCGCCGGACACGACCCCGCGGGCTTCGGTCCGGCCTTCCGGGAACTGGTCGTCCGCGGGGGCCTCCGCTCGATGGCCGACACGCTGGTCGTGGTCATCGCGGCCTTCCTGCTCGCCGGCGCGATGGACGCCTCGGGGGCCCTCGACCTCCTCATCCGACGCCTCCTCGCCGCCGTCGACACCGTGTTCGGGCTCGTGGCCGCGACGATGACGGCCGGTGCGACGACCATCGCGCTCACGAGTCACGGCGGGGTGACGGCGCTGGTGATCGGGGGGCTGTTCCGCGGAGCGTACGAGGAGCGCGGTCTCGCGCCCGAGAACCTCTCCCGATCGCTCGAGGACTCGGTCACGATCACGGAGCCGCTGATGCCGTGGACCGTGTCCGCCGTGTTCATGGCGGGCACGCTCGGCGTCCCGACGCTCGCCTACGCGCCGTGGGCGGCGTTCTGCTACGGAGGTCCCGTCTTCTCGCTCCTGATCGCGGCCGCCTGGCGGCGTACGGGCTACGGGATCCGCCGTCTTCCGGTCAGCGCATCCGCAGCAGGGGCTTGAGATCGGCCCGGAGAACGGCGTCGAACGCGGCCGGGTCGCGATCCGGAGCTTCGGCGAACAGGAACGCGAACGCCGGATAGCGGCGCCAGTCCATCCGACGGAGAGCGCGCGTGCGGGGGACGAGGGCCGCGAGGCCGTCCCAGTCGACGCCGGCCACGCGCGCGCGGTCCACGTCGGGCGGAACCTCCGCGACCACGAGCGCCCACACCGAGGACTCGCGCCGGGCGATCGCCTCCCAGTCGGGCCGCTGGCCGAGCAGGAACGAGGCGTAGGGGTCGATGCCGAAGGCGAAGTGTGCGATGTCGGTCGCGCAGAGACCCGCGAACCGCATCGGGTTCACCTCGATCGGGCGAATGCGACCGCCGGCATCCACGCGCACCTCGGCGTGCACCGGGAAGTCGCGCAGGCCGGCCCGGCGCCCCACCTCCCGGAGGAAGCCCGCGAGCGGCTCCCGCCACCGTGCCACGATCTCGGCCGAGGTCAGGTAGACGCGGTCCGTGACGTCGTCCTCGTCGGCGAAGGCGTGCTCGAGCACGTCGACGATCACCGGGTCTCCCCGCTCGTCGAACCAGGCGTCGACCGCGACCTCGGTTCCCTCGATGCGGCCCTCGACCACGAACCGGGCGAAGTCGAGCACGGCCTCGGGGTACATTCCCCGGTAGCGGTCGGCGTCCGCGCTCGCGCCGCGCAACGCCCCGGGCCAGTCCCGCTCCGACCCGACCACGCGCACCCCGGAGCTGAAGAAGCCGACGGCCGGCTTCAGGACGACGGGGAACGGGATCGCCGACGGGTCGAGCCGCGCCAGCTCGTCCACCGTCCCCCCCGCGACGAAGAGCTCCGGGTCGAGGTCCCGGAGCAGCTCCCGGAATCGGATCTTGTCCTTCAGAAGCCCGATCGCGGACGGAAGGTCCGTGTGCGCCAGGTGCCGCGCGATCCAGCCGATCCCGTTCTCGGAGTTCGCGTAGAGACGTGATCCCGGGCCCG
>Ga0316578_10000203_pt1 | contig 16944 bp, 15 predicted proteins | sample J0NA_2_FD_203076 | JGI IMG/M metagenome (GOLD analysis project Ga0316578, IMG submission 203076) | Rhizosphere microbial communities from salt marsh grasses in Alabama, United States - J0-2_160517rDrC | ecosystem: Host-associated > Plants > Roots > Rhizosphere | place: USA: Alabama | collected... | reverse complement strand
GGAAGCCGGCGAGCCCCTCTACCTTCTGGACACCGACGTGGCTCGGTTCCTGGTGGAGACAGGGCCGGAGGCAGGGGGCTGGAGTCCGGCTCTCCCGGGAAAGGCCGGGTATGTCCAGCTTCCCCTCCATCTGGTCTGGACTCCGGGCGGGGACGGCGAGGCCTCCGAGTCTCTGGACGGGATCTTCTGGTCCGCTCCGGATGGGGAGAACATCACCCTCCTCATCGTCATGGGGATGAGGAAGGACCGCCCGGGGCTGGCCGTGGTGCCTCTTCCTTCTCTTCCCATGAGTGCCGCTGTTCCCTGGGCTTCCATGACGGTCAGACCCGAGGGAGAGGACTTCCGCTCCTCCCTTCCCGGGGCCGCTCTCGAGGGTCTTTACTCCATCGAGGCGGGGGGAGAAGCGTTGAAGCTGGCCATGCGGATCTTCTGGTATCTGGACGTCTTCCCGGGCCGGAGCGTGGAGTGTGCGGCGGCGGAGAGCCCGGAGCTGCCCGGTGCGGAGGATGTGGCTGTTGACAGGATGCCCCCGGCCCCGCCCGTGGCCGGCGCCATGACCGGGGGCCCCCGACCCAGCGCTCTCGCCTATCGACGGATCAACATGGGGGACGCGTAGTGGCCCGGGAATCCAGGGCGGCCAGGCGGAACAGAGCGGCCGGGATCTACCATCTCCTGGAGAGGGAATACCCCCGGGCGGCGACGGCCCTGGCCCACGCGAACCCCTTCGAGCTGGCGGTGGCCACGATCCTGTCGGCCCAATGCACGGATGAGCGGGTCAACAAGGTCACACCGGAGCTGTTCCGGCGCTTCCCGGATCCCCGGTCGCTGGCCACTGCATCCCCGGGGGAAGTGGAAGAGATCATCCACTCCACCGGGTTCTTCCGAAGCAAGGCCAGGAACCTGGTGGGAATGGCCCGGGCCGTCCTGGAGGAGCACGGGGGTGAGCTTCCAAGGACCCTGGCGGAGCTGACGAAGCTCCCGGGAATCGGCCGGAAAACGGGGAACGTGATCTTGGGGAACGCCTTCGGCATCGATGAAGGGGTCGTGGTGGACACCCACGTGAAACGCCTCTCCGGGCGGATGGGCCTGACCCGGGAGACTGCTCCCGAGAAGGTGGAAAGGGACCTCATGGAGATCTTTCCCAGAGAGCGCTGGACCCCCCTCTCCCACCTCTTCATCTTCCACGGCCGGGCGGTGTGCACGGCAAGGAAACCGCGGTGTCCGGAGTGCACGGTGGCCCACCTGTGTCCCTCCTCCACGGTGTGACCGGCCTCGGCCTCGGCCCCGACCCGCACCCGTCACTCCTCCACCCCCCTCTCCTCCGGATTGAGCGCCCCTTAGATTCTCTCCCTTTGAACATCGTCGAACGACGAGGAAACGTCCCACCCCGGAACCTGACACATGGAAGCACTTCTCCTCGGGCCCGCCGGGCCCTTGCTCATCTTCTTCATGCGCATCGCCGACGTGTCTCTCGCCACGGTCCGGATGCTCATGATCATGAGGAATCACAAGCTCCTGGCTCCGTTGATCGGCTTCTTCGAGGTCCTCATATGGATCTTCGCCGCCGGAGTGGCCATCCAGCACCTGGAGAGCCCGTTGCACGTCCTGGGCTACGCCGGCGGGTTCGCGGCCGGGAACTGGGTGGGCCTCTGGATGGAGGGAAAACTGGCGCTGGGGCTGGCGGCGATGCAGGTCTTCACGCCCGCACACGGCACCGAGGTCGCCCAGGCCCTCAGGCGCATCGGGCACGGGGTCACCGAGTTTGCGGGGAAGGGGAAGGACGGCTCGGTAGAGGTGGTCTATTCAGTGGTGAAACGAAAAGACGCCCGGAGAGCCATGGAGGCCATACACCGGTTGGACGAGGACGCCTTCGTCACGCTGGGGGAGATCTCTGCCATCCGCCACGGTTGGATGTTCCCGAAGCGGAGGAAGTGACCGCCGCTCCGATCCGGTCGAACTCCTCCACCAGCTCCCGCCGCGTGCGGGCCAGACCCTCAACGCGGTCTCTCTGGAGAGCCACCCGGAAGAAGAGCTCCACGTCCTCCCGGACACGGATCCATCTGTCGTGCCATCCGATGGCCACCAGGCCCAGAGGGATCAGGGCCAGGGCGGTGGCCAGCCCCCAGACCCAGCCCCAAAACAGGCCGACCAGGACCCACCAGGCCATCACGTTCAGGGGGGACAGGATCGCAGCCGTGGAGAGCTTGTGTGTGGAGAGGGCTTCGTATGCAGGCTGGATGCGCCGCACGATGGGCCGAAGGCCGAAGTAGACAGGGAGCCAGGCCAGCGTTCCCACCGTCGCGAAGGGGAGTCCCAGGCCTAGAATCCCTCCCTCCAATATGATGTACCGGAGGGTCGTCCACTTGTCATATCGGGGTGGAATCTCGGCGTCTCCGGGTCCGAATGCGGCGGCCGCGCGCTCATAGCTCCGGATCCGTGCGGCGAGCTCACGGTAGGCCCCGGGTTCTTCCGTCCTCAACCAGGCGGCTCCCCTGGCGAAGAGCTGAAGGCGGGGGATCCTCTCTCCCAGGGATTCCCGCTCCCGCCACCGGGCCAACCCTGCCTCCCTGGCGTAGATCCGATCCGCCACATCCACCAGCTCCCGCTCCTCCTGGGATTCCAGGTTCAGCGTCACCGCTTCCAGCCCGACACGGATCCGGTCCGTCAGCTTGCGCACCGCGATTCGATCGTCCCTGGCGTGCTCTTCCTCCCAGTCTGCGGTGGGAATCGAGTCCCCCACCAGAGCGACGACCTCTCCCCGGAAGCTCGTCTTTCTCCGGTAACTGAGGCCCACGGGGAGAATCGTGAGACCGAGGCCCCAACCCTTCTCCGACTCTGCCTGGAAGGCGATCCGTGCGGCTCCGGTCCGGAGTGGTGCCAGGGACGCCTCGGAGTGGGAGAGCCCCTCTGGGTAGATCTGGACCGCCTCACCTTGATGTAGGGCGGCCACGGCGGCGTCGAAGGTACTCCGGTTTTGTGCCACCAGGGAGGGGTCGTCCTGCCTCCTGTACACGGGGAGCCCACCCATGGCCCGGAGGATCAATCCGAGCCCGAACTTCTCGAAGAGTGGAGCCTTGGCGAGTGGCCGGGTGGGACGCTCCAGGGTGCGGAAGAGGATCAGGGGATCCATCAGGGAGTTGGGGTGGTTCGCAACCACCAGGAGGGGGCCCTGGGGCACCGGCGGGCCCCGTCGCTCCACCCGGAAAAACACCCCGGCGGTCCAGCCGAAGAACCGGGTGAGGATGGAAGCAGTTTGGGCCATGAGCGAGGGCTCCAGGAATCCTGACTGTTCCCTTAGAAGGGTAGGCGGCCCGGATGCCCTCCCGCCGGACTAGGGTGTGACCGGCCGGTGGCTCATCGGGACTCCGATCTCAACGCCTCCTGCCGCCGCCGAATGGAGTCTCCCAGGTAGTTGTGAGCTTCCACCAGAGCGCGACATGCGGCTTCCATGGCCCGGAGGCTGTCCGCCCTGGCCTGCCAGGCTGCCACCGAGTCGTTGTACCGCTCGAAGCTCTCCAGGTAGGCCTCGTACTCCGCCTGGGGGACTCCGCCCCGATGGGGGTCCTCGTAACTCTCCATCTCGGCGCGGAGGGAGTCCACCATGCGATCGAACTCCAGGAAGCCCCTTTCTTCCCACGAGAGGGCCACCTTGCAGGAGTCGGCGGAGAAGCGGGCCTGATCCAGGGCGGCCCGGAGGGCCTGCATCTCCGCCACCCTCCTGTTCCGTTCCAGGATGGATCCCCCTGCCAGCCCGGCCAGGATGAGGAGGGCCAGGGCACCCATCACCATCAGTGTCCGTTTCATGGGACAAGGGTCGTGGAAGGGGCGATCCATGGCAACCCTGATGGCCCGGGGAGACAGGTGCGGAAAGCCCCTGGAGGATCCCCTTCAAGACTCTTCCCCCGCGAAGTTTCTTTTGCTAGATTCTGGGTGTAGAAAAATCCGATCCGTGCCCGCCGGGCCAGTCCGGCGTATCCCCTCTCGCGAGAGGGGTTTTTTCATAGGGGTACATCACCTTGGCGCTGAGAATCGGGTTCGCCTTCAACGAGAAGCCCTCGGAGGAAGAAGAACCACCAAGTAGCGTGTCCCACGACCGCTTTGCGGAGTGGGACGACCCGGAGACCATCGCTGCCGTTGCCGAGGCCCTCGGCCGCGCAGGCACGGTCATCCGCCTGAAGGCCGACGAGTCGTTTCCTCAGCGTCTCAGGGAATCCCAGCCCGACATCGTCTTCAACATCGCGGAGGGTCTCCACGGCCCCAACCGGGAGGCCCACGTCCCAGCCATCTGCGAGTTCTACGGAATCCCCTACACCGGAAGCGACCCTCTCACCCTGGCGCTGGGGCTGGACAAGCAGCGGACCAAGGAGGTCCTTGCGGCAAGGGGCGTCCCCACCCCCCGGTGGACCGTGTCCGGGAATGGAAACGGCACGCTCCGCCTGGACGGCCTCTCCTGTCCCCTCTTCGTGAAGCCTCTCTACGAGGGGTCTTCCAAGGGGATCGACGTGGGCTCTCTCTGCGGGACCCGGATGGAAGCGGAGGCCCGGGTCCGTTGGGTGGAGGAGCGGTACGGCCAGCCGGCCCTGGTGGAGGAGTTCCTCACGGGCCGAGAGTTCACGGTGGCCATTCTGGGAAACGGTCTCGGGACCAGGGTCCTTCCCCCGGTGGAGATCCGCTTCGACTCCCTCCCTCCTGGAGCTCCCCCCCTCTACGGCTGGGAGGCGAAGTGGGTCTGGGACACCCCGGATGCGCCCCTGTCCATCTTCGACTGTCCGGCGCACCTGACCCGGGATCTGGAAGCCGATATCGCGGGGGTGGCGCTGGGGGCCTTCCATGCGCTGGGGTGTCGTGACTGGGCCCGGGTGGATGTTCGCCTGGACGCCTCCGGACGGGCCAACGTGCTGGAGCTGAACGCTCTCCCGGGGATCCTCCCGGATCCGGAGCAGAACTCCTGCTACCCGAAGGCGGCCCGGGCTGCCGGGATTTCCTACGACCGGATGATCCTCTCGGTCCTGGAGGCGGCCGTGGAGCGTCTGGGGATGACCAGAGCCGCGACACCCCTGGTGCCGAAACCTGCCGATCTGGAAACGCCCCAGCCGGTGCGGATGGGGAGCGAGGCGGCCGCCCAATGAGGGTGACGATCCTTTACGACGACGTGAAGGGGAGGCCCTGGGCCACCCCGGACGAGCTGGGGGTCCTGGAGGCGGTGGAGGCGGTGGAGGAAGCCCTGAAGGCCCTGGCGCACGAGGCGATCCGGCTCCCGGCCGAGGAGGATGTGGAATCCTGGAGGCCTCGCCTGGCATCGAGCGGCACCCAGGTCGTGTTCAACCTCTGTGAGGGTCTCGGTGGGAGGAGCGAGGGAGAGGTTCTGGCGGCCCAGGTCGTGGAGGAGTCGGGTCTCCCCATGACAGGAAGTCCGTCCGCCACCCTGGCCAGGTCCAGGCAGAAGGACCGGGTGAATGCCCTCCTGAGTGAACACGGCCTGCCGGTTCCCGTCTGGTCCCTGTGGTCTGGAATGGAGGGAGCACGGAAAGGATCGTTGGATCTCCCTGCCCGATGGACGAGCTTCCCTGCCATCGTGAAACCGGCCGAAGAAGACGGGTCCGTCGGCATCGACCAGGGTGCCGTCGTGTCGGACCCGTTGTCTCTGGCCCGCCGCCTGGAGGAAATGAGAGACAGAGGCCCCCTCCTGGTGCAGGCCTTCATCGGTACCCGTGAGATCAATGCGGCCATCATCGGGCGGGAGGTTCTCCCTCTGTCGGAGATTACCTTCCAGGGGCTTCCGGAGGGCCACCACCCCATCGTGGCGTACGAAGCGAAATGGGTGGCGGGGAGCCTGGAGGATATGGGAACCAGGCCCGTCTGCCCGGCCCCCGTCCCCACTGCACTGGCGTCCCGGATCCGGCTGCTGGCGCTGAAGGCCTGGCGGGCAGTGGGAGGGAGAGGATACGGGCGCGTGGATTTTCGCCTGAGCCCTCCGGATGGCCTCTGGATTCTGGAGGTGAACCCGAATCCCGACGTGAGCCCTTCGGCGGGGCTGGCCAGGGCCGCCAGGGTGGAGGGCATGAGCTACCGTGAGCTGGTGGGCAGGGTGCTTCAGGAGGCTCTTACGTAGTGGACACCCTCTCGGAGCATGATCGGTGACACACACGGAGGTCGATTCCCATTCCCTGGCGCCGCTTGGCGCCGATGCCCGATGCCAGGCCGAGCGCATCCTCAGAGCCACCGGGGTCTTCCGGGAAGACGAGATCCTGGTGGGGCTGGAAGTACTGGATTCCTCCTTCACACACCCCGAGCAGGATTACACCGCCGTGGGCGCCTTCACCCCCGACGGGGACCTGCTGGGCTTCACCGTTCATGGCCCGACTCCCTGCACCCTGGGCACCTGGGACCTCTACTGGATCGCAGTGTCCCCGGAGGCCCAGGGGATGGGGATCGGGAGCGTTCTTCTCCAGGAGGTCGAAGGAAGGCTTACCCGGTCCAACGCAAGGCTGCTCATCATCGAGACCTCGTCCCGCCCGGAGTACGACCCGACCCGGGCGTTCTACCTGAAGAGAGGATACCGGGAGGTCGCCCGGGTCCCCGACTTCTACGAGGTCGGTGACGATCGGGTCATCTACGCCAAGAACCTCACCGTTTGACCGGACAAGATCAGAATGGACCATTGGCAGCAGATCCTGAAGCAGAGCCTCACCACGGTGGACGAGCTGGTGGAGCGCTTCGGGGAAGAGAATATCGACAGAGATGAGGTGGAGAAGGCCATCCGGGCGTTCAACCTCCGGATCACTCCCGCGGCCCTGGACCTCATCCGGGAGCCCGGGGACCCCATCTGGAATCAGTACGTTCCCACGCCGGCCGAGAACACCATTGAGGACGGAATCGTGGACTCCCTGGGTGAGGACGCAGATTCCCCGGTGCTCAACATCACCCACAGGTACCCAGACCGGGTTCTCTTCCTGGTGTCTCCGGTCTGTGCTTCCTATTGCCGCTTCTGCACCCGTCGGCGAAAGGTAGGGGACCCGGAGAAAATCCCCCTGAACCAGTACGACGCAGGGCTCGCCTACATCCGGGAGCACACGGAAGTCCGGGACGTCATCCTCTCTGGGGGGGACCCGCTCCTCCTGTCCGACCGACGCCTGGAGTACCTCCTGAGCCAGCTGAGGGCGATCCCGCACCTGGAGATCATACGCATCGGGAGCCGAGTGACGAGCCACCTCCCGGAGCGGATCACCCCGGAGCTGTGTGACATCATCAAACGGCACCACCCGGTGTTCATCAACACCCACTTCGACCATCCCGACGAGCTGACGCCCGCCGCCGTGAAGGCCCTGGGGATGCTCGCCGATGCCGGCGTTCCCCTGGGGTGCCAGACGGTTCTCCTGAAGGGGGTGAACGACGATCCATCCGTGATGAAGACCCTCATGCAGCGGCTCCTCAAAGCCAGAGTCCGCCCCTACTACATCTACCAGGCGGATGTCGTGGCAGGTGGAGAGCACTTCCGCACCAGTGTGAGGAAGGGGCTGGAGATCATCCAGACCCTCAGGGGATGGACCAGCGGATTGGCCGTTCCCCACTTCGTCATCGACGCCCCCGGAGGTGGAGGAAAGATCCCCCTTCTTCCAGAGTACCTCCAGGCCGTCACGGAGGACGAGGTCATCCTCCGGAACTACGCCGGGGAGGAGTACCGTTATCCCCTACCCAGGGAGGAAGGCCCCGGCCGGACCGAGCACGAGGAACCCCACCCCATCCCATCCTTCGTCTCCGACTGCGCCGGTCCGAGTCCGGCAAATCGGATTCCCGGTCGTCTCCAGGAACCGGTATCCATCGGGGAGCGGCTGGAGCCCGGGAGCCGGATCTCGGCGGTGGGGCAGGAGCTGGTGGAGATCGCTCCCTTCCGACACGGCGGCGAACGGCGTCGAAACGGGAATGGAAGGGGGAGGAAGGGAAAGGCCAGAAGCCGGAACGGAAACGGGAACGGGAAGGGAAACCGCCCGTAGGGGGCTGGCCCGGCCAACCTTGACCGTCACCGCCGTCAGGAGCCAGCTTGCCCTTCTCGGAGCGATGTTCCTCTCAGACGGTTGCTCATAGAACCATGCCCAATCGCGACGACGCGTTGACTCTCCTCCACGAATGGGTGGAGAACGAAGGCCTCCGGAAACACATGTATGCCGTCGAGGCCGCCGTCCGCTTCTACGCCCGGAAGATGGGGGCCGACGAAGGAGTCTGGGGAATGGCAGGACTCCTCCATGACCTGGATTGGGAAAAGCACCCCGACGTCCACCCCATGAAGGGAGTGGAAGCCCTCCGGGAGGGAGGGTACCCGGAGGAGGTGATCCACGCCGTCCTGGCCCATCGTCCGGAGTATACGGGGGTGGAACCCAGCACCGACCTGGATCGTGTCCTTTACGCGTGTGACGAGATCAGCGGCCTCATCCATGCTGCCTGCCTCATGCGGCCGAATGGGATCGACGACATCAAGCCGAAATCGGTCGTGAAGAAGCTCAAGGACAAGACCTTTGCCGCCGGGGTGGACCGAGAGCAGGTGGCCCGGGGAATAGAGCTCATCGGGCTGGAACGGAACGAGCACATCCAGAACGTCGTCGACGGGATGCGGGACGTGGCCGAGATTCTGCAAATCCGGGGGGCGGATCTCCGTCGGGAATGAGGAGGCCAGGGGTCACGGCCCCGGCCTCGTTGTGTGGCAAAGACACAACGGTTCGTCTCGCCGCCGCTGCGGGGCGACGGCGGGGGAATTCAGCCCCCTGGAGCTCACCTGGTTGTGACGGAGTCGTCCCGTTTTGTTACGTCGGCTCGGTGTCGTGACCCGAGAGCCCAGCCCACCCTCCTCCCCATGCGGTAACCTGAATCATACCCTTCGGCGAACTCGATGGAGACGGGCTCGAATTCGAGCTCTTCCCCGAACTCGGCTCCGTCGGGGTGGGAGGTCTCTCCTTCAGACTCCTTCGTCTGGCCGGGGACCTTGTTCGGTGTGGCTGCCTCCTCCAGGATCACATCCTCTCTGGGACGGGCGTCCAGGAGATTGGCCACCCCGAGAAGGGTCTGGATCGCCTCTTCCCGGGTAGGAGCGTTGGGGTCTCCCCTCCCCACTGTCTCCCGCCATGCCGAGAGGGACGTGGTTCGGAGGGCCTTGGCGGCGGCCTTCAGCGTGGCGGCGGCCCCCGGCATGGAAGGAAGTTCGGGGGAATGCGACCCGAGGGGGACGGTGGGTGCCGGCCTTTCGGCGCCCTCCTCCCCATCGCCGAGCTTCTTCCCCAGAAGCTCCTCGGTGTCTCCTTGCACCTGCTCCTGGACCCAGAGACGGGTCAGGTAACGACGAATCCATTCCCACGTCTGCTGCGAGCTCAGCCACGTCTCCCGGTCACTTTCGGAGGTCCGGGCGAACTCGCCGCATCGGTCCGCGGCGTGCTCGACGTGGCGCAAAGCCCTGGCGATGTCCGATTCGACTTCGTGACCTCCGGGGGTAAACTCCCGGTAGGCCGGAAGAAGGAGGTCGAGGTGTTGACCCAGAGCATCGAAAGGACCCCACGGCATCTGGTTGAGGTCCATTTCGAGGCCGAGACGGGAATTCGGACCGTCCCACGACCGGACGACGCCGATCACCCGCCGCAGCCTCTTTCTATCGATGTCCGTTGTTCCGTCACTCATAAACAGGTACCCGGAGGTGGCCGTAATCCTCCCGCTCCCTTTCCGTAACCCGGCGCATCCGAGCCTTTCCAGAACGGGATAGGCGGGGCACACCCCCGCAGGGGGGCCTCTAAAAAGTTATGACCGAACGACCTCCAAAGTAAACAAATGTATTCTCCAGAGGCCGACGCTCCCATCGTTCCTGCGAAAGACCCCATTTCACCCCTCATATCACCCCTCAGGGCCCCCGGGATTCTGCCGCGTACCGACAGGTGGCTCCGGAGTAGGGGGCCCCGTCGAGGGGCTCTCCGACCCCCTTCTTCCTCGCCGGTCCGCCCTCTTCCCACGGTTCCCTCGAACGTGGGCGGGAGTGCGCCAGCTTACAGAGGAGGATGGACTGGAAGAAGTGGGCCAGGCCGGGACGCTCGGTGCGGCTGTCAGTCCAGCGCCGCGTCGATGGAGTGGGAACCGGCTCCCCAGCGAACCGGTTGGAGCTGGGAAGAGTGGGAAGTCTCGGGGGGACGGCCCAGGACCACGTCCACGCGACCCAGACGCATCCCGCCCCAACCCACCTGGTTCACAAGGGTTTTCCCACCGTCCGGGTGGAAATAGACATCGGGCTCATCCATGAACGTGTGGGTGTGTCCGCCCAGAATCAGGTCGATCCCCTCCACTCGTTGCGCCAGAAGGGTGTCGGAAGGCCGATCTCCCCCGTACCGGTAGCCCAGGTGGGAAAGGCAGATTACCAGGGAGCAACCCAAGGCTCGAAGCGCCAGGACACAACGACGGGCTGCCGCGAGGGGGTCCGTGTAGCGGACCCCCTGGTGCAGGCCCTCCAGGACCAGCCCGTCGAAGGCGATGCCGAGACCGAAGATCCCGATTCGCGTCCCCCCCACCTCCCGAACCACCCACGGCTGGACGCGGGCCTCCAGGGGGGAGCCGGCCACCTCGTAGTTGGCGGAGACGAAATCGAAGGTGGCCCTGGGCATCATCTCCACCAGACCGTCGACACCGTTGTCGAAATCGTGGTTCCCGATGGTGACCACGTCGTAGCCCATGGCCGACATAGCCTCGAACTCGATGGCTCCCTTGAAGAAGTTGAAATAGGGAGTCCCCTGGAAGATGTCCCCCGAATCCAGGAGGAGGACGTTGGGGTGTCGGTCGCGGATCCGGTCGATGAGGGTGGCGCGGCGAGCGACGCCGCCCAGCCCCTGGTAGGGACCACCGTCCATTGGGAAGGGGTCGATGCGGGAGTGGGTGTCGTTGGTGTGCAGGATGATTAGACGAACCTCATCCGATGCCGCGGAGAGGGGGGAGGAACCGGCCAGAGTAGGGATCTTCTCTCCGGGGGCCGGAAGGGCCCCACTCGCTTCGGAGCCCTCCAGCCAATCCGGGACCAGGAGGGTCCCGGCTGCTCCGGCGGACGCCACCTTCAGGAACCGTCGCCTTCTCATTCGATCCCTCCCGTGATGCGCCCTTCGATCTCCACGTCGATCACTCGCTTATCCCGGACGTAGGAAATGAAGGCGTCTCTCACCAGGACGGGAAGGTCCTCCCTCGCCACTGGATTCAGGAGGGGAGCCAGCTCCTCACCCCCATTGGCCATGTAGTCGTTCGTCACCAGCCTGTATTCCGCCTTCGGGTCAAGGAGGGCCCCGTCTACCAGAATGTCCCGGGCCACCCGGTCCCCTCCGGAGACCTCGATGCGAAAGGAGAAACCGGCGATGGGCTCGCCTCGGCGGGCGGCCAAGGCGTCGGCCAGCGCCTGTACCTGGCTACCCGTGAGGGTCAGCACCGAAAGCATGTTCTCGAAGGGCATGAGCTCGAACATCTGCCCCACGGTGATGGGTCCCGGTGGAATGGGGATCCTGAGCCCCCCGTTGTTGGTCAGGGCCATCTGGACGGGCCCTGCCGACTCTCGGCGTGCGGCCCAGAGCATGGCGTCGGTGGCGAAGTTCCCCAGGGTTCCTTCCGGAATCGACTTGGCCAGGACGCCGGACGCCTCGCCGATGACCTGCCTTGTCTCCTCTCCCATGCGGTTCCGGAACGGAGCCACCAGCGCCTCCATGCCCGGATCGTCTTCGATGGAGTCGGCGACTACCGTCTCGGATATCCTGACCTCATCCACGGCCAAGGCCCCTCCCCGCCCGGAGGCCGCCGGGGAGGGGGGGAAGACGGGAGGCCGCGGGGCGGTCCCGACGCATCCCTGGACCAGGAGCGCGGCGACGGCAGCCGAGGTCGGAACAGAGGCCCAGTGTCGGGGCCGTCCAATCGGGCCGACGCCCCTGGGCTCTCCGGCCCCTGGGCCCCACCGGAGAATCCTCATGGCTCTGCCTCCGGTTTCGGAGGGTTCCGGTCGCGTCTCTACGTCCAGCCGAGGGTCATAGCTGTTCTTCGATGGCCGCCAACCGTGAATAGATGTCGTAGACCTTCCTCTTCATGGACTTGATACGGGCGGAATCGGCATCCGTGCTCCATTTGGGCTCGTGGATGGAGAAGAGTTGATGGTTCAGGTCGTCCAGAAGCGCCCGGGCGTTGGTACACCAATCCTCGGTGCAGTCCATGGGCATCTCTGCCGCTTCGTTGACGGTCCTCTCCATCGTCTGCATGGCGGCGAACAGGTTCTCCATGTACGTGTGCCAGGCACTGTCCATGGGTGCCCGAACCGAACCCATGATCGCGTCGTCGAGCTTGGTCATGGCCTTTTCCTCTCCTGGAAATGCGTATCGGGGTAACGGGATCGTCGTGCAAGAATCTGGAGGGTGGAGCGGGAGGGTCGCGGCCGCATTTCCCAACACCCCCACCGGCTCTACCTTGCCTGAAGAAAGCTCGTTTCGCAAATCGGCACAAGAGACTCCCACACAGTACTCGCGAGAGCCACGGACACCCCATGAAGACCATCATAGAGCCCTTCAGGATCAAGGTCGTGGAACCCATCAGGATGACCACTCGGGAAGAGCGCCTGGAGCATCTCGAGCAGGCCCGATACAACGTCTTCAAGCTCCGGAGCGAAGACGTCCTGCTGGACCTCCTCACCGACTCGGGGACTTCCGCAATGAGTGCCCAGCAGTGGGCCGGGGTCATGGCGGGGGATGAATCCTATGCCGGGAGTCCATCCTTCTACCGTTTCGAGAGGGCTGTGAAGGAGATCTTCGGATTCCAGCAGGTGATCCCAACGCATCAGGGAAGAGCCGCTGAGCGGATCCTCTTCTCCACCATGTGCGGGGCGGGCCAGGTGGTGCCGAACAACACGCACTTCGACACGACGCGGGCCAACTGTGAGGCGGCGGGGGCCAGGGCCGTGGATCTCCCCATCCCGGAGGGGCTGATCCCGGCGAGCTTGCATCCTTTCAAGGGAAATATGGACGTTCCTCGGCTGGAGGCTCTCATCGCGGATGTCGGGGCCCAGGCCATTCCCCTGTGCATGCTCACCCTGACGAACAACACGGGTGGCGGTCAGCCTGTTTCCATGGCCAATATCCGCGCCGTCTCAGAGGTCTGCCGGAAGAGCGGGATCCCCCTTTACATCGATGCCTGCCGTTTCGCCGAAAACGCCTATTTCGTCAAGCTTCGGGAAGAAGGGTACGGGGAGCGTTCGGTCCGTCAGATCGTGAAGGAGATGTTCTCCTACGCCGACGGGTGCACCATGTCGGCGAAGAAGGATGGGCTGGCCAACATCGGGGGGTTCCTGGCCACCAACGATGCGAGACTGGCCCAGCAGGAACGAGACCTCCTTATCCTGACGGAGGGATTCCCGACATACGGGGGGATGTCCGGTCGGGATCTGGAGGCCATCGCCGTGGGCCTGGAGGAGGTCCTTCACGAGGACTACCTGGAATACCGCCTGGCCTCGGTCCGGTACCTGGGGGAGCACATCGCCCGGGAAGGGGTACCCATCGTCCAACCGCCGGGCGGCCATGCGGTGTACATCGACGCGGCGGCCTTCCTCCCCCACGTTCCCCCTCGTCAGCTGCCGGGCCAGTCGTTGGTGGCGGAGCTGTACGTGGAAGGCGGGATCCGGGGGGTCGAGGTCGGGACGGTGATGTTCGGCCGGGAGGATCCTTCGACGGGGGAAGAGGAGACGGCGGCCATGGAGCTTGTCCGGTTGGCCATGCCCCGCCGAGTGTACACCCAGAGCCACGTGGATTTCATGGTGGAGGCCATCGTAGAGGTCTATCGGCGCCGGGACAGGATCGGGGGATTCGAGTTCTCCTACCAGGCGCCGGTCCTGCGGCACTTCACGGCTGAGTTCAAGCCCCTCTACGTGGTGGGAGGTGGGTGAGGAGCCACAGCAGGGGGGGGTACAGGAACCCCTGCCTTCTCCGAGTTTAGGATAGCTTTGACTGCAGCCGGTCTACGTCGCCCTTCAGAGCACGGATCCATGCGTCGGACTCTCCATCTGGCCCTCCTGGGGGGCCTGGCTCTCTCCATCCTGCCCCGGTGTGGGCTGGTGGCCCAGGACGTGGAGCTATGGGGGAAGCTCCACGGGACGCGGCCACCCCAGGCCTATTACGACCTCCTGATCAGGGACCCCGGCGCCTACCGGTTTCAACGGGCTCTCATCCGGAGGGGACTGGGACTTCGAGACCTCCCGCCGGTGAGAGCGGAAGGAGTTGCGCTCTCCACCGTCCTGGCACCCGACTTCCTCGGATCTCTGACGGCGGGGGAGAACAGGACACCCATGGTGGGAGAGTTTCGCTTCCCCCTTATCCTGGGCCTGTTCAGCGATTCCCCCGACCCGGCGAGCATCTACTCTGCTGAAGCCATGCAGCGGGAGTTCTTCGACGGGCCCCAGGCCAACCCCAGCGCCACGGGGACAGTTCCGGATTTCTACGCGGAGATTTCCGGTGGGCTGGTGAGCCTCTCCGGGGTCACCTTCGAGTGGCAGCGGGCCGCTCTCACTCGGCTGGAAGTCACGGCGGGCGAGAGTGGGCTGGGAGAGAATGCCCGGACAGGGGAGTTCATCGTGCAGGTCCTACAGCACCTGGACGACGGGTCGGTGGACTGGGGTCAGTTCGACAACGACGGTCCCGACGGCATCCCCAACTCCGGTGATGACGACGGGTACGTGGACGTGCTCACGGTCATGCACCCCACCCCAGGGGGGGAGTGCAGCTCCTCGGATCGGCCGAACCGGATCTGGTCCCATCGGTGGAACCTGTACTCCTCGGCGTTCTTCGAAGGCGGGGCGTGGGCTCAGCCGGTGCTGGAGAACGAAGGATACGTCACCCGCACGCCCCGGGCGCCCGGCGGCGATTTCGACTACATCCGCATCCTGGATTACACCATCCAGCCAGTGACCAACTGCTCCGCCAGCGCCCCCAACACCATCGGGGTCTTCGCCCACGAGCTGGGCCACGGCTTCGGCCTCCCGGATCTTTATGGGGTGAGCGCAAGCCACAGCGGGATCGGTAACTGGGGTCTCATGGGGACGGGATCCTGGGGGTGCAACGGGGCTTCACCCGAGCTCCCCTGCCACATGTCCGCCTGGAGCAAGGCCGTCCTGGGGTGGGTGGAGGTGGAGACGCTCCCGCCCGGGACCGACCTGGGCTCGGTGACCCTTCCCCCGGTGGAATCCTCCGGGACGGTCTACCGCATCGACTCCGGTGACGGCTCGGGGGAGTATTTCCTTCTGGAGAATCGTCAACGTCTGGGGTTCGACAAGAACCTCCTGGCTCCCGGGCTGCTGGTCTGGCACATCGACCCCCTCACCGTCGCCGAGAAGTGGCCCTCGAACGAGGTCAACGCCGATGGTGGGCGGTTGGGCGTCTGGCTGCGACAGGCCGATGGCCTGAATGATCTGGCCCGGAGTGGAGGCGGTCGGGGCGATGCCGGTGATCCTTTTCCAGGATCTGCGAGCCGGACGGAGATCCACGCCGGCTCCCTGCCGGGCTCCTGGACCCACGACGGCGCGGCAATGGGGATCACCCTTCTGGATATCCAGCAGGCCGGGGAGGCCATGCGGTTCCATGCCGTGACCGGTTATCAGCTCCTGACCATGAGGACGGAGGGTTCCCCTTCGGGACGGGGCCTGATCTCGGTGGATGGCGTCACTTCCCAGGACCTGGAGTGGACCCTCGACTCCGCTCCCTTTCAGGGCCACGTGATCGCCGCGGCCCCCGGGGAGGAGTTCGAGCCGGGGATCCGGGTGGGCTTCCAGGGCTGGGCCGACGGTGCGCCCCGCGTGAGGGAATACGAGACCGGTTTGAATGGGGAGACGTTCACTGCCACCTATGGAGGTCGCGAGGTCCAGCTGGACATCGCCCTCATCAGTCCGGTGGAGGGCATCCTACCCGGTGCCGTGGAGTTCACTCCCGGAGACGAGGAAGGCTGGGTCCCGGAAGGGGAAACCGTCGTTCTGCTGGCTGAGCCTCGCACGGGCTTCGGCTTCCTGGAATGGACCGGGCTTCTGGAGGGACACCCGAATCCCACCACCTGGATGGCGGATTCTCCACTCCAGGCCGGGGCCCTCTTCGAGCTCACCTTCTCCGCCGCCTCGAACCCGGCGTCCCAGGAGATCCCGGCCGCTACCACGCATCTCCTCACGCTCTCGGTGGAGAACGCCAACCCTCCCGTGGCCTGGAGCCTGGTGTCCGGAACCCTCCCCCAGGGAATGAACCTGGACCCTGTCGGTCGGATCACCGGGGCTGCCATGGAACGGGGTGTCTTCCCCCTCTCCTTCAACGTCCGGGATGCCATCGGCCTGGAGGCGGACCTCTCCCTGGACCTGACCGTGGTGGATCCGGAGATCTCCATCGAGCGCCTGGCTTCACCCTTCCTCCTTTCCGGTGCGACCCTGGACCTCACCGAGAAATCCTATCTGGACCGGGAGGGAAACCGGAACGGGGCGTACGACCTGGGTGACTTCAGGGCCTTCTTCCTTCGGAATCCGGACCTTCCGATGGCCGGTGACCTGAAGGAGGTGATGGAGTTGCTGGTGCCCATGGGGGACATGAGGAGCGGATCCCGGGCTGGTGGGAGGAAAGGAGGGGGGACCTCATGAGCCGTCTTGTCCTGCTGGTGGGCATGGCTTTGACCCTGGCGGCCTGCGACTCCGGGCCCAGCGGCCCGGGTGAGCTCACCGGATTCGTCGAAACGCCGGGTCCGGTGCTCGGGGGTGCGGTTCTGGAGGTGGTGGGGAAGGGGATCACGGGCTTCTCGGGGTCCGGAGGGACGCATGTCTTCTCTGCGCCCACCGGTGTCGAGGCCACCTACCGCGTGGTCCTCCTGGCGCAGACGCCGGGGCAGCTGCAGTTCCGGGCCGCGGTCCAGGATAGGGGGGCGAAGAAGCCCGCCGTGTCC
>Ga0316578_10000202_pt1 | contig 16966 bp, 16 predicted proteins | sample J0NA_2_FD_203076 | JGI IMG/M metagenome (GOLD analysis project Ga0316578, IMG submission 203076) | Rhizosphere microbial communities from salt marsh grasses in Alabama, United States - J0-2_160517rDrC | ecosystem: Host-associated > Plants > Roots > Rhizosphere | place: USA: Alabama | collected... | reverse complement strand
AAGCCCCGCCTGCAGGCGTTCTCGAAGCGATGGACGCCGCGCCTCCGCAAGGCGATGCCCTGGCTGATCGCCCTCGGCCTGTTGCTCCCGACCATGCACCAGTCGAGCCTGGGCTCGATGATCCTGCTGGCGGGACCGAAGCTCCACCCTCTGTGGTACACCGGGTGGCTGCCGTTCTTCTTCCTCGCCTCCTGCATCGCGATGGGGTACGGGATCACGGTGCTCGAGACGATGTGGTCGCGGACGATCTACGAGCGCTACCGCGAGACCTCGATCATGAACGCGCTGTCCGGCGCGATGGTGTTCGTGCTGGGGCTGTGGGTCGTGCTCCGGATCGCGGTGGTCGCCTTCACGGGCAAGCTCGACCTGGCGCTCTCGTTCGACCTCTACAGCATCCTGTTCTGGGCGGAGATCCTGTTGTTCGCGATCCCGGCCGTGATGCTCGTCCGGCGGCCCGTCCGAACGGATGCCGACCGCGGGTGGCTGTTCCTCGCGGCGGGGATGATGGTGACGGGCGGCGCCCTGCACCGGTTTTCGGCCTACTGGTTCGCGTTCCGGCCCGGGGAGCACTGGAACTACTACTTCCCGTCGATTCCGGAGATCATCGTGACGATGGGCTTCATCGCCGCCGAGGTGGTGGCGTTCATGTACATCATCAAGCGGTTCCCGATCCTGACCGGCCGTCCTTCCGCGGCCCTGCCTTCGTGAGGAGCTGAGACATGGCACGCATCACCGTCGACCCGGTCACGCGCATCGAGGGCCACCTCCGCATCGACGTGGAAGTGAGCGGCGGGTCGGTCCAGAAGTCCTGGGCCTCCGGCCAGATGTGGCGGGGGATCGAGATCATCCTCCAGGGCCGCGACCCGCGCGACGCATGGCTGTTCACCCAGCGCTTCTGCGGCGTGTGCACCACCGTCCACGCGATCACCTCGGTCCGGGCCGTGGAGAACGCGCTCGGCATGGAGATCCCGATCAACGCCCAGTACATCCGCAACCTGATCCTGATCGCGCACGCGATGCACGATCACATCGTGCACTTCTATCATCTGTCCGCGCTCGACTGGGTCGACATCACGTCGGCGCTCAAGGCGGACCCGGCGGCGGCCTCCCGTCTCGCGGAGAGCCTCTCGCCCTGGCCGTACAACAGCGTCAACGCGATGAAGGCCACGAAGGCCCGGCTCGAGAGCATCGTGGCGAGCGGCCAGCTGGGGATCTTCGCGAACGGGTACTGGGGCCACCCGGCGATGAAGCTGCCGCCGGAAGTGAACCTGATCGCCGTGAACCACTACCTGCAGGCGCTGGAGTACCAGCGGAAGGCGAACCAGGTCGTCGCGATCCTGGGCTCGAAGACGCCCAACATCCAGAACCTCGCCGTGGGCGGCGTCGCGAACGCGATCAACCTGGACAACCAGGCGACGCTGAACATGGAGAAGCTGTACAAGGTGAAAGACCTGCTCGACGAGGTCACGGCGTTCGTGCAGCAGGTCTACATCCCGGACGTGATCGCGGTCGGCTCGCTGTATCCCGACTGGCTCGGGTACGGCGCGGGCGTCAAGAACTACCTGGCCGTGCCCGACCTGCCGCTCGACACCGCGGGCACGCAGTTCGACCTGCCCGGCGGGACGATCATGAACGGCGACGTCGGGAGCGTGAAGCCGATCTCGAAGTTCGGCGACGAGTACTTCCGCGACAACGTGAAGGAGTCGATCGCCCATTCCTGGTACGACGGCGACTGGTCGCGCCACCCGTACGAGGAAGAGACCGTGCCGAAGTACACGGACTTCCAGGACGACGGGAAGTACTCCTGGGTGAAGGCCCCGAGGTTCGACGGCAAGCCGATGCAGGTCGGCCCCCTGGCACAGGTCCTGGCCGGCTACGCCCAGGGTCACGAGCTGACCGTGAAATGGGTGGACACGGCGCTCTCCGCGCTGCGCAGCCGCACCGGCGTTCGCGTGGGGCCGGAGCACCTTCACTCGACGCTCGGCCGTCATGCGGCGCGGGCGCTCCGTACCGCGATCATCGCCGACCTGGCGATCAAGCACTGGACCCTGCTCGCGACGAACATCGGGAACGGGGACACGGACATCTTCAACCCGCCCGAGTTCCCGAGAGGCGAGCAGCGGGGCTTCGGCTTCCACGAGGCGCCGCGCGGCGCGCTCTCGCACTGGGTGGTGCTCGAGAACGGGAAGATCAAGAACTACCAGGCCGTCGTCCCGACGACCTGGAACGCGAGCCCGCGGGACGAGACCGGGCAGATCGGGCCCTACGAGGCGTCGCTGCTCGGCAACCCGGTGGCGAACCCGGAGCTCCCGCTCGAGGTGCTCCGCACGGTGCACTCCTTCGACCCGTGTCTCGCGTGCGCGATCCACACCCTCGACGTAGAGGGGAACGAGATCGCGAAGGTGCGGGCGCTCTGAGCGCCCCGCACCGCGGCGCGTCGCCCGTCTCCCCGGCGGGCGACGCGCGCCACCGCCGGCCGGGAAGGAGAGTTCTCCCGTGCCGGCGGTGACGGTGTTCGGGCTCGGCAACATCCTGATGCGGGACGATGCGCTCGGCTCGTACGTGATCCGGGCGCTGGAGGCCGAATGGGAGTTCCCGCCCGAGGTGCAGGTGCTCGACGCGGGCACGCCGGGCCTGGAGCTCAGCACGATCCTGGAGGACTGTGGCGCGATCGTGGTCGTGGACACGGTCCGTGCCCAGGGAGAGCCGGGAGAGGTCCGGCTCTACCGGCGCGAGGAGCTGCTGAAGCACCCGCCGGCCCAGCGGATCACGCCGCACGATCCGGGTCTCAAGGAGACCCTCCTCACGCTCGAGCTGCTGGGGGAGTCTCCGCCCGACGTTCTCGTCGTCGGCGTCATCCCCGGCCGCGTGGACTACGGGGTCGGGCTCACCGACGCGGTGCGCGACGCGGTGCCGCGCGCGATCGGCGCGATCGTCGAGGAGGTGCGCCGGCTCGGGTTCACTCCCGTCCGGCGCGATCCGCCGGGAGAGCCCGACATCTGGTGGGAGCGCGAGGCGAAGGGCTGAGCCGGGATCAGCGCAGGACGTACTTCGCCAGCGCTTCGCGCGCGATCGGGTCGGCGAGCTTCAAGGGCGGCATTCCCTCGCCGTAGCGCTCGCGGAGCTCCATCAGGCGCGGAACCTCGGCGGCCACGCTGTCGGGGTTCCGGAAGTACCGGAGGAGTGACGCCTCGTCCCAGCGGTCGCCGACGCCCCTGAGGCTCGGCCCGCCCGTGGGCGTCCCCCGCAGGTCGTTGCCGTGACACTCCGCGCAGCCCGCTTCCAGATACGCCGCCCGCCCCTCGCCGCCGCAGGCCGAGATCACGAGCCCGATGGCCAGCAGTGCGGGAACGACCCGCCCGTCTCGCGTTCGCATGTCTGTCCGTCCCGGTCGTTCGTGGGTCTCGAAACTCTGCCGCCGGCTCGCCGCCGCCGGCCCTGTGCACCGGCCGGCCCCAAGCTAGAAAGGACGGCCGCGCCGCGCGAGGGAGATCGCGACGATCGCGCGGGAGAAGCCGGCCGCTATATTCGCCTCCGATCGTGACGGACGATCCCACGCCGATCCCGGAGATGCCCGATGCAGGTCTCAGGACGGACCCGCCTCGCTCCCGTCGCGCGCATCGGTCGCGCGCTTCCCGCCGCCGCTCTCCTGCTCGCATCCCCCCTCGGCGGGACGCCACGGCTCGCGGCGCAGACGACCGCGGTCGACTGGGACGCGATCGACCGCCGGATCGAGGAGATCCGCCGGGACTGGCCGACGCCCGGCCTGGCGGTGGCTGTCGTCGCCGGCGACTCCGTGGTGTTCGCCCGCGGGTACGGCGTGCGCCGGCTGGGCGCGCCCGACCCGGTCGGCGTGCACACGAGGTTCGCGGTCGCCTCGAACACGAAGGCGTTCACCGCCGCCCTCCTCGCGCAGCTCGTCGACGAGGGCGTCCTCTCGCCGGACGACCGGGTGGTGGATCACATCCCGGACTTCCGCATGCACGACCCGTGGATCACGGAGGAGATCCGGATCCAGGACCTCCTCACCCACCGGAGCGGACTGCCGACCTTCGGCGGCGACCACCTGTGGATCGGGCAGCGCCTTCCCCGCGAGGAGATCGTCCGGCGGATCCGCTGGCTGGAGCCCGCCGGCCCGTTCCGGGCCTCGTTCCACTACCAGAACCTCATGTACCTCGTGGCGGGCCAGGTGGCCGCCGCGGCGGCCGGGAGGAGCTGGGACGCGCTGGTGCGCGAGCGGATCCTCGAGCCGCTCGGGATGAGCGAGACCTGCACGAGCGTCCGCGACCTGGCCGGGCTCGACGACGTCGCGCAGGCGCACGAGTTCGTGGGCGGCGAGCTCCGCGTGGTGGACTACGACGACGTGGACGGCGTCGCGCCGGCCGCCGCCCTCAACTCCAACGTGCTCGACATGGCCCGATGGATGCGGGCGAACCTGAACGGCGGCGAGCTCGACGGGACCCGGATCCTCTCGGAGCGGTCGAGCCGTGCCATGCAGTCGATCCAGTACCCCCTCGGGGTTTCCGCCTGGGCCGAGCGGGAGCTCGGGCAGCGGTTCAGCGGCTACGGACTCGGCTGGTTCATCGGCGAGTACCGTGGGCGGAAGGCGGTCTCCCACAGCGGCGGTCTCACCGGGATGATCTCGCTGCAGACGATGCTGCCCGAGGAGGGGATCGGCGTGGTGGTGCTCACGAACTTCGCCCCGGATGCGCCGACCCGCGCGATCACGAACGAGATCCTCGACGCGTTGCTCGGAGAGACGCCGCGCGATTGGAACGCCGTGTACCGGGAGTTCGTGGAGCAGGCGGCCGGACGGAAGGCGCAGGCGGAGGAAGCTCTCCAGGCGTCCCGGGAGAGCGGAACGACGCCTTCGCTCCCGCTGCCGGCCTACACGGGGACGTACCGCGACAGGCTGTCGGGGCCCGCCGTCGTGCGGCTCGAGGACGGGCACCTGGTGTTCGACTACAACCCGCGCCACCTGGGCGATCTCGAGCACTGGCACCACGACGTGTTCCGGGTCCACTGGCGGCACCCGATCTTCGACATGGAGCCGGAGACCTTCCTTCAGTTCGAGCTCGGCCTGGACGGAACGGTCTCCCGGCTCACGGTGACCTTCTACGACCCGATCACGTTCGAGAGGGAGAACGACTGATGCGCATCCGTGTTCCCCGGCGTCCGTCGGCGCGTCCCGTGGCCGTCCTCGCCGCGACGCTGACCCTCGTCGCCGGCTCCCGGCTTCCCGCCCAGACGACGGGCGGAGGTCTCACGCCCCACGACGTGGCCCGGATCCGCTCCGTGTCCGACGTCGCGGTGTCGCCCGACGGGAAGCGCATCGCCTACACCGTGAGCGTCCCGCGGAACCCGCTCGCGGAGGAGGACGGAACGGCGTGGCGGACGCTCCACGTGCTCGACGTGGCTACGGGCGAGAGCCGCGAGTATGTGGGCGGCGAGCTTCGGGTCGGGTCCCCGGTCTGGACGCCCGACGGACAGCGCGTCCTCTACCTGGCACGCCGGGAGGGAGACGATGCGACGTCCGTGTACGGGATCCCGGTCGGCGGAGGCGAGTCGACCCGGATGCTCGCGCACCCGACCGGCGTCTCGGCGTTCTCTCCGAGTCCGGATGGCCGTCGCGTCGCGTTCCTGAGCACGGACCCGGAACCGGAGTACCGGGCGGCGATGCGGAAGAAGGGATTCCGTCAGGAGGTGTTCGAGGAGGACGAGCGCTTCACGCGGGTCTGGGTCGCGGACCTCGAGACGGGCGACGCGCGCGTCCTTCCCCTCGAGGGGGAGGCGAGCGTCGTCGCCTGGTCGCCGACCGGGGATCGGATCGTCGTCGCGCTCGCGCCGACGCCGCTCGTCGACGACCGGTACATGTCGCGGCGGCTGCGGATCGTGGATCCGGCGACCGGCGCGATCGTCGCCCGGATCGAGAATCCCGGGAAGCTCGGGCAGGTCGGGTTCAGCCCGGACGGACGACGGGTCGCCTTCGTGTCCGGGGCGTCCATCCACGACCCGAAGGAGGGCCGCCTGATGGTGGCCGACGCGTCGGAAGGGAGCTTCGAGGACGTGCTGCCCGGACTCGAGGGGCACGTCTCGGCGTTCGCCTGGCGGGACGCGAACACCCTGGTCTACATCGCCGACGAGGGCGTCGAGACGCGGATCGGGTCCGTGCGCGTCGACGGGTCGCGCGACCGCACCCTGGTCGAGCCGGGCGCGGCGGTGTTCACGGGAATTTCCGCCACGACGCGGGCCTCCACCCTGGCCCTTGTCGGCGAGTCGCCGCGGCATCCGTCCGAGCTGTTCGTCCTCTCCGGGTCCGGCTCGCCCCGCCGGACCACGGACTCGAACCCGTGGCTCGCGGAGCGGACCCTCGCGCCCCAGGAGGTGGTCGAGTGGACGGCGTCGGACGGCCTCCGCCTGCAGGGCGTCCTCATTCGCCCCCTCGGCACGACCGCGCCGGCGGCGACGATCGTCGTCGTGCACGGCGGGCCGGAGGCGCACGAGCGGAACGGCTGGCTCACCGGGTACTCGACGCACGGCCAGACGGCCGCCGCCCGGGGCATGGCCACGTTCTATCCCAATTACCGCGGGAGCACGGGGCGCGGGGTCGAGTTCAGCATGAGCAGCCAGGGCGACTTCGCGGGGAAGGAGTTCGACGACATCGTGGACGGCGTCGACCACCTGATCGCCGCCGGCGTCACCGATGCGGCCCGGGTCGGCGTGACGGGCGGGTCCTACGGCGGCTACGCCACGGGCTGGCTCACGACGCGGCACTCGGACCGGTTCGCCGCGGGCGTGATGTTCGTCGGGATCGCGAACACGATCTCGAAGGATGGCGTGAGCGACATCCCCGAGGAGATGTACCTCGTCCACCAGCGGATGCGTCCGTGGGACGACTGGCAGTACTTCCTGGAGCGGAGTCCCATCTTCTGGGCGGACAGCGCGAACACGCCTCTGCTCATCCTCCACGGCAAGGAGGACCCACGGGTCCCGACCGACCAGTCGATCGAGATGTACCGGCACCTGAAGCAGCGTGGCTCAGCCCCCGTGCGTCTCATCCTCTACCCGGGGGAGGGGCACGGGAACGCGCGCGCCGCGGCACGGCTCGACTACAGCCTCCGGAGCCTGCGCTGGCTCGAGCACTACCTGAAGGGCCCCGGCGGCGGCCCGCCCCCGGTCGAGGTTCGTTACGAGGAGACGGAGGCGGAAGCCACGGCGGCGGTCGTCCCCGCGGGGTGAGCCGGGGTGGGAAGGCGGCCATGCCCCGGGATGCCGGGATGCATGGAGAATGTACCGGGTTCCGACCGCGGGAGCGCGTGCGGCCGCCTGGCGGGTCCCTGTCCGACGTAGCGATAAGACGCTGGAGATTAAAAGGTTGCGCTGGATCTGCCTGACGAGGACGAGCGCTGGTCCCGGATTTGCTCCCTCTGGAGATCGCTCGCGGGTTCGAGACCCCCGCGGGCGAACGCGGCCACGAACCCAGGGGGACGACGATGCGCAAGACGATACTGCTGGTGGCGATCCTGCTGATGGCGGCCGGGACGAACGAGGCCCGGGCGCAGGGGTTCCGGTGGGGACCCGAGCTCAGCCTCGCGGACGACGCGGACTTCGGGATCGGCGCCCGCATGGAGTTCGACTTCGCTCGCTCGCCTCTCACGCTGATCGCGAACGGCGACGTGTTTTTTCCGGGCAACGACATCACCTGGATCGAGCTGAACGCGAACCTCATCTACAACTTCGACCTCGCGTCCGCGCCGACCGTCACGCCCTATGCCGGAGGAGGGCTCAACATCCGGTATGCGTCCTGGGACAACGGCTCGCTCGACAACGACAGCGACACCGATCCGGGGCTCAACCTCCTGGGCGGGGTCCGGTTCGACGCGGGCTCGATCTCGCCGTTCGTCGAAGCCAAGTTCGAGATCGAGGGCGGGGACCAGTTCGTCGTCACCGGGGGCATCCTGTTCTGACCCCGCGCCGCGGAGGAACGACCTGAGCGACGCCGGCCTCCGCGACACGCGGTTCATCACGCCGGAGCTCTTCACCTTCCTCGAGGAGCTCCGGGCTCACAACGAGCGGGCCTGGTTCGATCGGAACCGGGCCCGCTACGAGCGCGTCGTGCGCGAGCCGCTCCTGGCGTTCACGGCCGCCCTCCAGGATCCTCTCGCCGGGATCAGCCCCTCCATTCTCGCGATCCCGAAGAAGCAGGGCGGGTCCCTGTTCCGGATTCACCGCGACCTCCGCTTCTCGTCCGACCGGCGTCCCTACAAGACGGCGGCGGCGCTCCAGTTCCGGCACGAGATGGGACGGGACGTGCACGCTCCCGGGTTCTATCTGCACCTGGAGCCGGGTCTCGTGTTCGCCGGCGCCGGGATGTGGCGCCCGCCGCGCACGGAGCTCGAGGCGATCCGCGGCGCGATCGGAGAGGACCCCGACCGATGGAGCCGAACACGCCGTGCCGTGGAGCGGAGCGGCTGGCGCCTCGATGGAGACGCGCTGCGTCGGATGCCCAGGGGCTGGCCCGGGGACCACCCGGCCGCCGAGGACCTCAGGCGCACCGACTTCGTGGTCACGTTCGATCTCTCCGAGGCGGAGGCGTGCGCCCCGGGCTTCGCGGAGCGCTACGTCGAACTCTGCCGCGCCGCCGCGCCGCTGCTCGCCTACCAGTGTGACGCTCTCGAGATCCCGTGGTGACGGGAAAGGACGCCGACATGTTGCTGCACGCCGAGGACCTCCGGGGGCGCGAGCCCTACGAGCTTCTCACCTCCCTGGTCGTCCCCCGGCCGATCGGCTGGATTTCCACGTACGGGGAGGATGGGACGCCGAATCTCGCCCCGTACAGCTTCTTCGCGGCGCTCTCGGCGCGGCCGATGCTCGTCGGAGCGTCGATCGGGCACCGACGGGACGGCCCGAAGGACACTCTCGTGAACGTGCGGATTCGAGGGGCCTTCTGCGTCAACGTGGTGGACGAGACGCATCTCGAGGCGATGAACGAGACGTCCCTCGACGCGCCCCCCGGACGGGACGAGTTCGTGCTGGCGGGGCTCGCCGCGGAGCGGGCCGAAACGGTCGATGCCCCGTACGTCGCCTCCGCGCCCGCCGTCCTGGAGTGCGTCGCGACGCGCGAGGTCGACATCGGGGCGGAGGCGAACACGCTCGTCGTCGGCCGGGTGGCCGCCGTGCGGCTCCACCCGAGGCTCGGCTTCGTGGAGGGCACACGCTACGTGCGGACGGAGGGGCTGCGACCGGTGGGTCGGCTGTGGGGTGCGGCGTACGCGCTTCCGGGAGAGATCCGGGTGATCCCGCGGCCCCGTCCCGCGCCCGCGGACCGGCGCCCGCCCGTCGGCGACTGAGGCCGGTCCGGTCTTCGTCCGGATCCGGGATCAGGTCCGCCGCGCGGCGCGCAGGATGGACTCGAGCCGGAACAGGTAGGTGGCGAACGCCGCGCGACCCCTCGTCGTGAGCCGATACTCGGACCGGGGCACGCGGTCCTCGAACCCCTTCCGGCACTCCACGAAACCGGCCTTCTCGAGCTTCCTGGCGTGGACGCTCAGGTTGCCGTCCGTGACCCCCAGCCCGTCCCGCAGCTCGACGAAGCTGAGGGAGTTCCCCCCGGCGAGGGCGGTCACGATGCCGAGCCGGACCCGCTCGTGAATCAGGGGGTCGAGCGCGACGGCGCGACCGGCGGCTGCCGGTATGGCAGCCCCCGCTCCGTCGGGTGGCACCGGCGGCGGATCGAACAGCGAAGGATGTTCCATGTCGCCACTCTGTGGGGTCGCCGGGAGCTTGTCAAGTACTTTGCATCTTAAAGTCGACTCTGTAACGCTCTCTCCAACAGCCTTTTCGGGGCCCCGGTCAATTCAGGTGCAGATTGAGGATCGGGAGCCATCGAAACGGCGCCCGGTTGTTGGCGGCGTGATTGAGGACGCCGATCTGGACCCCATGGAGCTCCTCGGACTGGTTGAAGAGCCCGATCGCGAGCCCGGCGTGCCGGGTCCGGCTCCGGTTCCAGCCGGCCACCGAGACCCCCTCCACCACGTCGGCGTCCACCTTGTAGAGGCCGGCCCCGAGGCCCCGCAGGGACGCGTCGGTGACGACCCCCAGGAGCCCGACGGCGAGTCCATCGATGCCGCGGTTTCCGACGACCCCGAGTCCGCCCAGCGCGATCCCCTGGACGCGGCCGTTGGCCACGGTGCCGAGTCCCCCCACCGCGAGACCTCGCACGTCGCCCTCCGCCACCGTTCCCAGACCGCCCACCGCGATGCCCGTGAGGTCGCGCTGGGAGACCAGGCCGAGACCCCCGACGCCGATCCCGAGGACGCCCCCGTCGGCCACGGTGCCGAGCCCGGCGACGCTGACTCCCTCGAGCCGGCTCTCCGACACCACGCCGAGGCCCGCCACGTGGATGCCCTGGAGGCGTCCCTCCGAGACGACGCCGAGGCCGGCCAGGTGGACGCCGCGCCCGCCGCCTTCCGTCACGATCCCGAGCCCGCCGACCGACAACCCGTTCACCCGTCCGCCCGACACGATGCCGAGCACGCCCGCCGTCAGACCCCACGCGGACCGCTCGGGAAGGACACCGAGCCCGAGAGCGACGCCGCGGATGTCGGCCGCCGCCGGCGCCACGAGACCGATCGCGAGTCCGTTCACCGCGCCGCCCACCTCCCGACCCGGCCTCCACAGGGTGACGTTGACGCCGTCGATCCGCTCGATGTAGCTGTCCCGCCAGTTGAACCGGAGGCCGGTCCACCTCGGCGCGTCGCCGAAGCTGACGCCGACGCCCCCGACGCCCAGGTCGAGGCTGGCGCCCCCGCCCCGGTCCGCTTCGCCCACGTCCTGCGCGGCGGACGGCTCCTGGGCGGACGCGCGAGCCGGCCCGTGGGGCGCGACGGGCGCGAGGAGCAGACCGAGAAGGCCGAGCGGGAGGGCGGGGCGGGCGAGGATGGCGGACAACGGATTCCTCCTGAGAGCGCGGATCGTGGAAGCTCCCGACGAGGACCCTACGTCCACCCGGTCCCGCGGGTTTCCCGGCCCGCCGGCGCGATTCGTGCAGGTCCGTGTCCGGCGCCCCGCGTGGACGCCGGAACCGCCGCCGACGGAGCCCGACCATGAGCCGCAACGCGAGGATGTCCGCCCCCGATCCGCGGTCGACCCGGAGAGCCGTCCAGCTCGGAGAACGGCTGAGCGCCGCGATCCTCGACTTTCAGCGGAGCTTCCCGGACACGAAGCCCGCCGAGATCCAGCAGGCGATGCGGCTCGCCTGGGGGCACACACTGCCGCCGCTGCGGAGACGCCGGACGGTGGTCGGCGCGGCCATCGTGGCCGCGCTCCTCGCGCTCACCCTGGGACTCTTCGTCCTCGGCGCGTAGCCGGCTCCCCTCCGGTCACTCCGCGTCCGCCGGCGCACCCGGCCAGCGGACGGTCCCGTCCGGGCCGACACGGGTCCCGGACTCGGGAAGGTCCTCCGCGGTGAGCTCCGCGATGAGACGGGCCGCTCGTCCGTCGGGGTCGAGCACCGGTCCGCCCCGTCCCGGCTGACGGGCCGAGCGGACCCGGGCGGCGAGCAGGCGGCCGTCTCGGTCGAGACGCAGATCGACGACCGGGGCGAGACCGTTGGCGCCCTTAAGGTTGAATCGTCCCCACGTCCAGAAGTTGCCGAGGCTGTAGGCGATGAACCGATCCCGGTAGACTTCGATCGCGCGCGGCACGTGGGGCCCGTGCCCGATCACCACGTCCGCCCCCGCGTCGATGACGGCGTGCGCGAAGGCGTGCACATCCCCGCGCCTCTCACCGTGGAAGACCTCCATCTCCTTCGGGAGGCGCGTGTGGTCCGCCCCCTCGGCCCCGCCGTGGAAGGAGACGATGACGACGTCGTGGGAGGCCGCGAGGGCCTCGACGCGCCGCCGTGCCGCCGGGATGTCGTTCAGGTCGAGCGTGCCCCGGTTCGGGGCGAAGGCGATGGCGCCGACCCGCGTGCCGTCGGCGAGCGCGAGGCTCGCCGTCCGCGCGTCCTCGCGGTCGAGCCCCGCGATCTCGATGCCGGCGGAGCGCAATGCGGAGATGGTGGCGTCGCGTCCCTCCGGTCCCCAGTCGCCGCTGTGGTTGTTCGCGAGCGACATCAGGGTGAAGCCGGTCTCCGCGAGGAGCGACGCCTGGCTCTCGGGTCCCCGGAAGACGTAGCAGAGCTCCGGGTTCGAGCAGCGCTTCGCGGGAGGCGCGTCGGAGTCCCACAGGACGCCCTCCATGTTGCCGAACACGACGTCGCCCGCGCGCAGGAGCGCCACGAGCTCCGTGCCGAGAACGGCTTCGGGTCCGGCGCCCTCGACGAGGCGCGGATCCAGGAATCCCTCGTCGGGGAACGCCGAGCCGGGCATGACGTCCCCGACCGCGATCACCCGGATGGGGTCGGAGGAGTCCCGCGGCACCAGGCCCGGAGACGAGCCGTCGGCAGGCTCGAGAGGCGACGCCTGCGATGATGCCGGCGCGGCGCTCCCGAGGACGAGGGCCGCGACGAGGACCGGCACGGCCGGGTGGAGGAAGGACGGGCGTCGCCGCCGAAGTACGTGCGTCATGCGGAGATGCTCCAGGCTCGAGTCCGCCCGAACATGTCCCCCGTCGGCCGCGGGCGGCAAGCGAGGGTCACTCGCGGCCGGCGTCCCTGCGGGACGTCGTCAGGCCGTGCCCACCGTCCCCGTGGCCGGAGGGCGGACCGGCGGGGCCGGCACGCGTCCCACCGCCCGGGCGACCGAGCCGATGGCCTTCATCAGGCCGGCGAACGCGTCCGGCGTCAGGCTCTGGCGGCCGTCGGACATCGCCTCCTCCGGGCGCGGGTGCACTTCGACGAGGAGACCGTCGGCCCCGGCGGCGATGCCGGCGAGCGCGAGCGCCGGGACGAGCTCCCGGCGCCCCGCCGCGTGGCTCGGGTCCACGATCACGGGCAGGTGCGTGCGCTCGCGGAGCACGGGCACCGCCGCGAGGTCGAGGGTGTTCCGGGTCGCCGTCTCGAAGGTGCGGATTCCGCGCTCGCAGAGGACGACCCGGGGATTGCCGGACGAGACCACGTACTCCGCCGCCAGCAGGAGCTCCTCGATCGTCGCCATCAGACCGCGCTTGAGGAGGACGGGACGCGGCTGCTCCCCGACGGCCGAGAGCAGTCGGAAGTTCTGCATGTTGCGGGAGCCGACCTGCAGGACGTCGGCGTGTTCCGCCACGAGGGGGACGTCCTCCGGCGTCACGACCTCGGTGACGACCCGGAGGCCCGTGGCGGCGCGCGCCTCCGCGAGGAGCTCGAGCCCGCGCTCGCCGAGACCCTGGAAGCTGTAAGGCGACGTGCGGGGCTTGAACGCGCCGCCGCGCAGCAGGCGAGCGCCGGCGTCGGCGACGACGCGCGCGGCCTCGAGGATTCCCTCGCGCGACTCGACGGCGCACGGGCCGGCCATGACCACGATCTCCTGCCCCCCGATCGTGGTTCCGTCCACGCGGACTCGCGAGCCCTCCGGTCGACGCTCGCGCGACACGAGGGCGTAAGGGGGGGCCTCGGTCCGGACTTCGCGCACGGCGGGGTGCGCCCGCAGCGCGTCGGCGATCGGCGCGAGCTCGTCCGGCCCCGCCCCGATCACGGCCACGAGCGAGGCGTCTCCGGTCTCGCTCACCTGCACGCGGAGACCGTGCGCCTCCACGAGCCGGACGATCTCCGCCTTGTCCCGCAGCGGGCAGTCCGGCGAGAGAACCGCGATCATCGAAGTTCCTCCCTCGTGGGACGGAGCGAGCGGAGAAACGCCACCGGGTCCTCTCCGCGCTCCAGCGTCTCGACCAGCGCGCTGCCCACGATCACGCCGTCGGCGTGATCGGCCAGCGCGCGGACCTGCTCCGGTCCGCGGACCCCGAACCCCGCGAGCACCGGGACCGGCGAGAGCTCCCGGACCCGGTCGAGAAACGACAGCACGGGCGCGACGTCCACGGCGGCTCCGGTGATCCCGGTCCGCGTCACGGCGTAGACGAACCCCCGGCTCGCCGCGCACAGGGTCGCGAGACGGTCGGGGGGGGTGACGGGCGTCACCATCTGGACGAGACCCAGTCCACGCGGCTCCACGGCCTCTCGCAGCTCTCCGGACTCCTCCCACGGAAGGTCGGGCACGATGAGACCGCCCACCCCGGCCGCGGCCGCCTCTTCGGCGAGCGTGCCCAGGCCGCGCGCGAGGAGCGGGTTCAGATAGCTCATCAGGAGCACCGGCGCGGCGGGCCGGGCGGACCGGATCCCCTCGAGAATCCAGGGAAGCGTCACGCCGGCCTCGAGCGCCGCGCGGCTCGCCCGCTGGATCGTAAGGCCGTCGGCCATGGGGTCGGAGAACGGTACGCCGACCTCCACCACGTCCGCCTCCGAGGCGACCGACCGAAGGGTGTCCACGAACCGGTCCGGCTCGGGAAAGCCGGCCGTGAGGAACGCGGCCAGCGCCGGGCCGTCCGCCGCGGCGCTCCGGACCGCATCGCGGACCGCTCCTGCGGGCTCGCGGGGCGCGGTCTCTCCGTCGCCCGGGGTGACGGAGCGGGCGGTGCCCGGGGCGCGGCTCACGGGGCGTCCCGGCCGGCGAGGATTCCCAGATCCTTGTCGCCCCGTCCCGACAGGCCGATCAGGATGCGGGCACCCGGACGCGAATGGGCTTCTCGCCGGGCGCCGGCGAAGGCGTGCGCGGTCTCGAGCGCCGGGAGGATGCCCTCGAGGCGGCTCACCTGGTCCAGCGCCTGCAGTGCCTCGTCGTCCGAGGCCGAGACGTACCGGACCCTCCCGATCTCCCGGAGGAAGGCGTGCTCCGGCCCCACCCCCGGGTAGTCGAGCCCGGCCGAGACGGAACGGGTCTCCACCACCTGCCCGTGCCCGTCCTGGAGCAGGAGCGACCGGCTTCCGTGCAGGACGCCGAGACGGCCGTGCGCCAGGGTCGCCGCGTTCCGGCCGATCGCGGCCCCGTCGCCGCCGGCCTCCACGCCGAGCAGGTCGACGTCGCGGTCTCCGAGAAAGGGGTGGAAGAGGCCGATCGCGTTGGAGCCGCCGCCCACGCAGGCGACCACGAGGTCGGGGACGCCGCCGGACCGGGCCAACAGTTGCGCCCGGGCCTCCCGCCCGATCACCGCCTGGAGCTCGCGGACCAGCCAGGGATAGGGGTGCGGCCCGACCGCGGAACCCAGGAGATAGAACGTCTCCTCCGGGTCCGAGACCCAGTCGCGGAGCGCTTCGTCGATCGCGGCCCGCAGCGTCCGGTCCCCGCTCCGGACCTCGACGACACGGGCCCCGAGCCGCCGCATCCGGGCCACGTTCGGGGCCTGTCGCGCCGCGTCCACCTCGCCCATGTAGACGGTGCACGGGAGCCCGATCCGGGCGCACGCCGCCGCCGCGGCGACGCCGTGCTGCCCGGCGCCGGTCTCCGCGACCACCCGACCCGCGCCCAGGTGACGGGCGAGGAGGGCCTGCCCCACCGCGTTGTTGATCTTGTGGGCACCGGTGTGCGTCAGGTCCTCGCGCTTGAGCCAGACCTCGGCGCCCCACGCCTCGCCGAGCCGGCTCGCACGCGTCAGCGGCGTGGGCCGGCCGACCCAGTCCGCGAGCTCGCCGTCGAGCGCGGCCCGGAAGGCCGGTTCGACGAGGACCCGGCGTGCCTCCGCCTCGAGCCGGGCGAGTGCCGGCACCAGCGTCTCGGGCACGAACCGGCCGCCGAACGCGCCGAACCGGCCGCGGGCGTCGGGAAGTCGGCCCGCGAGCAGGTCGTCGAGCCGGGACTCCGCGTCCGGCCGCGCCGGGCCCGGCGCCGCCTCCGGGGCTCGCGGCCCGGGACTCGCCGCGGTCGCGTCGCTACCAGTCACGCGCTCTTCTCCTCTCGGGTCGTCGCGGTCGTCGGCCTTCGGGCCCGGGCATCCGCGCGCCGGACGGCCGCCGCGAACGCCTCGATCCGGTCCGGGTCCTTGACGCCCGGCTCCGACTCCACGCCGCTGCTCACGTCCACCGCCCACGGGCGCACGCGCCGGATCGCCTCCTCGACGTTCTCGGGCGTGAGCCCGCCGGCGAGGACCAGACGGAGCCGTCGGGCGAGAGCCGCGGCACGCTCCCAGTCCGGCCGCACGCCACGTCCGCCGCGTCCCTCCGCCTCCAGCAGCGCGAACCCGGCGCCGTCCGTGCCCGCCGGATCCCCGCTCCCGTCCGGTCCGGCGAGCCGTCCGGGTCCATCGTGCAGCACCGGGAGCCATCGCGCCCTGTCGACGGCCCCCGCCTCGAGCGCCGGTCCCACTTCCGTCTGCACCAGATCCGCCGGGAAGAGAAGAAGCGTCGCGGCGACCTCGGTCGGGTCCGGGTGCCGGAACACGGCGACGCGCGCCACGAACGGAGGCAGGAGGGTCGCCAGCCCGGCCGCCTCCCGCGGACTCACCCGACGCGGCGAGTCGGAGAACACGAAGCCGACGGCGTCCGCGCCCGCGTCCACCGCGGCCCGCACGGCATCCGGCGTCCGGACGCCGCAGATCTTGATCCTCGTCCTCACGCTCCGTCGCCTTCGTCTGCGGGCCCGTCCCTCACCGGTCGCTTTCCCTGCGTCATGCCGAGGGCCCGCGCGGAGGCCCGCGCGTCCCGTCCCGCCCGGAGCATGGCGCGGACGAGGCCCGCCGGGTCGCGCGCCCGCATCAGCGCGCCGCCTACGAGCGCCAGGTCGCAGCCGAGCGCCGCGGCCTCCGCCGCGTCCTCCGGCGTCGCGATCCCGCTCTCGGCGACGCGCGGGACGCCCGCCGGAAAGCGGTCGCAGAGGCCGACGAGTCGAACACGGTCGACTTCGAGCGTGGCGAGATCCCGGGCGTTGAGCCCCACGAGCGCGACGGTTCCGAGCCGGGACGCGGTCGCGGCGGCCCCGGCCGCCCGCGCCAGGCCGTCGCCGTCGAACGCCTCCAGAAGGAGGAACAGGCCGAGATCGGCGGCCGCGGCCAGCATCTC
>Ga0316578_10000201_pt1 | contig 17012 bp, 11 predicted proteins | sample J0NA_2_FD_203076 | JGI IMG/M metagenome (GOLD analysis project Ga0316578, IMG submission 203076) | Rhizosphere microbial communities from salt marsh grasses in Alabama, United States - J0-2_160517rDrC | ecosystem: Host-associated > Plants > Roots > Rhizosphere | place: USA: Alabama | collected... | reverse complement strand
AAGCGGAAATGCGAATGCATTATACGGTTCTGTCGCGCTGGATCTGGCCCGCCAAGGGGTGGCTATTATTCCAGGTGGGATGGGGGGCATGGCAAAAAAACTGGTTGCTGCGATAAGAAATTATGGTGGGGAGGTCCTTTTTCGCCAGGAAGTGATGCGAGTTGTCAAAACCCAGCGGGGTAAGTTTCTCGTGCAAGCCAAGCAAAAGCATGATCTTGAGGCAGATGTGGTGATTTTCAACATGCCTCCCTGGAATATCACCCGAATCCTGAAGGATTCACTGCCATCTCGTTTGCGGAGGTTGCCTGAAATACCGGGACCCGGGTGGGGAGCTTTCATGCTTTATGTCGGCTTGGATGGTTCACAGATCGCGCAGGATTTGCCTTTGCATCACCAGGTAATCATGGATGAACCGCTGGGAGAAGGAAACAGCATCTTCATGTCACTCAGCCCGGAGTGGGATCATAGCCGTGCGCCACAAGGAAAGCGAGCGCTTACAATCAGCACGCACACCAATTTGGCAACTTGGTGGAGGTTGTTTGATACCGATCGTGTGGCTTACGAGGATCGTAAGGAGGAATATGCACAGCGCTTGTTGGAGGCAGCTGAATGCGTGTTGCCAGGTTTAAACACCTCTGCGGAGTTGATCCTGCCAGGCACTCCAATTACCTTCCAGCGTTTTACCCGCCGCTATAAAGGGTGGGTGGGCGGTTTTCCACAAACAAGCCTCTTCAGCACATGGGGGCCGCGTTTATCACCGGGCCTTTGGATGGTTGGAGATGCGATATTTCCCGGACAATCAGTACCAGCAGTGATGCTGTCCGGGTTGCGGGTGGCACAAACCGTTTCGGGCAGGGAGCTACTTCATGTTCAAGGGGGTAAAAATTCCCGGCCCTCCTCATTTGACCGGTTGCTGAATACGGGATGACCAAGACTATCCAGGTCGCAACCAGTACTTCGTGGCTCTGTGACCATGTTTAATTTCCTGGTTGTTTCTTGTGGGTTTACTCTCAATTGGATTAATTCCAGGTGCATGGATGAGCACTAATATCTGGTGGATCAGGCGCGACCTGCGGTTAACTGATAACCAGGCATTAAGTGAGGCAATATCTTCTGCACATTCAGTGATCCCATTTTTTGTGCTTGATCCAAAATTAATCAATTCACCTTACACCGGCTCAAAACGCTTGACATTCCTATTTAACAGCCTAGCCGAATTGGATGCCGATTTGAAATCAAGGGGTAGCAGGTTGGTGATCGGAAGAGGAGATCCGGTTGAGATTTTGGCAGGTATGGTAAAGGAAAGCGGGGCAAAACAGATTTTTGCTGAAGCTGATTTCTCCCCTTATGCCCGCAGCAGGGATGAACAGGTCGCTGGGCGACTTCCCCTTAACCTTGTTGCTGGTCCGTGTTTGAGTCATCCCGAATCGCTGCTCAACAAAGGTGGCAAACCATATAAAGTCTTTACCCCCTACATGCGGAATTGGAAAGCAAGATATCACCTGCAATCCAACCAGATACTCCCCCCGCCAAAAACGATATCCACTCCAGCAGAGATCCGCAGCCAGAACCTGCCAAAAGTGTACGGACGAGATGAAGTCGGGTTGTTTGAACCCGGTGAACGCGCTGCTCAAAGGAAGCTGGATGAGTTTGTCAATTCGCCAGACCAGGGAATATACCAGTATGCTGAATTGAGGGATCGGATGGCTGACCATGGTACAGCGCAAATTTCAGCCTATTTACGTTTTGGTCTTCTCTCAACGAGGCAGTGTGTCTTTGCTGCTCAGCAGGCGATAACTCTGGCACCAGATGAAGAATCTAGAAAAAGCGCAGATGTCTGGCTTAATGAATTAATTTGGCGGGAATTCTACATCGCTATCCTGTATCATTTTCCTGATGTCTTGAAACAAAGCTTCAGGGAGGATTTGCGCTCTATAGCGTGGCGAAATGATGTTGATGAATTCTCTAACTGGTGTGAGGGACAAACGGGTTATCCAATCGTTGATGCTGCGATGCGCCAACTCCTGAAAACAGGTTGGATGCACAACCGTGGGCGTATGATCGTGGCTTCATTCCTGGTTAAAGACCTGGTAATTGATTGGCGGTGGGGTGAAAAATTCTTCATGCAGCATTTGCTGGATGGTGATCCAGCTGCCAACAATGGCGGTTGGCAGTGGACAGCTGGTACAGGGACAGATGCGGCACCTTATTTCAGGGTTTTTAATCCGATCTTACAGGGCAAGAAATTTGATCCTCAGGGAGATTTTATCCGCCGATGGATCCCAGAATTAAAAAATGTGCCGGGGAAATACATCCATGCTCCCTGGAGGATGCCTGAGGATGTGCAGAAGCGATCGAAATGCCTTATTGGGCGTGATTATCCCCAGCCTTTAGTTGAGCATGGCTTTGCAAGGGAAAGGATATTGGAACTATATAACCAGGCCAAGCGGGTGTAATCTGCATGATTGCAATCCATCCAGTTTTTTCTAACATTAACGAAACGATTTCGTTTTCTGGCGTTATTTACAGATAGAAAAAACGGGCTTTACATCAATTTGATGTAGAGCCCGTTTTCTTGTATCCGGATTTAATGGTTATTTAACTTGAACCTTGAGAGTAGGAGTTTTCTCTGCGCTGAGTTTTGCCCGGATTTTAACATCAGCACCTGCAGGAATATTGGCATCATTTAGTGACATTACAACTAGATCAGTACCAGCGAGCTTTACAACAATATCATATTCTCCACCAGGAAGTGAGGTTTTGATAATATCTTTGAATGAAAATGTGAAAGCTTTGTCACCATTTACATAAACATCCACGGGCAGATCTTTATCCAATCCCAGGCTGGTGCCATTGATGCCGTGCTTCACAGTGAGATCAAATGTGTTTGAGGCTGAGGCCGATTGAATATTGAATACCAGCATGAGCGCTAACACTGCTGCGATGGCTATCATTGCTAAGGTCCACCAATTCCTGCGTTCCGAAACTTGAATTCTCATTGTAGTACCTCCGACAAAATTTTGATTTACCCATTCAATTACCATAAATTTTGAATGGTTTATTATCCTAATTATACGTAAAATCAAGTAATTGTCAAGATATAATCAATATTTTATCAAATATTAATTTATTTATTTTCGGCTTTTGTATGTTGGGCGATCTGAGTCGGTGCTCCCTGTGCGGCTGGAATTATGTGCAAAATCTTTGCAAATACTTGACATATATGTTGATTTATGCTAAGATTTGTGAGTAACTCATTCCGTGAAAGGAAATTTCTGATGAGTGAACTTAATCCTGGCAAGTTAAGCGTAGATTTCTTAGAAGGAGTTTCAGAAGGTGACCCAATTATTCCACGGGCTTATACACTTACCCATTCAGATACAAGCGGTGATCTATTCCTGTCAGTTGGCAGGGTTTACAACAAACCCCAATATTCGGGTTGGTACACACGCCTGATGCGTGATGAAGTCCTGGCAGAGTGGCAATTTGTGAATGAGCCTGTATTCCATGTACATTGCCATGTCAGTGGAGGCTTGGTACTTGGAAGTGCAAAATGGCGTACAGAGATATTTCGTAAGCATCTGCGCATGGTCTTAGAAGCATTCCGTTATGGTGATCAGGGGCTTTTCAAGGTTCATCCTGATCTGGATCGTGCTGTCATCCTGGTTCATTTTCATTCAAACAAGGAAGAGTATAACCAGATTGAAGAATGGGGACAATTTTGTGATTTTCGAATTGATCAGAAGCGTGAAATTGATCCTCAGCCAGCGTAATAATAATAATTCGAAGCAATTAATTGAATAGGGAGTAAGAGTTGATCGACAAACAACAATCAGTATTGGTGACAGGTGCAACAGGATATGTTGGAGGGCGTTTAGTACCTGCGTTATTGGAATCCGGGTACAGGGTACGGGTCCTTGTGCGGGATGCTGCACGTTTAGAGGGTCGATCCTGGCTTCACCGGGTTGAAGTGAGTGTTGGTGATGTGTTCAAGCCCGAAACCCTGAAAGCAGCGCTGAGGGACATTGATGTAGCCTACTATTTAATCCACAGTATGATGGACAGTAAAGATTTTGACCAGCGGGATTTGATCGCGGCTAGAAATTTCGGAGAAGCCGCGCGGGAAGCAGATCTCAAGCGTATCATTTACCTGGGCGGCTTGGGCGAACCAGAAGCAGATCTCTCCCAGCATCTCCGCTCCCGACAGCAAACTGGAGAAGCGCTGCGGGAGAGTGGTGTCCCGGTCACCGAATTCAGGGCTGCGATCATCGTGGGTTCTGGAAGTATTTCCTTTGAGATGATCCGCTATTTGACGGAACGGCTGCCAGTGATGATTTGTCCTCAATGGGTCTACACCAAGGTGCAACCGATCAGTATTAATGATGTTTTGGCGTACCTGGTGAAAGCAATTGATCATCCAGAAAGTGCTGGGAAGATTATCGAAATTGGTGGGAAGGAGGTGCTCACGTATGGCGAGATGATGACCGAGTACGCAAATGTCCGTGGATTGAAGCGTCGTCTAATCCCCGTCCCCGTGCTCACCCCCAGATTGTCCTCCCATTGGGTGAATTGGATCACCCCTATTCCATCGAAGATTGCACAACCATTAATCGAAGGCTTACGTAATGAAGTCATTACTCACGATAATCTGGCTCAAGAATTGTTTCCCAGGATTAAACCGATGAGTTATCGCCGAGCCGTCAAGAGCGCTCTTAACCACCTCCAGGCTGGCTACATCGAATCCAGTTGGAGTGATTCACTGTCCAGTAGCCAGCACGATCATCCTTCGGTAGTGCTTACTACCCGGGAAGGTATGATCGTCGAAAGGAGACAGAGGCAGGTCCAGGCACCTCCAGAATTGATTTACAGGGAATTTTCCACGCTGGGTGGTGACCGTGGCTGGCTTTATTTGGACTGGGCATGGCGTATGCGTGGTACCATCGATCGCATTTTCGGTGGTGTAGGATTACGGCGTGGGCGCAGGCACCCAACAGAGATTAGGGTTGGAGATGCGCTAGATTTCTGGCGAGTTGAAGCAGTTGAATATGCAAATCATATCCGCCTCAGGGCTGAAATGAAAGTGCCCGGGGATGCCTGGCTGCAATTTGAGGTTTCCCCTGATCATCAGAATTTTGCTTGCTTGACACAAACCGCATATTTTGCGCCGAAAGGACTGGCCGGATTCCTCTACTGGTACCTGCTCTACCCAATTCACAGTTTAATTTTTTCCGGTTTGATTGATGCGATTGCCGAGAATGTACAAAAAGGAATGGACGGTGATTATCAATCCACTACTTCAGTTATCAAGCCAGCGAGAATAGTAATCCCAATTTCTTCGGAAAATAAACGGGACCAATAATAAAGTCGCGGATGAGGCACCATGAATAATCGCAAGTTGATTACATTATTTCTAATTGTATTTATTGACCTGCTGGGCTTTAGCATAATTCTGCCTTTACTGCCATTCTATGCGGAATCATTTAATGCTACACCCACCCAAATTGGATTTCTGGTTGCTTCCTATGCGGCTGCACAATTGGTTGGCGCGCCGCTGTTGGGAAGATTATCAGATCGCTTTGGTCGCAAACCAGTATTATTGATCAGCTTAACGGGAACACTCATCGGATTCCTAATCCTTGGCTTCGCCAATTCTTTATGGATGCTGTTTTTAAGCCGGATTTTGGATGGCTTTACCGGCGGAAATATCTCGGTTGCCCAAGCCTACATCACAGATGTGACGGATGAAAGTAATCGTGCTAAAGGTTTGGGATTGTTAGGTGCTGCATTCGGTCTGGGATTCATCATTGGACCTGCAGCGGGGGGCTTGTTAAGTGTTTATGGATTTGCCTTACCGGCGTTTGTCGCCGCAGGTTTTTCAATGATCAGCATTCTCGGCGTACTTTTCTTCTTGCCCGAATCGTTAACTGAAGAAGCGCGTGCAGATCTTGAAAAACAAGAAAGACAATCGTTTTCACTCAAGAATCTCTGGCAGGCGCTCAATCGACCAAGGGTAGGCCCGATCCTGCACGTGCGTTTCTTCTACGGTTTGGCGTTCGCAATCTTCCAGACCATATTTCCTCTTTACGCCTTGTATCGATTTGATTTGGACGCCCGCAGCACAGGCTTTGTACTCACATACGTGGGTATTTTGGTTGTCTTTGTCCAGGGTTTTCTTGTTGGTTGGCTGGCCTCGCATTTTGATGAATATCGGCTGATTTTCCTGGCAACTGTTATTATGGGGTTATCGTTGTTTGCCTGGGCAATCGTCCCAAATGTGGCTGCGCTTCTGATGGTGCTTGCCCCATTGGCTTTTGCTGCAGGTATACTGAACACGCTGCTGAACAGTACGCTCAGCAAGGCAGTCTATGCTGAAGAAGTAGGCGGTACACTGGGATTATCTGCCTCCCTGGAAAGTCTCACGCGGGTTATTTCGCCTTCAGCTGGTGGGTACTTATTGGGCAGCATAGGAGCCTGGGCCCCGGGTTTGGCTGGTGGATTAATCATGATCTGGACGGTCAGCTATGCTTGGAGGCGTTTAATCCGTAATCCTGATCCCCCGCTTCCCCCGCGGAAACTTAATGAAACGCTTAGCAAACCAGAGGTGGTTTAAATATTCCTTATCATCACTCACTCGAATCTGGCTGAAATTAGCGAGCAACAAGAACGCTATCGAAAAATCTAATCATGTAGGAGATTGACTAAATTGCCACATTCGTGGGAAAGCGCGGATTGACCTTCTGGGCAAGTGAGGAAAAATCTGAGAGTTTCATTTCATCAGATTTTTTCCCAACACCAGGCAGGCGTTCTGACCCCCCAATCCGAAGCTGTTGGATAATGCGGTCTGGATCTCAACTTCCCGGGATTGGTTAGGAATATAATCCAAATCGCACTCTGGATCGGGTGTTTCGAGGTTGATCGTTGGGTGCAGGATTCCTTCCTGAAGGGATTTCACACAGGCGATCGCCTCGAGGGTACCAGAGGCACCCATACAGTGCCCGATCATGCTCTTTGTGGAGCTGATCGGAATTTGGTATGCTTTTTCACCAAAGACTTGTTTGATCGCGTTCGTTTCTGTGGGATCATTTATCCGGGTCCCGGTTCCATGTGCATTAATATAGTCCATTTGGTCTGATCCCAGATGGGCATCTGCTAAAGCCCAGCGCATCGCATTTTGCGCACCAAATCCACTTTCATCCGGAGTGGCAATATGCTGCGCGTCTGATGAAGCCGCATATCCCAGGACTTCTGCGTATATATGGGCATCTCTACGGAGTGCATGCTCCAAAGACTCCAGCACGAGGAATCCCGCTCCTTCTCCAAGAACAAAACCTTCCCGCTCACTATCAAAAGGACGGCTGGCTTTACCTGGAGTTTCATTGCTGGAACGCGCCAGAACGGTCATGGCATCGAAAGCCACGATAACCTCTTCTCTTACTAAACAGTCGACTCCTCCGGAAAAAACGAGATCCGCCTTGCCGAGTTGGATTAGTTCTAAACCATAACCTATGCTCTGGGTTCCACTGGCGCAAGCAGTTGAGATAGTGGTTAATGGTCCCAGCGCACCCATCTCCAGGCTTACATAATAGCCAGGCATATTGGGTAATCCATTGATCAAGGAGGTTGGGAAAGGTTTACGGCCGTGGATAGTATACTCGTACGAGATGTCCACAAGGGTGCCAAATCCTGCATTGGCGGTTCCAATCGAGACTCCAATTCGGTCACCCTGTGACGCAACAGCTTCCTTGGTTAAACCAGCATCCTCCTGCGCCATGCGGGCGGCAACAAGGGCCAGCTGTGAAGCACGGGACATCCGCCGAGCGGATTTTCGATCGATATACTTATCAGGCTCAAAATCAACTTCTCCTGCAATCTGGACGTTTAATTCGCTGGGGTCGAATAAGGTTATTCTGCGAATTCCGGACCTGCCAGCTTTGAGATTTTCCCAAAATGCGTCTACAGAGCCTAAGGGGGATAGGGCTCCAAGCCCGGTGACAACAACTCTTGGTAAATCATTATGATTTCTAGCCATCTTTACCACCTTCCTAGGTTTATTTATGCAAGACCAGTAAGAATATAACCAATACCTAATAACCTGCCATACACATATATAGAAGAAGAATCACCCTCTTGGGAGTGGGCGAATTATTTGATGACTTCCACAAATACCTGGCCGGTAATCATAGGTCCCAATACCACGGGTTGATCTTCCCCTATGACCTGTACCTTCAAATTATTATCAAATGCTGAGAATTCCAGGATTTGAAACTCAGCTGCAGGTTCAATCCCCATCCCACTCAGGTATCGCAACAGTTTAGGATCGCTGTCGCTAACCCGTTTCACCTGCCCTTTTTGAGGAGGACGCAGCTGGCTGAGGGTTGTATGTGTGATTTCAGGCATTTTTAGATCTCGGGATGGGATTGGATCTCCGTGAGGATCAATCTGAGGATCTCCGAGGCTGACCGCGATACGTTCTTCCATTTCCTCAGAGATCACGTGTTCTAGGCGATCGGCTTCTTCGTGGACTTCATCCCAACTGTAACCGAGTATTTGGTGCAGGAACATCTCCAGTAAACGGTGGTGGCGGATGATTTCAAGTGCGTCTCTCTCTCCTTCGGCGGTTAATTTCACTCCATGGTGTTTGCGGTAATCTAACAGGGGAGGAACAGTTGCGGAGAGTTTCTGGATCATATTGGTAACGGAGGCTGGAGTTACCCCCATCCGCTCTGCGATCTGGTTGGTCGTCGCACGCTCACTGGTTTGAGTCAATTCGTAAATTGTTTTCAGATAATCTTCAATGACTTTGGTTAAATTTTTGCGCATGGCAATTTTTCTAAATTTATTTTTGGATAAACCTAAAAATTGATATCCCTATTCTAACCTGTCAGCGTAATTTTTGCTATATTAAATATCAGCAATTTTTTGGAGTTCTCTATTTACTTTCTCAAGGATTAGGAATATCACTAAAGATAACGGGTTCATCATGATCTGAGCCTGAATGGTATAATTGTATTATCAATATCTAAATTATCCAGATTACAGGAGGAAAAAGTGAAGAAGGTGTACGTTGCAGGATTGTTGCTTATGGCAGGAATCATTCTGGTAGCTTGTGGCGGAGGAACCCCAGAGTCAGTGAGCTATGATATCGATATGAATGAGTACTCGTTCAATCCAGCAAAACTAGACTTCAAAGTCGGCCAAGACGTCACCCTAAATCTGACCAACTCTGGTCAGCTGCAGCATGAGCTCATGATCGGGCGTGACGTGGTGCAAATAGACAACCGGCCAGCAGGCTACCAGGTGGACATGTTCGAGGCGGGTGGGGTTGAACCGCAGGTCGCTCACATTGGCGAACCAGAGGAAGAGGAAGAAATGGATTCTGGCTTTATGATCCGAGTACCTGTGGCAGGTTCTGCCACGATCAAGTTCACGGTTACCGAAGGAATGCTTGGTGATTGGGAGATGGGGTGTTTTGAGCAGGATGGGGTCCATTATGATGCTGGAATGAGAGGAACGGTGACAGTTACACAATAATTCCACTATCTAATACAGGATTTCAAGGATAAAGTGCGTGGCAAGGTTCTGTAGCCACGCACTTTGAATCTTCCAGATATTGTATAATCCTGTTGTTTCTAATGAGGCAAACAAACATGCGGTCAGGTTCTATAAGCAGGTTGGGATACCTAGCAGGTATGCTGTTGTTGGCATCACTGCTGGTTAGTTGTGCATCCGAGGGTGGTGATGTGCCGACACCAACCTCCTTTTTGGTTGAGAACACCCAAGTAAACTCACAGGATACAACCACAGAGATTACTCCGGCAACCCCAACAGCACTGCCGAGGCGGTTGACGATCTGCATTGCAGATGAGCCCGACACCCTTTTCATTTACGGTGGCGATTCGCTTGCCCAACGTCACGTGTTGCAAGCGATTTATGATGGACCTATTGACATGCAAGGGTACCAATACCAAGCAGTGATTTTGGAAAAGCTGCCCAACTTAGCAGATGGAGATGCACTGCTTGAGCCCGTGTCTGTGTCTGCCGGTGACCTGGTCGTTAATGCTGAAGGCCAGCTGGTGCGGCTTGAGCTGGGCGAGTTGGTCCGGCCTTTTGGTTGTGCAAATACAGATTGTGCCGTTCCCTGGGATGGCTCCGCGCTAGAAATACCCCAGCTTTCGGCGACTTTTACCTTAAAGCCGGGTATCAAGTGGTCTGATGGTACACTGCTTACCGCAGAAGATTCGGTATTCAGCTACCAACTTGCAACCCAATGTGAGGTGGAAGGTAACAATTGTGGTGGCTTGGGTTTCTTCAATCGCGATGGTTGGGAGACACTGTCGCGGACTGCCAGCTATACCGCGTTGGATGATCGCAGTGTGCGCTGGACAGGAGTTCCGGGTTTCCTGGATCCTGCATACCAGGCAAATTTTTTCATCCCCTTACCTGAACACCAGCTGGCCCAACATTCACTGCAGGACCTATTTACTGCTCCCGAATCTGCTCGCCAACCATTGGGTTGGGGTCCATATTCTGTGCAGAGCTGGGTACCCGGTGAGTCGATCAGTTTACGGGCAAATCCGCTCTATTCAGGAGCTCAGGAGACCGGGATAAGATTTGATGAGTTACTTATCCGCTTCATCGGGCAGGAAGGCACAAATCTCGATCTAATTCAGAGTGGGGCATGTGACCTGATCGACCAGGCGGCCAGCCGCACTTTACTGGAAAACACCCTCCAAGAGATCAACCAACAGGCTAGTGCTGGCCAGCTGCAGTCTTATTTCGCAGCAGGTCCAGTCTGGGAGCATGCAGATTTTGGAATACTGCCGCTTGATTACGATGATGGCTATCTCCCCGGGGTCGATCGACCAGATTTTTTCAGTGATGCCAGGGTGCGCCAGGCGTTTGCATTGTGTATGGATCGGGAAAGGATCGTAAGTGAGGTGCTCAATGGTCTATCGAATGTTCCTGGCTCCTACCTGCCAGAAGAACATCCCCTCTTCAATCCGAGTCTCGCAAGATATGAATTTGATCCTGCAGCTGGTGGGCAGCTGCTTCAGGAAGCTGGTTGGGTGGATTATGATGCTGATCCAACCACTCCGCGCCAGGCGATAGGAATTCAAGGAATCCTGGATGGCACACCGCTGGTAGTTTCGTACACTGCCTCCCCTGCTGAACAGCGTCAGGCAGCGATCCAGATTCTGGCCGAATCGCTTGCCGAGTGTGGGATACAAATCGAAGCGGTTGTTGGTCCTGCTGAGCAGGTATATGCACCAGGTCCAGAAGGGCCAGTATTTGGGCGTCGTTTTGACCTGACCCAATTTGCCTGGTCAGCCAGCTACCAGCTGGCCTGCCAGCTTTGGACCAGCCGCCAAATCCCCGGTGATCCCAATCTAGAGAATGAAGATGGCAGCACCATGTTCCCCTATGGTTGGGGTGGTGTAAATGCAGCAGGTTACCGGGATAGTGAGTATGATCGCGCCTGCGAAACTGCGCTTGGAACGCTACCCGGACAGCCAGGTTACATTGAAAACCATCAGGCTGTTCAATTGCTCTTCAACAATGCATTACCGGTAGTCCCGCTTTACCAGCATGTGAACCTGGCTCTCTCAAGGGCAGATATGTGTGGATTTTCAGTTGATCCTTCTGCGTACAGCGAGTTTTGGAATATCGAAAATTTCGATTACGGTCCAGATTGCCAGTGAAGGAGTCGGGCTAGAAGTCTTATCTTTCCTTTCGGATGCATCCGGAAACCAGTCTCGGGGTTAGGTGTAGATTGCAGCTGACTGAATATCAACTCAACCTGGTCCAGGGTTCTCTTGCAGGAAGCACTTTCTTAGAGGGACCGGCAGGAGCGGGAAAAACCACGGTGGGGGTTGAGCGTATGCTGCATCTCATGGCACATGGGGTGCGAGCCGATTTGATCCTGGTTTTATTGCCCCAGCGCAACCTGGCAGAACCATACTTCAATGCGCTCCGCAATCCTGGCCTTGTGGCTGGTGGGATGGTGGACGTGCTTACTCTTGGTGGTTTGGCGCAGAAGTTGGTCTCCCTTTTTTGGCCGCTGGTAGCTGACCAGGCTGGATTTGCCAACCCACAGGATCCACCAACTTTCCTCAACCTGGAAACGGCCCAATATTTCATGGCCCGTGTTGTGGAACCGCTGATCGAACAGGGGAGATTTAACAGCGTCACAATTGATCGCAACCGGCTCTACAGCCAGGTTGTCGATAATTTGAATAAAGCAGCTGTCGTTGGTTTCTCTCATACCGAGCTGGGTGAACGTTTGCAGGGTGCCTGGATCGGTGATGCCAACCAGGCTCACCTTTACGCTGATACTCAGCTGGCAGCATCCCGTTTTCGCGAATACTGCCTGGCAAACAATTTATTGGATTTTTCTCTGCGGGTGGAAGTATTTCTTAAACAGATCTGGTCTATGCCAGTCGGCAGGGATTACCTGGCGAAAACCTATCACCATTTGATCTTCGACAATCTTGAAGAGGACACTCCTGCAACCCATGATATGATTCTCGAGTGGATGCCGCACTTGGAATCTTCCTTTCTGATCTACGATTGGGATGGAGGTTATCGTATTTTCCTGGGTGCTGATCCAAACAGTGGTTACAAGCTCAGGAGCCACTGCCAAGCCCTGGTTGAATTCCCGGACTCTCTGGTCACCTCAACAGGGTTGCAGAAATTGGAATCTGCATTGGATTCATCTTTCAAACGGGTCCACGATCCCGCGTATAATCTGTTCGTATCTCCAGGCCCACACATCTCGCAAGGTTCTTCCGGCGGTGATGACTTACGCTCCGTGCTCCATTTTGAAAATCACCGCTTTCATCCCCAGATGCTGGATTGGGTGGCAGATCAGATTAGCCGGCTGGTGAACGAAGAGCAAGCACCTGCAGAAGAGATCGTCGTCCTGGCACCATTCATGTCAGATGCCCTGCGGTATTCGCTCAGCGAAAGATTATCTCGCTGGGGAATCCCTACCCAATCCCATCGGCCCTCACGTGCCTTGCGTGAGGAACCTGCTGCCCATTGCCTGCTGACTTTGGCTGCGATCGCGCACCCTGATTGGGGCCAGGCACCCTCGCGCTTTGATCTGGCTTATGCCCTGGTGCAGGCGGTTGACGGCTTGGACCTGGTGCGAGCCCAGTTGCTGGTCGAGATCGTTTACCGGCCCAGAAGTGATGGATTTGAGCTGACATCTTTTGGTCGAATAAATCCAGAGATGCAGGAGCGCTTGACCTACTCCCTTGGGGAGCGTTATGAGAATTTACGCTTGTGGCTGCAGACCTATTCAATCAAGCCGGTCTCTGAGTTCGATCATTTTTTAAGCCGCCTGTTCGGAGAAATCCTTTCACAGCCTGGTTTTGGTTTTCACCACGAACGGGATGCGGGTCGGGTCGCGGCAAATTTGATCGATTCGGCACGCCGGTTTCGCTGGATAATCTCTGAAAATTATTCGCAATATCCTGCGGCATTGGGGATGCAGTACATCGATTTGGTCCAGCAGGGTGTGGTTGCAGCCCAGTATATTCGCAGTTGGGGCAAACGCAGTCCGGGAGCAGTATTCCTTGCACCAGCTTATACCTTCCTGATGAGCAACCAGCCTGTAGATTTTCAATTCTGGTTGGACATTGGTGGTCTTGGGTGGGCGGAACGGTTATACCAGCCGCTGACCCAACCTTACGTGCTTAGCCGTCGTTGGCCTCCCGGTGCTCCGTGGACTGATCTGGAAGAATTTTCCTCCAGCCAGGAAGCACTTTTCCGGCTGGCTGTCGGTTTAATCCGCCGCTGCCGGATGTCGATTTATCTTGGTTTGAGCGACTTGGGCGAAGGTGGTTTCGAGATGAAGGGGCCGTTCTTAAAAGCCATCCAACGCGTCTTGCAAAATTCTCCCTCCCAGTCAGTCGATCTGGATCGGAACTCTTGATGTTCATCCCTCGCCCCAAACAGAGAGAAATCCTTGCTTACCATGGTGGGCGCATGGGTATTTCTGCTGTACCCGGCAGTGGCAAGACTCAAATCCTTTCTCTCCTGGCAGCGCAGATCATTGCCAGCGGTATTCTTGAAGATGACCAGGAGGTTTTGGTAGTCACCCTGGTCAATTCAGCAGTGGATAATTTTTCAATCCGTGTTGGAGACCTGGTCCAGCAGCAGGGTTTATTGCCCGGCCTTGGTTATCGTGTACGCACACTGCATGGCCTGGCACATGACATTGTGCGCGAACGTCCAGATCTGCTTGGATTAGCGGATAACTTCCAGATCATTGATGAACGGATCGCCGACCAAATCCGGCAGGAGGCGGCACATGCCTGGCTGAAAGCCAACTCCAGCGCAATGGAAGATTATCTCAATCCAACTTTGGAGGAAAATAAGTTGGATTGGGTGCGCCGTGAGCATATCCCAACGAAGGTAAATGAGATCGCTTTGGCTTTTATTCGCTACGCCAAAGATCGACAGCTGGCTCCTCGGGAGATTGGTGCCAGGTTAGATCAGCTGCCTGTGCCCCTGCACTTGGCTCAAATGTGTGCTGAGATTTACCAATCTTACCAGCAGGCTTTAATCTACCGCGGGGCACTGGATTTTGATGATCTGATCCGCTATGCACTGCAGGCTCTGCAGCTTGATGATAGCTATCTTGAACGTTTGAAGCATCGCTGGCCATACATCCTTGAGGATGAAGCCCAGGACAGCAGCCGTTTGCAGGAGGAAATTTTATCCACGCTCAGCGATGTGCATGGGAACTGGGTGCGGGTCGGTGACCCCAACCAGGCGATTTTCGAGACTTTCACCACCGCCAGTCCTGAATCCCTGCGCAACTTCCTTGCATCTCCCGGGGTTGTGGACCTGGATATGCCCAATTCCGGCCGATCAACCAGCAGTATCATCAGCCTGGCGAATTACCTGATCAACTGGACGCAAGGATCTCATCCCAGAGTCGAAGTACGCCGGGCATTGGTTCCACCCCCGATTGAATTGACACCGCCCGGAGATCCTCAGCCCAACCCGGAAGACGATCCGTATTCCATCCACCTGGTCGAGCAGAAATTATCTCCCCAGGGTGAACTCCAATATGTTGCTGACTCGCTCGAGACCTGGCTGCCAGGGCATCCTGCTGAAACCGTAGCCGTGCTGGTGCCGCGCAACCAGCGGGGATTTGATCTGGTTGATGAATTGAGGCGTAGGAATATAGATGCATCTGATACACTCTTGCGCAGTTCAAAAGCCACTCGAGGAGCAGCAGGTGCGCTTGCCAACCTGATAAATTACCTGGCTGATCCCGGGTCTGCCAAGAAACTGGCAACTGCCTACCAGGTTTGGCGCAGGACCAGCTGGGATACTGAAGAAGTCAAGCCTGGTTACGAGCATGTGCAACGGTATTTGAGATCCTGTCGGCAAGTTGAGGATTACCTTTGGCCACGTGCCGGACGAGATTGGTTGGAAAGCCTGGAATTTTCAGAAGATGAGTCCTGGTTCGAGACTGAGCTGCAACAATTCCGCCAGGTCATGCATCGCTGGCAGGGCGCGGTCATGCTGCCCATTGACCAGCTGACACTCTCCCTGGCTCAGGACCTGTTTGAGGAACCTGCTGACCTGGCAGTTGCGCATAAGATGGCTTTGCTCCTGAACCAGGCAAAAGGCGTCCACCGGGAGTGGCGCTTACCAGATTTCACCGAGGAACTGGCTGTAATCGCGAAAAACGAACGCCGTTTCATCGGTTTCAGCGAGGATGATGGTGGTTTCGATCCAGAGAAATTTAAAGGTCAGGTTGTGATTGCAACCATGCACAAGGCCAAAGGCCTCGAATGGGACCGGGTTTACCTGATGTCGGTAAACAATTATGATTTTCCTTCTGGTAGAGAGTATGACCGATATATCTCCGAATCCTGGTTTGTGCGAGATCACCTGAACTTGGAAGCTGAGGTGCTCGATCAGCTGCAGATCGCACTTTCCAGCGGGGATTATGAATGGTATGAAGAGGGACGGGCTTCAAAAGAGGCTCGCCTGGATTATATCTCCGAACGACTGCGTTTGCTTTATGTAGGCATCACGCGTGCCAGGCGCGAGTTATTCATCACCTGGAACACAGGACGTGATGGCGGGTTGCGTCCTGCTGAAGCATTTTCGGCCTTGATTGGTTTCTGGGAAGAACAACTCAGTGCATTGGGAGGTGAAAGCTGATGAGCTTATTATCCCCTGATTTTCAATTCAGCCAGCGCAGTTTGCAGGATTATGTTGACTGCCAGCGCCGTTTTCAGCTGCGCTACCTGGACCGGTTGTCCTGGCCAGCGGTCGAATCTGAACCGCTGAGCGAACAAGAAGCACGCATGCGAACCGGAGCTGCTTTCCACCTTCAGGTCCAGCGCTACCTGGTGGGTGTACCTGCTGAACGCCTATCAGCCATGCTGGCATCTGATCATGCGGATGCAACCGATCTGCGGGGCTGGTGGGATAATTACCTCCGGTTTTCAAATATCCATCCAGTCCAGGAGCAGCTGGTCGAAACCACCCTTTCAGCGCCAATCCATGGTTATCGTTTACTCGCCAAGTATGATCTGGTGCGTTGGGAAGCGGGCCCTGCTGGTGAGGTGACGATATATGATTGGAAGACCTCCCAGCAAAAACCACCTCGCCAATGGCTGGAATCCCGCCTGCAGACCCGCATCTATCCCTATCTGCTAGTTCAAGCGGGAAAATTCATTCTAAATCAAGAAAAGGTCGATCCAGAACACGTAAAAATGGTTTACTGGTTTGCTGAGCAACCCCGGGAACCGGAAATTTTCACCTACAGCACTCACGGATACCAGGCGGATCACGAATACCTGCTTGAGCTTGTCTGCGAGATCGAAGGCCTTGCAGAAGATGATTTTCACCTGACTGAGGATGAGGAAAAGTGTAAATTCTGCACGTACCGCTCTCTTTGTGACCGGGGCATTTCCGCAGGGAATATCATCCCAGGACAAACATTCGCTGCGGAGGATGGAGCTGGTGATTTCGAACTCGAC
>Ga0316578_10000200_pt1 | contig 17037 bp, 13 predicted proteins | sample J0NA_2_FD_203076 | JGI IMG/M metagenome (GOLD analysis project Ga0316578, IMG submission 203076) | Rhizosphere microbial communities from salt marsh grasses in Alabama, United States - J0-2_160517rDrC | ecosystem: Host-associated > Plants > Roots > Rhizosphere | place: USA: Alabama | collected... | reverse complement strand
CCAGGTCCGCGGGAGGCGTGGGTCGGTGGCCACGCGGCGGTGACCGAGCTGGACGTGGGAGGTGGGAGCCGAGAGCGACCGGGTCGGGCTCCGGCTCACCGGCTCCCGGGTGGACCGCGTCGAGGACTGGCGCGGGTTCGAGCTGGCGAGCGAGGGGATGGTGCGAGGCGCCGTCCAGGTGCCGCCGGGGGGCGAGCCGGTGGTGTTCCTCGCCGACCACCCCGTGACCGGGGGCTACCCCGTCGTCGCCGTGCTCACGGAGGCACCGACGACCGCGCGGCGCAGCTGCGACCCGGCCAGCCCGTCCGCCTCACCCCCCCGCCTCCCCGCGAACGCGGGTGAAGACTGCCTCCCTGGGGTCCGGAGTTCACCCACGTTCGGGGAAAGCAGCGGGGGGTTCCTAGGGGGTGGCGGTGCTGAGGAGGAGGCTGGTCTCACTCGTCTGCAGGCCGTCGATGCCGCGGATGACGCCCAACGCGGCGTCGAACGACGCGAGGCTGTCACAGCTCAGCTCCGCCACGAGGTCCCACCTCCCGTTCGTCGTGTGCAGTGCGGCGACCTCGGGGATGCCGCGGAGCGCCTTGATCACGTGGTTGACGTTGCGGCCCTCGACGGCCAGCAGCGAGATGGCGCGGACGACGGTGGCCTCGGCCGGGTCCCGCACGCGCACCGAGAACCCGACGATGACCCCGGCGTCGACGAGGCGAGCCATCCGGTGGTTGACCGTGGCCCGGGTGACGCCGAGCCGCTCGGCCAGCGACACGACCGGCTCCCGGCCGTTGGCCCGTAGGAGAGAGATGAGCCGGCGGTCGGTGTCGTCGAGCTGCATCTCACACAATGTACATACAGCATGCACATCTTGGGCATCTACTGCCCGGACAGAGCCACTTCGCCGCTTGTAAGTGATCATCGCCAGGGCATAGCCTCACCGTCCTCGCATCCGACCGGACGCGAGCAGACGCAGCACCGCCGCCACCGCGGCGCCCGCTCCCCGGAGGTGACCCGTGACCGTCCAGGCTCCGCGCGACGTCCTTCTCGTGCGCCCGCACCACTTCCGACCCAACCCCCAGACGGCGGCGGACAACGCCTTCCAGACGGCGGCTCCGGCCGGCTCCCACGTGTCCCGGGCCGCCCACGACGCCACCACCCGGCTGGCAGCGGGGCTGCGGGCGGCAGGCGTCCGCGTGCACCTCGTCGACGACGTCGAGGCCGACCGTCCCGACAGCGTCTTCCCGAACAACTGGATCTCGACGCACCACGACGGCCGGGTCGCGCTCTACCCGATGTACGCACGGAACCGGCGCCGGGAACGGCGCGCAGACGTCCTCGACCTGCTCCGGGCCGAGTACCACGTGAGCGAGGTCGTGGACTTCTCGCCGGCCGAGGCCGAGGGCAGGTTCCTCGAGGGCACCGGCGCCATGGTGCTCGACCACGTGGGCCGCACCGCCTACGCCGCCCGCTCCCGGCGGACCGACGAGCAGCTGCTCCACCGCTTCTGCGCGGCGTTCGGCTACGAGCCGTTCCTCTTCGACGCGGTGGACGCCGGCGGGCGCCCGATCTACCACACGAACGTCATGATGTCGGTGGGCACCGAGGTCGCGATGGTGGGCTTCGAGACGATCCCCGACCCCTCGGTGCGTCGGATGATCCGCCGCCGGCTCGCCTCGACCGGGCGGCGCGTCCTCTCGCTCACCCGCCGACAGGTGGCCGAGTTCGCGGGGAACACCATCGAGCTCGACGGCGGCGACCACCGGGTCCTCGCCCTCTCGACCCGCGCCCTGGCCGGCCTCACCAGCGAGCAGCGGGCGGCCGTCGAGGAGTCGTGCGCGCTTGTGGCCGTGGACGTGTCGGCCGTCGAGCTCGCCGGTGGGTCGGTGCGGTGCATGGTCGCCGGCATCCACCTGGATCGTCGGGAGGCGACCTCCACAGCCGGTCTACGCCCCGCCGCCTGAGGACGGCCGCACGCGGTCACGCCGTCGTCAGCGGGTGGTGCGGGCCGGGCGGCAGCTCGACGTCGACGCGGTCGCCGGGCCGGACGACGCCACCGCGCGCGACGACCCCCATCACGCCGCTGCGGCGGACCGTCCGGCCGTCCTCGTCCCTGTAGAGCAGCGCCTTCAGCAGCCCTCGCCGGAACGCGTCGATCTGCGCACAAGGGTTTCGTAGGCCGGTGACGGTGACGACCGCCCCACCGAGAGTCACCAGGGTCCCCACCGGCAGTCCGAGCAGGTCGACGCCCGACGTGGTCACGTTCTCGCCGAGGTCACCCGGACCGACCTCGTAGCCGGCGTCCGCGAGCCGGGCGAACAGCTCCTCGTGGACGAGGTGTACCTGGCGCAGGTTGGGCTGGTCGGGGTCACGCGCCACCCGGCTGCGGTGCTTGACCGTGCTGCCGCTGTGCGCGTCGCCCTCGACCCCGAGTCCCTCGACGAGGGTCACCTCGCGCACGCGCGGCTTGCTGAAGGTGTGCCCCCGGCTCCGGTTCACCGACACGACGTGCGCGCTCATGGCGGTGAGTCCGGCACGTGGGGCCAGCGCACATCCCGACCCAGATGGGCGAGCAGCAGCGACGCCGGGTCGCTCGACGAGGGCCGCAGCGGAGGCGCGAACCGCCCTGCACGCCCGGCGGCGGGGACCCGGGCGAGCGCCACCGGCAGCAGTGCGGCGGCGAGCCGCGACGGGATCAGGTCACCCCGGCCCCGGCACGCGGCGACGTCCCAGCCGTGGACGGCGATCTCGAGCCCCGCGATCTCGGCCGCCACCACGCGGTCCAGCGAGGCAGGCCCGACCTGGACCGGGTTCTCGCCCGTCTCAGCGGTCCAGTGCCCGAGCAGGACGCACCCGAGGACCCGGAGGTGGTCGGCGAGCACCTCCGGGCGGCGGGACGAGGGCGGGGGGCCCGAGCCGGCCACGCGTCCCAGTCCGAGCTCGGCCACGACCTCGAGGGAGTCGACCATGTGGACGAGCAGGTCCGCAAGGCACCAGGCCCCGCATGGCGTCGGCAGCCCGGCCTCTGCGTCGTGGACGCCGTCGAGCGCGAGGCGGGTCCAGGCGAGGGACCGCTCCAGCAGCTCGACCCCGCTCCGTGTCGCGGCGTCGGGGGTGGACATGGTCACTCCCCCGACGGGACGTCCTCCGGCCCGAGCTCGGCCGGCAGCCCGGCCAGCACGAAGTACTCGGTGTCGAAGAAGACGACCGCGTGCCGCACGAGCGGGCCGTCGAGGTCGAGGACGTGGAGCTGGAAGGGCAGGTACCGCTCCCGCTCGGAGTCCGCGTCGCGCAGGTAGAGACCGAACGCCGGCTGGCCGTTGCATCGGGTCGCGACGAGCGGCATGTCGTGGGAACCGCCCGGACAGTGGGTGTCCGACAACGTGGCGATGTCGCGCCCACCCCTGTACCAGCCGGTGAACGGCGGCATCTCCCAGACCGCGTCGTCGGTGAAGAGTGCGGCGATCGCGTCGATGTCCTTGCGCCAGAACGCGTCGACGTAGCGGTCGAGGAGGGCTCGCTGCTCGACGGTGAGCTCGGCGCCGGCCGCCTCCTCCGGCGACGCTCCGACGGCAGCCATGGTGGCGCGGGCGCGCTGGAGCGCGCTGTTGACCGCCGCGACGCTGACCCCCGTGGCCTCGGCGACCTCGCCGGCGCTCCACCGCATCACCTCGCGGAGGACGAGCACCGCGCGTTGACGCGGCGGCAGGTGCTGGAGGGCCGCGACGAAGGCCAGCCGCAGGGTGTCGCGGTCGGCGACGACGTCCGCGGGGTCGGCGGTGGCCGTGAGCACGGCGTCCGGCATCGGACCCAGCCAGGGCACCTCGAGCCGCTCTTCGATCGGTGCGGCCCCCTCGAGGGGCGGAGCACCGAGTCCCGTCGGAAGCGGCCGGCGCGAGGCACCCTCGAGCGCGGTGAGACAGACGTTCGTGGCGATGCGGTGCAGCCAGGTCCGCATCGAGGACCGCCCCTCGAAGGTCCCGAAGGAGCGCCAGGCCCGCAGGTAGACCTCCTGGACCAGGTCCTCGGCCTCGCTCGGGGAGCCCGTCATCCGGTAGCAGTGCGCGAGCAGCTCACGCCGGTACCGCTGGGTGGCCTCCTCGAAGTCGGCGTCGGGTGGGCTCACCGGTACTACGGCCTCCACCGCCGTGGCGCGCACATCCGCACCCTGGGTCGACCTCGTCATCGCGTCCTCCTCCGGCGCCGGGGCGGCACCGCTCACCAGTACCGACCGGGGCCGGCGCCGGAAATCATCGCGCGGTGCCGATGACTTTCCGCGTAGCGTGCGGTCGATCCTTGCATGACGACCACAGGGGAGCCTCCCATCACCGCAGACCAGGCCGCACCGGTCACGACCTCACCCGAGCGGGCGCTCGACGCGCCGCGCTCCTACCCGGTGCTGCGCTGGCTCGTCGCCGCGACCTTCACCGTGATCCTCAACGAGACGATCATGGTCAACGCCATCCCGCGCCTCATGGCCCAGTTCGAGGTGTCCGCGCGCGCGGCCCAGTGGTTGTCGACGGCGTTCATGCTGACGATGGCCGTCGTCATCCCGGTGACCGGCTGGTTCCTTCAACGGGTGACGACCCGGACGGCGTTCGCGGTGGCGATGTCGGTGTTCGGCGCCGGCACGGTCATCGCGATGGCTGCTCCCGTGTTCCCGGTGCTCGTCGCCGGCCGGGTGGTCCAGGCCGCCGGTACCGCCGTGATGCTGCCGCTCCTCATGACGACCCTGATGACGGTCGTCGACGAGCGCGACCGCGGCCGGGTGATGGGCAACGTCACGCTCGCCATCTCGGTGGCCCCCGCCATGGGCCCGGCGCTCTCCGGAGCGGTACTCGCCGTCGCGTCGTGGCGCTGGCTGTTCGGCGTGGTCCTGCCGGTGGTCGCCCTGGTCGCCGTGGTCGGTCTGCGGCGGCTGACGAACGTCGGGGAGACGCACGTGAGCCGCATCGACTGGCCGAGCGTGGCGCTCGCGGCGCTCGGCTTCGGTGGGCTGGTGTACGGCCTGAGCCGGATCGGCGAGGCCCGGCCGGGCGCGCTCCCCGCGTGGGTCTGGGTCACCGGCGGCGCCGTCGTCGTCGCCGGGTTCGTGCTGCGCCAGCGGCGTCTCACCCGACGGTCCGAGCCGCTGCTCGACCTCCGCACCCTCGCCCACCGCACGTACGCGCTCTCGTTGCTGCTCCAGTCGATCGCGTTCCTGGCGATGCTCGGCGCGATGATCCTGCTGCCGCTCTACCTGCAGGACCTCCGCGGGCTCAGCCCGCTGCAGACCGGGCTGCTCGTCGCCCCGGGCGGACTCGCGATGGGCCTGCTCGGGCCGGTCGTCGGGCGGATCTTCGACCGGGTCGGTGGCCGGCCGCTGATGATCCCGGGTGCCTTCGGTGTGCTCGCCGCGCTCGTGGCGCTGAGCCGGGTCGGCGAGAGCACGCCCTATGTACTGCTTCTCCTCGTCCAGGTGCTCCTCATGGTGTCGCTCGCCGCGCTCTTCACCCCGACGTTCACGCTCGGGCTCGGCGCGCTGCCGGCGAACCTGTACTCGCACGGCAGCTCGCTGCTCGGCACCTCACAGCAGGTCTCGGCCGCGGTCGGCACCGCCCTCACCGTGACGGTCCTGTCGTGGCGGTCGACGGCTCTCACCGCGCAGGGCGCGGGCGAGTCGGCGGCCTACGTCGGCGGTGTGCAGGCCGCCTTCGGGGTCTCCGCTGTGCTGGCCGTCGGCATCGTCGTCGTCGCCTTCCTCCTGCCCAACCGCCCGGAACCCGTCAAGTGAACAGAGCGCGCCGCCCCGAAGCAGGGGCGGCGCGCTGTGCCGGGTCGTCCCAGTGTCGCTCGGGTGGTGGCTACTCCTCCGTGACCTCGAGGACGCGCATCATCTCGTGGTCCTCGTGGCTGAGGATGTGGCAGTGCCACACGTACCGGCCGGGCTTGTCGAACGTCGCCCTGATGCGGGTGATCTGGCCCGGAAGGGCGGTGACCATGTCCTTGGGCGCGTTCTCGACATACTCGGGGTCGGCGTCCACGACGTCGCCGTAGCCCATACTGACGGCCTCGATGCGGAACCCGGTGCCGTAGAGGCCGGTCTGCGCCGTGTTGTGCTGCACGACGGGTTGGCTGACCTTGTAGGCACCATCACCCGCGGGGCCCGGGTCGTCCGGGTCGTCGCCGTCGATCACGCCGTCGTCGTCGACGTTTGAGTCGAACTTGATCTCCTGACGGCCGAGGATCTCGAAGTTGACCAGATGCAGGTGGACGGGGTGGGCGTCCCCGGTCATGTTCCAGATCTCCCACTCCTCCGTGTCGTCCAGCTTCGGGTTCTCCGTCGTGGGACTGTGCCAGGCGATCGAGCCCACCATGGGACCGCTGAGACCGACGTCGCTGTAGGCAGCGGTGGCGGGCCAGTCGATGTCGTTGCCCTGCCAGTCCTTCGCCGGCTCTGCGGTGCCGAGCAGCGGCTGGAGCCGTCCGAACTCGTCCTTGCCCTCGAACAGCGCCACCTTCCGTGTCCGGTCGACTCCGTCGGCGTTCGGTGGGCCGAAGGGGCTGAAGTCGACGCCGTCCAAGGTGACGTCGGAGACGCTCGACATGGACCCGAGGACGTCGAAGGCCATGATCCGGTCGGTTCTGTCGTAGACCTGCGGACCCGGGATCTCGCCACCGAACGGCTCGTCACCGCCGATGTTCTTCATGATGACCCGACGTCCGCTCAGATCCGTATCCGCGAAGTCGACAACGATGTCGTACCTGGAGCCGGTCTCGATGAGGAGGGTCTCGGTCGGAGTGGGCGCCGACACCAGTCCCTGGTCGCTCCCGATGACGGTGAACTCCAACGGACCCTCGGCGCCGTCGAGGGTGCGCTGGCCCGCGGGCACGTGCCAGAACTCCACGGCGAGGAAGCGGCTGTCGCAGCCGTTGAGGAGGCGCAGTCGGTAGCTCCGTGGCTCGACGTCCATGACGGGCCAGATCTTCCCGTTGACGACCATGTGGTCCCCGAAGAACTCCGCGAGGGCGGTGGGCCCTCCCTTCGGGAACAGGTCGCGCGGCAGGACGGCGCCCTCGCCGGTGATGAAGTCCTCGTAGGCCGGGTCGCCCGGGAAGGCCGGGTAGAAGAGCTCGCCCTTGTCGGAGAAGAAGCGGTCCTGGATGGCGAACGCTGCCTCGTAAAGGTTTCCGGTGTCCGGGTCGTGGCCCGGCAGACCGAGTCCAGTCCCGTGGACACCGGTGTCGTCCTCGTCGCGCACGAAGAAGAACCCGGCGAGCCCCGCATACACGTTGAGCCGAGTGATGCCCAAGGCGTGGTCGTGGTACCAGAGGGCAGCACCCGTCTTGACCTCGTCACCGGTCAGGTCGTAGGTGAACTGGTTGGTGAAGCCCCCGTCCACGAGGTCCCACGACGGTCCGACGATGTCCCCGTCGGGGCTGAAGAAGAACTCCGGGTTGCCGTCGAACTGGAAGTCGGTGTGGCCGCCGTGGACGTGCGGGACCATCGGGACGCCGTCGCTCTCGAGCGTGTACCGGGTGTAGCCGGGGAGGGCGTAGCACCAGTGCAGCGACGTGTCGACCGGCAGGATGTGGCCGCCGTAGAGCTGGTTGTCCCACCGCACCCTCACCATGTCTTCGTCGTTCTTGTTGATGTCCAGCGTGCGCCCGGGCCACGTGGGTCCGTAGTCGCCGCTCCCGTAGCCGTAGATGGTCGTCGTGAGGCGCTTGCCGGACCGCGGGTTGACGAGCCCGGCCTGGTGGGAGGCACGCTCGGTGCTGATGACGTAGACGCCGTCGTTGCCGACCCCGCGCCCTGGGGCGTACTTGAACGGCGCCGCCAGCGCGTTCGGCGCGGGTTCGACGAACATCGGCTGATCCGCCGGGTCCATGAGACGCACGCCCTGCGCGACTGCTGCGAGCGACGCCGTCGCGGCGTAGGCATGTCCGCCGACGGTGAGCCCCGGGATCGCGGCGCCGGCGACGCCCAGGGCGCCCAGCCGGAGGGCGTCTCGACGGCGGATGCCTCGGCCGGGGGTGGACGGGGAGTGGAGACGGTTGTCGGACATGGCTCCTCCTCTGGCTCCCTGCGACGTCGCTCGTTGCCACGACGCACGGAAGCACCTCCCAGCTAGATGCTCCCGCTGTGAGTCGCCGCCCGTCCGGACACCGCCGACGACCCAGAGCCGTTCTGCCGGAACCACCTTCTCGTCCTGTGAGCAGCCTGTGAATAGCCCGAAGTGATCATTCGGTAACTTACGCCGACGTAGGTTCCCGGCCGGAAGCATGAGGGCCCCGAGTCCGGCGTCCTAGGATCGTCGTACCAGCGGAGCAAGCCTGCAGACCCGGGAGCAACCGTGGCGGACGAGGAGGAAGCGAGCACCGGTTCCGTGCTGGATGCGGTGCTCGCCGAGGTCCACGTACCCCGGACCCACGGCCCGTGGCGTGAGCAGCTGCGGCTTCGGTCCCTGTCTGCTCGGAGTGCGCTGGTGCGGCATCCGTGGGCTCTCACCGCCCTGGCGGCACGAGGGGCACCCGTCGCGGCTGCACTGCACCCGGATGCCGTGTCCTCCTGCCTGCGTGACGCCGGGTTCAGCCCGTCCGCCACCCATCGGGCCGCGACACTTCTCGACGCGCACCTTCTCGGCTTCACGCTCCTCGACCGCGGACCGAGCGGTACCGAGGACGACGAGTTCGAGACGACCCTCGACCTCGTCCTCGACGCCGTGGCCGGGCTCCTCGGTCAGGACGCATCGGGGCCTTCGCCGGGCAGCGGGGCGCAGCGCCCCGACCCGGTCCAGGTGGTCGCGCCCGTGCTCGGTGTCGACGGATGCCGGGCCGGATGGGTCGGCGCCCTGCTCGTCCCCGGCGCGCCGAGGCCGCGGGTCGTCGTCGCATCGACACTGGCCGAGCTCGTGGAGACGGTGCGCGCCGAGGTCGCCGTGCGGGTCGTGGGCATCGACATCCCCATCGGTCTGCCCGACGCCTCCACCCGGGCGGCGGACGCTCTCGCGCGGAGGGCGCTACGTGGCCGCGCATCGTCCGTGTTCACCACGCTGACCCGGACCGCGTACTCCGAGGACACCCGGGTCGATGCCGATGCCGTCAACCGGCGACTCAGCGGACAGGGGGTGGGCGCACAGGCCTTCGCGCTCCGGGAGAAGATCCTCGAGGCGGACCGGTGGGTCCGGTCGCGACCGACCGTCGAGGTGCTCGAGGTGCACCCGGAGGTGTCCTTCGTCGAGATGGCTGGGGGCGCGATGCCGGCGGGCAAGCGCACCGAGGCGGGCAGAGCCGCCCGGCTCGACGCCCTGGCTGCCGCCGGCATCGCTCGCCCCTCGGTCCTGGAGGGCTCGGGCTATGCCGCGGACGACGTCATCGACGCCTGCGCCGTCGCGTGGACGGCCGCCCGGCGCGTGGCGGGGCTCTCCCGTTCCATGCCCGACCCACCCGAGGTGTTCTCCGACGGCATCCCCGCCGCCATCCACGTCTGACGTGGGAGGGTGCGCCCATGGCCTCACGAGTCGCGCACACGACCATCGACTGTCACGACGCCTACAGCCTCTCCGAGTGGTGGAAGGGGGTCCTCGACTACGTCGACCTCGAGGACGACCCCAACCTCCCCGATCACGAGGAGTGCCTCATCGTCAGCCGCGACGGCTTCCACCGCCTGCTCTTCGTCGAGGTCCCCGACGAGAAGGCGGTGAAGAACCGGATGCATCTCGACGTCGAGCCGACCTCGGGCACTCGGGACGACGAGGTCGAGCGGCTGCTCGCCCACGGCGCCACCCAGCTCGCCGACCTGCGCGGGAAGTACGGTCCCGGGACGGGGTGGGTCGTGCTGGCCGACCCCGAGGGAAACGAGTTCTGCGTCCTGCGGAACCAGGCCGAGCGCGACGCCGCGGGGCCGCCACCGGCCTGACGTCGAGATCAGCCGAGCACTGCGGCCCCGCTGCGCTCCCGCGCCGTGCCGAGGTAGGCGAGGAGGTAGCCGAGGAGGACCCACACGACGAGCACGAGCGTGGCCGCGAGCCCGGACCCCACCCCGATCGCGGCCAACAGCACCACACGAGCCGGACCGGTCGGCGCCAGGGCAGCCGCCGACTCGATCGCCGCAGGCGCCGTCGAGGAGGTCCCGACCACGAGGGCGAGGACCGCGATGACGACGGCGACGGTCCTCCCGACGCCCCCGAGAGCCGCGGCCAGCCCGTGGTTCACCACCGCGAAGACCGTGCCGATCACCACGCACATCGCCGCGAAGGCGATGCGCGACACGGCATCGACGTCGAGGAACGGCAGCAGCGGGATCCCCACGAGCAGGCCCTGGGCGGCACCGAGAGCCAGCACCGGCCCGAGCCCGCGCAGGGTCAGGGCCGCCGCGGACCGGGCGGTGAGGAGGCGGCTGCGGGGGACCGCCTGGTGGGCCAGGGCGACGACGATGCCACCGATCCAGAGCGCGACGACGGCGAACAGCGGGACCGACTGGGTGCCGGACCCAGGCAGGTCGACCTGGGTCTGCACCGGCTGGGCGACGACCGTCGACAGCGTCCTGATGTCGTTGTCGGAGTAGGTGGGGATCTGGTCGACGGCGTCGTCGAGGCCGCTCGCGAGCTGCTCGGCGCCGTCGTCGACCTGCGCGGCACCCGACGCGACACTGTCGGCGCCGGACGCGAGCGAGCGCCCGCCGGCGGCCGAGGAGTCCGCGCCGGTCGCGAGCTGCGCGGCGCCGGACGCCGACGCGTCGATCCCGGAGACGAGTGACGGGATCCCGGCGGCGAGCCGGCGGTTGCCGACCGCGACCTCGTCGGCACCGACGGCGAGGGCGCGGACGTCGGCGTCGGCGGCCTGCAACCGGGCGAGCAGGGCCGTCGCCCGGTCGCACAGTCGGCCCGGTCCGGGTTCGTCGCAGATCGTCGCGACCACGTCGGCGACGTCGTTCGTCACGCGACCGAGGGCGACCGCCTCGGCATCCACGGCGGCGGCGACCTCGGCCGACCCCGAGGCGAGCTGTGCGGTCTGACCGGGCAGCGACTGCACCGACGACTCCAGACGCCCGAGCCCGGAGGAGAGCGACTGCGCGCCGGAGTCGAGGGTGTCGAGCCCCTCGGACAGCTGCTCCGCACCGCTCGCCAGGTTGTCGGCGCCGCTCGACAGCGACGCAGTACCCGACGCCAGCTGGTCGGCGCCGTCGGCCGCCTGGGCGATGGAGGAGTTGATCTGGTTGAAGCCCTGGTAGACGTTCGTGAGGTACCGCTGCGTGAGGCTCTCGTTGAGCGTCGAGACCGCCGCCTGGACGATCACGTCGGTGAGGGCCGGGTCGAGGAAGGCCGTCGTCGGTGTCGTGGTCACGACCACGGAGGCGGTCTGGGCGTCGGCGGCCGGGCCGGAGATCGACGTGGCGTTGGCCGAGAAGGTCGAGGGGATGGTGACGACGGCGGCGTAACGGCCGTCGTCGAGCCCCTGATCGGCCTCGTCGGCGTTCGTGAGCACCCACGTGAAGTTGGGGCCACTGCTCGCCGTGTCCGCGCTCGGGTCGCTCCCGGGGTCGAGCGGGGCGCCGGTGCCGCCCGAGCCGCCGATGAGGCCCCCCGCCAGCTCGCGGCCGAGCGGAACGGTCTGACCGTTCACCGTCACGGGATCGTCGTTGTTGACCACCGCGGCGGTGACCCGGCTGGCGTCCTCCACGGGCGACGCGAGCCCCCACGCGAACAGGACCCCGAGGAGCATCGGGACGAGCAGCACGCCGGCCACCGTCATCCCGCTCAGGCGTTCCCGCCCCCGGGACCCGTCGAAGGCAGCCCCCATGTCAGACCTCTCCGCGCAGCGCGCGCGCAGGCAGCGCGGCCGGACCGTCGAGCGAGGCGAGGTGCACGGCGCTGCCGGCGGGTACCAGGTCGGCGACGTCGTCGCGGCGTGGGCCTGAGATGACGAGGGTCGGCCCGGCCTCGCCGCGGGCCCGTGCACCCTCGCCGGCCTCCTCCAGGACGGTCCGCAGCTCGAAGCGCACCGCGGGGTCGGTGACCGACTCGGTGCCGTCGAGGACCAGCACGGCGGGCTCTGCGAGGAGCGCGTCGAGCAGCGCGGGCACTGGTTCGGTCGACCGGTCCAGCCGCACCACCGCGGTACGGCTGCGGACCGAGGCCGCACGCGCCGGCAGGACGAGCCCGGCCACCTTGCAGCGCCCACCCGACAGCGCCAACCGGCCGGTCAACGCCAGGAGCAGCGCGGAACGGGTCCGCGGCCGGCCACCCTCGACGACGAGGACCTCCCCGACGGGCACGTAGGCGTTGAGGACGGACCGGCCGTCGGGCATCCCCTGCGGGCCCACGCCGTCGGCGGCGATGGCGTAGCGATCGCCCGGCTCGGGCCAGTCGGCGAGCGCGTCCTCCTCCGCCAGCCCCTCGCCCTCGACGTCGACGTGCGGCAGCAACCGGTCGAGCCACTCGGGGAACCACCAGGCCGCCCGGCCGAACCACGCGAGCAGCGCGGGGATCAGCATCATCCGCACGACGAAGGCGTCGATGAGCACTCCACTGGTCAGGCCCACGGCGATCGGCTGGATGGACGAGTTGCCGCCCGGGATGAAGCCGGCGAAGACGAACCCCATGATGATCGCCGCGGCCGTCACGACCCGCGCGGAGGCCGCGAACCCCCGGTGCACCGCCGCGTGCGGGTCCGCGTGGTGGACGTAGTCCTCGCGCATGCGGCTGACGAGGAACACCTCGTAGTCCATGGCGAGGCCGAACAGCACCCCCATGAGGATGATCGGCATGAAGCTGATGACCGATCCCAGGTGGGCGACGTTGAGCGGGCCCTGCAGCCAGCCGTCCATGAAGACGAGCGAGGTGATGCCGAAGGCTGCGGCGATCGACAGCGCGTACCCGAGGGCGGCCGTGACCGGCACGACGATCGAGCGGAACACCATGGCCAGCAGGACGAGCGACAGGCCGACGACGAGGATGCCGAAGGGGATGACGGCGGAGCCGAGCGTGGTCGAGATGTCGATGCCGAGCGCGGTGGCTCCGGTGACCGACAGGTCGACCCCGTAGTCCGCCTGGTACTCGTCGTGCTTCGCGCGCAACGCTTTGACGACGTCCTCGGTCTCGACCGAGTCGGGCGCCCCTGAGGGCACCACCTGGATCACCGCGGTGTCGCCGGTCGGGTTGGGCGTGGCGAGCGGGACCGCGACGACCCCGGGGACCCCGGCGATGTCGGCGGCGATGTCGTCGACGAGGGTCTCCGGGTCGGTGCTGCGGATCACCGAGCCGGTGAGGAGCAGCGGCCCGTTGTACCCCGGGCCGAAGTGCTCGTCGACGAGGTCGTACGCCACCCGGCCCGGCTCCCCTTCGGCGAGCGAGCCCGCGTCCGGCAGCGCCAGGCGCAGACTGGTGGCCGGCGCCGCGACGATGGCGAGGGCCGCGGTGACGAGCACCACCGTCACCGGTGGCCAGCGGGTCACGACCGCGACCCACCGCCCGAAGAAGCCACGCGGCTCCTCGGCCGAGGTCCGGCGCGGCGGGTCGGCCGGGGTCGCGGCCCCCTCGCTCACCTCACCCTCCTCGTCCTCGGTCGCGCCGTCGTCCCGCGGCTCGTCGGGTGCCGCCGCGTGCGCCGGGGTGGGTCGGTGCTTGCGTCGGACGACCCGCCACCCGACGAACCCGAGCAGCGCCGGCGTCAGGGTGAGAGCCACCACCGCCGCCGTGGCGACCGCGACGGCAGCGGCGACGCCGGTGACGGTGAGGAACGGGATCCGGGCGACGGCCAGCCCGGTGAGCGCGATGATGACCGTCGTCGCAGCGAACGCGACGGCGGAGCCCGCCGTCGCGACCGCCCTGGGGATGGACTCCTCGGGTGTCATCCCGCGGCGCACCTGGTCCTGGTGCCGGGACACGATGAACAGGGCGTAGTCGACGCCGACGGCCAGTCCGAGCATGATCGCGAGCAGGGGGCCGGTGGAGGTGATGGTGACGAAGCGGGTCGCGGTGAGGACCACCCCGGTGGAGACACCCACTCCCACGACTGCGGTGGTGATCGGCAGGCCCGCGGCGGCGAGGGCGCCGAAGGTGAGGACCAGCACGGCGAACGCGATGACGAGACCGCTCGCCTCGCTCGCTCCGATCGACGCCGCCGGCTGGGAGAAGAGCTGACCGCCGACGGCCACGGTGGAGCCCTTCGGCAGCGCACCCTGCAGCGTGCGGCCCTCGCGCTGCAGGTCCTCGGAGACCGACGCGTCGACCTCCGCGGCCTGGACGCTCATCTGGACCGGGATGATCACCGCAGACTCGTCGGGCGCGATGTTGCCCGTGGAGGCGCCGGTGTACGGCGAGCTGACCGCCTCCACCTGGGAGATCGCGCCGAGCTTCGAGACCGCGTCGTCGACGGCCTTCCGGAAGGCGGAGTCGGTGACCTTGCTGCCCGATGGCGCGACCGCGACCACCTGTGCCGACGTTCCCGAGAACTGGGGGAAGGTGCGGCTCAGCGCGTCGAGAGCGTTCTGTGACTCGGTGCCCGGGAAGGAGTAGGTGTTGATGGTCCCGGTGCCGAGGGTGAACGCCCCGCCGAGGGTCAGGAGCAGGACGGCCGCCCACACCAGCAGGACACGCACCCGCGCACGCATCGCCAGAAGGCCCAGTGCGTACAGCCTCGAGGACACGCGGGGGTCTCCGTCCCGCCCAGGGCCCGGGGGCCCCCCGGACTCTCCGGGCTTTCCCACAGTAGGGAGGCCGCGTTGCGCGGGGCAACGGCTTCGGGGAATTCGTCCCGCTGGTGAGTCAGCCGTCGACGAGGACGACGTGGAGCCGCCGCGGGCCGTGCACGCCCTCGACCCTGTCGAGCTCGATGTCGCTGGTCGCGGACGGCCCGCTGATCCAGGTCTGGGGGCGGTGCGGGTCCAGAGCGGCGACGGCGTCGACGACCCCGGCGACGACCTGGTCCGCCGCGACGAGACAGACGTGGTGATCGGGGACCAGCGTCAGCGCACGCCGGCCCTGGCCGGCGCCGTGGGTGAGCACGATGGTGCCGGTCTCGGCGATCCCGAGCGTCGCGGAGGTGACGACGGCGTCGATGCCGTCGAGCTCGGCGGCGCTCAGGCCGTGGTCCGGCACGGTACGAGGCACATCGAGCCACAGCCCGTCGGGCAGGACGACGCGCTCGGCGCCGTCGAGCGCGTCCAGGACGGCGCTCTCGAGCCGGTCCCGGCGGCACCGGGTGACGGTGGCGCGGTAGTCGGTGACCCGTTCGACGAAGAGGTCGACGAGGGCGGGGCGGTCCAGGCCACCGCTGCGGTCGCGGTACCGGCGGTCGACGACCACGTCGGGACGGCGGCCCGGCCCGAGCGCGGCCCGGACGCCGGCGAGGACCTCGTCCCGGGCGCTCACGGTGCGCTCCCCTCGTCACGCCCGGTCCGTCGCCACCAGGCGCGGAAGGACTCCGCGGGTGGGGCGGGCAGGTCCCGTGCACCCGTCCAGCGGGAACCCGGCCCGGGGATCCAGCCGATGGCCGCGCGGCCTCCCGGCATCCGGCGCCCTCGCCAGAGCCGCCCGGCCACACCGGCGATCCGCTCGGCCGCCGAGAGCCGTCCGGCGTCACCGAGCGCCCAGCCGGTGGCCCGCATCGCAGCAGCCTCGGCCGTGGGCAGCCGGTCGCCACGGTGCGCGTCGACGACGCGGGAGCGCAGGTGCACGAGCACCTCCGGGATGTCGATGGACACGGGGCACACGTCGGCGCACGCGCCGCACAGGGTGGAGGCGTAGGGCAGCGAGTCCACCTGGGCGTCGTGGCCGGGGCCGCGGAGGAGGGGGTTCAGGATGGCGCCGATCGGCCCGGGGTAGACCGAGCCGTACGCGTGGCCACCGACCCGCTCGTACACGGGGCACACGTTGAGGCAGGCCGAGCAGCGGATGCAGCGCAGCGCCTGCCGGCCCACCTCGTCGGCCAGAGCCCGGGTGCGTCCGTTGTCGAGCAGCACGACGTGCACCTCCTGCGGACCGTCACCGGGCGTCACACCCGACCACGTGGAGGTGTACGGGTTCATCCGCTCACCGGTCGACGAGCGCGGCAGCAGTCGGAGGAACAGGTCCAGGTCGCTCCACGAGGGCACGACCTTCTCGATGCCGACGACCGAGACGAGCACGTCCGGCAGCGTCAGGCACATCCGCCCGTTGCCCTCGGACTCGACGACGACGAGCGTGCCGGTCTCGGCCACCGCGAAGTTCGCCCCGGACACCGCCATCGTGGCATTGAGGAACTTCTCGCGCAGGTGGAGTCGAGCCGCTCCCGCCAGCTCGGCCGGCTCGGAGCTCAGGTCCTCCGGTGCGGCGCGTCCGGCGGCGGCCATCCGGGACCGGAAGATGTCGCGGATCTCGGCGCGGTTCCGGTGGATCGCAGGAACCAGGATGTGGCTGGGCAGGTCCTCGCCGAGCTGGACGATCAGCTCGGCGAGGTCGGTCTCGACGGCCGCGATGCCCTCGTCGGCCAGAGCCTCGTTGAGCCCGATCTCGGCGGTCACCATCGACTTGACCTTGACCACCTCGTCGACACCGTGGGCGCGAGCCACCTGCGCGACCACGGCACAGGCTTCGGCGGCGTCCCGTGCCCAGTGGACCGTCGCACCACGGGCGGTCAGCGCCTCCTCCAGCGCCAGCAGGTGCTCGTCGAGGTGGGTGAGCGTGTCGTCCTTGACCGCCGCTGCCTGGACCCGCAGGTCCTCCCAGTCCGGGACCTCCCCCACGACCGACGCGCGCTTGGCGCGGATGGTGGCGGTCGCGTGCGCCAGGTTGCGGCGCAGCTGGGTGTCGGCCAGCTTCTCCCGCGCTGCCACGGGGAACGGGGGCATACCGACGAACGTCGCCCCCATCAGCCGCCCACCACCGCCGGGTCGTCGGCGGTCGACGCCAGCACCTCGGCCAGGTGCATCGTGCGCACCCCCGCCCGCTGCCGGGACAGCAGGCCACCGATGTGCATCAGGCACGACGCGTCGCCCGCCACGAGCACCTCGGCACCGGTCTCCCGCACGTGCCGCGCCTTGTCGGCGCCCATCGCCACCGACAGGTCCGGGTTCTTCACGGCGAA
>Ga0316578_10000199_pt1 | contig 17042 bp, 14 predicted proteins | sample J0NA_2_FD_203076 | JGI IMG/M metagenome (GOLD analysis project Ga0316578, IMG submission 203076) | Rhizosphere microbial communities from salt marsh grasses in Alabama, United States - J0-2_160517rDrC | ecosystem: Host-associated > Plants > Roots > Rhizosphere | place: USA: Alabama | collected... | reverse complement strand
GCGCCCGAGTTCCACGGCCAGACTCCGCGTGAGCCCGGTGACACCGGCCTTCGACGCGGCGTACGCCGAGAGCCCGGCGGTCGCCACGATCGACTCGGTGGACGCGATGTTGACGACCCGACCCGCGCCGGAGTCGATCAGGTACGGGACCGCCAGACGGACGAGCCGGACGTGGGCGGTGAGGTTGATCTCCAGCGTCCGTGCCCAGTTCTCCTCGAACCCTGCCTCGTCCTGGAACGTGGAGTTGACCAGGGAGATCCCGGCGTTGTTGACCACGATGTCGAGCCGACCGCTCCAGGCGACGGCGTCGGCCACCAGCCGCCGGAGCTGATCGTGGTCGGCGACGTCGCACACGACGCCGAGCGCCCGACCGTCCGCGTGCGTACGGTCGATCTCCTCGACGACCGCTGCGACGCGCTCGGACCCGAGGTCGGCGACGACGACCCGCGCGCCTTCGTCGGCGAACAGGTGCGCCGTCGCCCGCCCCATCCCGCTCGCCGCCCCGGTGACGATCGCGGTTCGACCGGCGATCGAACGGGAGAGCGACGTCAGGCGTTCGCCGACCATCGCTGCATCCCACCCATCCCGTACTGGTGGAGTACGAGTGCCCGCTCGGGGGTGATCGCGAGGAATCCGGTCCCGGGTGAGTCATCGGGTCCTCCCGGGGCGAACGCATTCAGGTCGTAGTCGAACACGCCGTTCCAGAGCCGCCGCTTGGTGTCGAGATCGGTGAACACCTCGGCGGTTCCCCAGAGCTCGACGCCGTCGCCGACGGCGGTGACCTGCCAGTGCATGGCGACGTCGGGACGATGCGCGATGTTGCGAGCCTTGACCGAGTCGGAACCGATCATCACCCAGCACGTGTCACCGTCCCAGCACGGGTGGACCGGGACGACGTCGGGCTTGCCGTCCGCGCCGACCGACGCGAGGTGCGCCCAGGGGCTGAGGCCAGCGGCGAAGGTCTTGATCTCGTCGAGAGTGATCGTGTCGCTCATCCCCGGAAACGTAGCCCTCCGTGGCGAGCGGTCGGGACGGCTACGGACGGATCTCGTAGAACGAGTTGACCGAATGGTCGACATCGAGCCGCCGGAACCTGCCGAAGCCCGCCGCGGTGGCCATCTCCCTCGCCCGTTCCTCGGGCAGCCCGAGTGTGCCGAGACCCGCACCGCCGGGCTCGGACAATGCCGAGGACATGCACGACAGGACGCTGATGCCGTACATCAGCGGTGCCATCGGGTTCTTCTCGACGTTCTCGGCGAACGTCGGACGGCCCTTGATGTCGACCAACAGCCAGGTGCCGTCGGGGTCGAGCGCGGCGTGGATCGCGTCGATCATCTCCTGCGGGTGGGTCATGTCGTGGATGCAGTCAAACGTCGTGACGAAGTCGACCGAGTGATCGGACGGGAGCGGTTCGACCCGCGGATCGACGAACCGGGCGTTGTCGATCTGCTCCTCCGCCCGGCGGTGCTCCGCCCGGTCGAGCGCGTGCTGGGAGATGTCGAAGCCGACGAACCTGCTGTGGGGGAAGGCCCGGGCGAGCAGCAGCACCGCTCCCCCTGCGCCGCAGCCGATGTCGGCCACCGTGATCCCCCGTTCGAGACGCTCGAGGATCCCGTCGAGCGCCGGGAGCACCGTCGGGATCAGGTGGTGACGGTTCCACGGCTCGAAGCTCCGTTCGATCCCGACCGCGCCTTCGGGGCCGTGGCTGTCGTAGTCGTGCCCGAGCCCGGTTCGGAAGCTCTCCGGCATGACCTCCAGCGCCGCCATCGTCTGCGGGAACCGGTGGAACATGCCCATCCCGAACGCCGGATGATCGGGTGTCGCGAGCACCGCGGTCGCCTCGGGTGTGAGGTGGAATCGTTCCGGGACCGATTCGGTGTCGACCGCGACCAGCTTCGCCGCCGCCTGGTTGTACGCCCACTCGCGAACCCATCGCTCGTCGAGGTCGGTGCGGTCGGCCAGTTCCGCCGTCGTCACCGGTCGGTCGGCGGCCGCCAGCGCGCGGTAGAGGCCGAGACGGTCGCCGAGGTGGATCATCCCGGCGGTGACCGCACCGCTGAGCTGGGTGAACACGGAGAACGAGTAGAGCTTGAGACGATCGGGATCTGGTGCGTCTGCCATGGGGCCGACGGTAGAGCGTCGATGCCGCCGGTCTCTCAGCGGGTGCGTTCGGCCCGGTCGATGTGCTCCAGGTCGCTCAGCTTGGTGAGCGTGAAGGTGTATCCGTCGTCGAGCGCCATCGCCTCGATCCGCGAGATCGAGGCGTGGCCGAGGACGAAGCGATCCCACTCCCACGGGGTCGCCTCCAGTCCGAGCAGGTGACCGATCGTCACCGAGTTGGTGCCCGCGTGCGCGACGAGGGCGATCCGCGCTCCCGGCTCGGCGATCTGCCAGACCGGGAGCGACGCCTCCGACCTCACGACCCCGCGGTCGGCGAGGAACGAGGAGGCACCGGCGCGGATCCTGGTCACGAAGTCACGGATCGACTCGCCACCCTCGAGGCCGTGCCAGCGTTCCTCCGAGGGGCGTCCCTTGAGCTCCGCGTACGCTTCGGCCGCCTTCTCGGCGGGCGAGCCGTGCCACATGGGGTCGCGGATCTCCTCGAGCCACGGGTCGATCACCTCGTCGCGTCCGAGCAGTTCCAGCAGGGGTGCAGCGGTCTCCCGGGCGCGCCGCAACGGCGAGACCAGGATCTCGTCGAACGGTTGGTCGCCGAGCGCTCGCGCGAGACGGTCGGCCTGACGCCGGCCGAGGTCGGTGAGGGGCGGGTTGTCGACGGCGAGGCCGTCGCGGGTCCACTGCGGTTCGCCATGACGGATGAGCACGATCTCCACCTGGACGACTGTACGGGCACGGGCCGATAGCTTGCGCGACCGTGACCGACGCGCGTGGTGCCGCCCCCGGCTGGTACGCGGACCCCCTCGGTCGGCACCAACTCCGCTGGTTCAACGGCCGAGGATGGACCTCGGACGTCGCCGACGGCGGCGTCCGAGGCGTCGACCCGCTCGGGGTGTCGGCCTCGCCGGTCGCCGGGCGCGCCGCGGGGCGCCAGCGAGCCGCCACGGCGTCGATGGTGCTGGGCATCGTGGCGCTCTCGATCGCCTGGATGCCCGTGGTGGTCGTCGCCGGCCTGATCGTCGGATGCCTGGCGATCGTGCTGGGGATCGTGGGTCTGCGGGGGACGGCGCGCGGTGGCCGCTCGTTCGCGATCGCCGGGATCGCCACCGGGACGAGCGCGCTGTTCGCCGGGATCATCGGGGTCATCCTGACCCTCGCCGTGCTCGACGCCTACGACGCGTACCTCGACCCGCAGCCACACGAGATCGCCCTGACCGACTGCGAACTCCAGGGAACCCGTGCCGTCGTCTCCGGCGCCCTGCGCAACACCGGCTCCGAGACGGGCGACTTCTCGGTGCTGATCGGCTTCGCGCGTCCCGGCACCGACAACGTCCGGCGCACCGATCGTGTCACGATCGACGACGTCGAGCCCGGCGGGACGGCGACCTTCGAGGCGCAGGCCCAGGTCGATCTCGACGACGTCGAGTGCCTGGTCGTCGACGTCACCGGCCCGCTGCCGTTCGGCATCGCCCTCGACTGATTCCCCGTCGATCCACGCCCGGGGTCGGATCCCGGGGCGTGATCGAAACGGTCAGACGGTCGTCGCCGACACCCACGCCTCGTAGAGGCGCCGGTAGACACCGTCGCGCCGGATCAGCTCGTCGTGATGGCCGTCCTCGACCAGCCGTCCGTGGTCGAGGACCAAGACGCGGTCCGCACGCGCCGCTGTCGAGAGCCGGTGAGCGATCGCGATCGTGGTCCTCGTTGCGGCCAGCCGCTCGAGCGCACGAGCGATGCGCACCTCGGTGAGTGCGTCGACCGACGAGGTGGCTTCGTCGAGGATCAGGACGTCAGGGTCGGCGAGCCCGGCCCGGAGCAGGGCGACGAGCTGTCGTTCACCGGCGGAGAGTTGGTCGCCGCGTTCGCCCACGCGTGTCGAGAGCCCGTCGGGGAGCGAGTCGATCCAGTCGCCGACGCCGAGCTCGTCGACCACTCGCCGCACGTCGTGCGGTCCGGCGTGTTCCGAAGCGAACGCGACGTTCGCCTCCACGGTGTCGTCGAAGAGGAAGGGCTCCTGTGAGACCACGACGAGGCGCCGTCGCAGCTCCGCCCTGCTCACCCGCCGCAGCGGCACCCCGCCGAGATCGATCTCCCCGACCGTGGGATCGGCGAAACGGGCGATCAACCGGCCGAGCGTCGTCTTGCCCGACCCGGTCGCACCGACGAGGGCCACCTGCTGGCCCGCCGGGATCGTGATGTCGAGATGGGTCAGCACGGTGTCGTCGGCGCCGCCGTCGCTCCGGCTCCGGTAGGCGAACGTCACGTCCCGGATGTCGATCTGGAGCTTGCCCGCCGGCAGCGGGACGGGGTCGTCCGGCTCGGGCGGTCCCACCGGCATGTCGAGCACCGACAGCACGCGGCGGAGGCCGGCGACGGCCATCTGGGTGGTGTCGATCACCTCGGTGAACTCCGCGATCGGTTCGAGGAATCGGTACGTGAGGAAGATGAACCCGACGAGGGCGCCGGCGGTCAGGCCGCTCCCCGGCCCCATCCACACCCCGATGGCCACGACGGCGCACACCGTGAGCGCCGAGAAGACCTCGCCGGAGGGGAACAGCAACGCGCTGAGACGGGCGGCCCGGATCTGGGCGACGGTCTTGATCTCGACGTTGCGTTCGACCTCCTCCGCGATGATCTCGCCCGCCCCGTAGGCGCGGATCGTCGGCGCACCCGACACGACCTCGGCAACGGTGCCGAGCATCACGCCGTTGGCGTGACGCGCCCGGTCGTACGCGAGCAGCAGGCGCCGCTGCACCGAGCGGAGGACGAGGAGCAACGGCGCCGCGACCACGAAGGCCACGAGTGCCAGCTGCCAGTCGATCGCCAGCATCACGGCAGCGACGATCACCATGAGCGTGCCGTCGATCAACCATGCCAGGCCGCCCCACTGGAAGAACTGGGCGAGCGACTCGATGTCGCTGGTCACCCGGGCCACGAGGCCCCCTCGGCGCTCGTCGTTGTGGTCGGCGAGGCTGAGCTGGTGGATGTGGCGGATCAACCGCACGCGCAGGTCGTGGAGGGCCCGCTCGCTGCGCTCACCGAGACGCACGGCCGCCTGGCGGAAGCACACCCCGGACACGATCACCGCGACGGCGGCGATCGCGCCGAGTCGGGCGATCACGTCGAACTGGACCTCGTCGCCGTCGAGACCGGAGTCGATCGCCTGCTGGATCAGCAGTGGCACGACGACCCGACCAGCGGCGCCGACCGCGGCGAACAACCACGTGACGCCGAGCCCCTCACGCAGGATCGGCGCAGTCCGCAGCCCGCGCCCGACGGTCCGGATCGCCGAGTCCTGGTTGATCGGAGCGATCAACCCCGCCTTCGCGGCGATCGACGGATCGACGAAGCTCATCGCGCCGACACCCTCACGTCGTCGTCGGTCGATCGGTCGGACTCGAACGCTTCGACGAGCTCCCGGTACGCCGGCGTCGAGCGCATCAGCTCGTCGTGGGTGCCGTGGGCGCGGACCTGACCGTCGGCCACGAACACGACGTCGTCGGCGAGCGCGATCGTCGACGGACGAGAGGCGACCATCAACACCGATGACTCGGTCAGCTCCTGGCGCAGGTTGTCGAGCACCACCGCCTCCGTCGCCGGGTCGAGGGCCGAGGTGGTGTCGTCGAGGACGAGCACCGCCGGTCTTCGCACCAGCGCCCGGGCGAGCGCGATGCGCTGACGCTGGCCACCGCTGAGGCTGACCCCACGCTCGCCGACGACGGTGTCGAGCCTCTGTGGGAGCCGTTCGACGAAGTCGGCCGCCGCAGCAAGGTGCAGCGCATCCCAGATCTCGGCGTCGGAGTGGGGCGCGCCCAGCTGGACGTTGTCACGCACCGACCCGCCGACGAGGAAGGCCTCCTGGAAGACGACGCAGCGAACGCCGGGTTGGAGGTCGACGCGTCCCGCCGATGGTGCGATCAGGCCGACCGCCAGTTGGGCCAGCGTCGACTTCCCCGAGCCGGTCGGCCCGACGACGGCGGTCACGTTGCCGCGCGGCAAGGCGAGGTCCACGCCGCGCACCGTCGGCGGCCCGTCCCCCTCGTGGGCGAACGAGACGTCCGAGAACGCGATGCCCGTCCCCGGCTCGGTGGCACCGATCGCAGCGACCGGATCGGGTTCGACCTGCTCGTTCAACACCGTCTGGATCCGGTTCCAGGCGGCGATCGAGCGCGGGAGCTCGGACAGCGCGTAGCCGATCAGGCGCAGCGGGAACACGAGCAGGGTGAACAGGAAGATCACCCCGGACAGTTCGCCGATCGTGAGAGCGCCGTCTCCGACCCGGATCGACCCGATGACGACGATCGCGATGTTCGTCAGCGAGGGGATGACGTCGAGAACGGCCTCGAACCAACTCCGGAGGCGGATGGCCTTGACGCGCGACACCCGGACCTGGTCGGCGAGGCCTCCCAGACGCTCGGTCTCGCGTTCCTCCGCCCCGTAGGACTTGACCAACTGCACGCCTTCGAAGCTCTCGTGCACGCCGGCGGAGAACTCGCCGAGCTGGTGCTGGGCCCGGGCGAAGTGACCGGAGACGACACGTTCGTAGACCACGTTGGTCGTGACGAGCAGCGGGAAGACGACCATGGCGAGCAGCCCGAGCGGTGGATCGATCGTCAGCATCCAGATCGTCGCGACGACCACCATGATCACGGTTCCGGACGCGAACGGGAGCGGCGCGAGCACGCTCACGGTCGCCTCGGCGTCGACGCCCGCCCGGGCGACGAGGTCGCCGTCGGCCCGGCGGTTGTGCCAGCTCAGGGGCTGCACGACGTATCGGCGGACGACGGAGTCGGTGTAGACCTGAGCGACGCGCCACTGGGTGATGCCCGCGTAGCTCCGTCGGACCACGATCGCCACGGCGCGAAGGACACCGATCCCGAGCACGAGCGCCACACCGGCCGCCACGGTCGTCACGCCGACGCTGCCGTCCTCGAACCTCGGCAGGACGACCTCGTCGATCACCCAGCCGAGCGCGAAGCTCGAGGCGACGGTGAACAGCGCGAAGAACGCCGCACCCACGACTGCCGTGGCGAACAGGCCCGGCTTCAGCGAGACCATCGACCGCAGGAACGCGACGTTGCGGCGAGCGCGGGCCAGACCGGTCGTGGCGTCGGGCAGCTCGCCCGGGTCCGCGGTCGGGGCGCCGGTCACGGAACGTTTCTACCAGCGGGACGTCGCCATATCGTCAAGCCTTGTGACCGCCGATCCGACCCACGCCGACGTGCCCTCCGGCTCTCCGCCGGGCCTCGAGCCCGGTCCATGGCGACGGTCGAGGATCCGGACCGTCCTGCTCGCGGGGCTGATCGTCGCGTTCGTCGCATTCTGGACGTGGGCGCTGTTCTTCGCGTCGAAGGAGGCGGTCAACAAGATCGGCGACCGGGAGTGGGCGGCACGTGCCGAGTCGATCTGCGCGGACTACGACGTCGAGATCCGAGCGCTCGAGACGCAACGGTCACCGGACCTCGACGTCCGTGCGGGGCTGGTCGTGCAGTCGACCGATCTCCTCGCCGCGATGCTCGACGAGGTCGTCGCCGTTCCACCGTCGGACGAGAAGGGTCAGGCGATCGTTCCCGACTGGGAGGCCGACTACCGAACGCTGCTCGCCGACCGCTACCGGTACGCCGAGCAGCTCCGCGCCGGGGAGAACGTCGCGTTCAGCGAGACCGCGGTCGAGGGCGTCCCGATCACCGAACGGATCGAGACGTTCGCCGGCGACAACGAGATGCCGAGCTGCCGCCCGCCGCGCGGATCTGTCATCTGACGTCGTCCGACACGTCCCCTGGACGTCGGAGCGACTTGATGACCCGCGCCGGCACCCCGACAGCGACGCAGCTGTCCGGAATGGTGCCGGTCACCACGCTGTTGGCCCCCACGACCACGTGGCGCCCGATGACGGCACCGGGGAGGACGACGCTGCCGTGACCGAGCCAGGAGCCGTCACCGATCGAGACCGGTCGCTCGGGCATCACCTGGTGGGAGATCGGGAGGTCGAGGTTCTCGTACCCGTGGTTCTGGTCGGTGATGTAGACGTGGTGGCCGGTCCAGACGTCGTCACCGATCCTGATCTCCAGGTGCCCCACGATCCCGCTGCCCTTGCCGATCAGGCACCGGTCGCCGATCGAGATCACCGGATCGGAGACCATGCGCTGACCGGGGAGCATCCCGGCCGACAGGCTGATCTGCGGGCCGAGCAGGGTGCCCGCACCGATGTGGATGTACTGCTCGTTGAAGATCGCGTTCGGCGGAAAGCAGATCACGCTGTCCCGGCCGAACGCGCCGAATCGCCGTCCACGTCGGGTGTCCGGTCCGATCGCGCCGAGCTCGACGGCGGCCTCCCACGCTCGGATGACCAGTTCGCCGCTCGCTCGCTTGATCGCCGTCCGCGCCCGCTGGGCCAGCGTGTCCGGAACCGGTGGGCGTTCGAGCACGAGCGGGAACGCTAGCGGTGCGACGCCGGCGGATCCGTACAGTGGCGCCATGGCAGCGCTCGGGTCGATCACCGATGTCGCCGGGATCCGGGTCGGGCATCACCAGCGGATCGGACGCGGCTGGCAGACCGGGACCACCGTCGTCGTGGTGCCCGGCGGCGCGACGCCGGGGGTGTCGGTTCGCGGCGGCGGTCCCGGGACCCGCGAGACCGATGCCCTGCAGCCGGCCAACCTGATCGACACCGTCCACGCCGTCTGCCTCACCGGCGGCAGCGCCTTCGGGCTGGCCGCGGCCGACGGTGTCGTCGCGTGGCTGGAGGAACGCGGCCTCGGATTCCCGGTCGGTCCCGACACCGATCGGATCGGCGTCGTACCGGTGGTCCCGGCAGCGGTGATCTTCGACCTCGCTCGTGGCGGCCGTTTCGATCGTCGTCCCGACCCGTCGTTCGGCGAGCGGGCGATCGCCGGCGCCACGGCGCGACAGCGTCGATGGGGATCGGTCGGCGCCGGGACCGGGGCCCGGGCCGGCGGGCTCCAGGGCGGCGTCGGCACGGCGGGCCGGGCCATCGAGATCGACGGCGTGCCCGAGCCGGTCACCGTCGGTGCCGTCGCGGTGGTCAACGCGAACGGGTCCGTCGTGAACCCCTCGACAGGGCTGCCGTGGGATCCGGGACCGTTCGGTCTCCGGCGCCCCACCGCCGCGGACCGTTCTCGGCTGGTCGCTGCCCTGGGTGGGCAGACGACGAACCTCAACACCACGATCGGCGTCGTCGCGACATCGGCCCGCTTGACCAAGGCGGAGGTGTCGAAGCTCGCCGACGTGACCCACGACGGGCTCGCCCGGGCGATTCGTCCGGCGCACTCGATGGTCGACGGCGACACCGTCTTCGCCCTCGCCACCGGTGACGTCGAGCTCGGCGGGGTCCCGGCGGCGATGCGGGCCGTGGGATCCCGGCAGCATGCCGTCAACGCGATCCTCGCTGCCGGTGCCGAGGCCTTCGCGACGGCGTGCGTGCATGCGGTGCTCGCCGCCGTCGCTCGCGGACCACAGCCGGCGTACGGCGACCTGTGCCCGTCGGCGTTCACGGCCGGGTCGGTGGTCAGCCGGACGAACGAACGTCGTTAGCGTGTCGGCGTGCTCGAGCTCCTCGACCGTCCCGACACGATGCGGGCCTGGGCCCGGTCCTGGCATCGATCGGGGCGCACCATCGGATTGGTACCCACGATGGGAGCACTGCACGACGGCCACCTCTCGCTGATCGAACGCGCCCGGGAACTGTCCGACGCCATCGTCGTGTCGATCTTCGTCAACCCCTTGCAGTTCGGGGAGGCGGCCGACTTCGACACCTACCCCCGCCCGATCGACGACGACGTGGAGGTCTGCGCCCGGGCCGGCGTCTCGGTGGTCTACGTCCCGACGATCGACGCCATGTACCCGCCGGGATTCGACACCCGGGTCGTGCCGGGCCGGCTCGCCGCCACGATGGAGGGCGCGTCGCGACCCGGCCACTTCGACGGCGTCGCGACCGTGGTCGCGAAGCTCTTCGGCGCGGTCCGCCCCGACATCGCCTGTTTCGGCGAGAAGGACTACCAGCAACTGGCCATCGTCCGCCGCATGGCCGCCGATCTCGACGTCGGTGTCCGGATCTTCGGTTGCCCGACGCAGCGCGAGGACGACGGGTTGGCGCTCTCGAGCAGGAATCGACGGCTCCGACCCGACCAACGGCTCGCCGCCCGCTGCATCCCCGGCGCGATCGCCGCCGCTCGGACGTCAGCGCAACGCGGGAACGGTGCCGACGCCGTGCTGGCAGCCGCCCGGGACGTGATCGCGGCGGAGCCGCTCGCATCGCTCGACTACGTGACCCTGTTCGACCCCGACACGCTCGAGGACGTCGACCGGCTCCCGGTCAGCGCAGGGCGTGGATGCCGGCTCGCCCTCGCCGTACGCATCGGCGAGGTACGACTGATCGACAACGTCGATCTGCTGACCGATTGACATCGCGTTTGAGGCGGAGTCCTGCAATCGGTCGGCGAGACCGGTCAGGACGACGAGGAGCACGACGCCGTTGAAGAGGGCGTGGGCGACGATCGCCGGACCGAGTCGGCCGAACAGCGCCGTTGCGACGCCGAAGGCGATGCCGACACCCGACAGGACGATGACCAGTCCGAGGTTCCCGGATCCTCGGACGGGGTCGACGTGCGCAGCGCCGAAGAGGATGCCCTGCACCGGGACGACGAGCCACATCGGCATCACCCCGTCCAGCCCCCGCATCACCACACCTCGGAACACCATCTCCTCGACGACCGGCGCTGCGAGGACCGCCGTGATCACGATCGCGACGACGTAGGTCCGGTCCGCGGACACCTCGTTGATCGCCTCGGTGTTGCTGGAGATCGGGACGCCGAGCCCGACGACGACCGCGGCCGCCGCGATCTGGGCCCCGATCGCGCCGAGCCAGACGACGGGGCCCCAGGCGAGGTCGGACCATCGAGGTGTCAGCCCGATGTCGGGACCGAGGCGCCCGTCACCCCAACGACGGCTGGCCAGGCGACACCACCAGATCGACGGGCCGTACCCGATGACGGCGAGGACGACGACGTAGACGGCGACGGGCCACTCGAAGTCGACGAGGGCGTCGAGGACGGCCTTCGACACCAGCAGCGACACGGTCAGCACCACGATCGCACCGACGGCGGCGGTCGCGGGGAGCGTCGACGGTCGCCGGTGTGTCGCGAGCACCGCCGAGCCGGGAACCGGTGGCGGGAGGGGTCGATCGGGAGGGAGGCGGCGAGGAGGGGGGAGGGGCGGCGAGCTCATCGGTGCGTGGACGCAGATCACGCGACGGTCAAGAGATCGTCAAGCCGCGGCGTGGCGCTCCAGAACCTATTCCCCCGATCCGATGGACACATCACCATCCACCGCGAGGCGGAACGAGCACCACGTGACGACGCCGACGAACAACACCATCGCGCCGGATCCGGCGTCGCGCCGTCGGCGACGTCTGGCCGCCGCGGTCACGACCGCGCTGGTGTACACCGTCCTCGCCATCGCGCCGTCGCCGGCTCGCGTCCTGGCGTCGCCGTCCGACGACGACTGGCTCGGTGTCGTCAACGTCTACCGTGCCCAGTCCGGGCTCACTCCCGTGACCGAGGTCCCGGCGTGGTCGGCCGGCGCCGTCAACCACTCGTGCTGGATGATGCTCAACACGATCGCGCACGACGAAGCGCCGGGGACGCCCGGCTACACCACCGACGGCGACGCAGCCGGCAACAGCGGCAACGTGGCGGTGTCCTCGAGTTCGACGGCGTCCGCCCGTTCGCACATCGATCTGTGGATGTCCGGCCCGTTCCACGCGATCGGCATCCTGCGGTCGTCGCTGCGTCAGACCGGGTACGGGCGCTGCACGAGTCCGCCCAACCCGACCAAGGGGACGTGGCGGTCCGCCGGCACGCTCGACGTCATCCGGGGTCTCGATCGCTCCGCACCGCGCCCCTCCTCCCCCGTGGTGTTCCCCGGCGACGGCGCAACGACGAACATGACCCGGTTCGTGGCCGAGTCGCCCGATCCGCGGACGTTCTGCGGCTGGGACGGCAGGTCGGTGGGGTTGCCACTGATCGCCTTGATGCCCGCCGCGGTGACCGGCGCGAGCGCGACCCTCAGCGGACCGTCGGGTCCCGTGCCGACGTGCGTGCTCACGCGCGGCAACACCTCGGGCACGGCGCAGGCGATCCTCGGAGGCGACGATGCGGTGGTCATCCTGCCCGCGAGCCCGCTCGCCGCCGGTACGTACGCGGTGGCGGTCACCTCCGACGGCGGGACCGCCAACTGGTCGTTCCGTGTCGACCCGACAGCACCGCTCGCCGTCCAGACGACGCCGTCGGCATCGCCGGTCCCGCTCGCCACGACCTCGGCGTTGTCGGATCCCATCCGGTTCCAGCCGGTCGCACCGTTCCGGCACGTCGACTCCCGCAGCAACCAGGGCATCGGGAGACTCGCCGCGAACCGGCAGACGCGTGTCCGCGTGGCCGGGAGATCGGGCATCCCGGCCGACGCGACCGCGGTCAGCGCGAACTTCACGGCCGTGGGCGCACCCGCGGCCGGCTACCTGACCGCATCGAACTGTGCGGAGGCGAACCCGTCGTTCTCGACGCTGAACTACGAGGCGATGGACGGCGTGCCGAACCAGGCGATCATCCCCCTGGACCGGGGCGACGTCTGCCTGTTCTCGAGCCAGCCGACCGACGTGATCATCGACGTCAACGGCTACGTCGCGCCGAGCTCGACCCAGGTGCTCGTGCCGGTGAGCCCCGCCCGACTCTACGATTCGCGTGGATCTCGGCCCCTCCGCGCCGGCGAGGTCGTCCGGCTCGACGTCGAGGGTGGGTCGAGCCCGGCACCGGACGGCGCGGTCGCCGTCGCCGTCAACATCACCGGGGTCATGCCCGATCAGACCGGCTGGATCCGGGCGTTCCCGTGCGATGTCCCCGAACCCGACGTGTCGTCGCTCAACCCCCGCGTCGGGCAGGCGCGTGCGAACTCGGCGATCGTGCCGACCGCGGCCGACGGCACGATCTGTCTGACGGGCAACATCACGACCGACGTGATCGTCGACATCACCGGGTGGTTCGGTTCACTGGACGGTCGGAGGTTCGTCCCCATCCAGCCGTTGCGCCTCAAGGACACCCGGCAGCTGCATCCCGACCTGAACGGCGGGTCGGGGCCGGTGATGCTCGCACCCGGACGATCGCTGCGGGTCCAGGTCGCGGGCGAGCGAGGGATCGCACCCGATGTCCGTGCCGCCACCCTGAACCTGGTCGCGCTCGGTGCCGGCGCTCCCGGGTTCCTGACGGTGGTCCCGTGCGGTCGTTCCTCCGGCGTGTCGAACCTCAACTACCCGGGCCCGAACGCGACCGCGAACGGGGCGACGGTGATGCTCGACTCCGACGGCGCCGTCTGTGTCACGACGAGCACCGCCACGCACGTGATCGTCGACGTCACCGGCGTCTGGAAGTAGGAGCGGGTCACCGGCGGACGTCGTGGTCCGACACCACGGCCCGATGCCGGACGGTGAACACGCTGTCGCCGGAGAGGATCGCACCCCGGCCGAGCGTGCGGCCGTGCTGCCAGTTCGACAGGCCGAGTTCGGGGGTGTTCAGCGCGTACTGACCGTCGACCCAACGGGTGAATCCGTCGCCGACGAACGGCGCGTCGATCGTCGCGTAGAAGCGCTCCTGTTCGGCCGCGTCGTCGGAGATCAGCGACGCGACGAACCGCGGGCCGAATCGATTGCAGAGCTCCACCGCCTCGTCGATCGACTCGACGACCACGAGCGTGACCTCGGGGGACGTCTCCCACTCCCATTCGATCGCCAGCCCCTCGACGTCGAGGATCGATGCGGCCGGCTCGAGTGCGACACCCCCGGCGCGGGCGACCTCGACGGTCCGCTCGAACCGGCCCGGGGGCACCTCGCGCTCGGATCCGGACACGACGTGCAGCCGAGGTTCGGTCCCGCGGGCGGCCGCCGCCTGGTCCAGCCCCTCGAGTGCGGCCGGGACCAGCTCGGACGCCGACTGGCGGACGATGGCGACGACGTTGAGCGTGTTGCACACCTTGCGGTCGAGCGAGTTGCGCACCGCCGCCCGCAGCGTCGCCGCCGACGCAGCCCCCGACGCGACCATCCAGGCGCCGCCCGTGCCGTGGAGACTCACCGGTGTGCCCGATTGCGCGGCGACCGCACCCAGTTCGGCCACCGCCGGACCGGAGCCTCGCGCCACCGCCAGCGCGAGGCGTCGGTCGGCGAAGAGCCCGTGACCAGCCGCATGGGTCGGGTCGTCGACCAGGCGGACCACGCCGAGCGGCAGCCCCGACGAGACGAGCGCAGGGGTGAGCAGGTGGTCGACGATCGCTCTCGCGGTGCCGAGTGCATCGGAACCGATCCGGAACACGACCGCATTGCCCGTGCGCACGACGCCGCACGCGTCGGCGAACACGTTCGGGCGCCCCTCGAACACGAACCCGACGACCCCGAGCGGGGCCCGCCGTGCCTCGACCGACCAGGCCCCGTGCTCGATCCTCGCCACGGTGCCGTCCCGACGGCTCGGCGAGTCACGCCAGGCTCGCAGGCCGCTGACCATCGCCGCCCGCATCGCGTCGTCGAGGACGAGCCGGGTGGTCGAGCGACCACGTTCGATCGCCCGACCGACGTCCTTTGCGTTCGCTGCGGCGACCGGCCCGAATCGTGCATCGTCCTCGAGCGCGGATGCGAACGCGTCGAAGAACGACGAGATCGCGTCGTCAGAGCACGACGCGAGCTCGGCGAATGCGGACGTGGCGTCGTCCACCGCCGATTCGACGACGGCGTGGACGTCCGCCGGCACGTGGAGGAGGGCGCCGGTCGTCTGGACGACGACGAGCCGATCGCCGGGTCGGAAACGTTCGGCGAGTTCGGGCCCGACCGTTGCGACACGGTCTCCGCCGAACGGGATCTGCTGGCCGGGGATGAGGCGTGTGAGAGGTGCGATCGCTGGTCCCGCCGACATCGCAATTAGCGTAGACACGTGACCTCGTCTCCGCTGTACTTCCGTCAACTGCTGTCGGGGCGTGACTTCGCCACGGCTGATCCGCTCGCCGGCCAGATGGTCAACTTCGTGTACGCCATCGGCGACAGCCGGACCGGCCAGTGCGTGCTCGTCGACCCTGCCTACGCGGTCCGCGAGCTCGTCGACCTCGTCGAGGCCGACGGAATGACGGTGACCGGCGCGCTCGCCACGCACTACCACCCCGATCACGTCGGCGGGTCGATGATGGGGCACTCGATCGAGGGGATCTGCGAGTTGCTCGACCACGTCGACGTCCCGATCCACGTACAACGCGACGAGACCGAGTGGATCCTGAAGTCGACCTCGGTCGGGGCCGATCATCTCGTGAGCCACGAATCCGGCGACGTGATCGACGTCGGCGACGTCCAGATCGCCCTCGTCCACACGCCGGGCCACACCCCCGGGAGTCAGTGCTTCTTCGTCGAGGACCGGCTCGTCGCCGGCGACACGCTGTTCCTCGAGGGGTGCGGGCGCACCGACCTTCCCGGCTCCGACCCGGTCAAGATGTTCGAGAGCCTCCGGCGCCTGGCGCAGGTGCCGGACTCGACGATCCTGTTCCCGGGCCACCGGTACTCCATCGCCGGCAGCGCGACGATGGAGGTCGTCAAGCAGACGAACTTCGTGTTCCAGTGAACGGCGGGTCGTTCAGCAGTCGGCCTTGGCCGGGATCACGATGACGAGCCCCGGATAGAACGAGGAGTAGTTCGGCGTCGAGGCGTTCGCCGCGCGGAGCGCGTCGACGGTCACGTCGAAGTTGCCGGCCACCTTGCCCTCGAAGTCACCCTCGACGATCGTGTACTCGCCCGGCGCGCAGTTGTCGCCCGCATCGGGGATCGTCGCCGCCGGTGCGGCGTCGGCGTCGGTGTCGGTGGCCGTGTCGGTGGCGGTGTCGGTGGCGGTGTCGGCTGCGTCCGACTCGGTGCTCGCCGCACCTGGCGCCTTGCCGCCGGGTGGGATCTTGATCGTCGTCCCCGGGCCGGGGAACTCGTTCGCGCTCCCCCACTCGTTGTAGGCGACCAGGTCCTCGAGCGACACCCCGAACCGCTCGACCAGCAGGTACGGGTAGTCGCCGGCCTGGACCACGTAGTCCTGCTCGGTGGTGACGATGCCACCCTCGACGGCGATCTCGTCGGGCGCGACGGTGGTCACCGGCGGCCTCACGACGAACGCGGTCGACGCCGCGCTCAGGTCGATGGTCGACTGCGTCGCGCCGTCGTCGGCGGACCCGCACGACGCGAGCAGGAACGCGCCGGCGACGACCGGGCCCGCGACGGCGCCGACGCGACGCATGGTGTTCGAAAGCATGGCGGACAGCGTATGCGCTCGATCCGCTCGTTCGCGTTCAGGTCTCTCACACGAGCGGGCGATCCGTCGGCCGGACCGGCGACGGGAGCCGGGTCTCGCCCATCAGGTAGCGGTCGACCCCGGCCGCGCAGGCGCGACCCTCGGCGATCGCCCAGACGATGAGGCTCTGCCCGCGGCCCATGTCGCCGGCGACGAAGAGACCCCGCTGGTTGGTCATGTAGCGGTCGTCACGGGCGACGTTGCCGCGCGCGTCGTAGTCGACCCCGAGCGACTCGAGCCACGATCCCTTCTCCGGACCGAGGAAGCCGAGCGCGAGGAACACGAAGTCGGCGGCGATCTCGTGGTCGGTCCCCTCGACCCGGACGAAGGAGCCGTCGACCAGCTCGACCTCGTGGAGGCGCAGCCCCCGCACCCGACCCTCGCCGTCGTCGAGGAACTGCTCGGTGTTGACGCTGTACAGGCGTTCGCCACCCTCCTCGTGCGCGGAGGTGACCTTGTAGGTCATCGCGTACTGCGGCCACGGGTTGTCGGAGCTGCGATGCTCGGGCGGCTTCGGGAGGATCTCGAGCTGCGTGACCGAGGCGGCACCCT